>Ga0070679_100003529_pt1 | contig 14319 bp, 16 predicted proteins | sample KBSC63BmetaG_FD_65652 | JGI IMG/M metagenome (GOLD analysis project Ga0070679, IMG submission 65652) | Corn rhizosphere microbial communities from Kellogg Biological Station, Michigan, USA - KBS C6-3B metaG | ecosystem: Host-associated > Plants > Roots > Rhizosphere | place: USA: Michigan... | reverse complement strand
AACGCGCGACACGTGCACCGACGTCGGATGCGGCATCCACACCTGATACGTGCGAACGTCGGTGTCGAGTCCCCACTGCTTCATCTGCTGGATCACGTAGTCGCGCGTGCGTGCCTGCGCTGCCGTGCCCGCGACGTGCGTCTCCGCGGACAGTACCTTGGAGTGCGCCGCCGCGCTCGCCGGGGACGGGCGTCGGATCGCGTTCTGCTCGAGTGCGCGCTCGTGCGCACCGTCGGCGGGGCCATATCCGGGCATCGACTGCTGCGCCTGCGCAGCGGCCGCGAGGCCGGCGATGAGAGCGATTGAATAGCGGAAAGGCACGGGTTGTGTCAGCCTCGGTTGAGAGAATCCTGATTGCTGCTCGTCCGGATGGAAGTCATTCGTGCTGATCGAGCGCGACGCGGATCGCGGCGCGGAGACGTTGCTCGCGATTCGGACCATCGCCAACGCTCGCGGCAATGGCGCCGAACTGCTTGAGCATCTCACCGGGAATGAATTCCGTCGTGTCCTTGATGCCAAGCCCCTCGAGAGCACGCTCGGCGAGATTGCGGAGCATCTGTCGCGTTTCCGCGTCGAGATCATCCAGGGACGGCGGCGATGGCGGCGGCGGCGCGACGCCTCGACCTGCATTTCGCCGCGGCGACTCCCACAGAGCGGAAACGGGCGCGAGCGCCACGACGAAGGAGCCAGGCGTGTGCTCCTGATGTCCAAGCACCACGCCACGCCGCTTGAGTGTGTGAAAGAGCCGGATGACGGCTTCGCGAACAACGGAAAATCCGGCCTCGCTCTTGTTGCCTCGTCCGGTGATCACGAGGACTTCTTCGGCGTTTTCCACCTGCTGCTGGCGCAGCCACGCCTCGGCGCGCGCAACGGCCGCGTCGACCGTCGGAAGCGAGGCGCGCAGGTTGAGTGTTCGTCCGGCGCCGAACCGCGCTTCGTCGAACGCTTGTCTCAGGCCGTTCAGCCCAACACGCCGCTTCGATTCGGTCATGCGAGGCAATCTACCAGCGGCGCACGCCCGGGATCAGTCTATGCGGCCGACGAATCCGGCGCCCTCTGCCACGCTGGTCGGCGGCGCGGCGGACGTCCGATGGATACCGTTGGCAGGTCCGGCGCGACGACACCGGACGCTTCGGCGACTGCCTCGTCAGTGCCAACGAGCATGAGATTCTTGGCGTAGCAGAACTCGTTACACGCGAAGCGGCGCGCGCACGACAGGCAATCGCGCCGGATCTTCTCCGGATAGCGCGCGCGGTCGACCCGGTGATAGCCGATGGCTGCGAAGAATTCCGGCTGAAGCGTGAGTGCGAACACGTCGTAGATGCCTCGCTTGAGCGCGAGATCTTCCACGGCATTCACGATCGCCTTGCCGACACCGTTGCCGTGCGCCGAGCGCGCCACCGCGATCGCGGCAACCTCGGCCAGCGATGGTGAGTACTCTTTCAAGGCACCGCACGCGACGACCTTGCCGTGCGGCGTGACGCCGACGACGTAGTCATCGATCGCCAGCTCGACCATCTCCGGCGTGCGTCGAAGCATGAGCGCCTCTGACGCGAACTCGCCGATGAGTGCGGCGATCGCATGCGCGTCTTCATGCCGCGCCCGGCGAATCTGCACCTCGCCGATCATCAGAGGACGTCTTCGAGGATCCCGAGCCCGAGCGCAAGCTCATCGCGAGTGGCGACGAGCGGCGGCAGAAGCCGCACGGTGTATTCGCCGGCGGAGCAGGTCAGGAGCCCGGCATTGAAAGCTTCACTCACCACATGCGCCGCGGTGCCCATCACGTCGATGCCCCACATGTAGCCCATGCCGCGAACCGCTCGAATGCGCACAGTGCGATGCGCGATCTCGTTCAGCTGATCGCCAAACCACTTGCCGTTTTCCGTCACCTGTTGCAACAACGCCGCGTCGGAGATCCGATCGAAGACATGGTTCGCCACGGAGGCGACGAAGGGTCCGCCGCCGAACGTGGTGCCGTGATCTCCCGGTTTGATCGTGGCGGCGATGGTGTCCGTCATGAGGACCGCGCCCATCGGCAAACCACCGGCGATCGGCTTGGCGAGCGTGAGCAGATCGGGTTCGACGCCGAAATGCTCGTAGGCGTAGAGGGTGCCGGTCCGTCCGAGTCCGCACTGGATCTCGTCGAAGATCAGCGCAGCGTTCCGCTCGCGCGTGAGCGCGCGCACTTCGCGAACAAAGCCCTCGTCGAGCACGCGCACTCCGCCCTCTCCCTGGATCGGCTCGAGGATCACGGCGGCAGCCGTCTCTGCGTTCAACGCGACGGCGAGATCCTCGATGTCACGCTCGACGATGCCGATGCCCGGCGCGAGCGGACGGAACGGAACTCGATAGGATGGACGGTCGGTCGCGGCCAGCGTACCGAAGAGCCGGCCGTGGAACGAGCCGCGCAGGGCGAAGATCTCGTGCTTCGCCTCACCCATGGTGCGCGCCCAGCGGCGCGCGAATTTGAAGGCGCCCTCGTTTGCTTCAGCGCCCGAGTTGCAGAAGAACACCTTCGACGCGAACGAAGTCTGCACGAGCTTCTGCGCGAGCGTCTCGCCCGGTTCGGTGGCGTAGAGATTGGAGACGTGGATCAAGCCGTTCGCCGCGTCGTGCAGCGCGGCTCGAAGACCCGGGTCGCCGTAGCCGAGGGCATTGACCGCGATGCCACTGACGAAATCGAGATATCGCTTGCCGGTAGCATCCGTGAGGTAGACGCCGTTGCCGTCGACCAGCGCGGAGGGAGCGCGCTTGTAGTTCCCGAGCAGCGCGCTTTCCGTGGGCGCGGACGGCGAAACGGCAGCGGTCACGGTCTCGAGATCAGTCGTTGGCAACGCGATCGTCATTAGAGTTCTCCTATGTCAGCCAGCACGGTGCCGCGGTCCTGATCCACGATCGCGGCGATGTCCGAGATCCGCACACGAGGAACGCCGGCGGACAGAGCCGACAATGCGGCATCGATCTTTGCGGCCATTCCACCCACTGCGGTTCCATTGGCGATGAGCGTGCGCGCGAGCTCCGGCGAGAGCCGGTCGATGACGGCGCCGTCGGACATAACGCCGGGCACGTCGGCGACGAGTAGCAGCTCGGCAGCGCCGAGCGCGGCCGCGATTGCTGCGGCGGCATCGTCGCCGTTCACGTTCAGTGTGGTGCCCATCTCACCGAGCTCGTCGCGGCTCACGGGCGAGACGATCGGCAGGTAGTTGGCGCCGAGCAGCGTGGACAGAAGCGAAACGTTGATCGTGCTCGGTGCGCCGACATATCCCATGCGCTTCGCGTCCACGGGCCGTGCGCCGATGAGCGATGCATCCTCGCCGGACAAGCCAACGGCCCGCACACCCTCGGAGATGAGCGCGGAAACGAGCCGTTTGTTCGCGCTGCCCGAAAGCGCCATGCGAACGATGTCCAGGTCGCGACCGCTCGTGACTCGGCGCCCACCGACGAATGTCGCGGTGACGCCAAAGGCGGTTTGCAGGGCGCTGACTTCGTCGCCGCCGCCGTGCACGAGAACGAGGCTTCCGGCATGCGCGCGCCATGCGGTCGCGATCGCCGCCGGAAGTGACGGATCCGACTGCGGGCGGCCACCGATTTTCACGACACGCGTCACGAGGGTAGCCCCGCGGTCTCGTCGAGACCGAGCATCAGATTCGCATTCTGAAGCGCCTGGCCAGCCGCACCCTTGACGAGGTTATCGATTGCCGACGTGATGAGAACGCTCGGCGTCCGAGTCCCGGCGAGAGGAGTCACCGAGATCCGCACGACGTTCCGACGCACCACATCGCGAAGTGCCGGCGTATCCGCGCAGACCTCGATGAACGGCTCGCCGGCGTATGCGTCGCGCAACAGGCCAAGTACATCCTCCGGGGCTGTCGTCACGGGCAGCACGATGCTCGACAGGATCCCACGAGGGACCGGGAGCAGGTGCGGCGTGAAGACGAGATCCGCGTCGGCGTCCCACGCGCTGAGTGTCGCGCGCATCTCATTCAGGTGACGATGGGTGTTGCCAATCCCGTAGGCGCGGTAGTCGTCGACGACTTCCGCGAAGAGCAACTCGCGCTTGGGTGAATTTCCCGCGCCGGTCACGCCGCTCGCGGAGTTGGCGACGATTGTCGCACCGGCCGGAATCACACCTTGCGCGAAGAGCGGTGCCAGCGGGACGAGGATCGACGTCGGGTAGCAGCCCGGGTTCGCCACGATCGTCGATGCCGCGACGCTCGCTCGATTGACCTCGGTGAGGCCATACGTCGTTCCCTCGCAGCCATTGCCTGGCCGCAGGTCCGCGGATAGATCAACGACGCGGCATCCCGCGGCCTGTGCGTTGGCGACCCATTCCTTCGAGGTTCCGTGCGGCAACGAGCTGAATACCATCTCCGCCGCGGCGAGGGACGCGTCGTCTGGAGAGCAGAACGTGACGTCGCGTCCAGCGAGCCGAACGGTCGCGCCGCGCTGGTCGTTCGCGGTCGCGAACGACAGCGAAAGGCTTGGATGTCCGAGGATGAGAGCGCAAAGCTCGCGACCCGCGTATCCGCTGGCCCCGAGGACGCCGACTGGAATCTTATTCACAAATAATGCATAATAATGCATTCCGCCGAAGTCAATCCTTTGGACCGATCGTGGACGACTGGGCCTTGGTGAATGAGCAATAAAAGAGACCGACAGCGTGCGATCGTTCAGATCATTGGAAGCCGTCTGGTCGCCAGCCAGGAAGAGCTGAAGCAGCTTCTCGCGGCCCAGGGAGTCGCCGTCACTCAGGCGACACTTTCGCGCGATCTGCGAGACCTTGGTGTCGTCAGAGCCCCCGGCGACGGCGGCGCGCGATACATGCTGCCCCAGATGGTCGTAGACGAATCTAAACCATCGCTGGACAATCTGTTACCACAACTCTTCTCGCGTATCGATGGAGTTGGAGAACTGCTCGTCTTGCACACCCTGCCCAGCGGTGCCCAACCGGTCGCCGAAGCCGTCGACGCGCTCAGCTGGCCGGAGATCATCGGGACACTCGGCGGTGAGAACACGGTCCTCATCATCTGTCGGTCGCCCGAGGCGCGCCAGGTCCTGACGGATAGGCTCACCCGACTCGCCGGCGCAATGGACTAGGAACGACGAGAGCCGAGTCTCGCGGGATTGACGCATCGGTGTCGAGCGATTAAATATGCAGTCGAAGTGCATAACTCTGCATATTAGGAGCTCGAATGCCCCACACCATCGTCCTTGCGTATTCCGGCGGACTCGACACGTCGATCATCGTTCCTTGGCTGAAGGAGAACTACGGTGGCGCCCGCGTCATCTGCGTTGCGGCTGACATCGGCCAGGGAAGTGAGGAGCTCGCAGGCGTCCGCGCGAAGGCGATCGCGTCCGGCGCCGACGATTGCTTCGTCGAAGACCTCCGCGAGGAGTTCGTCGAATCCTTCATCTATCCCACGCTTCGCGCGGGCGCGATCTACAATCGCAAGTATCTGCTCGGAACGTCGATGGCGCGTCCGCTCATCGCACGTCGCCAGGTCGAAGTCGCCCGACGCGTCGGTGCCGATGCGCTCGCGCATGGCTGCACCGGCAAGGGCAATGATCAGGTCCGCTTCGAGCTCACATACGCCGCGTTCGCGCCTGATCTTCCGGTGATCGCACCCTGGCGCGAGTGGAACATTCGCAGCCGTGAGGACGCCATCGCCTACGCCGAGGCGCGCGGCATTCCGATCACCGCGACGCGGCAGAAGATCTATTCGCGCGACGCGAACCTCTGGCACCTCTCGCACGAGGGCGGAATTCTCGAAGATCCGAACGCTGCGCCGCCGGATGATCTGCTCATGCTCACCCGGACCGTCACTCAGGCGCCTGATGCGCCAGAGACGGTCACGATCGGCTTCGAGCAAGGCACGCCGGTTTCGGTGAACGGCAAGCGCCTCGATGCCGTCGATCTGATCGCCGCGCTGAACGCGGTTGGCGGGAAGCATGGCTGCGGCGTCGTCGATCTCGTCGAGGATCGCCTGGTCGGAATGAAGTCGCGCGGCGTGTACGAGACTCCGGGCGGATCGCTCCTTTATACCGCGCATTCGGAGCTCGAGCAGCTCGTCCTCGATCGCCGCACGCTCGCGGCCAAGGACATGATCGCTCCGCGCTACGCCGACATCGTGTACGAGGGACGCTGGTGGACGACCGAGCGCGAAGCGTACGACGCGTTCGTCAATGTCACGCAGGAGCGCGTCACCGGCTCCGTCACACTGCGCCTGTACAAGGGCTCGGCCGCCGTTGTCGGCCGTGAGAGCGAGCACGCGCTCTACGATGAGCGTTTTGTAACGTTTGGCGAGGACGACGTCTATCAGCAAAGCGACGCGGCCGGGTTCATTCGTCTGTTCGCGCTGCCGGCGCGCGTACGTGCGATCAAGGACCAGGAGCTCGGTCTCGCGCCGGTCGCGGCGCCGGAGGGCGTGGAGGAAGCGCTGGAGCCCGCGGCGCTTCAGATCGCGTGACCACCGTCGCGGTGAATCACGTGGACGGGGGCGACCACAAGCTGTGGGGTGGTCGCTTCGCGGGCAGCACGGCCGCGGAATTCGAGGCACTGAACAATTCGATCCGCTTCGACGTTCGGCTCTGGCCGCACGACATTCGTCTGTCCAAAGCGTGGGCGATGGCGCTGTATCACGCCGGCGTGCTGTCGCTCGCGGAGTGTGGTGAGATCGAGCGCGGCCTCGATGCCGTCGCGGGTCGCCTGGCCGCCAGCGCGTCGCCCGCGCCGAGCGATGAGGATGTTCATACGCTCATCGATCGGCTGCTGCACGACGAGATCGGCGAGGTCGCATCCAAGCTGCATACGGGGCGCAGTCGGAACGATCAGGTTGCGACGGCTACGAGGCTCTGGACGATGGACGCCGTTGGTCGGCTCGACACGGCTGTTCGGGCCCTGCAGCAGACCATGATCGATCAGGCGCACGGGCTCGAAACAGCCTTGATGCCATCGTACACGCACATGCAGCGCGCCATTCCCGTGTCCGCGGCGCACTGGCTGCTTTCGCACTTCTGGCCGCTCGAGCGTGATCGAGCGCGTTTACGTTCCGTTCGTCGCGCGGCGAGCGTGCTCCCGCTCGGAAGTGGCGCCGCGGCAGGCTGCGCCTACCCGATCTCGCGCGTGTTGCTTCAGGGCACGCTTGGCTTCGATTCGCTGTCGTGCAACTCGATCGATGCAGTGAGCGATCGGGACTTTCTCGCGGAGTTGTTGTTCACGACGTCGATGATCGCGACCCACGTGTCCAGGTTCGCCGAGGATCTCATCATCTACGGATCCAGCGAGTTCGGGTTTGTGCAATTCGGCGACGCGTTCACGTCGGGCTCCAGCATGATGCCGCAGAAGCGCAACCCCGACGCGCTCGAGATCGCGCGAGGTTCCGCAGCCCGTATGCTGGGCAACCTCGTCTCGCTGCTCGCAACCCTCAAGGGTCTGCCCAGCAGCTACAACAAGGATCTGCAGGACGACAAGCGCTTCGCGTTCGATGCCGTCGACACGCTGCTGCTTGTGCTGTCGGCCGTGAGCGGGGCACTCGGCGAATGTGAGTTCCAACCGCAGCGCATGCGGCATGCGCTTTCGAGTACGATGATGGCAACCGACCTGGCGGACTATCTCGTACGGAAAGGCGCGACCTTCCGCGAAGCGCATGGCGCCGTGGGTCGCCTCGTGCGCAAGTGCGAGGAGGAGCGACTCGAGTTGCACACGTTGCCGCTTTCCGCATTCGTGGATGCGCATCCGTCGTTCGGACAGGATGTCTTCGACGCGCTTTCGGCCAATCGCTCGGTCGAGATGCGCGAGGTGGAAGGAGGAACGGGGCCTGCCGCCGTTCGGTCACAGCTCGAGTCAGCGCAGACGGCACTCGGTCGAAGCTGAGGAAATGAATGGAAAAGGGAACGCGGGGCGGACGTCGACGTCCGCCCCGCGTTTTTTTCGTGGGTCTCAGAATACCAAACCAAAGGTGATGGGCACGTAGCGGACGGACCTGTTGGTCACGTAGTGGTATCGCGCTTCGATGTACACTGAAAACCCGCTCAACGGATAGCGAAAGCCGCCGCCGAGGTTCCAGCCAAGATCGGTGTCGGATTCGTCGGAGAACGTGTCGTGGGTGTTGTAGAACCCGAGTCCGCCAATGCCATAGAGGCTTCCGGCCATCGAGGTTGGCGGGTTGAAGTGGTAGAGGGCATTCGCGCCAAGGCTCCAGACGCGGACCTTTTCGTCTCCGCCCAGATTGAATTGGTCACTGACGTTGAACTCGTTGAATGTGCCCTCGGCCTGAAATTCGAGCGGGCTGGCAGGCGCCCGCATCGAGAGCGCGGCAGCGAGATGGTATCCCGCGTCTATACCATTGCCGAAATCGCCAGTGGGGAGGGCGACTCCTGCGCCGACGCTGAAGTGGATCGGTGTAGCCTGTGCGCGTGCAATGGTTGGGACCGACGCTGCAAGAGCCACGGTTGCGAACAGCCGGAACGGTTGGATCATGTATGGTCCTGAGAAGGTTCAGCCGCGGCACGTCGAATTCCGTGCCAAGCCGAGCCCGACGGACGTGGCGCTTCGCGGCGGTTGCCAAATATCCTTCACAACGAGATATATTCTGCCATTGAACCGGCCGAAAATTCATTCTCGCGAGTGAGGAAAATTTGGCGAGAACGTACCATACTGACGTCATTGCATTTGCGGCGGACGCAGACACAAAGTGGATAGACAATCTGCTCTCCAGATTTTCCATCCCAGGCGTTGTCGGCGGAAGACAGGGCGTATCGAGAAGAGCTTCGGCTGCGGCAGTGTACCACGTTGCTCTGGTCCGGCTGCTAACCCGTGAGGCGGGAATCCCTGTCGCTCTCGCGGTCGCGACCGCAACGAAGTTGCTCTCGTCGAATGACGCCCCAATCGTGTTCGGATCGGAGCTTCTTCAGCTCACGATCGACGCGCCGGCATTTCGCGCCCGCATCGACCACCGGCTCGGCGAAGCCGCGGAAACGCTGGCGCCAGCGCGGCGAGGCCGGCCCGCGCGCCGATCGGCGTGACCAAAAAAGCAGAGGGGACCACGTTTCGTGGTCCCCTCGCGTTCATACCGCGTGCGTCTGGTGCGTCGCCTTACCGAGCCACGACCTTGCTCACATTCTCCGCGGCGGGCCCTTTCTGGCCGTTGACGAGATCGAACTCCACCGGCTCGCCCTCCGCCAGCGTCTTGAAGCCACTGCCTTGAATGGAGCTGTAGTGGACGAAGCAGTCCTTGTCCCCGCCATCAGGCGTGATGAAACCAAATCCCTTGGCGTCGTTGAACCACTTCACCTTTCCGGTCGTACGCATGTCCCACTCCTGAAAGATCGATCCGGCACAACACCATGTTGCGCGGGCTGAAACCCGATCCGCCGGTTCCGGAACCCCCGGAATTCCTGGTTTCGGGCAGCGGCCAAGGTAGCGACGGGCTGTTGCACGGTCAAGCTGGGCGCCCAACTGCCATTCCGCGGCATACGAGAGGGGACCGGGTCCTGGAGCGAACCAGTATCTTTCGACGATACCAGAACCGTGGCGGTTGACGTGGCGTTCGCAGCACGACGAGAGACAGTGACGACGTGGGTCGGCGGTGTTCCCGTCGGCTCGGAGATGCCGGTGGTCGTCCAGTCGATGACGAATACCGACACCGGAGACGCGAGCGCAACGGCCGAACAGGTCGTTGCGCTCGCGCGCGCCGGCTCGCAGCTCGTGCGCGTCACGGTCAACAACGAGGAGGCGGCTGCCGCGGTTCCCGAGATCGCCCAACGCGTCGCGGACGCCGGAGTCATCGTCCCGATCGTCGGGGATTTCCACTACAACGGCCACCTGCTACTCGCAAAGTATCCGGAATGTGCGCGCACGCTCGCCAAGTATCGCATCAACCCTGGCAACGTCGGCGGCAAGCGACGCGATGAGAATTTTCGAACGATCGTCCAGATCGCGGTCGATAACGACCGGCCGGTTCGCATTGGCGTGAACTGGGGATCGCTCGATCAGGATCTGCTCACGCAGATGATGGACGCGAACGCGCGCGAGCCCGTGCAGCGCGACGCGAAGGACGTCTACATCGAAGCCATGCTCGCGAGCGCTCTCCGGTCCGCGGAGCTCGCGGAGGAAACGGGCCTCCCGCACGATCACATCATCATTTCGGCGAAGGTCTCAGGAGTCCAGGATCTCGTCGAAGTGTATCGGCGGCTTGCCGCGCGGTGCGATTACCCGCTGCATCTTGGTCTGACCGAGGCGGGCCTCGGCACCAAGGGTATCGTCGCCAGCACGGCAGGGCTCTCGATTCTTCTTGCGGAGGGGATCGGCGACACGATTCGCGTGTCACTCACGCCGAAGCCGGGCGGGGATCGCACGGAAGAAGTCTTCGTCGCACAGCAGATCCTCCAGTCCCTCGGCTTACGAAGCTTCGCTCCGCAGGTCACCGCGTGTCCCGGGTGCGGTCGAACGACGTCGACGTTCTTCCAGCACATGGCCGAAGACATCCAGAGCTATCTGCGCGAGCAGATGCCCGTGTGGCGCGAGCAGCGGCCCGGCGTCGAAGAGCTCAAGGTTGCGGTGATGGGCTGCGTGGTGAACGGTCCCGGCGAGTCGAAGCACGCGAACATCGGCATCTCCCTGCCAGGCACCTTCGAGGAGCCCAAGGCGCCGGTGTACGTCGACGGCAAGCTCGTCACCACGCTGCGCGGCGACACCATCGTTCAGGATTTTCTAAAGATTCTCGAGGACTACGTCGCGGTGAAGTACGCGCCCGCCCCGGCGGAACCCTCCGGGGTGTAGCGAAGTCAAACGCGGCCGGAGGTCGCGTCGGCGTCGGCGTCGGCCCACGACTCGAGCGACGTCACGGCGCGCTCGAGTTCTTCCATGATCGCGCCGGTGAAGCGCACCTCGCGCAAGCGATCGTACACTCGCCGGTGAAATGCGGTGGCGGCCGATCTGCCCCCCGACTGGCGCATCCAGACGCTGTTCGGGTCAATGGTTCGGCGCAGGTCCGCTACGATGCTACACGTATCGTGGACCTGGTCTGCCGCACACACCCAGCGAGCGCGTTCGCTCGCATGCTCGAGCCGCTCGAGACAGTCCTCGCGCCGTTCGTCGGCCGACAGCTCGATACCGTCGTCGTCCACGCGACGCTGGGTGACCGAGAGCACCGTATCCAATACCTCCGCCCCGAACTTGTCGCCGATGCGCTGCTCGAGCATCTCGCGGGTGAACGCCTCGCGGACGCAATCTTCGATCACGTCGTGCAGAATGCCGGCAACAACCGTCTGCTCATCCTGGCCGTACCGGGTCAGGATGATGGCGACATTCGCGGGATGCGTGAGGTATGGTAGCCGCGTCCCCTTTCGCACTTGCTGATCGTGGTGCTTGGCAGCGAAGGCAAGCGCGTGGTTGATGCGATCCGAATACCCGGTGATGGTCATGGGCAGCACACCAGCCTGTGGGTGAGTCGCGCGGAGCTCATCGGCGACCGACGCCGGAAAACCAACGCACGATCTGCTCGAGGCCGCGGGCGTCTTCCGCATCGAAGGCAGCAAGGCGGTCCGAATCGATATCGAGGACGGCCATCAGTGCGCCATCTCGATCGAACACGGGAACGACGATTTCCGACCTCGAGCGGGCATCACACGAAATATGTCCCGGAAACCGCGCGACATCGGGCACGACGATGGTCTTACGATCGGACGCCACAGTGCCGCAGACACCGCGCCCGACCGCGATCTCCATGCAGCCGAGTGTCCCCTGGTAAGGGCCTATGAGAAGCTGCGACGGGCTGACGAGTCGATAGAAGCCCGTCCACAGGTGGCCGAAGCCGTGGTGCAGGAGCGCACTGATCGTCGCCATTCCCGCGATGTCATCGTCAATTCCCGACAACACGGCGATGATGTGCGAATGCAGTTGAGCATACGCGCGATCTTTCGGAATCCGGCGAACATCGGGTGTGACTTCAGCCATCGCTCTACCTCGATACCGCCGCCGCGAATTGCAGTTCCAACACGAACAGCGCGAGTCCCTGGACGATGATCGCCATCCCGGCACCGACGGCGCCCTGCCGACGGCCCAGTCTCCATGCTGTCACGGCGAGGACTGCTCCGGCCACGGCATATCCCGCGTCCAGACCTACGTTCAACCACACGAGGTGCTCGAGCCGCGCAGCACCGGCGAGATCGCGGAGATGCAGAGAACGCCAGCCGACCGCGGCGACCGCCCCGACGACAACGCCCCACGCTGCTGTTTGATACGCGAAGTGGGCGAGCAGCGCTGACTCGATGCGCCGAACGGTGAGCAGCGTGACGATCGTGGTCGCCGCGACGATGGATAGTGCCGCCCACACGAGCAGGCGAAGGAGATGCTGCTGCTCGGCGGCGAGGATGATGTCAGCCCACACGCGACGCATCCTAGCGTGCGCAGCGGGCGCAAGGAAGGTTCGCTAGCGCACGGTCAACTGCTGCATCTCCGGCGTTCGCAGCGGCCGCGGTGCGCGCGCCACGCGAGACGGCGACGGCAGCGCCGGCGGAGTGGCATCCCACAAGACAATCCCCAGAGGATTCGCTCCGGCAGCCCGCGCTCCGTCGAGCGCGGCGCGAAGATCGTCGATGCGCGTATGTCCGATCCGCGCGCACAGGACGGTATCGGGAATCGGAAGCGCCGACGGAAGACCAGCGTTCACCTGGGTAGTCGTCGCGACGATGATGATGGCCTCGTAGTGACGCGATAGGCGCGGCGCTTCTTCCCGAAACACCGACGTGATGACTCGCGGATCTTGCGGGGCTTGCGAGACGCCGCTGGGAATCACGTCGATCACGCGATCGCGACCCACCGTCGCCTGCGATGTCACTTCGGCCCAATCACGCCGACGGCTGACGATGTCCGCGATGCCTGGCTCTGCGTGAATGCGAAGCGCGGCGGCAACGGGCGTCGCGCGCGAATCGGTGTCGATGAGGATGGTACTCCGTGCCTCATCCGCTGCGATGGCCGCGACATTCGTTGCCACCACAGCGGCGATTGCGGTGTCCTCACTCGCGATCGTGAGCATGAGCCGGCTCGCGCCGGCTCGCGCCACATGCAGATAGGTGAGCTGATATCCGTCCGCGCCGGGATCGAAAAACGCCGGCGCATCGCGATCCGTCGAACGTCGTCTCCGATCCGGGCTGCGAGGTTTTGGGCGAATCGTCGCGAGCACGCGCGCGCCGAGTATACGCTCGAGCTCGTGCTCGTCGCTCACCCGCGGATGACGAAGCTCGTTGAACAGCGAAGCTCCGAACCCGAGCGCGACCCCAAACACGAGCGCAGCGCCGAGCAACGCCACGAGTGGCGCATCGAGTCGCGCCTCCTCCTTCGCGGCCACGACCTGCCGGTCATAGTCCTTCGCCTTCGTGCGGGCTTCCCCAAGCGTCGCGTTTGCTTCGACGACGAGGGACTGCGCCGAATCCCGTTCCGCGATCCATGCGCCAGTGTCGGCGGCTGGGGTCTGAGCGACGGTTTGATGCGGTATTGGCGTCGCGAGCTTCGCGACTTGGTCTCGCAGCGAGTCTCGGTGCGCTTGAGCCGCGACCTGGATCTCACGTCCGATCTCGGCTGCACGCGACGTGAGGGCTAGATACACAGGATCGGCCGCGCCTGTCCCTCCGAAGCTTTCGCGATCACGCTCCACGTCTGTGAGCGAGTCGAGAAGAATCTTCACGCGAGCGCTCGAAGCGAGCTGTGGCGATTCGCCAAGCGCCCGGTATGACGCGGTCACGGGTGCCGTCTCGACCCGCGTGAGCAGCGCGTCCAGATCGTTTACCGCGCCGGCGAGGGTGTCCCGCCGCGCCGCGATCTTGGGACTGATCGTATCGGCCGGCGGCCGCGCTTCAGCGACGGCCTGTGAGCGCGCCGAGTTGAGTGATGCCTCGGCTGTCGCAAGCCGCCTTCGTGCCTGGTTCAGTGCCGCGAGAAGGGGCGCGGTGTCTGGTCGCGTCCCCACCGGCATCTCCGCCGACGACAGCTTCCCGACGCGCTTGATTTGTTGCGGAGCCAGCACCAAGGCGAGCAGAACGGCGATGAAGGTGCCAAGGCCCACGATCCCGATGAATACGGGTCGGTTGACGGCATTGCGTGCGCGCGCGGTGAGCCACGCTGGGCGCGGGATGGCCCGCGGATACTCACCGGTCATGTGTGCCATGCTGCGATTCTCTCAGCGACGGGAATACATCGCAAGCGATGATCTGCCCTACCGAGGACCACTAGGGCAGGCACCGGGCCACGACGTCGGCGGCCGGCATCAAAAGAAAACGAGGGCGGAGCAAACGCTCCGCCCTCGGAATCACATCAGCCGT
>Ga0070679_100003527_pt1 | contig 14324 bp, 13 predicted proteins | sample KBSC63BmetaG_FD_65652 | JGI IMG/M metagenome (GOLD analysis project Ga0070679, IMG submission 65652) | Corn rhizosphere microbial communities from Kellogg Biological Station, Michigan, USA - KBS C6-3B metaG | ecosystem: Host-associated > Plants > Roots > Rhizosphere | place: USA: Michigan... | reverse complement strand
CCTCCTGCCTCCTGCCTCCTCTAGCAGTTCACTGCTCTCTGCTTTCTGCTGTCTGCTTTCTTCAACACCATTCCCCAATGCCGACTCTCATTCTCACGATAGACAAGATGCTCTCGCTTTACAGCGTGCGCGCGGTATGGACGGCGCTCGGGGGGGTGGAGGGGGTGAGGACGGCGGAGGTGGTCATCGGTATGGCGAGGGTGGAGCATGACGGGAGTGTGACGTGTGCACGGGTGGCGGAGGCGGTGGAGCTCGCCGGCTGCGAGGTGGTACGCTGCGAAGAGGAGAAGGGACTGCCGATGCTGTGAGCGGGCGCTTGTATCGCTGGCGGGTGCTCCCGTAACTTGACGCGCGTCGCGCGGGCTGGTGAGACGCGCGTGCTCCGCGACTTGCCTCCGCAGTGGATTTCCGAGGACGGTTCTCATGACGCCAGAGCAAGGGAACGAAGATCGCCCGATCGCGGCGCTGCTGGCGCCCGACATCCTCCTCATGCTCGAGGAGTCGCCGGGAGACATCGGCGCCGAGACGGAGGAGATGCACCCGGCGAACCTGGCCGACGTGGCAGCGACGCTCGAGTCGGACAAGGTGCGCTCGCTCCTCCGGGCTCTCCCTCCCGAGCGTGCCGCCGACGTGCTCGAGTACCTCCCCGAGGAGCTGCGCACGAACGTCCTCGAGGCGATGAGCAGTACACAGGCCGCCGCGCTCGTCTCCGAGATGACTCCGGACGACCGCGCCGACGTGCTGGAGGAGCTCGACGAGGAGCACGCCGACGAGATCCTCTCGAAGATCGCGGTCGAGGCGCGCGGCGAAACGGAGCGGCTCCTCTCCTACCCGCCGGAGTCGGCCGGCGGACTCATGACCACCGAGTTCGTTTCCATCGCCGAAGGAACGACGGTGGAGACAGCACTGCACAGCGTGAGGAATGTGGCGCGCGCGGGTCGGCGCGAGGCGCTCTACACCATCTACGCCACCGATCCCACGGGCCGCGTGCGCGGTGTGCTCTCGCTCCGCGAGCTGCTGGCGGCCGCCGAAGGCACCCGGATCGAGGAGCTGGCGTGGACCGACGTCGTCAGCGTCAACGCCTTCGCGGACCGCGAGGAAGTAGCCCGCGTAACGCAGAAGTACGACCTCGTGGCCGTGCCAGTAGTGGACGACAGCGGGCGCATCATCGGCGTCGTCACCGTGGACGACGTGATCGACGCCATCATGGAGGAGCAGACCGAGGACGTCCAGAAGCTCGGCGGCATGGAGGCGCTCGACCAGCCCTACTTCGCGGCGAGCTTCTGGAGCATCCTCCGCAAACGCGGCGGCTGGCTGGTGCTTCTCTTCATCGAGGAGATCTTCACCGGCTACGTGCTCCGGCACCACTCGGCCATGCTCGAGGCTTCGGTGACGCTCATGTTCTACGTCCCACTCGTCATCAGCTCCGGCGGCAACTCGGGCTCCCAGTCAGCCACACTGATAACGCGCGCGCTCGCCGTAGGCGATGTCCGTCTGCGCGACACGCTGCGCGTATTCGCGCGCGAGCTGGGACAGGGGCTGGCGCTCGGTGCCTTCCTCGGGGGTATCGGCTTCGCTCGCGCGCTGATGTGGAACAGCGGCTACGATGTGGCCTGGGTAGTGTCGCTGACGCTTCTGGCCGTAGTCCTCACCGGCACGGTCGTGGGTGCGATGCTCCCCCTTATCTTCACCCGCCTCCGCGTCGACCCCGCCATCGCCTCCTCCCCCTTCGTCGCCTCCTTCGTAGACGTCGCCGGCGTAGTGATCTACTTCTCCGTGGCGCAGAGGATCATGGGGTTGGGGGGGTAGGGGGAGGGAGGAAGCAGAAAGCAGAGAGCAGAAAGCAGTGAGAACCTCAGGAGGCAGGCGGCAGGAGGCAGGGGGCAGGTGGAACCTCTGGCGAGAAGATCTCGAACCGTGTGCCGTTCCTGCCTCCTGCCTCCTGCCTCCTGCCTCCTCTAGCCGTTCACTGCTTCCTGCTTTCTGCTCTCTCCCCCCTCCCCTCGTTGGCGCGGGAAATGCCGCGCTCCGCGGACAGGGCGCGGGCCGCGTGGGCGGTGTCGGCGGCTTCGCGCGACTCTCTCACGCGGAGCTACTGCCATGACATCCACCGTTCAACGCGCTGCCTTCATCTGCGGCTGGGCGCTGATCGCCCTCGGCATCATCGGCTTCATCACCTCGCCGGCCGCCATGGCGGCCGACCCCGAAGTCGCCGCCAGAATCTTCGGCATCTGGCCCGTCAACATCGTGATCAACGTACTTCATCTCACGTGGGGCGTCTTCGGGCTGGCATCGTCGCAGTGGCACCGCAGCTCGCGCAACTATGCCCGCATCACCGCCATCGTCTACGTGGTGCTGGCGATCTGGGGAATCGTCGTACCCACGTTCGTCGGTCTCTTCCCCGCCGGTGGCAACGACATCTGGCTCAATGCCCTGATCGGCGTCGTGATGGGCTACTTCGGCTTCACCGCCCGCGAGTACGCGGTAGCCGAAGCTTGAAAGCAGACAGCAGAAAGCAGACAGCAGTGAACTACCTTCGGGGTGAGCGCTACCTCCCCACGAGGGTCTCACTGCTTTCTGCTTTCTGCTCTCTGCTTTCTACCTCACCTCCCTCCATCCTCACGATCCCCTCCTCCAGCCACTCGTAATCGCCCTTGAGCACTCCCTGCGACAGGCGATAGAGGGAGGCGTCGTTGGGGCCGAAGAGATGGCGGAAGTGGTCGGCGATGCGGAGGCGAGATTCCCGGCAGAAGACGTTCGCGAGCTCCACGGCGTTGGCGTTACCGCGGCCCGCCAGCATCTGGGCGCGCGAGCAGGCGGCCGACATCGCGAAGAGCTCGGCGCCGATGTCCACGGCGCGGAAGAGCACCATCTGGCGCTTCTCCAGCTTGGGGCCGAGGCGCACCATGGCGTGGAAGATCGCGCGGCCGAGCTTGCGCGTGGTGCGCTCGATGTAGCGCAGATGCGGCGCCAGACGGCCGAACTCCGAGTAGCTGTTGAAGCCGCCGATCCATCGAGTGGTGTACCACTTGGGGTAGAACTTCACCGAGCGCGCGAGCGCCGCGAGGCGCTCCTTGCGCGTGGCCTCGGGGTTGACCACGTCGAAGGCGGTCTTGAAATGCCAGTCCACCGCCTCACGCGCGATGAACAGGCGCATGATCTCCGAGGAACCCTCGAATATCAGGTTGATGCGGAAGTCGCGCATCGCGCGCTCCACGGGGATCGCTCGCTCGCCGCGCTCGCGGAGCGAGTCGGCGGTCTCGTAGCCGCGGCCGCCGCGGATCTGCAGCGTGTCGTCCACGATCCGCCAACCCGCCTCGGTGTTCCACATCTTCGCGATCGCGGCCTCGAGGCGGATGTCATAGCCGCCGCGGTCGGCCATCGCGCTGGAGAGCTCGGCGATTGCTTCCATCGCAAAGGCGTGCGCGGCCATGTGCGCCAGCTTCTGCGCCACCGCTTCGTGCTTGCCGATGGGCGTCCCCCACTGCACGCGCTCGTTGGACCACTCGCGCGAGACGCGCACCATCTGCTTGGCTGCGTAGGCCGCGCTAGCAGGAAGGGTGAGCCGCCCGGTGTTCAGCGTGATGAGCGCGAGCTTGAGGCCCTTACCCTCGCCCCAGAGGATGTTCTCGCGCGGTACCTTCACGTTGTCGAAGCGCAGCACCCCGTTCTCGATGGCGTTGAGCCCCATGAAGTGACAGCGGTGCTCGACTTCCACGCCGGGCCAGTCGGTTTCGACTATGAAAGCCGTGATCTGCTTCTTCGGCTTTCCGTTTACGATGACATCCGGCGTGCGCGCCATGACGAGGATCAGCTCCGCGCGCGTGCCGTTGGTGGTCCAGAGCTTCTTCCCGTTCAGGATGAAGTACTTGCCATCTTCGGAGGGTGTGGCGGTGGTCTGCAGGTTCGCGGGATCGCTGCCCGCATCCACCTCGGTCAGAGCGAATGCCGAGATCGCTCCCTTTGCGAGGCGAGGGAAGTACTTCTTCTTCTGCTCCTCGGTTCCGAAGAGCTTGAGCGGTTGCGGCAGGCCGATGGACTGGTGCGCGGAGAGGAGCGCGGTGAGCGATCCGTCTTTCGATGTGACCATTCCAATAGCGCGGATGTAGCTCGTCTGCGAGAGCCCGAGCCCGCCGTACTCGCGTGGAATCTTGATCCCGAAGGCACCGATGTCACGGAGCTCCTGCACCAGCGATTCCGGGATGTTCCCCTCCCGATCGATGGCGTCGGAGTCCACCCGCTCCATGATCTCGCGCAGCGCATCCATGAACGGCTTCGCGCGCGCCTCTTCCTCGGGATCGAAGGCGGGGTGCGGATGTATGAGGTCGAAGCGGAAGCGGCCGAGGAACAACTCCCTCAGAAAGCTCGGCTGGGCCCACTCGCTCTCGCGCGCGGCTTCGGCGACATCGCGCGCTTCCTTCTCGGAGGCCAGGTCGTGCGTCGGCTGTGCCATGGGTCTCCATTCCCGGTTGGACACCTGACGCACCATTGGCTTACCAGGGCGGCGCGCCAGTATGTCATGCCCTTCAAAGATACCTCCGCGCCGCCTCCCTTCCCAGACTAGACTGTAACGGCGCGCTTCCTACGCGTCTCGAGCCACACGAGATATCCAACCCCGTACAGCGCTATAGCGGCGAAGCTGAACCACTGGATCGCGTAGCTCTTGTGCGGTCCCTCATCCAGCGATGGAGCGCTGAGGCGCGCCGGAGCGCCCTCGGACCGCTCGCCCGGTGCGAGATCCACCACGTACATGCGCGCTACGGCGTACGGGATGGTCTCCGCTATTCGCGCGGAGTCCAGAGCGCGCCACGCCATGGGATTCGTCTGCGATCGCGGATCGCTCCGCTCGCGCACCGGGATCGGGCGCGCGTACCCCGCCACCGTCGCGTGCTCCGGCTCGTACCAGGTGGGGATGGAGATCGTCGCCGCGTCGGGTGAATACACGAAGCCGCGGTTCACCAGCACGGCGGTGCCGCCGGAGTCGGGGATCAACGGCGTCACGATGTACACGCCCGGCGCTCCGTCGCGCGAGCGGCCGGTGAGGATGATCTGATGGTCGTAGTCGTAGCGGCCGCTCATCTCCACCAGCCGGTAGGCGGCGAGCGCGGTATCCGTCGGGAGGTCGGCCACGCTCGTGGGCGGGAGACTCATGCGGCTCACGAGCTCCGCGTTCAGAGCGCGGCGCTCCTGGAGCCGGTGCACCTGCCATACCCCCAAGCGCGCGAAGAGTGTCGCCATGGCCAGTGCGATGACGGCTGCGATGATTGCACTGCGTGACATGTCCGTAAACTATCACTCAGAACAGGTTCATCTGCTCTCCAAGCTCCTCGGGCTCCACGGGGTGCTGACCGATGAGCCGCTGGAGCTGCCGCGCCGATGCGGGGCTGTGGCCCGCGAAGTGGTTGTTCACGTAGCCGTAGACGGCGGACATGCTGCGCGTCATAGCGGCGATGGCCCTCGCCCAGCGTTCCAGTTCGCTGGTGCGGTCGCGCTGCACGCGCGAGTAGTCCACGATGTCGCGGTTGGGGCCCATCCAGCGGATGTACGAGAAGCCGGCCGTGGGCTTTTCCGCGAGCGCGAGGACCATGCGACGTGGGATCCAGCGCGCGTCGCTCAGCGCGAGCGCGACTCCGTGCTCCGCGAGCAGCGCGAGCACGCCCTCGTGAATCCAGCCACGGTCGCGGAACTCGATCGCGAGCCTGAGGTCGCGCGGGAGCGTCGGCAGAAACGCCGCGAGCGCCGGGAGCTCCGAGGGCCCGAAGTCGGGCGCGAGCTGGATGAGTATCGGTCCGAGCTTGGCTCCCAGCTCGCGCGCGCGTTCGAAGAAGAGTTGCGCCACATCCTCCGAGTCGCGCAGGCGCCGCTCGTGCGTGATCTCGCGCGGAAGCTTGAGCGCGAACACGAAATCGCCCGGCGTTCGCTCCGCCCATCCTCGCACCGTCTTCGCGGGCGGGATGGCATAGAAGGTGGAGTCCACTTCTACAGTGTCGAACGCGCGCGCGTAGACGGAGAGGAAGTCCGCCGGGCGCGTACCCGTGGGATAGAACGGGCCAGTCCAGGCGTTGTAGTTCCACCCCTGAGTGCCGATCCGGACAGTAGAGGGCATGCGCGAGAATGGGAGTGATGGCGCGTCGGATGTCAAGGCGGCGATACGCGTGCCGCCGGCTCGCGGGTCTCACTCTTGCGCTCACTTCCGGTGAAACCGAATCCGCCGCAAAGCCAGGAGGTAGCATGGACAAGCGCGACACCGAACGCAACGATGCCCAGAGGCGCGCCGAGGAGGAACGACGCGACGAGCAGGAGTACCAGGAGGAGGCTCGCAACGCGCGGCCCGTATCGCCGGAGTACCAGGGTGAGCCGCTGATCTTCGACGAGTTGCGCGATGAGCCCGGACCCGAGACGCCGGAGGAGCGCCGAGTGCGTGGGCCTTACGCGGCACCGATCGAGGAGCCGCCCACCGGTACGGAGCTCGTGGGGGAGGGCGTAGGCGGTGCGTCGGGTGGTCTCGTAGGCGCCGCTCTCGGATCGCTCGCCGGTCCGCTGGGAACGGCGATAGGCGCGATAGCCGGCGCGGTGGGCGGCTGGTGGACAGGGCGCGCGGTGGTGGACGCCGCGAGCGGTGTGAGCGCGGAGGAGGAGCGCGCGTGGCGCGACCACTACGAGAGCAGCGACCAGCGACTGGGGGACCGCGACTACGAGCAGGCGCGTCCCGCCTATCACATAGGGCGTCTCGCGCGCCTCAATCCCGAGTACGAGGGGCGCTCTTTCGACGAAGTGGATGCCGAACTTTCGCACGCGTGGACGCGCGACCTCTGCGCGCGCTACGGCGAATGGCCAACGGTACGACACTTCGTCCGCGAAGGGTACATGCGCCGTGAGCGCCACGATCGCCTGGGCGGCGAGCCGCGCACCATGGCGCCCACGGAGGAGGCGCTGGACAGGCTGCATTCCGACGACAGCGCTATCTGAATCATCGGCGGCTCCGGATGCGCGCGCCATCGCCGCGGAGCCCGCGAGTCATACGGAGGTCAGAGATGGAGCGGCGTGACGAGCACGAAACGAAGCTGGTTCCCAACGATCCCGCGCACACCGCGTCGCGCGAGGAGGCCGAACGGGTCCGGCATGACGGGGCACCCGCCGAGCAGGTGGGCGGCACGTCCGACAGCACCGCGGCCTCGATTGGTGCCGCGGCCGGTGGCGCGGCGGTCGGCGCCGCCGCGGGGACCTTCGTCTTCGGTCCGCTCGGCACCCTGATCGGCGCACTCGCCGGTGTGCTGGGTGGCTGGTGGGCCGGCAAGGGAGTGGCCGATGCTAGCCGCGCCATTACACCCGAGCTCGAGCACGAGTACCAGGCGCACTACGAATCGTCGCCCGACCACCTCGCCGATCGCTCGTACGACAGCGTGCGACACGCATATCTGCTCGGCTACCTGGCGCGGAGGAATCCGGATTACTCGGGACGCAGCTTCGACGAGATAGAGCCGGAGCTCCAACGCGGATGGACGGAGGATCTATGGGCTCGCTACGGCGACTGGGCCGGTCTGCGCGGCTACGTGCGCGCGGCCTACGACGACGACGAGATGACCACGCGGCCCTGATCGCGAAGGCGCGAGCGCGGGGCGAATCGCGCGTTCGCGCTACCAGCGCTCCAGCAGCGAGTCGTGCCTCTCACGGTCGATGTTCCCGCCGCTCACCACCACGGCCACCGGTCCCTCCGGATGGCCGACCACGCGCTCGAGAATCGCCGCCACGCCCACCGCGCCGGCGCCCTCCACCACCAGATCCTCCTCGCGCGCGAGCCACGCGATCGCGCGTCCGATCGCGTCTTCGGTAACGGTATGAATCTCGTCGAGCGCGTGAAGGCCGATGTCGAGCGCCACGTCGTCTATGTCGCCAGCCAGTCCGTCGGCGAGCGTGGGGAGCGAGGGGATGTGGACGACCTCCTCAGCATCGAGCGAGCGCGCCATGGCCGCCGTGTTCTCGCTCTGCGCGCCGATTATCCGTACCCGCGGTGCCACGTTGCGGAGGAGCGCTCCGCAGCCGCCGAGAAGCCCTCCGCCTCCCACCGGGACTACGAGGGTGCGGAGTCCCGGAAGGTCCTCGAGGATCTCGGCCGCAACCGTCCCCTGTCCCGCGAGAAGAGCGCGGCCGGTGCACGGATGCACGAAGGTCGCACCGCGCTCCTCGGCGAAGGCGATGGCCCGCTCCATCGCGGCGTCGTAGTTGGGCGATTCCGCGTCCACGGTAGCGCCGAGTGCGGCTATACCTTCGCGCTTCACGCGCGGCGCTGTCTCGGGGACGAAGATCGTAGCGGGGATCCCGAAGTGCCGCGATGCCCACGCCACACCGAGGCCATGGTTCCCGGCGGACGAAGCCACGACTCCGCGCTCCCGGAAGTCCGCTGGTAGCGAAGAGATCAGATTGAAGGCGCCGCGCAGCTTGAAGGAGCCGGTGATCTGCTCGGACTCCAACTTGAGCGACACATCGCAGCCGGCGATCGTGCCAAGACCAGGCGAGGATCGAAGTGTGGTGTGCCGCGCCACGCCGGTGAGGCGCCTGGCAGCAGCTATCACATCGTCCGCTCGGGTTTCGCTGAACATGCCGGACATGCTACCCGTCCGCGGCGATTCGGGCAAGTTCGTTCAAGCGCGGGGCACCGTGGCGCGGCACCTGCGTTGTTGACCTCGTAGCCGGGAGCGCTTGCGGGAGTAGTAGGTATGTCAAAGGCAGGAACCTTCTCGATTCTATCCAGGACGCTCGAAGAGCCGCTGTTGGCGGTGGACGGTCGCGGCTTGATAGTGTCCGCCAACGAGGACGCCGAGCGGGTACTCTCGCGCGACGGTGGGTCGCTGGTGGGGACTCCCATGCAGGCGCTCTTCTGGGGCGACGAGCCGGATTCGGTGGACGACCTGCTGCAGCGCGGATCGAACGAGAGGTCGAGCGCGGAGCTCTGCTTCGGGCTCCCGGGTGCGGAGGCCTCGGAGGCCGACGTGATCGTATGGCCGCTGGCGGGCCCGGGAGGTGCGAAGGTGAGCGTGCTCGTCCACGATTTGACGGGCCGGCGTCGCGAGCGCGAGCGCGTAGCCGCGCAACTCGAGGCGCAGCGCGTGGAGCTCGGGGAGCGCGCCAGCGAGGCTGCCCGCCGCGACGGCGAGTTGAAGACCGCGCTCGAGACGCGCCACCGCTTCTACGCGTCCATGAGCCACGAGCTACGGACGCCGGTGAACGCCATCGTCGGTTACAGCGAGCTTCTCCTCGACGGCATCTATGGCGAGCTCTCGCCCTCCCAGGCCAAGATCCTGCGGCGCTCGCTGCGCGCCGCGAGCCATCTGCAGGAGCTGGTAAACGACCTTCTGGACCTGGCTCGCATCGAGGAGGGGCGGCTCGACCTGCACCCGGAAGCGGTAGACGTAGATGCGCTCGTGGAGGAGCTTCTCGATTCGGTGCAGCCGCTCGCGGACGAGCGTGGGCTCGAGCTGACGCACGAGACGGAGCCTGGAACTCCGCGCATCGTCTCCGACCCGCGGCGGATTCGTAAGATTCTCCTGCACCTTCTGACGAACGCGATCAAGTACGGCGGCTGTGGGCCGATCCGCATCCGGAGCGGTCGAGTGCGCGCGGGCGAAGGTGCATCAGGCGATGGTATATACGTCGAGGTGAGCGACCACGGAGTGGGGATCGCCCCGGAGGAGCTGGAGCGCATCTTCAGCGAGTTCGTCCGACAGCGGAACGACGGCGATGGGACGGGCCTCGGACTCTCCATCGCGCGCGGTTTGAGCCACGCGCTCGGCGGGACGCTGGTGGCGGAGTCTACGCCTGGCGAGGGGAGCACCTTCCGGCTCACGCTGCCTCGCGTGTTGAGCGATGCTGAAGGCGATGTGGAGTACTCGTTACCTCTCGAGTTCGCGAAGCGTCATCAGCGCGGAAGGCAGCCGAGCCAGCTTGACGCTAATCCGCGAAGCCACTAAGCTTCGACAGCTTGTTGCGGCCCCGCCATATGCGGGGCCTTTCAACAGGCGTCACGGATACGGCGTACGTTGCACTGCAGCATCGTGCGCGATCGCCGTAAGTGCTTGTCGGGGCTGTAGCTCAGCTGGGAGAGCGCTGCAATCGCACTGCAGAGGTCAGGGGTTCGATCCCCCTCAGCTCCATGGCATGCAGACTGCCATACGGTCTGTAGCCGACTTTCACGCGGGTGCGCCCTCAATCGGTAGGACGCAGAGTTCCAATGATGAGGGTTGCTACCGCTCTGCGCCGGGATCGGCCCGCCGCCGTTCGGTAGGACGGAGAGTTCCAATGGACGGCGCGCGAGGCGAGCCCCGCGCGGCAAGATTATTCAGGAAGATCGGCGAAAGCGTCGCGGGAATCCGCGGCGTTTTTTCGTTTCGGTGTTATGATTCGGCTCACGGTCGCACCACCCTCTGCGTACCGCCGACCACCGGAAGCCTCGTATGTCACCACAACTTACCGAGCTCTTCGCCCTCCCCTGGGGCCCGTTCATCATCTTCGGCCTGCGCATCATCGACGTTTCGTTCGATACGGCGCGTGTGCTGGCGGTGGTGCGCGGAAACCGCCTGGTCGCCGCCAGCCTGGGCTTCATCCAGGCGCTGATCTGGATCGTGGCTGTGGGCAACGCCATCAGGTACCTGAGCAGCTGGTACCACATTCTGGGGTACGCGGCGGGCTACGCCACCGGCACCATGGTGGGGATGACCATCGAGCGGCTCCTGGCGTACGGCCTCTCGCAGGTTCGGATCGTGTCGCAGCACGGTGGGGTCGAGATCGCCGAGGCGCTCAGAGAGCATGGCTACGGTGCTACCGAGGTTCCCGGCTACGGTCGTGATGGAGGTGTGGAGATCGTGCACTCGGTGGTGCAGCGGCAGCATCTGGACGATGTGGTGAAGATCGTGGACCGGTGGGACGAGAAGGCGTTCGTCACCGTGGAGGAGCCACGCGTGCTGCGCGGCGGGCTGCTCGCGCGGCGGAAGAGAGTGAACATCCCCTGGATCGCCGAGCGGATGGGGCGGCAGCGCGTGTGACCACACTGGCAGCGCGCTCGCGAATCTGGTAGGTTGTGCCGGCGACAATCATCGCGAGCGTGAGGGTAGCGTGAGCACAGGACAGACTGCGACGGCAGCCACGGCCGCTTCGACGGCATCGTCGCGCAAGCCGCTCGACGACGAGATAGACGTCTGGGGGCTCACCCACCCAGGCAACGTCAGGAAGGCGAACGAGGATCACTTCCTCCTCGGCTCACTCCACAAGCATCTGGAGATCAGGTCCACTTCGCTCCCGGCTGCCGAACAGTTCCGTGCGTGCGATGAGCGCATCGGATTCCTGGCGATGGTTGCCGACGGCGTGGGCGGCCAGCTCGCCGGCGAGGAGGCGAGCCGCATCGCGCTCGAGGAGGTGACGCTCTACCTCGCGCACAGCACGAGCTGCTACTACCAGTCGGATCCGCGGGCCGACGAGTTCGTGGACCTGCTGCAGGAAGCGGCGATGCGCACTCACCAGCGCGTGCTCGAGCGTGCGAGCGCGGATCCGGATTTTCGCGGGATGGCCACGACGCTCACCCTCTGGATGGGAGTCTGGCCCTGGGTTTACCTGCTTCAGGTAGGCGATTCGCGCTACTACCTGTATCGCCAGGGGGTCCTGTCGCAGATAACGCGCGACCAGACCATGGCGCAGGAGCTGGTGGATCAGGGGGTGATGTCGCGTTCGGTCGCCTTCTCTTCGCGCTGGGCGCACGTACTGTCGAGCGCGATAGGCGGCTCGCAGACGCTTCCCGTGGTCACGCGCATCGCGAACGGATGGGATCTGACGCATCTCATCTGCAGCGACGGTCTCACCAAGCACGTGCCCGATGAGCGGATAGCCGCGCGGCTGGCCGAGATGACGTCGGCACGCCAGGTGTGCGAGGCGCTCCTGCAGGATGCGCTCGACGCTGGCGGCACGGACAACATCACGATCATCGTCGGGCGGCCGGTACCGCGCGAGAAGCGCTGAGCGGGCGAGAGGCGCTCTTCGGAGGCCGCGGCCCGGAACACACCCATCTGAAACTTCGAGGCCCCGGCGTCGTACGGTACCGGGCATTGCTGCAGCGACGCGGGCACGCGCGCCGTTGACAGGGACCACGTCGGCCCGTATATGTAGAACTCCTACATATAATAGGTCGGAGATCTACACATGGCACCGCTGCCGCGCGGAGGAGCACGAGAGTGACCCGGTCCGGAAGCCCGAAGAAGAGCGAGCTCCTCAAGGGAACGCTCGACATGCTGATCCTCAAGACGCTCACCGTGCAGCCGCTGCACGGCTACGCGATCGCGCAGCAGATCGAGGAGCTCTCGGACAACGTCTTCACAGTGGAGCAGGGCTCGCTCTACCCCGCGCTCCAGCGTCTGCAGAAGAGCGGGTGGGTGACGTCGCGCTGGAGCGAGTCGCCCACCGGCCGCCGGGCGCGCTACTACACGATCACCGCGTCCGGGCGCAGGCAGCTCGGCCAGGAGATCTCCAGCTTCGACAGGGTACTGCTCGCAATCCACCGTGTGATGGAGGGCGCCTAGCGCGCGCGGGTCGTATGTCGCTCATAGATGCTCTGCGTTACCGCCTGGGCGTACTCGCCCATCCCCGGAGCCACGCGAGGGAGTTGAGAGAGGAGCTCGAGTTCCACCTCTCGCTCGCCGCGATGCAGAGAGAGAACGGGGCGCGCGGAACGATGTCCAGCGACGAGGCGTATTGCGCAGCGCGACGGCGCCTCGGCAACATGACCAACCTCGAGGAGGAGGCGCGACAGATGGCCGGTCTCGGATTTTTCGACGTCGCGATGCAGGATGCCCGCTTCGCGCTCCGCAGCTTCCGTCGCTCGCCGGCATTCACGGCGGTAGCCGTGCTCACGCTGGCCATAGGGATCGGCGCCAACACGGCGATCTTCAGCGCGGTGGACGCGCTGCTGCTCAGGCCTCTCCCCTTCGCGGAGCCGGATAGGCTGATGCAGGTGAGTCTCACGGTCCCCGGGCACGGCGAGCAGCCGGCCATGGATGACATGGTCTGGTCGTACCCGAAGGCGAAGGTCTTCCGCGAAGGGCAGAAGGTCTTCAGCAGCGTGTCGCTCTACACCGACTACCAGTTCACCGTGCGCGACGGAGGGGCGGAGCGCGACGACGGCGAGTTCATCGACTCGCGCTACCTCCCCACCCTCGGCATCCAGCCCGTACTCGGCCGCAACTTCGCGTCCGACGAAGACGGCCAGCCTGGCGGACCACGCGTCGTGATGCTGGCCGACGCGTTCTGGAAGCGGCGCTTCAACGCCGATCCATCCGTGCTGGGCCGCTCGCTCGACGTCGAGGGGGAGCCGTACACCATCATCGGCGTCCTCCCGGCCGGCTTCAAAGGACTTTCCGGACGCGCGGAGCTCTGGGTGCCGATGACGTCCCTCCCGGCGGAGGTGTTGAACGAAGCCTGGTCGCACTCCTTCGCGATGGTCGCGCGTCTCGCTCCCGGAATCTCTCCCGAGCGCGCGATTCAGGAGGTGGCGGCGATAGGCCGGGTGGTGGACGAGACGTATCCATCGCGCATGGGCGGCGGTGGGCATTGGGGCGCCACCGCGCGCCTGCTCGACGCCACTCGCGTGGACCCCGTGGTGCGCCGTTCGCTCCTGATACTGCTCGGAGCTGTGGGGCTCGTGCTCCTCATAGCGTGCGCCAACGTGGCGAATCTCTTTCTCGTGCGCGCCGCGGGGCGCAGCCGTGAGATCGCGGTCCGGCTGGCCGTTGGCGCGGGACGGCGCCGCCTCGTGCGGCAGCTTCTCACGGAGAGCGTGCTGCTCTCGCTCGCGGGAGGAGTGGCCAGCGTGTTGGTGGCGTGGTGGGGGGTGAAGCTGCTCTCCGCTCTCGATCCTTCTACCACGCTGCGCGCGCAGCGTATCGGAGGACTCGGGGCGGTGGGCTTCGACTCCATACGTCTGGATCCGACTGCCTTCGTTTTCGCGGCGCTTCTCGCGCTCGCGACGGGGCTGATTTTTGGTCTCGTACCGGCGCTGCAGGCCACGCGTCCATCGCTCACCGATACGCTGAAAGCCGACAGCACGCGGACGCGGCCGCAGGGAGTGCGCGGGCTGGCCAGCCGCAACGTGCTCGCGGCCGCGGAGGTAGCGCTCGCGCTCGTGCTGCTTGCCGGATCGGGACTCATGCTGCGGAGCCTCGGGAAGCTCCTCGGCGTTCGGCCTGGCTTCGACGCGGAGCACGTCCTCACCCTGCGACTCAACACGAGCAATGGGCTGGGCCGCGATTCGCTCCCCGGCTTCTACGACCTTATGCTCCAGCGAC
>Ga0070679_100003524_pt1 | contig 14328 bp, 10 predicted proteins | sample KBSC63BmetaG_FD_65652 | JGI IMG/M metagenome (GOLD analysis project Ga0070679, IMG submission 65652) | Corn rhizosphere microbial communities from Kellogg Biological Station, Michigan, USA - KBS C6-3B metaG | ecosystem: Host-associated > Plants > Roots > Rhizosphere | place: USA: Michigan... | reverse complement strand
TCGCCGTTCCGATCGTCGCCGTCACAGCGGCGTCGGTCTTCGCGGCGTGCATCTCGTCATCGTCGTCGGCCCCGTCTCCATCGGTGACGCAGGCCTCGTCGTCGATGCTTCCACCAAGCCCGGATCCGCGCGTCGGATTGATGCCGGGATCGACAGACTCGGTCGTCATCGATGGCCAGTCTCGTCGCGTGATCCACAACAAGGCCGCTGAAGCCGCGTGGAACCTGAAGCTGATCTCGAACAGTCCCGCGTCGGCGAAATTCCAGGGCGTCACCAACTCCGATCTGGCATTCCTGGGCAACGACGTCATTCAGGGCAACTACAACGGCTACCAGATCTGGGACATCTCCAATCCGGCAAAGCCGGCGCTCAAGACCGCGTTCTATTGCCCGGCATCGCAGAGCGACGTCTCCGTCTATAAGAATTTGCTCTTCGTTTCCGCCGAAGCGCCGACCGCACGCCATGACTGCGCCGGCGGCGGCATCGCCGACGTCGTGAGCAAGGAGCGCGTCCGCGGCATTCGTATTTTCGACATCACGGACATCACCAAGCCGCGTTACATCAAGGACGTCCAGACCTGCCGTGGCTCGCACACACACACGGTGCTCGTACCGCCGGGCGATCCGAACGACGTCTACGTCTACATCTCGGGCTCGCAGGGTGTTCGTCCCGAAGGAGAGCTCGAAGGCTGCGCCGACCTCGCCACTGACGCGAATCCGAATTCGGCCGCGTTCCGCATCGAAGTCATCAAGGTGCCCGTCGCGCATCCCGAGCAGGCCGAGCGTGTGAGCCAGCCGCACATCTTCCAGGATCTCGTCGCGCCGCCGCGCAACAACGCGCGCTCGGCCCAGGACAGCATCGAGAACGCGAATCGTCCGCCGCGCGGCGGCGCCGGTCGTGGCGGTGCTCCGGGCGCAGCCGGTGGGCGCGCGGGTGGCCGTGGTGGTCCGCAGGTTCGTCAGGGCCCGACGCAGTGCCACGACATCACGGTGTATCCGGCGATTGGCTTCGCCGGCGGCGCGTGCGGCGGCTACGGACTCCTGCTCGACATTCACGATCCGGCGAACCCGAAGCGCGTCTCGTTCGTCGCCGACTCGAACTTCTCCTTCTGGCACTCGGCCACGTTCAGCAACGACGGCTCGAAGGTGCTCTTCACCGACGAGTGGGGCGGTGGTTCTGCGCCGCGCTGCCGGTCGACGGACAAGATGGAGTGGGGCGCCGACGCGATCTTCACGATCAGCGGCACCAACATGAACATGAAGGGCTACTACAAGATGCCCGCCGCGCAGACCTCGAACGAGAACTGCGTCGCGCACAACGGCTCGCTGATCCCGATTCCGGGACGCGAAGTCATGGTGCAGGGCTGGTATCAGGGCGGCATCTCCGTGTTCGACTGGACGGATCCCGCGCACGCGCGCGAGATCGCGTTCTTCGATCGCGGTCCGCTCGACGGCAGCCGCTTGGTGAGCGCGGGCTCGTGGTCCGTGTACTGGTACAACGGCGTGCTCGTGAGCTCCGAGATTGCGCGCGGCCTCGACATCTTCGAGCTGCAGCCGAGTGCGTTCCTGTCGCAGAACGAGCTGGACGCGGCGAAGACGGTGCACTTCGACTACTTGAATGCGCAGGGCCAGCCGAAGCTCGTGTGGCCGGCGTCGTTCTCGCTCTCGGGCGCGTACCTCGATCAGCTTGCTCGGTCGAACGGCCTGCCGGGCGACAAGATCACGACGACGCGTGCGGCGCTGGCGGCTGCTCAGAAGGCGTCGGGTGCGGCGCGCCGCGACGCGCTCACGGTGCTTGCGACTCAACTCAGCAACGATGCGTCGAGCGCTGGTGATGCGGCGAAGGTTCGCCTGCTGGCGTCGTCGGTGCGCGATCTGGCTGGAGCGACTCGGTAAGGTCAAACGACAAAGACGGCGGAGTCACTGCCTGGCCGATCTCCGCGAAATGGCCAGCATCAACAATTTCGATTCATCAAGCCGTTGATTCTTTGCCGAGTCGATGGGCACGCGTTGGACGAACGACACGATGCTTTTGTGCCTTTTGCTGTGTTCTTTTCCGTTGTTGACGTTTTCGTGTCCAGGCAGTTCAAACGAAAAGCGCCCGGGACGGTGAGCGTCCCGGGCGCGATTCGCATCGCAAGCCTATTGAGCGACGTGCATCGGAATCGAATTGTCGAGATTGATCGTCGTCGTCTGGTTGGAGCCCTCGACGCGCGAGAACCACGCGGCATCGCGAGCTTCGCCGCCATGCTCCATCAGATATCGCGCGAGGCTCGCCGCATCGTCGGGCGCCATGCGAAGGCAGCCGTGTGAGACCGCTCCGCCCAGCGTCGAAACGCTGCCGGTGCCGTGGATGTAATAGTCCGGTTCGTTGAAGTAGATCTTGACCGTCTTCATCGGATTCTCGCGCGCACCGGGCGGCTGAGGCTCCTTGTCCGCGGCCCACGCCGCGTCCGGCGGCGTCCACGGCGGATTCCACACGATGCGTCGAACCGAGTAGTTGCCTTCCGGCGTCGGATACGCCGGCTGGCCGACGCCGATCTCGTACGCGCGCACGACCTGGTCACCATTCTTGAGATAGAGCTTGCGCTCGCTCAGATCGACATTGATGTGAACGCCTGAGGGTTCGCCGACCCACGATGCACCGCTACCAACGGCGACGTTGCTCACCGGCGGCACGTACACACCGGACGCCGACGTGCCGCTGCTGGCGCAGGCGGCGCCCGCCAGCACAGCGAATGCGAGCGCCGTTCGTCCGAGATTCGAATTGTTGAGTTGCATCACGTCTCACTTCTGTCTGCTTGGCCCGTCGTGCCTGGCGTGTTCGCACGCCCGTTCTGCTCCTCTTCCAACGGAAGCAAAAAAGCAAAGCGTGTTCCATGCGACGATGTCGTGACGCAATCGGCGACTCGGTCCGACGTAAAACTTTCGCGCCGTCTATTTGAGCTCTTTGACGAATCGGACGGCGGCGTCGCGCTGCGTCGCGACCGCCGCGGAAGGACCAAAGAGCTGGACGAAGAGCGTTCCCTTCGGCGTCTCGACGATCGCGGCGACGAGCGTCTGATTCGGCTTCGCCTGACTTGCATCGCCCGCGCCGATGCCTCTCGCGTATGTACCGGTGTACTCGGCGATCGTGACCGGGAATGCGCCGGTCGAATCCCGCGTCACCTTCTCACGCACAGGCGATCCGTCGCTCGATGAAAACTGCCCGCGCCATCGCGCGAGATTCGGCTCGACGGCGCCGCCCTGGCCTGTACCAAAAAAGTAGACGACGACTTCAGCGCCGGGCGTGCCCGGCGTGGTGTACTCGGCGAGGCGCATGTTCGACGACGGCGCGCGCGAGGTCCACCCCGCGGGAACGGCAGTCTTGTATCCGAGCAGCGTCACGGCAGTGTTCTGCGCGTGAGATGCGCGTGCACTGAACGCAAGGATCGCCACGCACACGGCGCGCGAGAACATCGAGAGTGATTTCATTCGGTGGGAGGGGTTGAGGCGTCGACCGCGAGCCTCTATGTCTACAGACACGCACTCACGAACGCCAGCATTTCCGCTCCTACGAAAGCCGGCGTGAGCTTCGACTCAGCGCTCGCGATAACAATTTCGTGGAGTGTCCATCACCCGCTGCTGTGGGCGATCGTGCACGGCTTTTTCTCGTGGTTCTACGTGATCTACGACGCGTTGACGCGATAGCGAGAAGCGAACAGAGGTAGCGAACGTTCTCGACCGCGGGCGCTCAGGGTGGTACGCCTGCTGCGTCACTGCGCGGCCGCATCACGCCAATGGGGCGGTAACCGCATGACCTGCCACGTGCGCGGGAAGGCCACGCTCGTCACGTTCGTCGCGGGCCTCTTGGCCTGCCGACAGCCCGTTGTTTCGGCCTCGGCCGCTGGAACGGTGTTCGCCGACACGACGAATCTGGTAGCGCGCGGCGAATACATCGTCCGCAATGCTGCCACGTGCGGCGGCTGTCACGCCGCCAACGAGCGAAATCCTGACGGGCCGCTCAGCGGTGGAACGGAGTTCAAGGATTGGCGCCTGGGAACGATCCGAGCAGCGAATCTTACGCCGGATTCAGCGACAGGCCTTGGGACGTGGAGCGAAGCCGACATCGTCCGCGCGCTACGGAGTGGCCAGCGGAAAGACGGACGGGTGCTCGCGCCCGTCATGCCATACTACTGGCTGAATCGGATGTCCGACGTCGACGCGTTCGCCGTCGCGCAATATCTGAAATCGTTGCCGCCCGTTCACAACGAGGTTCGTCAGAGCCCCAATCTGCTGTTCAAAGTTGCTCGGTCATTCGAACGCCCGATGGATCCGGTGGTTGTGCGGCCGCCGCCGCGCGGTCCGACCGCGGAGTACGGCAACTATCTGGCGGATCACGTCGCGCTCTGCGCGCACTGCCACACGCCGCGTTCCGGCATTCGAGACGCGTATGACAACAAACGCGCCTACGCCGGCGATGCGACGCCGCCGAAGGGTTTTCCTGTGAACCCGTCGAACATCACGCCGGACAGCGCCACTGGCATCGGGCGTTGGACGGAAGAGGACTTCGTACGAACGATGCGCACGGGCGTGAATCCGTCGGGCGATTCACTGAATCCAGTCATGCCGTGGCCGACGATCCGCCGCATGACCGACGACGATCTGCGCGCGATATATCTGTACCTGCGAACCGTGCCGGCTATTCACAACGACGTGAAGAAGCGCTGAGGAACTAGCGAATCAGCTCCTCGAGACCGGCGACCGCCTTCGCGGATGCCCACTCGCTCATGCCGCGCTTCCACACGAGTGTGTTCGGCCCGAACGTCCCGGTCGTTTTCGCTTGGCGCAGTCCGGCGAGATCAGTGGGTCCGCGCCGCTCGCCCGACACCACGTAGTACCACGCATCCTGCGGCACCGGCGGCGGCTCGTCGTTCGATGATGCAGCTTTTCCCGGCGCAGCGGCGGGTGTCATTGCTTGCTGCGCCATTGCCGCGCCCATCCCGATTCCGACGCCAGCGCCCGCGCCGCCGCTTGGATTTCGCGCCGCATCGCGGAGCGCATCGGCACTCTGGAGCTTCATGTACTGATCGAGATTGCCGATGACGGAGAGCTTCGCCCGCTGATCGATCGCCTGCTCCACCTCGGACGGAAGCGAGACGTTCTCCACGACGAGCTGTGAGATCTCGAGGCCATACTGCGTGAACTGCGGCGCGACGTGCGCGAGCACACGGTTGCCGAGCTCCGCGTATTGGGCCGCGAGATCGAGCACCGAGATGTTGTCGCTCGCGAGCGTCTCGCTGACTTTCGCGACGACGAGATCGCGCAGCTGATCCGAGATCTCGTCGATGATGAAAACCGAGTTCGTTCCCACCAGCTCTCGAACGAGCTTCTGCGGATCCTGCACGCGCACGGCGAAGGTGCCGAACGCGCGCAGACGCACGGGCCCGAGCGCCGGATCGCGCACGATCACGGGATTCGACGTTCCCCATTTTCGGTTCGTGAACTGTTTCGTGTTCACGAAGACGATGTCGGCCTTGAAGGGGCTTTCGAAGCCGTACTTCCATCCACGCAGCGTGGAGAGGAGCGGCAGGTTCGACGTGACGAGCTCGTGCCGCCCGGTCAGGAACAGATCCGCGACCTCGCCTTGATCAACGAACAGCGCGCACTGACCGGGACGAACGATCAGCTGCGCTCCATTCTTGATCTCGTTTTTCGGCCGCGAGAAGCGCGACACGATGATGTCGTTCGACTCATCGATCCACTCGATGATGTCGATCAGCTCGCCGGCAACGAATTCACGAAACGACACGGCAGCCTCCGTAGGCGTTAGGCGCGGTCATGAGAACAACGCTCTCAGGGCATCCATCAACAACCCGTCAGACACATAGCGCGGCGCAAAGCTCCCGCCGTTCGCACGCGCACCGTCGATCATCGCATCCGCCAGCGCGCGGTCGAGCTGCCGCTGCTCCTCGTGCTGCTTCTCCTGTTCCGCATGCCGCGCCTGCTCCAAGCCGCCGGCATCGACGAACGCGAGCACCGATTGCAACTCTCGCGCATCGAACCACACGCCGTGCCCTTTGCAGATATCGATGATCACACCGGAGCGCCGGCCGAAGTTCTGCCGGTTCATCGTCTTCTTGCACACAGGGCACTGCACGTAGCGAACGGCTGAACCGACGGATCGGATACTGCCGCCCGGCGTCGCTCCGACGATCGACGCTAACGAGCCACGCTCCTCGCGATTCGTGCAGAGCTGCGTGAATGCGTCCGCAACGAGCCATGTGCCCGCACACGACGGACACTCGTGAAACGACGTCGAGCCGACTTTCACGGAGTGCATCTCGGCCTTGCATCCGGGACACGCGATCGTCGGCGCGTTCTCGTCGAGAACGCGCGACCCCTTGGCACCGCAATGCGGACAGAACTGCATGCCGGCGAACATCGGTCCAAAGCAGGACGGACACGCCGTGACCGTCAGCGCCGAGCCGCAATAGTCGCAGCGAGCGGCAGTGGCGTTGGGAGCCGGTGCGCCGCAGGACGGACAGTTCAGCGACGAGACCATTCGAGCTCCGACCGCTGCGAGAAGGACGTATCAAGGACGCCTGCTGTCGGAGAGCGGTCACGGACCCTGGGGGTTTGGAGTCGACGGTGAGCGGTATGGGGTTTGGAGCCCCGAACTCCTAACCCGAACCGTGAACTCCTCACTCAAACAAGTTGCTTGATCCAACCCGCCCGATCGCAGAATCCGACGCTTACTACGGTGGCGTTGACGCTCCGGGCAGCCGATGACCTCATCGGGCAGTCGCGAAAGGGGTGAGTTTTTTGAAGGGTTTGGAGTTCACAGTTCGGGATTTGGAGTCGGGAGTCGGTGGCTCCAAACACAAAACCGCTCACTGTCAACTCCTCACCCTTTCGTCGGGACTTCAACGATTCGACGGGGACGCACGAATATTCCTTGATCCCCTTCAGCGCGATTCGTAGCTTCCGCCCCACTTATGTATACACGCGAAGAAGCCAAAGCTATCGTCGACAAGGTCTTGAACGCGGCCAAAGCCGACGCCGTCGAGGTCAACCTCACCGGCGGCGAGCGCTCCGGCACCCGATGGGCCAATTCGACCATCACGACGAACCTCGTTCAGTACGATCGCCAGCTCACGGCGACCCTCCACGTCGGACAGAAGTCCGGCTCCGCCAACACGCGCGACTTCAGCGACGCCGGCATTCAGAAGATGCTGGCAGAAGCCCTCGAAGCAGCGAACAAGGCGAACGACAACCCGAACGCTCCACAGCTGCTTGGACCGCAGGAGTACATCCCGGTCGACGGCGCGCTGCCGAGCGTCATCTCGTATGGCCCGGCCCAGCGCGGTCAGATGGTGAAGGACTCGATCGACCTCGCCGAGAAGATGGGCGTGTTGGGCGCCGGGTTCATTCCGAAGAACGACGTCACCACCTGCAACGCGAACTCGAAGGGCCTGTTCGCCTATTATCGGGCGGCCGACACCGGCTTCTCGCTGACGTGTCGCACGCCTGACGGCACCGGCTCTGGATGGGCCGGAACGACCGGCGTGAAAGACATCGCGAACATGGACGCGAAGGCCTTGACCGCGGTCGCAGGAAACAAGGCGCTCAAGAGCCGCAAAGCAAAAGCGATCGAGCCGGGGCGCTACACGGTCATCCTCGAGCCGCGCGCGAATGCACGCTTTCTCTCGCTCCTCCTCGGCATCTTCAACCCGAACGGTGGTGGCTTCGGCGGCGGCGGTGGTGGCGGCGGCTTCCTTCCCAACGCTGGCGGACCACCGGCCGGCGGCGCGCCTGACGGTCCGCCCGGAGGTGGCGGAGGTGGCGGAGGCGGCGGCGGTGGTGGAGGTGGCGGCGGCCTGTTCGCCGGTCAACCTGGCGGACCTCAAGCGTTCATGGCGAACAAGAAGGTCGGCGACAAACTCTTCAGCGATCTTTTTTCTCTGAAGAGCGACATCGGCAATCAGACCCTTCGGCAGACGACGATCGGCCCGAACAACATCGCGGCCAAGCCGGTGACGTGGGTCGAGAAGGGCGTGCTGAAAGCATTCGGTCCCAACCAGGGCGCGAACACGAATCAGACGCTCGTCATGGAAGGCACCGACCTCTCGATCGAGGACATGGTGAAGCAGACGCGCCGCGGCCTGCTCATCACGCAGTTCTGGTACATTCGCGGCGTGCCGTCGCAGGAGCAGCCACTGCTCAACACCGGCATGACGAGAGACGGCCTGTTCCTCATCGAGAACGGCGAAATTGTAGGACCAGTCCAAAACTTCAGGTGGAACATGTCGCCGCTCGTCGGCTACGCGAACCTCTCGCTCGTCGGCAAAGCCGTGCCGATGGAAACCGGCGAAGCCTTTGGCGCCGCGAACGCCGCGCTCGTTCCTCCAGTCCGCATCGAAGAGTTTTATATGACGTCCGTCTCCCCCGCCGTCTAAAACACATCGACTCATGACGTCACGTAGAGATTTCATCAAGGGCGTGGGTGTGACCGCGGCGATGTCCGCGCTCTACTCGCGCGATCTCGTTGCTGAACTGATCGCCAGCGCGCCGACCGGGCGCGTGCTCGAGTCGAAGTTCAAGGGCATTGCCGACATCGCGCTCGCCGAAGCGAAGCTCGCCGGCTGCACGTACGCCGACATTCGCTTCACGATGACGACGAATCCGCCCGGGGCCACGGCGAACTTCCGCGCCGAAGGCGAAGGCGGCGAGGGTCGCGGTGGCCGTGGAGGTCGTGGTGCCGGCCGAGGTGGTGGTGGCGGCGGAGGAGGTGGCGGTGGCGGTGGCGGACGCGGTGGGCGGGGCGGCGCTCCCTTTCATGGAATTCCAACGGACACCGATCGAGTCGCCGCCGGCTTCGGCGTGCGCGTCGTGCACAGCGGCGTGTGGGGCTTCGCGTCCAGCCCGATCGTTACCGAGGACGAGATCAAGCGCATCACGGGCGTCGCCGTGGAAGTTGCGAAGGCGAGCGCGATCGCGAAGAAATCGGATTTGAAGCTGGCGCCGGTGCAGAAGTACGTCGAGAACTTCGTCACGCCAATGACGAAGCCGCCGCTCTCGGTCACGCAGGCGGACAAACAGGCGTGGGCCGAGTCGATCGTCGACAAGGCGAAGACCGTGAAGGGCGTGACCGCGGTGACGGTCTCGGCGAACCACGGCTACGAGTGGCGCTACTTCGCGTCGAGCGAGGGTTCGTACATCGAGCAGGAGCTCTACACCACGACGCCGACGATGAGCGTCACGGCGAAAGTGGGCGACGTCACACGCACGCGGAATTATCCGGGCGTGGCGGCGATGGGCGGCTGGGAGATCGCGGAGCAGACGGATTTCCTGGCGCGAGCAGAACAAGTCGCGACCGACGCCGTCGAGATGTGCACCGCCAAGCCACTCGGCTCGAGCGGCCTGCGCGATCTCATTCTGTCGCCGTCGCACGCGATGCTCACGATCCACGAGATCGTCGCGCACGCAACGGAAGTGGACCGCATCGTCGGCTACGAAGCGAACTATGCGGGCACGAGTTTCGTCAAGATTTCCGACATTGGAAAACTGAAATACGGCTCGAAGCACATGAACATCACGGCCGACAAGACCGACAACGGCCTGGGTTCCTATGCGTACGACGACGACGGCGTGAAGGCGCAGAAATTCCCCATCGTGCGCGACGGCATTCTCGTGGGCCTGCAGACGAATCGCGAGACGGCGCACCTGGTCGGCGAGAACTACAGCCGCGGCTGCACGTTCGCGAACTCGTGGCGCGACTATCCGTTCCTGCGCATGCCGAACGTGCACCTCGAGCCTGGGCCGGCGAATTCACCGAAGCGCGATGAGCTGATCGCCGACGTGAAGAACGGCGTGATGATCGACGGCCGCGGCAGCTACTCGATCGACCAGCAGCGGTACAACGGCCAGTTCGGCGGCCACATTTTCTGGGAGATCAAGAACGGCAAGATCACGCGCCAGGTGACGGACGTAACGTACAACGCGATCACGACGGACTTCTGGGGCAACCTCGATGGCATCACGGGACCGAGCGAGTATCAGAAGTTCGGCACGGGCGGCGATGCAAAGGGACAGCCGACGCAGACGAACTCGATCTCACATGGATCGCCCTGGTTGTTGATTCGAAAGATCATGGTGGGGGCGGCGTTCGATTAGCGGGAAGCTCTCGCGGGAAGCGGGAAGAGGGAAGCGGTCACGCAGTGAAGGGTTCGTCATTGGCAGATCAAGCCACGACGAACCCTTCATTGTGTTCCCCGCTTCCCGCTTCCCGACTGCTGTCCCCTGCGGCCCTCCGCCGCGAAAGAGTTACGGCGCCTTGTAAAAGAGGTAGTCGGCCGTGTACGGCACTTGCGCTTCATCGCCGACGACGCTTCCCGGCGTCGAAGGAGCGTTGCCACCGACAGTGTTCAGCCGCTGGATGAACGCCACCTTCGCGAAGATGCCAGGACCATCTGGAGCGCCGCTGAGCGAGAGCCACGGGATCGACGCCACGTCGGGAGTGCAGTGGTCGACGACGGTGCCGACCACCGTGCCACCACTGTTGCTCTGCCACGTCGGGCCGGCGAAATGCGTCGCCACCGCTCCGTGACCCGCACGATCGGCGAACAACGTCGCTGACGGCGCGACGAAGCCCCAGCTCGTGCCATTCCAACGGTAGATCTGCACGCCGATGCCGAATGCGTGGAGCACGAGCGTGCTCCCAACGGGCGCCGCCAGCCGCTCGCAGCCGGTCAGATCCGGCAGCCGATTCCCATCGTTCGTCTTCCCGACTGCAACTGCGCCGGAAGCAGGCGTCGTTGCGGCACCCGGTGCGACCGGCGCTTCGCTGCACGCGCTCGCGAGAGCCGCCGCGACGACGACCGATGAACGTCCAAACCAACGAAATGCATTCTTCTTCATATACGTTCTCCTGGTGAGTTGCGAGGGCGCGGCTCGTCGTACATGAGATCCATCACGACAGGGTCGAAGCCGGCTTCGCTGGAGTACCATGCTATTGAGGAACTCCGTATCTCAATCACGCACGGCAGCCCGCGATGCGGACAGAAATCTTCGTCGCTCGGCGAACAGTGACCTCGTCAGAGCTCGCGTGGCCGCTTGGCGACCTCGCGCAGTCGCGAACCTTTCGATGACGCGTCGAATTGCTTCGTTGACGAAGGCGACGCGGAATTGGGGTACGACAAGAGCCAGAGTGCCAGGCGTAGGTGCCTCCACTTGACAGTCTAGTGAAAAAGCTTCATCCTCTTCACTAGCCCAACTAGTGAAGGGTGCGCGCATGGCACGCGACAACGCATCACTGCTCCCGGGAACGCTCGACCTCATCGTGCTCCAGCTCCTCTCCGCCGAGCCGACGAACGGGTACGACCTCGCGCTCCGCATCCAAGCGATCTCGCACGACGTGCTCAACGTCAACGCCGGCTCGCTCTACCCTGCGCTGTACCGGCTCGAGGAGAAAGGCCTGATCAAAGCCGCGTGGGCGCAGACCGACGCCGGCAGAAAGGCCAAGGTCTACTCGGTCACCGCCGCGGGAAAGCGCAGCCTCGTTGATCAGCGCGACACATGGGAGCGATTCGCCGGCGCGCTCGCCGCGATCCTCAAGACCACATGAGCGCCATTCTCCGTCGACTGCGTGTATGGTTTCGCGCGCTCGCGCGCCGCGACGTGGTCGACCGCGAGATGCGCGACGAGATCGCTCGGCACATCGAGCGATCGACCGAGCGCCTCATAGCCCGAGGGCTCACGCGCGACGAAGCACTCGCGGAGGCCGCGCGCGAATTCGGCAACGTCGGACGCATCTACGAGCAGTCGCGAGATGCCCGCGGCGTCACCGCGGTCGAGAACTTTCTTCAAGACATTCGCTACGCCGCGCGAGGGCTGCACCGAACGCCGGCGTTCACGATTGGAGTCGTTCTGACGCTCGCACTGGGCGTCGCGGCGAATGCAACCGTATTCGGCGTAGTCGATCGCCTGCTCTTCCGACCGCCGCCATATCTCGCGGCGCCCGATCGCTCGCATCAGCTCTACTTCGCGCGAACCGTGAACGGCGCGGAGGCGATCGGCGAGGCGTATCAATATCAGCGGTTCGTCGACCTCGCCGAGACGTCGACATCGATGGATCTGCTCGTCGCGTTTTCGACGATTCGCGGCGAAGACACCATGGACGCCGAGGTCGCGATGGCCAACGCGAGCCTCTGGCGATTCTTCGATGCCACTCCAGTCGCCGGACGATTCTTCACACCCGCAGAGGATCGTTGGGAGAACGGCGCGCGTGTCGCGGTGCTGTCGTATGACTATTGGCGGTCGCAATTCGGCGGCGCGTCGTCGGTGATCGGACAGACGATTACCATCGCGACGCAGAAGTACACGGTCATCGGCATCGCGCCGCGCGGCTTTCGCGGCCTGGCGGGCGACATGCCCGCCATGTTCCTGCCCATCGCCGTCGCCGCCGGTGACCTCATTGGCCCGGGGTGGATGGCCGAACGCACGAGCTACGCGAGCTCGTGGTTCGGTCTGTGGGGACGACGCGCGCCGGGTGTCAGCGTCGAAGCCGCAACGGCCGAGCTCACACGCGCGTTCGCCGCCAGCTATCGAAGGCAACTTGCCGCGGAGCCGCAGTACACTCCGCCGATCGAGACGGTAAAGCCGCACATGCTTCTCGCCTCCGTGCTGGCCGATCGCGGACCGCACGCGTCCGGTGAATCGCGCGTCACCGCGTGGCTGCTCGCCGTGTCGCTGATCGTCCTCGTCATCGCATGCGCGAACGTGGGCAACCTGCTGCTCACGCGCGCGCTCGATCGCCGTCGCGAGATCGCCGTTCGTCTCGCACTCGGCGTCAGCCGCGGGCGTCTCGTGCGCGGCATCCTCGCCGAATCCGCGCTGCTTGCAACTCTTGGCGCCACTCTTGGGCTGATCGTCGCTCAACTCGCCGGATCGTTTCTTGTACGAATGCTCATGCCGGTGACCGGCACCTCGGGCGCGATGACCGATCCGCGTACGCTGATCTTCAGCGGCGGCATCACGGCATTCATCGTCCTCGTGTCGAGCGCCGCCCCGCTGGCGCAGCTCGGGCGCACCGACGTCATCGCGTCGCTCAAGTCCGGCGGACGCGGGCTGTCGCCGCGTGCGTCGCGAGTGCGAGCGACGCTTGGCGCACTGCAGGTCTCGCTCTCGGTCATCCTCGTCGTCGGCGCGGGGCTGTTCGTGCACAGTCTGGAGCGCGTCGCCGCGATACCGTTGGGGTACGACGCCGGCAATCTGCTCGTCGTCGATCCCAAGCTGCGCGGGGCGGCACTCGACTCCGCGAGCGAGGCCGCGCTGCGCCAGTCGCTGCTCGATCGAGCTCGAGCCAATCCCGCCGTCGCGAGTGTCACACTCGCATCCTCGGCGCCGTTCTCCGGCGCGCGCATAACATTGCCGTTCGTGGCCGGCCTGGATTCGGCGTCGACCGTGCGACTCGGTGAATTCATCCTCCAACTTGCGTCGCCGAGCTATTTCGCCACGATGGGCACGCGCGTGATTCGCGGCCGCGGTTTTACGGATGCGGACCGAAACGGCGCGCCGCGCGTCGTCGTGGTGAGCGACGCCGTCGCGCGCGCGTTGTGGCCGAATCAGGACGCGATCGGCCAGTGTCTCCGCCTCGCGAAGCCAACCGCCGACTGCCGAACAGTGGTGGGCGTCGCAGAGAACATTCGACAACTGCGCATCGATTCGGACCGCGGGCTCGAGATCTACGTCCCGGCGGCACAGGGCGGCGCCGGGTTCACACGACTCGTCGTCCGCACGCGACACGATGCGAGCTCAGTGGCCGAGTCGCTCCGTCGCGACCTGGCTGGTTTGATGCCGGCGGGTGCGTACATCGCGGTGACTCCCCTGTCGACGAGAATCGCGAACGTGACACGCGCGTGGCGATTGGGCGCTGTGATGTTTTCCGCATTTGGCGCGCTCGCGGCGATAGTCGCAGCGGTTGGATTGTATGGCGTCGTCTCATACGGCGTGAATCAACGCGGGCACGAGATTGGAATTCGCATGGCCCTCGGCGCTCGAGCGTTGGACATCGTTCGACTCGTGGTGGGCGAAGCGTTGACCGTCACGACCTTCGGCGTCGCCATCGGATGTTCGATCGCATGGCTGGTAGCGCCGAGGATTGGACCGTTGCTCTTCGGCATCTCGTCACATGATGCGGGATCATACGCCGGCGCGTGCATCGCGTTACTGATCGCGACGCTCGTCGCCGCTCTGGTGCCCACCGCTCGCGCTGTGCGGTTCGATGCGGCAGTGGCGCTGCGCGCCGATTGAGGGAAGCGGGAAGCGGAGGCGGGAAGCGGGAAGCGGG
>Ga0070679_100003523_pt1 | contig 14330 bp, 10 predicted proteins | sample KBSC63BmetaG_FD_65652 | JGI IMG/M metagenome (GOLD analysis project Ga0070679, IMG submission 65652) | Corn rhizosphere microbial communities from Kellogg Biological Station, Michigan, USA - KBS C6-3B metaG | ecosystem: Host-associated > Plants > Roots > Rhizosphere | place: USA: Michigan... | reverse complement strand
CAGATTCGCCCTGTCGCTCCCAGGCCGACTGCGGATACGGTCCGGATGAGGTCCATTTGCTCTGCTTTGCGCCTGGCGAATCGCCGGGGTGTGGCGGCTGCAACCAGGTCACCAGCAACTGCGACTACGACGCCTCATGCCCACCGGACGTGACCGGCGCGGGGAACCACCAGATCTGTGGGCCCGCGCCGGCGTCATTATGTGCCTGTCAACCGGTGATGAGGTGCCAGGCTGGTTGCCGCAGCGACGGCGACTGCCTCACGGGTCAGGCGTGCGACGCCAGCAACCACTGTTACACGACGTGTGTCCCGGGAAGCTGTCCCGTCAACTTCACCTGCGGCCCCAACAATTCTTGCACCCGTGCCTCCTGCCAGACCGACGCAGACTGCGCGGGAGTCTGCGTGAACGGCGGCTGCTACGAGAGCACTGGCGCATGCCGAGCGCTGGCCCTTTGAGCGTTCAGGCGGCTGCTTCTTCGCCCCACGACGCCGGCTGACCGGTCGCTTCCAGGACGGACAGCCACAGCTCTTGTGTGACGTCGACCTGCTTGCGGAAGCGGGTGGCGAGAGGCATCGGGACGTGGACGAAGCGGCCGTGCCAGCGGCCGATCAGCATCTCGGTGTTGCCGGCCATGGCCGCGTGTACGGCGTTGCGGGCCATGTTCCAGCAGAAGACGCTGTCCGACGGCGACGCGGGCACGCTGCGGATCTGATAGCTCGGGTCGATGTACTTCAGCGTCAGCTCGATGCCGTTGATGGCGAAGTGCCGGTTGATGAGGTCGCGCAGCACCAGCCCGATGTCGCCCAGGCGGGCGTTGCCGCTGGCGTCGGTGGGGCGGCTGTCGTCGGACAGGCGCCGTGGGGCGCACAGCTCTTGCCCGGCGCCCTCGGCCACCACGATGACGGCGTGACCGCGTTCGGCCAGCCGCTCCTCCAGCCGGCGCATGAAGCCCTGCGGGCCGTCCAGGTTCAGCGGCACCTCGGGGATCAGCACGAAGTTCGCGTCGGTGGCCGCCAGCGCCGCGCTGCAGGCGATGAAGCCCGAGTGGCGCCCCATCAGCTTCACCAGGCCCACGCCGTTACGGGCGCCGGTCGCCTCGACGTGCGCGCTGCGGATGGCGTCGACGGCGGACGCGAACGCGCTCTCGAACCCGAAGCTGCGATCGGTGAAGTGGATGTCGTTGTCGATCGTCTTCGGGATGCCGATGACCGAGACGGCCCGCTTGCGGCGATCCAGCTCGGCCACGATGGTCTGCGCGCCGCGCAGTGACCCGTCGCCGCCGATGACGAACAGCATGTTGATGCCCAGCTCTTCCAGCATGTCGACCATCTCGCCGGCGTCCTGATTGCCGCGTGACGTCCCCAGGATCGTGCCGCCTTCGCGATGGATGCCGGCCACCATGTCGGGGCGCAGGCGCAGCGGCGTGTGGCCGTGGCGTTTGATCAGCCCCTCGTAGCCGTAGCGAAAGCCGAAGATGTCCTTCACGCCGTAGGCGTGGGTCAGCTCGAGCACCACGCCGCGCAGGACGTTGTTGATGCCGGGGCACAGGCCGCCGCAGGTGACGATCCCGGCGCGCGTCTTGGCCGGGTCGAAGAACAGGCGGTCGCGCGGGCCGGCCAGCTCGAACGTCGGCTGCTCGCCCGGCAGCGTGCCGGCGACGCGCGAGTAGCGATCGTCCAGCAGCACGCGGTCGGCGCCGCCGACGGGATGGAACACCTCGCGACCCAGCCGCTCGGCCAGCGGCGACGGAATCAGGCAGCGGCCGAGGTTGCGGATCTGCAGATCCGAAACCTCGACCCGGGCGGTGCGCTCGGGAACGGTGAGATTTTCCGTCATGGCGGCGTCTGGTCCAGAACATAGCCCTTAGCACGTTTCGCCGAGGTGTCGTTTCGACAAGACGCCCGCAAAAAGACCCGGCATAGTGAACACTGTGTAGGGCCTGACGCATTTCGACGGCCCAAAATGGGGCGGCCCCCGCTGGGCCCGCGAACCCCGCTATTTTCGGAGGTTTCTCGTGCGCGAACGCAACTTATCGCTGCTGATCGCCGCGCTCTCGGCGGCGCTGGTGGGCTGTGGCGGCGGCGGCGGGACCGCGGGCGGCGGGTCTGGTGGCGGCCCGGCCGTCGGCTCCGGGGGCGCAACGGCCGGCTCGGGCGGCGTGCCCGGCAGCGGCGGGGCGGCCGGCCCGGGCGGCGTGCCCGGCGGCGGCGGGGCGGTCGGATCCGGCACAGGCGGCGCCCCCGCGGCCGGCGGGGGCGGCGGTCGGATCACCGGCACAGGTTCCGGCGGGCGGGGCGCCGGCGACCGCGGTTCGGGCGGGGTGGCGCCCGCGTCGGGAGGCGTCACAGGCGCCGCGGGCATGGCGGGCAGCGGTGGCAGCAGCGGCGGGGGTGGCTCCGCCGCCCAGCCGATCCCCTACAAGGGTGTCGCGAACTCGCCCTGCAACGACCAGAAGACGTTCGGTATCGCCTGGTACTACAACTGGACCACCACGCCGGAGAAGAACTGCACGGTGGCCGAGTTCGTACCGATGGTGGCCGGCAAGAGCGAGAAGACCGCCACCGCCGTCACCTCGGCGATCACGGCCATCACGAAGGCCGGCTACAAGAGCGTCCTGGGCTTCAACGAGCCGAACAAGTCCGATCAGGCGAACCTGACCGTCGAGCAGGTGGTGGCGATGTGGCCGGCGCTGACGGCGAACGCCGACCTGCAGGTGGGCAGCCCAGCCACGTCGGCCGACTCGAACGGGCAGCAGTGGTTCACGCAGTTCATGGGCGACGTATCGTCGAACATGCTGCGCGTCGACTTCGTCGCCTTGCACTGGTACGGCTGGAACGCCGGCTCGTGCGACGCGAAGGCAGCCAACCTCGAGAGCTACATCAAGTGGGCCGAGGGCGTGGCCGGCGATCGTCCCCTGTGGCTGACCGAGTGGGGCTGCATGAACGCCAGCAACCCGGACGCCGCCACCGTGCAGGCGTTCTTCGAAGGCGCCCTGACGATGTTCGCGAAGCACCCGCGCCTGCAGCGCTACGCCTGGTACCCCTGGAACACGAACAACGAACTGGTCGACGACAGTGATCAGCTGACGTCGCTGGGGACCGTGTTCAGCGCCGCGCCGGCCGCTCGCTGATCGCGAGCAGGATAGCTGGTCACTTTCGTCCAGCGCGTGCTGGCCACCACGAATCACGCGTGATCGGCGTCATGCGGTCATTACCGCCGGGCAACGATTGCGAAAACCCGACGTGAATTTGCAAGAGAACCTTTGACAATGCTCCGCCCGCCGTGCGACTAGATGCGCCGCGTTTTGTACGAGGCATCAACCGGCCATTCGGAACAGGGAGACAGCGATGGAGAAGCGTAGGGCAGCGAGGAGCGGTTCGGGATCTTTGACGGCGTGTCGCACGGGGGTCTGGGCGGTGACGGCGATGGTGGCGGCAGTTTCGGGCTGCGGCGTTCTGAAGGAGGACCAGCCGCAACAATCGGAGCTGTTGACGGCGGGAACGGTGAATCTGTCGATTCCCTTGCCTCCCGGCTCGTCGATGTCGTCCGTGGTGCTGGCGTCCAGCAGCAGCATGTTGCTGGGCAACAACGTGAAGGTGTCCGAGGACGGTGTCAGCACGGGTCGGCCCATGATCGCCAACACCGGCACAGGGCTGCTCTCGACGCAAACGGGGGTGAACGACCTGACCGCGGACATCTGGAGCGTCGGCTCGGTGTCGCTGGCCACCTCGACGAACGTCGCCGGCTCGCTGACCACCGGCGGAACCCTGACGAAGCAGACCGGCGTCACCATCGGCGGCACCGTGACCCAGCATCAGTCGCTGGCGGCCGTTCCGACGACGATCAGCGTGACCTTCCCGTCGTCCAGCACCGACGCCATCCTGAACCCTGGCCAGAACAGCGCCATCGCGCCGGGCGGCTATTCCACCGTGACGGTGAACAGCAACGCCACCTTGACGCTGCAAAGCGGGACCTACTACATCGACGCGCTGGACATCGAGCCGCAGGGCAAGATTGCGCTGACCGGCGCCGGCCCGTTCGTGCTGAACGTGCGCTCGTCATTGAACCTGAAGGGGCAGATCGTGTTGCCGACGTCCGCGGTGCCGCCGGCGTTCGTGCTGGTCGACGCGGGCACCTCGGACGTGTTCCTGCAGGCCGAGTTCGACGGCACGCTGATCGCGCCGAACGCCAACATCACCCTGGCGAACATTGGCAGCAGCGCCACCTACCACGGCGCCTACTTCGGCAAAGGCCTCACTTTGCAGGCGGGCGTGCGGATCTCCCATCGCGCCACGACGCTGGGCTCGGTCTCGCCCATTGCCGAGTGCATCATCACCACGTCGCCCGGTAATTATCAGGCGGTGTTCGGGTATTCGGCCTCTTCGCTGCTGGGCAGCGTGACGATTCCGCTGGGGACCGACAACGCGTTCTCGCCCGCGCCCGCCACGCGCGGCCAGCCCCAGACCTTCCTTGCTGGCCGGCACACGGCCCAGTTTGTGGTCCCCTTCACCGGCACGGCGCTGACCTGGCAACTGGACGGGCGGTCGTCGACCGCGACCGCGCTGCTGCCCGAGTGCACCACGGCCTGCGTGCAGCACCTGGCCACGCCGCCCAAGTCCCGCATCGACACGGTGCTGTCGACCGCCGCGGCGCCGCTGTCGATCGACGAGTCGATCGTCCAGCGCGACGCCTTCCGCTGGGACGACACGCTGCCGGTGCCCGAGACCTTCTCGGACGGCACGCCGCGCCTGTACTACGGCCTGTTCTACGTCGATAGCCCGGCGGCGGTGGACGCGCTGGATGCGCTGCGGATCCACTACGACAACGTGCCGGTCTTCGATCAAGAGATCCAGACCCTGCGCGCCGGCGGCGCGACGTCCCTCTCGTACCCCATGGACGGGCGCGGACAGTTCGCGTTCGGCCTGATCCCGGGCGCCGGTTACAACGCGCTCCGCGCCAAGGCGCTGGACCCGACCCAGCCGGCGGAGATCTTCCGCGCCGTCCAGCTGCGTCCCATCCCCGCCACCGACTCGCAGCTGGCCGCGCAGACGTCGTGCGGGCTGACGCCCGTTGCCAGCTGCGTGGCCCACGCGGCCAATGGGTCGCTGCGCGCGGTGTTCAGCTACAACAACCCGTCGGGCGGCCCGGTCACCGTGCCGGCCGGCCCCGACAACGTCATCACCGGCGGCCCGGCGGGCACCCTGCCGCCCGAGGCCTTCGCCAACGGCAGCCATACGGCGGTGTTCGCCGTGAACATGGCGGCGGGCGCCACGGTCACCTGGCAGCTGGCCGGGCAGACGGTGTCGCTGAACCCGCAGTCGGCCACCTGCACCACCGCGGTCGTGAACGCGATCGGCGTCGATCAGTACAAGCCCTTCCCGGCGCCGGCGACCGCCACCTGCCGGCTGGAGACGCCGGCAGAGGCGCAATATCCGACCAGCAAGCTGCCGCCGGCCGCCCGGGTCAACACCTGCGCCTCGGTCTCGTACCAGTACGCGGGGACGCTCGGCTTCCAGTGGCGCGGCGTCGCCACCGACGCGGACGACACGCGCGGGCAGGCGGCCGACGCGCTGCTGGCGCTGGCCGATTCGTTGCCGGCAGGCACGCCGCAGGCGTCGACCGTGGCGCGCGACTCCAGCCCCGACGGCGTGCAAGGCCGTCAATCGGCGCTGTTCGGGAAGCTGTTCCGCAAGATCGTGCAGTCGGTCGCCGGAACGGTGAAGTCGGCGGTCGACGGCGTGCGCCGCGGCCTGACCGGCGTGGCGGGGCTGTTCGTCGGTTCGACGAACGTCACCATCACCGCCAACGTGCTGAACACCGACTCGTCCATGAACCCCGGCGGGACCGTCACGCCGGTGCTGCAGGCTTGGGGCGCGAAGTTCGGCAAGGCCATTTCGCTGCAGGGCGTGCAGACGCGGGCCAAGCGCAGCCTGTTCCTGTCCGTCGGAAATCTCGACGGATCGAACAACGCTAGCGTGAAGGTGCTGAACCGCCTGGGCGCGGACATCTGCTTCAACCTGTCGAACGGCGCCGCCAAGGTGGTCGACGGCTGGTTCCTGCCCATCACCGTCTGCCCCGGTGACAGCAGCGCGCACATCAGCGGCTCGCCGCCCAGCACCCGCACGGTCAACGTCGCTGACGGGAACGTCAACATCATGGCGCAAATGACCGACGTCAGCCTGTACATGTCGAAGGTGGGCCACACGTCGCTTCACCAGGCCGAGGCGCTGGTCGGCACCGTGCCGAACCTCATCGGCAAGCTGAACCAGAACCGGGCCTTCACCCCCTGTTTGTCGTTTTCTTGGTCGAACGACGTGGGCGCCTTGCTGGCGTCGATCGGCGCGGTGGCGGCGGACCACCTGGACGAGTACGTGGTGTCGCAGATCGAATCCGGCGCCCGCGCGGTCGAGGCGGGCGTGAAGTCACAGATCCTGCCGCAGTTGCAGGCGGCCCTGAACGACGCGAACAACATTGCCAGCCAGGTGGCGGGGACGAACCTGGCGGCCGACGCCAACGCCGCCGTGAACGCGGTGCAGGCGGCGCTGAATCAGGCGCAGGCGGCGGCCAACCAGGCCACGCTGTTCGCGCAGGACGCGAACGATCTGACGAACGCCACCGGCGTGGCGGCTCGCCTGGAGGCGGGCGCTGTGGCGCGCGCCAACGCGGCGGCCACCTCCGTCCAGACGGCGGTGACGAACGTGACCGGCGGCGTGCCGGTGCTGAACACGGCGGTGCAGGCGGTCGCGACGCCGGTCCAGAACGCGGCCGGCGCGCTGACCACGCTGGCCAACGATCTGGTGGGCAGCCCGGCCACCTTGCTGAATCCCATCGCCGAGGCGCGCGCGCTCACCACGAACGCGGGCGCGGCGCTGAGCAACCTCGCCTCGCAGGTCGCCACGCTGACCGTCAACGCGCAGCGGGTGGGCGTCGACACGGCGGCGGGGGTCATCGGCTTCGCGCTGGGCGAGACCATCGGCTCGATCTTCGAGTTCTTCGCCGGCGGCGACATCCTGTTCCCGGCCGCGAAGGGGGACTCGTCCAACCTGACCTCGCGTGGTGTCGCCACCCACGAGTACGGCCACTACACGCTGTGCAACCTGCTGAACAACGTCAACCCGGCGCAGTTCGCGGTGGCCTATGACGAGGCGGCGGCGCAGGGGCTGGTCACGGGGCAGGACCCGGCGGCGACAAGCGCTGTGCTGAACGAGTCGTTTGCAGACCTGATCGCGTCGCAGGTGGCCGGCGGGACGAACTATGCCCTTACGGCGAACTCTCTGTCGGGCGGAGGGCTGAACTACTGCCAGGCCTCCGACATGAGCTGCATCGAAACGAACACCGTCAACGTGCCAAATTCCACGTTTCCGAACGAAGTTCTACGGGACGTCTCGATGTACACCGATGTCTTCGACAGCCATACGGTTCCGTCTCCGCTCGCCGACGTACCCTCGAACGGAAATGAATGGGCAGGCGTCAGCGGAGCAATCAGCCTGGCTGCCGCACCGGGGGCCGCGGGGACCGACGAGTTGGTGACGCTGACGGGATCCGCCTACGGGGCCTGGATGCAGCACGCGCTGGCCAGAGGGCCCTTGCTGAGGGAGGACAATGTGTTCGGCGGCCTGTCAGACGCGATGGCGGATCAGGGGGTCAACTGGTGTGAGCGCTGCCACGTCTTCTCCCTGCACACGGTCGACGGGACGTTGACGCCGATCTGCCCGACCCAGTGGGTGGGTCCGCGACCGACGGTGAACGGCACGCCGCTCAGCTGCACCTTCGAGGGCTGTCCGGCCGGGACGACCGCGGACCCGTCGTCCGAGATCTGCATGCCGGCGTGCCCCGTCAATCAGCACTTCGACGTCGGAACGCTGACGTGCGTTCCTGATAACATCATCGGGTGAGGCCCACGAGCTATTCGACGATGAAGCATCTGCCAGGCATCGGCATGATTCTCGGACTGGCCCTGGCCGGTCCGAACTGCGGGCTGAGCCTGTGCATGAAGAGTGTCGGATCCGATTCGACATACGATGTCGACGTGGAGGCACCGTATGTCGACGGAGGCACGTATAGATTCGTGCCGAATGGGGGCAGCTACTTCATGTCCATGGGGAGTTGCTCCTCCGTGGACGGAATCGCTGCGGGCACGACTCTACGGTTCAAGGGCGTGGGAACGATGAGCGACCAGCCGAAGGCGTGTGACATGGTGAACGCTCAGGCTGTGTCACTACCCATGTCGGTGATGTCCAACGGTCCATCGTCGGATCCTTACGCCCTGCGGCAAATTCTCGCCACCGACGGCTTCATGTATGCGCTTGAAGACGCCACCGTCGGGACCTGTTCCGGCACGCTGGTGTTCGGTTTCTTCTCGGGGGGCGGTCCTGGCGGCGTGTACGGCACGCCCGTGGCTGGCGCGCTTCCACCTACCATCTTGTATCGCCTATTCCTGCCTAAGACCGACGGTTGCCAGCCGTGCGACGACAACTTCGTGGTCCATTTGACCAAGGTATAGTGCGATGTTCACGACTGATCGGTATCGCGAGCACGCGTGGCGTGCACTGATTTCGGTAGCGGCGCTGGTCGCCGGTCTGTCCGCGGGTTGTCACGACAGCGGGGCGACGGCCGGGGGAACGGGTGGGGCGGCCGGGGCGACCGGCGGCGCCACGGCGACCGGGGGCAGCGGCGGCAATCAGGCCGCAGGCGGTCATCTCGGCAGCAGTGGCGGGGGTAGCGCTGCCGTCGGTGGCAGCAGCGGCTCGGGCGGGCAGGGCGGCGTTCGTGATCAAGGGGGCGGCGCCGCCGGAGGGATGACAGGCGGCGGCGGCACGGGGCAAAGCTGCCTGGGTGCTTGCCTGGACGCCTTCCTTGCGAACTGCCCGGAGATCGGCCAGACGTGCGTCAGCGCCACCGTCGGGCAAACGACGACGAGCTGTTACGCCAACGGCGTGAAAGACCAGACCGCACCCGGCGACGCCGGCGTGATGGGGGTGGTGAAGGACGCCACCGGAAAGGTCTGTCGCACGCGGACCGTCAGCGGAGCCGGCGAAGACCTGAACGCTCCGGATGGGACGCTGGTCGCTCACGTCGCCTACGGCTCGGGACAGGACTTCACCGTCACCTGTCACGCCGCCGACGGGACGGTGCAGGTCACGACCGGTAGCTTCGACGCGCCGGCGTGCGCGGCGGTGGTGCAGCAAGCCCACCAGGTCTGTGCGTCGGGCGACTGCGTCTGGTAGGCGACCTACCGCTCGGGGACGGACGGCGGGGGCATGATGGGGCCCTGCTGGGGCGCCGCGGCCGGGTTCATGATGATGGTGGGCTGCGCCGGATCGCCGCCGCTCTTGGCTGACAGGCTCTTGTTGTACGAGCGGCTGATGGTCGTCGCTTCCTGCGAATCGAGGCCCTGGATGGGGCGGCCGTCGTTCTCGATGGGATCCGGGTTGGCCAGCTGCGCGTTGAAGGCCTGCGCGTAGGCGCGGCCATGCGTGGGCGTGAGATAGGTGCGGTTCGCGCAGCCGCCGAGAGCGAGCAACCCCAGGCCGAGCCACGCCAGCGCCGGCTTCATGGCTGCACCTCGCCCGGGGCGACGGACGCGCCGTTATCCCGCATGGCGGACGGGGCCGTCGCTTCGCCGGGCATCGCCGGCGCGGGGCGACCCAGCAGCTCGGCCACGTGGACCAGATTCGAGCGGGCGCGCTGCGACCGCGGATCCAGACGGGTGGCCTCGACGTACAGGTCGTAGGCGTTCGCCAGGTCGCCGTGCCGCTCGTAGGCGAAGCCCAGGTTCACCTTCGCCTCGACCGGCGTGCCGCCCAGCGCGAACTCGCGCGCGGCGCGGTGCCAGTCCCCCTCGGCCGCGCAGGCGAACCCCAGGTTGGTGCGCGTGCGGCGGGAGGCGGGCGCCAGCCGGGCCGCCTTCTCGTAGAAGGTGATGGCCTCCTTCGCCTTGCCGTGCAGGAACAGCGAGAAGCCCAGGTTGTTCAGGAACACCGGGTTCTCGGGCTCCAGCTTCACCGCCAGGCGAAGCTGCTGCTCTGCCTGATCGGGCTTGCGCTGCAGATCGAACAAGATCCCCAGCGCGGCGCGCGCGCCGCCCAGCTGCGGCGCCAGGCGCGCGGCGTCCCGCAGGTCGGCCTCCGCCTCGTCCAGCAGGTTCTGCTCGCGATAGATGGTCCCGCGCTGCACCAGCACGCCCGCATCGGTGGGCCGCTCGCGGTGCAGCTGGTCGACGTAGGCGAACGCCGGCTGCCAGTCGCCGCGCGCCATCAGCTCGCCGGCCAGCTTGCGCCGCGCCTCGAAGGTGTCGGGGGACCCGGACAGCTCCTGCGTCGCGGTGGGGCGCGTGTGCGCGCAGCCGGTCATCGCGCCGGCCAGCAGCAGCGCGGCGGCCGCCATCTTCAGGTCATGTCGCATCGGTCGTCTCCTCATTGGCCCGAAAAGTTGCGGACGATCATGGCGACGGCCGGCCCCATGACGATCGCGATCAGCGACGGCAGGATGCACATGATCAGCGGGATGGTCATCTTCACCGACACCATGGCCGCCTTCTCCTCGGCCCGCTGCGAGCGGCGCACGCGCATGCTCTCGCCGTGCACGCGCAGCGCCTTCGCGATGCTGGTGCCGAACATGTCCGTCTGGATCAGCATCGCCGCCAGCGCCCGCAGATCCTCCACGCCCGTGCGCTCCGCCAGGCGGCGGAAGCCGTCCGCCCGGGGCACGCCGGCCTGGATCTCCAGCGCCGTGTGCTTCAGCTCCATGCCCAGCAGCGGCGCGGCGATCATCATCTCGTCGGCCACGCGCACGATGGTGGCGTCCAGGCCCAGGCCCGCCTCGACGCAGGTGACCAGCAGGTCCATCGCGTCGGGCAGCGCCCGTTCAATCAAGAGCTGCCGCTTCTGCGCCTGGCTGCGCAGGTACAGGTTCGGCAGGAAGAACGTCAGCGCGGCGATGATCATCGCCAGCGCCAGGTCCATGGGGAAGCTGATGGGGTGCACGAACTGCGAATTGATCAGCAGGAACGCGACCGTGCAGATGGGCGCCACCGTCAGCTTGACGCCCAGGAAGATCTCCATCGAATGCTCGCCGCGGTAGCCGGCGCGGATCAGGCTGGCCCGCAGCTTGGCCAGCTCCTCGGCCTGACCGGGCCGGGCCAGCCAGGCGAACGGCCGGAAGAAGCGCGCCAGCGCCTGCGACGTGGAGTGATTCTCGGGCTCGTCCTCGACGGCGGCCCGTACCGTCCCGGTGCTTCCGGCCGCCACCGTGCGCTCGATGCGGTCGACGATCTCGTCGCGGCCCCGGCTGAGCAAGGACCGCAGCGCGGCCGCCAGCGCCACCACGAACAGCATCCCGGCCCCCGCCGCGACGCCGAGCTCCCAGTGCATGCCCTCGAGCGCGCCCATCGCTAGACGTCCACCTTCATCATGCGGCGCATCCACAGCAGCCCCACCAGCCAGGTCACGGCGGCGTAGGCGACGGCGGCGTGGCCGATCGGGTCGGTGACCAGCAGGCGCGTGTACTCCGGGTTCGTGAAGGCGATGAAGATCGCCGTCAGGATGGGCAGCGCGGCCAGGATGTAGCTGGACATGCGGCCCTCGGCGGTCAGCGTGCGCAGCTTGCCGTAGAAGCGGTAGCGGGCGCGGATGGTCTCCGCGATCTTCTCGATGATCTCGACCAGGTTGCCGCCCGTCTCCTTCTGCACGATGACGGACACGGCGAAGATCTTCAGATCGCGGTTGTTGGGGGCCCGCTTCGTCATCTGCTCGACGGCGCGCTCGAACGGCATGCCCAGGTTCTGCTCCTCGAAGGCCCGCGCGAACTCGGTGTTGATGGGCGAGGGCATCTCGGCCGCCACCAGCTTGAAGCTGCTCGACAGGGCGTGCCCCGCCTTCAGCGACCGCGACATCATGTCCAGCGCGTCGGGCAGTTGCTCGGACAGCTTGTTGTTGCGCCGGTCGCGCATGAACATGACGTACATGAACGGCACCGCCGCGCCCAGCGGCGCCAGCGCGAACGACAGCAGCACGCCCATGTTCGACAGCAGCCCCAGCACGCCGCCCACCACGAAGCCGATCCCCGAGGACGTGAACAGCTTGGCGACCGTCATGGCCACCTCGGCCTGCTCCAGCAGCAGCTCGGCCTTGGACGAGAACGAGAACGTGCGCAGGAAGGCGTCCACGGCGGGGTTCCCCGACAGGTTCCCCTTGCGCAGCAGCGAGGTGGTCTCGGTGACGCCCGAGCCCAGCGTCTGCAGCCGCCGCTTCAGCTCGTCCTGCTTGCGCTCGCGGAAGTAACGGACCGTGTGGAACGCGCCCTCGATCAGCGCGAAGGCCGCCACGGTCAGCACCCCGATCAGGATCGCGCGCATGTCCGGTCAGCTCTCCATCACCCGCTGCACCACCTCGGCGGGGCTGATGCCGTAGCGCTCGATGCGCTCCATCGCCTTCGGGCGCAGGCCGGTGGCCCGGTACTCGCCGATGATCTTGCCTTCCTTGTCGGTGCCCCGCTGGTCGAAGCGGAAGATCTCTTGCTGGGTGATGACCGTGCCTTCCATGCCGGTGATCTCCGAGACGCTGGTGATGCGGCGCCGGCCGTCGGTGCCGCGGGTCAGCTGCACGATGACGTTGATGGCGCGGGCGATGGTCTGGCGGACCAGCGCCTCGGACAGGCTGACGGCGCCCATGCCCACCATCGACTCGACGCGGGCCAGGGCGTCGCGCGCCGTGTTCGCGTGCACGGTCGTCATCGAGCCCTCGTGGCCGGTGTTCATGGCCTGCAGCATGTCCAGGATCTCGCCGCCGCGGCACTCGCCGATGATGATGCGGTCGGGGCGCATACGCAGGGCGTTCTTCACCAGGTCGCGCGCCAGCACCTCGCCCCGGCCCTCGATGTTGGGGGGGCGCGTCTCCAGACGGACCACGTGGCGCTGCTGTAGCTGCAGCTCGGCCGCGTCCTCGATGGTGACCACGCGCTCGCCGTCGGGGATGAACGACGACATGGCGTTCAGCATGGTGGTCTTGCCGGTGCCCGTGCCGCCGCTGATCAGGATGTTCATCTTCGCCTGCACGGCGGCGCCCAGGAAGCCGACCATCTCGGGCGTGATGCTGCCGATGCGCAGCATGTCCTTGAACCGCAGCGGCTTGCCGCCGAAGCGGCGGATCGACATCACCGGGCCGTCGATGGCCAGCGGCGGGATGATGGCATTCACGCGCGACCCGTCGGCCAGGCGGGCGTCGGCCATGGGCGAGGCGTCGTCCACGCGCCGGCCCACCCGGGCCACGATGCGGTTGATGATCTGGGTCAGGTGCTCGTTGTCGCGGAAGCGGACGTTCGTCAGCTCCAGCTTGCCGAAGCGCTCGACGTACACGGTCGCGTAGCCGTTCACCAGGATGTCGCTGATGGAGGGGTCGCGCAGCAGCGGTTCGAGAGGGCCCAGGCCGGTGACCTCGTCCAGCAACTCCTCGAACAGCTGCTCACGCTCGGCGCGGTTCAGCGGCAGCTCGGTGCCGGCCAGCACCACGCCCAGGATCTGGCGCAGCTCGTCGCGCAGCTGCTCGCGGGTCAGCTGATCGATGGTCCGCAGATCCAGCTTGTCGATCAGGCCCTTGTGCAGCTCGCCCTTCAGGGCCTGATAGGCCTCGACCGAGACGGCGTTTCCCGTCGCGGCGCCGTTGACCACGCTGGGGGTGGCGTAGGTTCCCGTGTGCGAGCGCTGCAGGCGATCACGTAGTCCCATCGGCAACCTTTCTCGACAGGAAGCCCCGCAGGAAACCCTTGGCCGCCGGCTTCTCCACCTGCACCTCGCCGCCGGCCACGATGGGCACCAGATCGGCGATGTCCTGGGTCAGCTTCGAACGGGGGGCCGCGTCCGTCAGCAGCACACCGCGGTTGATGGCGTCGATCAGCGACACGAAGTCGTTCGCCAGGGTGTGCGTGACGGGGACCTTCAAGGTATCGGCGATCACCTCCAGGGTGATGCGTGACTGCTTCTGGTAGCGGTTCAGGATCAGCTTGACCTTCTGCTGGTCGTAGCCGAGGCGGCCGAACATTTCGAGACAGCGCTGGCCGTTGCGGATGGCCGGCACGTCCTGGGTCATCACCATCAGCAGGATGTCGCTGACGTCCAGGGCGGCCAGCGCGATCTCGTCGAAGCCGCGGACACCGTCGATGATGACGCGGTCGTAGTGCTTGCGCAGCACCATCAGCAGCTTGGACAGATCGGCCGCGGTGATGGCCTCGGCGTCCTCCATCGATGAGTTCTGCGCCAGCACGGCCACGCCCGAGCTGTGCTTGGTGATCGACGTCTCCAGCAGATCGCGATCCAGGCGTCCCAGGTTGGCCAG
>Ga0070679_100003518_pt1 | contig 14338 bp, 14 predicted proteins | sample KBSC63BmetaG_FD_65652 | JGI IMG/M metagenome (GOLD analysis project Ga0070679, IMG submission 65652) | Corn rhizosphere microbial communities from Kellogg Biological Station, Michigan, USA - KBS C6-3B metaG | ecosystem: Host-associated > Plants > Roots > Rhizosphere | place: USA: Michigan... | reverse complement strand
CACGCGCGTCGGCGCGCCCGCCGGATCGCCGGTCAGTTCCATCAGGCCCGCCTCGGCCTGCATGAGGAAATCGTAACCCGGCCAGTCCTTGCGCTCGTTGAACCGTCCGTAGGCCGAGATATGCAGGCAGACGATCGACGGCTTCAGGTGCTTGAGGCTCGCATAGTCGATGCCGAGCTTCTCCGGCTGCGTGCCACGCATGTTGTTGACGACGCAGTCGGCGGACTTCACCAACCCCTCGAACTGCGCGCGGCCCGCCGCCGACTTCATGTCGATGGTGACGCTCTTCTTGCCGAGGTTCCAGGCCTGGAAATACTCGCTGTCGTCCGTGCCCAGGCGATACGGCCCGACCTGACGCGACGGATCGCCATCGGGCGCCTCGACCTTGATCACCTCGGCACCCAGCTCGGCCATGAACATCGTGCCGTAGGGGCCGGCGCCGAATTGCTCGAGCGTCAGGACCCGGATGCCCGCTAATGGCTTGGATGAAGGAGATTTGTCCTTCATGTCGAGGCGCTGTGACGGGCCCACTGCCGGGCGATGATGAGCTTCTGCATTTCGTTGGTGCCTTCGCCAATACAGGTCAGTGGCGCGTCGCGATAAAGCCGCTCGATGTCGTATTCCTTGGAGTAGCCGTAGGCGCCGTGGATGCGCATCGACTCGGTGCTGTTCTCCAGCGCCGCCTCCGAGGCGAAGTATTTCGCCATGCCGGCCTGCATGTCGCAGCGATCGCCGCGATCGAAGGCCTGGGCGGCGTCGAGCGTGAGCAGGCGCGCCGCGCGCGCGCGTGTGGCCATCTCGCCGATCTTGGTGGCGATCGCCTGGTGCTCGATGATCGGCTTGCCGAAGGTCTGGCGCAGCTGCGCGTAATCCGTCGCCAGCCGGAGCGCGCCCTCGGCGATGCCGACGCCGCGCGCCGCCACGTTGATGCGGCCGAGCTCGAGGCCGCCCGCGACCTGGGTGAAGCCGCGGCCCTCGACCTCGCCGATCAGGTGATCGGCCGGGATGCGATAGTCCTGGAAGATCAGCTCGCCCGAATCGATCGACTTGTAGCCCAGCTTCTCGAGCTTGCGGCCGGTGGTGAAGCCCGGCCCCTTGGGGGCGATGAACAGGCTCATGCCGGAGTAGCGCGGGCTCGCCTCGGGGTTGGTCTTGACCAGCAGCGCAAAGCACGAGCCTTCGATACCATTGCTGATCCAGGTCTTGGTGCCGTTGATCACATAGTCGCCCTTGTCGCGCCGCGCGGTCATGCGGATCGCCTGCAGGTCGGTGCCGGCGTTGGGCTCGGTGAGCGCCAGGCCGCCGCGAATCTCGCCTGAGGCAAACTTCGGCAACCAGTGCCGCTTCTGCGGCTCGGTGCCGAACTTCTCGACCGCGAGCGCCAGCATCAGGTGCGAGTTGAAGATGCCGGTGATCGCCATCCATACCGACGAGATCTTCATCACGATCTGGGCGTAGGTCGTGGCCGGCAAGCCGAGGCCGCCGTACTCTGGCGACACGGTGGCGCCGAACAGGCCGAGCTCCTTCATCTGTTCGACGATCTCGGCCGGCCATCTGTCGGCGTGGTCGAACTCCTTGACCCTTGGCGCCACGTCGCGGGCGACCCAGCGGTCGATCGTTGCGAACAGCTGCGCTTCGTCCGCAGGGTCGATCTTGGTCATGGCTGCCTCCGATGAGTTGGCGCCTAACCTGTAAAGACACACAAGCTGAGTCAACGTTTCCCACAGCATGTTCGTGCTAGATTTCGACTGTCGCGACCTCAATCGGGGAGATTCGGATGACTGCGACGGATATGAACGGCGGAGCCACGTGGGGCGTGGGTTCGGTCATCGGAACGGCCGCCTCGATCATGGGCGGACACTTCGTGCCCTTCGTTGGCACGGCGCTGGTCGGCAGCGTGCCCAGCCTCCTGTTCAAGCTCGTCCTGCCGGACTCGCACATCCAGGGCATCGTCGACCTGATCATCGGCCAGGTCGTCACCGTGATGTTGATCTACGGCACCGTGCAGGCGTTGCGCGGCCGCCAGGTCTCGGTCGGCGAGTGCCTGTCGGACGGATTGAAACGGCTGGGTCCCGCGATCGGCGTGGCGCTGATCGCCGGCATCGGCATCGCCATCGGCATGGTGCTGCTGGTCGTGCCCGGCCTGATCCTGGCCACCATCTGGGCGGTCGCCATCCCCTCGGCGGTCGTCGAGCGGACCGGCGTCTTCGCCTCGCTGTCGCGCAGCGTCGACCTCACCCGCGAGCGCCGCTGGCGCAGCTTCGGCGCCATCCTGGTGGCCGGACTGATCACGATCGTGATCGCTGCGGTGATCGGCGGGCTGGCCGTCGTCATCGGCGGCGTCCAGTCGGTGTCCTTCGCGGTCGTGCTGTGGGCGATCACGGCGATCTCCCAGGCCTTCAGCGCCTGCGTGGTCGCCACGCTCTATTACAACCTGCGCCGCGAGAAGGAAGGCGTCGGTATCGAGCAGATCGCCCAGGTCTTCGACTGACGCCATTGCCGGCGCAGACAGACTATCGATCGAACTTGTCGCGGCGGCGGCGGCCGAAGGCCAGCTCGGTCTCCAGCCGACGGCGCTGCGCGGCATAGAAGGCGGCAAGGAACTTCCCGGCGTCCAGTATGCCGCCGGCCGGCACGACATAGCCGATCTTGCGGGCGATGCGCCCGGCAACGTCGCGCTGGAGGTCGACCGCGTCCTTGCCCGACGCACGCAGCACCTCCTCGAGCGTCTGCAGCTCCTTCACGCCGTAGACCACGAGCTGCGGCTCGGTGAAGCGATACTCCATGTCGATCGCCTCGCCCCCGGTGCTGCGCGCGGCGAGGTCGGGCAACAGGACCGGCCGGGGCTCGCGCACGACCCAGGTGCCGGCGACCATGTCGCCCGCACGCAGGCGATCCTTGTTGAACAGCGGCAGCGCCGCCAGCGCGCCCACCCAGACCACGGTCGCCACCCAGGTCCACACACCGCTCTCCAGGACGCTGGCGCCGGAGAAGGCCAGCGACAGCGGCAGGAAGAGCTCGAGCTCGCGCATCAGGTTGCGGCCGATCACGGCGGACGGCGCCAGCGGCCCACCGCGCCGGTTGACCACGCGCAGCGAGGTCATGCGCTTGCCGGGCGTGCGCCCGTTCCAGGCCAGTTCGAAGCCGGTGAAGTAGAAGGCGCGCAACACGAACACCAGCAGGATGCCGGCCGCCCGCCCGAAATGGCCGCCGGCGAAGAACGTCGCCAGGAGCACGATCGCCATCGACACGAGCAGGATCAGCAGATCGAGCATCAGCGCCGCCACGCGCTCGCCGACCGAGGCCAGCTGGACATGGACGGCGACACCCTCGGGCGTGACCACGTCGCGCGCCAGCCGGTCGGGCCGTTCGATCGGCAGCGCGATGTCGCTCATGGTGCGCGCTCGCGGCCGGCCAGGCAGAAATAGGCGACCACGCCGCCGAACACCGTCCAGCCCACGGCATAGCGCAGCACCGTGGCGTCGATCAGCTGGCGACCGAGCCCTTCGAGCAGACCTGCGAGCACGAACAGCAGCACCGCCCCCATCATCAGCACGGCCGCCTCGCGCCCGTCGCGCGCCAGCCGCGCCAGCCTGGGCTCGCGGCCGGCGAACAGGACCGCGGTGGCAAGCCTGAGGCCGGCGGCGCCGCTCAGGATCAGCGCGGTGAATTCGGTCGGACCGTGGATCGACAGCCAGCCGCCGACCTCGACCAGCATGCCGTGGCTCTGGAACAGCGCCACGAACGCGCCGAGCGTCAGGCCGTTGTAGAACGTCAAGGCGACCGTCGGCGCGCCGAGCGCAAAGCCCAGCGCGAAGCTCATCATGCCGATCTGGGCGTTGTGCGAGATCAGCCAGGCTGTGAACGAGCTCAACTGGTCGACCGCCTTGCCGCCGCCATGCAGGGTCGCGCGCAACTGTTCGGTGGTCGAGGCGAAGGACCGGCCGCCCCGCATCTCGCCGGGGACGAAGGAGGCGTAGTAGGCGGGATCGGCGCGCGTCAGCAGCCATGCCGCCAGCACGCCGAGGAACGTCACCGCCGCGGTGAGCGCGATCTGGCGCCATGACGCGCGCACCGCCGCCGGCAACCGCCAGGCGAAGAAGGCCGCCAGCAGCACCGCCGGGCTCTCGCGCACGCCGTACAGGCAGAGATAGGCCCGCGCGCAAAGCGCTTCGAGATAGGTCAGCAGGTTGCGGTCGAGCGAGATCGCGCGCGCCACCGACAGGCCCGACAAAGTGGCTCGATAGAGCGTCGGCAGCCGGGTCAGGCTGTCGCCGTCGAGCGAGGCGACACCGGCGCGCTCGGCCCGGTCGACCAGCGCCTCGAGCTCGCGCCACACCGCCTCGCGCTCGCGGCGGAACTGGGCGCTCTTCAGCTCAAGCGCCATGGCGGGCCCCGCGGCTCACAACGCTTCCCGCCGCTTGATGCCGAGATAGCGGTTGACCAGCTCGATGCCGAGCCGCTCGGGCGCCACCTGCAGGCACTGCACGCCCAGCCGCATCAGGCGGGCGAGCACGACCTCGCGCTCGCCCACGAAATCCTGGGCGAAGACGCTGCGCGCCAGGCCGCGGAGGCTCCCGGGCGGCGCGGCGGCGAGGTCGCCCAGCTTGCGGTCCTCAAGGGCCACGAACAGCACGAGGTGGCGCGCCGACAGGCGCTGCAGGTTCTCGACCATCAGCTCGGCCGTCACCGTGTCGACGAAGTCGGTCATCACCACGATCAGGCTGCGCCGGTCCAGGCGGCCCATGAGATCCATGAGGCCGAGCGTATAGTTGCTCTCCTCTGGCCGGTACTGCAGCCGCGCCATCTCGCGCTGGATCAGTGCGAAGTTGCCAACGCCGCCGATCGGGCGTGCATAGGAGCGCACGCGGGCGTCGAAGCCGAACACGCCGACCCGGTCGCCGTGGCGCAGCGACGTATAGGCCATCTGCAGCGCGGCATTGATCGCGTGGTCGAGGCGCGGCACGCCGTCGAGCGGCTCGCTCATCAGGTGGCCGCAGTCGAGCGCGAACACGATCTGCTGGTTGCGCTCGGTGAAGAACTCCTTGCACATCAGCGCGCGGTGCTTGGCCGACTGCTTCCAGTCGATGGCGCGGTGGTCGAGGCCGGGCACGTACTCGCGCAAGGCGCGGAACTCGCTGCCCTCGCCCTGCTGGCGCATCTGCTTCTGGCCGAAGAAAGCGTCGTGCTGGGCGAACCGCAGCGCCATCGAGCGCACGGCAGCGACGTCCGGCGTGACGGCGATCGCCCGGCCGATCTCGAAGCGCCCGTGTACCGCCATCAGCCCCAGCGGCCCGGTCCAGCGCAGCCACACGCGCTCCAGCCGACCTTCGCCGCGGCGGCGCGCCCGCAACGCCCACTCGGCCACGCCCTCGCCCGACCCCGCCCAGTCGACCTCGGCGACCGCCGGCGCCTGCAGCGGCCCCGAAACCTCGCACAGCACCGAGCAACGGCCGCCGCCGACATTGCGGCGAGCCGCGACCGTGACAGACAGCGGCGCGGCCGTGCCGATCGACACCAGCTCCGGCACGCGCGCATCGACGGTGACGCCGCGCCGACCCGGCGCCAGCGCCCAGTCGAGTCCGAGCGCCAGCAGCGCCGTCAGCGGCAACGCGAGGCCGGTTTCCCACCACGGGCCGAAGGCCAGCGCCCACGGCACCGCGAGCGCCACGGCGGCGGCAAACAGCAGCAGCGCGCGCGGCGTCGGCTGCATCAGCGCGGCGCCGCCTGGCGTTCGATGATCTGCGTCAGCACGCCGTCGACGCTCTGGCCTTCGATCTCGGCGCTGGGCGCCAGCACGAGGCGGTGACGCAGCGCCGGCACGGCAAGGCGCTTGACGTCGTCGGGGAGGACGAAGTCGCGGCCCTCGAGCGCCGCCAGCGCCCGCGCCGACGAGGCGAGCATGGCGGCAGCACGTGGCGAGCCACCGAACTGCAGCGAGGGATGCTCGCGGGTGGCGCGCACCAGGTCGACGACGTAGGCCACGATGTCGTCGGCCAGCCGCACGTCCTCGACGATCGCCTTCAGCGCGGCGAGCTGGGCGCCCTCGACGACCGGCACGACGCCGGCCGCCTTCGGGTCAACCATCACCGCGCCCGCGCCGTGCCGCGCCACGACCGCGAGTTCTTCATCGCGCGTGGGATAGTCGAGCCGGTGCTTGAACAGGAAACGGTCGAGCTGGGCCTCGGGCAGCGGATAGGTGCCCTGCTGCTCGATCGGATTCTGCGTGGCGATGACCATGAACGGCGGCCCGAGCGGATGGCTGTGGCCGTCGATCGTCACCGAGCGTTCCTGCATGGCCTCGAGCAAGGCGGCCTGCGTCTTGGGCGGCGTGCGGTTGATCTCGTCGGCCAGCAGGAGCTGCGTGAAGATCGGCCCGCGCGTCAGCACGAAGGCATTGGTCTGGAAGTTGAAGATGCTGGCGCCGATTACATCGCCCGGCATCAGGTCGGGCGTGAACTGGATGCGGCTGAACTGCAGCGCCAGGCTCGCCGCCAGGGTTCGCGCCAGCAGGGTCTTGGCGACGCCCGGCACGCCCTCGAGCAGGATATGGCCATCGGCCAGCAGGGCCACCAGCATCAGGTCGACGGCCTCGCGCTGGCCGACCACCACCTTGCCGACCTGTTCGGCGACGCGCGCGCGGAGCGCGACCAACGGTTCAACGTCCATCCAGCAATTCCTCCCGCCAACGATGCAGCTCCGCCGCCGCGGCGACGACGCCGCCGGCTTCTGTTCCCTTGCCTCGCGCCATCCCGTCGACGGTCCCGCGCAGCGCCGCATAGCCCAGGCCCGGCGTGCGCGCCGGGCGCGCGGCGTCGAGCCACGCGCCGATCTCCGCCGCGCCCTGCAGCCGGCGCGGCGCGTGCAGGCGCCGGCCGAGGTCGAGCGTCACGAGATCGGCGTAGCGGCGCAGCAGACGCCCGCCGTCGACGGCGCCGCGCAACAGCCGTGCAGCAACGTCGATCAGGGTGAAGATGCCGGCCGGCCGGTCGGGCGGCTCGGCCGCGGCCGGCCCGAAGCGCGTGGCCGCGGCCCAACCCGCGACCGCCAGGGCGACCAGCGCGGCCAGGGTAATCAGCACGAACGGCGGCGCGAAGGCCAGGCGCCAGATGCTGCGCGCCGGCGGCTGGGCCGTCACCACGTCCAATGCCACGATCGGACCGCTGCCGTTGCGCAGGCGCGACACGAGGCTGAGGGCCAGCACGGCGTTGTCGCCCCGCCACAGGCCATGGTTGGCCAGCACGTCGGGATCGGCCAGCACGATCACCGACGGCCTGCGGCACAGGCGGCCGATCAGCATGGCCTCGCCGTTCGACACCAGCGGGCAGAGCTTGGCCGAGCGCATGAGCTGTGGCTGGCGCAGGGTCGGCTCGCCCTTGAACACGCGCTCCTGCCACGGACCGAGGCTGTCGGGCCGCACGATCTCGACGTCGTCGGCGATCGCGCGGGCCGTCGCCTCGACGGCGCCCGGCGCCATCAGGTGCACGCTCGCGACGTCGTCGATGTAGGGCCGCGCGAAGGCCTGCCATTTCGGCAGCACGATCAGCAGCGGCGTCGCCGTCGAGGTCGAGGCCTCGATGGCGTGCAGTTCCTTCGGGCTCGCGGGCGCCAGCACGATGCGCAGCGAGGCCCGCCGCAGCTCACCGTCGCTCGGCGAGCCCAGCGGCAGGTCGAAATGGCGCATCAGCTCGATGAAGGCGCGGTAGCCGACCGCCGAGCGCGACGTCGGGCTGGGGATCGCCGGCCAGCGCTCGCGGCCGCTTTCGCCCGCGATCATGAAGTAGGCCATGACGAGGAACGCCACGGCGCCGACGCCGATCAGCGCCAGCAGGGTGCGTGGGCTGAAGGGCTGGAGGTCGCGTTCGTTCGCAGCGCTCATCGCGCGGGCTCCGGCGGCATGCCCCACAGCCGCTCGTAGTGCTCGCGGCAGCGGTCGTAGAGCGGGCGGTCGGCGGAGCGGCCGCCGAAATGGCAGATCTCGGCCGCCGCCACGAGGGCCGCGAAGTCGCCGCGGCCCAGCGTCGGCAGTTGGGCACGCTCGACCAATTCGCGCGCCGTCATCGCCTCAGGAACGTCCTGGCCCAGCCGCCGGCGCAGCAGGTCGATGCTGGTGAGCAGCAGGATGTGAATGGCGGTCGCCCAGTCGCCGGTCACGGCCGAGCGGTCGGCGTCGTCGAGACGGGCCTTGAGCTGCTCGCGCCGCGAGGCCGGCACGGCCTCGTCGTCGGACGCGGTGGCAGGCGGCGGCAACAGAGCGCTCCAGCCGCCCGAGCGCAGCCACATCGCCGCCATCGCGGCCAGCACCACCAGGAAGCCGATCAGGAGGATGCTGACCAGTGGGCTGGCGTCGATCTCGATGCCGCGGCTTTCGCCGTCGTCGGCAGGCGCGACCGGCGGTTCCTCGCCCGGCAGGTCGCGCTGGTAACCGGCCCAGTCGTAGACGCGGGCCACTTCGGCATGCACGGCGGCAGGATCGGCAAGATCGGCGGGTGACGGCGCGGCGACGGCGTCGGGTCGCGACAGGGTCAGGGCCGCAAGCAGGGCTGCGAGGCCGAGAACGATCCGACAGGCGACGCTGACCATGCCCGCCGACTCTAGTGCCGGGGGCGACGGGCCGGCAAGCGATTGGCGCTCGCCCGGCCGCACGGGTTGGGGCAAAGTTGGACTTCAGGGAGAGTGCACACATGAAAAGCTTGAGACGGCGCGGCCTGTTGGGATCCTTGGCGTCGCTGCCGCTGGCAGGCCCGGCGCTGGCCCAGGTACTGGCCCAGGCCGACGCCTGGCCGACACGCAGCGTGCGCATCGTCTGCCCGTTCACGCCGGGCGGTTCGCAGGACGCGATCTCGCGGCGGCTCGGCACCAAGCTCACCGACCAATTCGGCCAGTCGTTCCTGGTCGACAACCGTAGCGGCGCCGGCGGCTCGATCGCGGCCGACAACGTCGCCAAGTCGGCGCCCGACGGCTATTCGGTGCTGCTGGGCAACATCGGCAGCCACGCCCTAGTGCCGCATCTCTACGCCAAGCCGGCCTACGACGCCTTCAAGGACCTCGAGACGGCGTGCTGGATCGGCACCCAGCCCAACCTGCTGGCCTGCCACCCCGACTTCCCGCACGACACGCCGCAGAAGCTGATCGCCGCCGCCAAGGCCAACCCGGGCAAGTTCTCCTACGGCGCCTCGGGCGTCGGCACCTCGCCCTCGCTCACCATGGAGCTGCTGAAGCAGAAGACCGGCATCGACATGGTCTTCATCAGCTACCGCGGCGCTTCGGCGGCGGCGGCCGACGTACTGGCAGGCCATGTGCCGATGTGCATCGGCAACATCGATTCGCTGATGGGCCAGGTGAGCGGCGGCAAGCTGAAGGCCATCGCCACCACCGGCGCGACGCGCTCGGGCGCCACGCCGAACACGCCGACCTTCGTCGAGGCGGGCTTCCCCGACCTGGTCGTCACCTCGTGGTCGCTGTGGGCGGTGCCCACCGGCACGCCGGCGGCGATCAAGGAGAAGCTGCGCCTCGGCACCGAGAAGGCGCTGAAGGAGCCCGACGTGATCGCCAGCATGAAGCAGGGCGGCTTCGACCCCGGCACCATGTCGGTCGCCGACGCCGACGCGTTCATCAAGGCCGAGTACACGCGCTGGGGCGAGGTCATCCGTGGCGCGGGCATCAAGCCGCAATAGTCCCCTGGTTCCCGACCTGCTGGCGCCGGGTCTCGACCTGGTGTTCTGCGGCACCGCGCTCGGTCCTGCGTCGTTCAAGGCGCGCGCCTACTACGCCAATCCGGGCAACTCGTTCTGGCCGACGCTGCACGCCGTCGGCCTGACGCCAGAGCGTCTGGCGCCGCAGCGCTACCCCGAACTGCTGGCGTTCGGGATCGGTCTTACCGACCTCAACAAGACCGAGGTCGGCTCCGACCACGAGCTGACGCCCGCTGCAATGGACGCGAGGGCGCTGCACGCCAAGCTGCGGAAGTTCCGGCCGGCCGCGATCGCCTTTACCAGCAAGAACGCCGCCTCCCTGGCGCTCGGCATCAAGACGCCCGCGTACGGGCGCCAGGCGGCACCGCTCGAGGGCGCGATCGCCTTCGTGCTGGCCTCGCCGTCGGGCCGCGCGCGCTCGTTCTGGACGATCGAGCCATGGCGCGAGGCCGCGGCCTTCGCCCTGGCCCGCCGCGCGGCGCGCGAGCGCGCGGCGTGAGTCTCGGCCGGCGCGCGCTGTTGGCAGGTCTGGCATTGCCCGTCGTCGCGCGTGCCCAGCAACAACAGGACCTGCGCACGCTCGCCCGGCGCGCGGCGGTCTTCCTGGCGCCGCTGCATGCGGCCTATGTTCGTCGGCACCGCGATGTGGTCGAGCGCGGCCAGAGACTGAACCGGTTGTCGCGCCAGCTCTCGCCGCAGAACCACGTGCTGCCGGCGGCGACCTGGCTCGACCTGTCGGGCGAGCCGATGTTCCTCACCCTGCCGGCCATGGACGGGCGGGCCTACGGTGTGGCGCTGATCGATCCGTTCGGCCGCACCTTCGCAGCACTGGACCGGCGCCTCGACGGAGACACGCCCGGCCCGCAGCTCCTGGCCGGGCCGGCGTGGCCGGGCGTGGCGCCCTTCGAAGCACAGGCGATCCGCGCGCCCGCACGCTCGGTCCGGCTGCGCTATGGCCTGGCCGTCACCGACGACGATGACGACGTCGACGATGCCCGCGGCCTGCAGGCGCGCACCCTTCTGGAGACGCCCGACGAGCGCAACCAGCGCCGCATCCTCGAGATGCAGGAGCTGATGCGCTTCCGTACCGACCTGCCGCCGGAACCGGTGGCCGATTGGGATCCGCCGCGGCCCACCGAGCCCTTCGACCTGTTCGAGACGGGGCTGGCAATGCTGGGCACGTGTGCCTTGTCGGAGCGCGACCGGCAGGCCCTGGACGAGCTGGCGCCGCTGCATCTGCGGCCCGGCCGGCGCTTCGACGCCCGGGCTTTCGGCGAAGCGGATCGCACCGCGATCGTCCAGGGCATCGCCGATGCCGCAGACGAGATCGCCGCGGCGAAGGCTGCGCTGGACGCACCGATCCGCGTCGAGTGACGCCGAACTTCCGGATCTCAGGCGTTGGGCTGGCTGCGCTGCGACTCGGCTTCGGCGCGCGCTTCGATCGCTTCCATGTCGTCGTCACTCAAGCCGAAGTGATGGCCGATCTCGTGGATCAGCACGTGGCGCACGATGTGCGGCAGGTCCTCGTCCGACTCGCACCAGTAGTCGAGGATCGGACGGCGGTAGAGGAAGATGCGGTCGATGTCGTTGGCGACGTGGCCCGCGCCGCGCTCCACCATCGACACGCCCTGATAAAGGCCGAGCAGGTCGAATGGCGAGTCGAGCTCCATCGTCTTCTCGATCTCATCCGACGGAAAGTCGTCGACCTGGATGCGGACGTTGCCGACGTGCCGGCGGAACTCCTCCGGAATCGTCGCCAGCGCCTCGGCGGCAATGGCCTCGATGTCTTCCAGCGAAGGCGCGACACCGAAGCAGGGTGTGCGCCGAGGATTGTTGAACACCGGCATCATTCCCCCATATAGGAGCCGCGCGCGCTCGCCAAGGGTCGAGTCGGGGTGATCATTTGGCGCGGGATTCGCATGGTCGCGTTTCGGAACGAACCGCTCTACAGTTGCATCGCGCATGCTCCAATTTCTCGTCCGCCGCCTGATCGTGGCGCTCCTCGTGACGGTGACCGTGATGACGCTCGCCTTCATGTTGACGCGCCTGTCGGGCGACCTGGCGATCTCGATCGCCGGTCCCAGCGCCACCAAGGCCGACATCGACGCCGTCCGCCTGGCATATGGGCTCGACCGGCCGCTGGTCGTGCAGTTCTTCGACTGGGTCGGGCACGCCGCCACCGGCGACCTGGGCGACAGCTACTTCTTCAAGACGCGCGTGTCGCAGCTGATCGGCGAGCGCATGCCGGTCACGCTGACGCTCGGCCTGACCGGCCTGGTGATCGCGCTCGTGGTGTCGCTGCCGCTCGGCATCCTGGCGGCGGTGCGTGAAAACACCCCGTTCGACCGCGCCGTCCAGGTGGTCGCGCTGCTGGGCCAGGCAATGCCCTCGTTCTGGCTCGGCCTCATCCTGATGATCGTGTTCGGCCTGCAGCTCGGCTGGCTGCCGATCTCCGGCGCCGACAGCTGGCAGAGCTTCATCATGCCGGGCGTCGTGCTGGCCTTCTCGGCGATCCCCGCGCTGACCCGCCTCACCCGGGCCGGCATGATCCAGTCCATGGGCTCCGACTATATCCGCACCGCGCGGGCCAAGGGCCTGTCGCGCGCCTCGATCCTGCTGAAGCACGCACTGCGCAACGCCGCCATTCCGGTGGTGGCGATCGCCGCCGTCCAGCTCGGCTTCATGCTGGGCGGCTCGATCGTGATCGAGCAGGTCTTCGCCCTTCATGGCGTGGGTTACCTCGCCTGGGAGAGCATCCAGAAGAACGACTTCCCGGTGGTCCAGTCGGTCGTGCTGGTGCTGGCCGTCATATATGTGGCGCTCACCATGCTGGCCGACATGATGAATGCCGTGCTCGACCCGAGGCTGCGCGGCGGATGAGCGTTTCGACGACCACGGCGGGACCGCGCCGCGGCTGGCGCAGCGCCGGCACCTGGATCGGCGCGATCATCGTCGGCATTGCGGCCTTCTGTGCCCTCTTCGCGCCGCTGCTGGTGCCGCACGATCCATTTGCCCAGGACATCCCCAACCGCCTGATGGTGCCGTTCTGGATGGAAGGCAGCAGTCCCGACCATCTCCTCGGCACCGACCAGCTCGGCCGCGACTATCTCGCGCGCCTGATCTACGGCTGCCGCATCTCCATGATGATCGGCGTCACGGTGTCGATCGTGTCCGGCCTGATCGGCATCACGCTCGGCGTGCTGGGCGGCTTCATGGGCGGCCGGATCGACGACGCCGTGCTGTTCGCCATCACCACGCGGCTGTCGATCCCCGTCGTGCTGGTGGCGCTGGCGGTGGTCGGCCTGCTCGGCAGCTCGTTGCCCCTGCTGGTGATCACCCTGGGCCTGCTGCAATGGGACCGCTTCGCCGTGGTCGCGCGCTCGACCACCATGCAGGTGCGCAACCTCGACTTCGTGTCGGCGGCGTGGTGCGCCGGCTGCTCGCGCTTCCGCATCCTCACGCGCGAGGTGCTGCCCAACATCGCCAGCCATCTCGTGGTCGTGGCGACCCTGGAGATCGCGCTCGCCATCTTGCTCGAGGCAGCACTGTCTTTCCTCGGCCTCGGCGTGCCGCCGCCGCTGCCGTCGTGGGGCCTGATGATCGCCGAGGCGAAGGACTACATGTTCTTCAGCCCGTGGGTGATCATGATCCCCGGCGCGGCGCTGTTCGTGCTGGTGCTCGGCATCAACCTGCTGGGCGACGGCTTGCGCGACCAGTTCGGCGCGCGCTCACCATGAGCCCCCCATGAGCGCGCTACTCGAGATCGAGGGCCTCAAGGTCGAGTTCGGCCGCCAGTCGCCGACGGCGGCCGTGCGCGGTGCCTCCTTCGTCGTCGAGAGTGGCGAGACCCATTGCCTGGTGGGCGAGTCGGGCTGCGGCAAATCGGTGACGGCGCTGTCGATCATGAACCTGCTGGCCCGCGGTGCGCGCCGCCGCGCCGACAAGCTGGCGTTCAAGGGCGGCGACCTGCGGGGCCTCTCCGATGCCGCCATGTCGCGCCTGCGCGGCAACGAGATGGCGATGATCTTCCAGGAGCCGATGACCAGCCTCAATCCGGCATACACGGTCGGCTCACAGATGACCGAGGTGCTGCGCCGCCACAAGCACGTGAACCAGCGCGCCGCCACCGACCGCGCGGCCGACCTGCTGGCCCGCGTCGGCATCACCGCGCCCGGCCTGCGTCTGGGCCAGTTCCCCCACCAGCTCTCGGGCGGCCTGCGCCAGCGGGTGATGATCGCCATGGCGCTGATGTGCGAGCCGCAGCTGCTGATCGCCGACGAGCCGACGACGGCGCTCGACGTCACCGTACAGGCCCAGATCCTGCGCCTGCTGGCGACCTTGCAGCGCGACCTCGGCCTCGGCCTGCTGCTGATCACGCACGACCTCGGCATCGTGGCCCGCATCGCCACCCGCGTGTCGGTCATGTACGCGGGCGAGGTGGTCGAGAGCGCCGCCACCGCCGATCTTTTTGCCGCGCCCAAGCATCCCTACACCCAGGGCCTGCTGCGCTGCGTGCCGGTGCCCGGCAAGATCCAGCGCGACCAGCCGCTGGGCTCGATTCCCGGCACGGTGCCGCGCATCGGCCCGGGCTTCGAAGGCTGCGCCTTCCGCGACCGCTGCGACTTCGCCGACGCGACCTGCGC
>Ga0070679_100003517_pt1 | contig 14343 bp, 15 predicted proteins | sample KBSC63BmetaG_FD_65652 | JGI IMG/M metagenome (GOLD analysis project Ga0070679, IMG submission 65652) | Corn rhizosphere microbial communities from Kellogg Biological Station, Michigan, USA - KBS C6-3B metaG | ecosystem: Host-associated > Plants > Roots > Rhizosphere | place: USA: Michigan... | reverse complement strand
AGCAGCCTGTTTCTGATCGTGTTCGGCATTATCGAGGCTTCGGTTTACGGCTGGTTCCGGCCGGTTGAAGTTTTCAACCTGCTTGGGCTGCGCTTTAGTTTAATTTCGATTTGTCCGGTGGCGCTGCTGCTTGGACTTTTGCTGCTCGGCGCATTTTTCAAATGGGAACGGCGGCGGATCAGCCGCAGCCAGACTCCGCTGGTTGATCCAGATCTTTTCAAAAATGTCGGCTTCACTACCGGCATTGCTTTAACTTTTCTGGTTTACCTTGGTTTTGTCGGCGTTACTTTTTCTGTACCAATCATGCTGCAGTCGATTGCAGGTGCAACAGCTTTTAAAACCGGACTGGCTTTGGTCCCGTACTCGCTCAGTATTTTTGTGGGTTCGCAAATTTCAGCTTATTTAAGCCGGTACATCCGGCCGCGCCATCTGATCCAGGGCGGGATACTGCTTGATGGCATTGGCTTGCTGGTCTTGCGCGGCAGCATCACGCCAAACGTGACCGCGCACAATCTGGCATCCGGTCTGGCGCTGTGTGGCGCTGGGATCGGTCTGACATTTGCGCAGTTTACCAACCTGACCCTTTCGGCCGTGCCAGTCAACGAAGCCGGCGAAGCGTCCGGAGTTTTTAACACGGTGCGGCAGATGGGCGTTTCTTTTGCGATTGCCATTACCGGAACAGTGCTGATCGCAAGCATTGCCGGCAATCTAACCTCAGGAGTCAACGCCACTAACCAGCTCAACTCCGCGGATCGCGCCGCAACTATAAATTTGCTGGCCAGCCGTCCGGGCGATGTGGAATTTGGCGGGACTGGCATTCTGACCAGAGACCTGGAACCATCCGCCGCAAATACAGTTGAGACGATTGCGCACCGCTCTATTTCCGACGCTGCCCGGCACGCCCTGAATTATAATTTAACTTTTATCTGCATCGCCTTTATATTTTCTTTTATTCTTTCAGATCCGGAAGGATCCGAAGCAGACCCGGATCAGCCCAGGGAACACCTGGCGGTTATGGCGGAATAATTCACTGGTGGAGCACCTAAAAAAACGGCCGAGTGGCCGTTTTTATTAGCGACTATTTATACTGATTGTACTTCGCTTAAATGATTCTTTTCATAGATCTCCAGCACTGCCTGAAGCCAAGTCGGAAAGCCGCTGCGGTCGGAAATATCCTGCCATTTATACGCTTTATGCTCATGGGACAGGCGCACCTCTTTGGATTTAGGAGCGCACAGAAAAATCAGCATGGCAATCTGCTGGCCGTCGTCGCGCACAAAATGGTGCAGGTCGACCGGCGCCAAAATTTCAATGTCCATCCCGGCTTCTTCCTGAGTTTCGCGGCGCAGTCCGGCATACAGGTCTTCACCGTGATCCAACCGCCCACCGGGGATATCCCATTGTCCGGGTTTGTGCGGCCGATCGTTTTCGCGCTGAATCAAAAGCGCCCGGCCTTCTTTGATAATTAACGCCTTAACGGCAATTGCAAAATTCATACTGCCAGCATATCAATTTTTTCTGCTTGACGCCAACCCGAACCGGGTTTAGATTTAGATCGTTGTTTAAATATCTAAAAATCCTTACCCGCCATGACCCTAAACGCAATTCTCGGAGCAATCGCCGACCCCACCAGGCGAAAAATTCTGGAGCTCCTCAAGAAAAGGCCGATGTCTGCCGGCGAAATCGGGAAAAACTTTGCAATTACCGCCCCTTCCCTTTCGCACCATTTAGCCACTCTAAAACAGGCCGAACTGGTCAGCTCCCGCCGCGATGGCCAGGAAATAATTTACTCGCTGAACTTCGACACTTTTAAAGAAGCGGCTGAGCTGCTTTCAGATTTATTTTCTAAACCAAAAAATAATTAGCTTGCCGCGCAGCTGCGAGCGAAAGCCAGTAGCATAATTAAAGCGCTAGCAGTATAATAAACGTATGAAAAAGAGCTCTTACATTTTTATTATCATTGGGGTCATCATTCTGGCTCTGGCCATTTATTTTTCGACCCGCAAGCCGGCCAATGCGCCGACCACTGCCGGCTCCGGCCAAACCGCGGCTAATAACCAGCAGCAAAATGACCAGCCGGTCCAAATTAATGTAACTTATCATCAGCATCAGCCGTTTACCCCGCAAGAGTATGCGGTTCAGCAAGGGCAGCAGGTTGAAATCAATGTGACTTCAGACGTTGCCGACGAGCTGCACTTTCACGGCTATGATCTGCACACTGATCTAACCGCTAACCAGCCCGGCAGCATTAAGTTCACCGCCGATAAAACCGGCCGGTTTGAATTCGAGTTGGAATCTCTGAAACAAACACTGGGTGTAATTGCAGTTAATCCAAAATAATGCGCAAGGTTCTACTTTCAGGAATTACGACAGCGGCGCTACTTGCACTTGCGCCGCTGTTTGCTTCAGCCCACGCCATCGGCCAGGTTTATAACCTGCCGGTCCCGCTGAAATATTACTTACTCGGCGCCGGCGCTACTGTGGCGGTTTCTTTTGTGCTGATCGGATTTTTTTTGAATAAAGCTCCGGCCCAGCAGCTCTGGCAAAAAACCGTCAGCCTGCCCTGGCTGCGGCCGGTTATTGCAGTGCTGCAAATAATTGCGGTGCTGGTTTTATTTCTGGCAGTTCTGGCCGGAATGTTCGGAGCGGATGATCCGCTGCGTAACTTCACGCCGCTGTTCTTTTGGGTTTATTTCCTGATCGGCGTCGGTATTCTGCATCTTTTGATTGGTAATCTTTGGGATGCTGTGCTGAATCCTTGGAAAAGAATCGCAGCCTGGCTTGGATTTAATCCTGAAAAAAAGATTTCCGGACTGGTCAGCCCGGTGCTGCTTTATGGTTTATTCTGGCTGGAGCTGGTTGCAATCGCGCCGTTCCTGCCGCATATTCTCGGCACGGCGCTGGCCGGCTACACCGTTTTGAATGTCATCGCCGCCATTTATTTTGAAAACTGGTTTCGCGATGCCGAACTTTTTTCGGTGTTGTACGGTTTTATCGGTAAAATCGCTTTTTTCAGAATTAGCGCGGACGGCCGCGCACTGGTCATTTCCAAACCATCGGACGAAATTGCCGTAGCTGCGCCAAACTACCTGCTGCTGTTTGCGGTCATGCTGCTGGCCGGGACCAGTTTTGATTCCTTCAAGGAAACCCGGATCTGGCTGACGCTGGCAGCCGCTCTGCACGGCTTCGCGCACTATCACCTGTTCGAAAGCATTGTGCTGCTGCTTTTCCCGATCCCGTTTCTGGCTGGCTATTTGCTTGCGGTCTGGCTAATGCGATTTTTGGTCCAGACTGAACTGCATTTTGGCGAACTGGCGCGACGGTTTTCTTGGAGCCTGGTACCGATCGCATTCGGCTACACTCTGGCGCACAACTTCTCTCTGATGATTGTTTCGATCCCGCAATTTTCCGCGGTACTTTCGGATCCGTTGGGACTAGGCTGGAATTTATTTCATACCGCCCAAAATTACGGCGGCACAATTGTGCTCAGCGCCAAACTGGTTTGGTTTTTTGAAATCGGTTTTGTAATCCTGGCGCATATTATCGGCGTGCTGTTTGCGCACTTGATTGCGCTGCGCACATTCAATGCTCCGGCTGATGCTGCCAAGAGCCAATACCCAATGGTGATTTTAATGGTCGGCTACACGATCTTTACGCTTTGGCTGCTTTCGCTGCCGCTGGTGATCGGAGGGTAAAACCTAATGAATGAAAAACCACGCCAAAAATTCTATAAAATCGCAGTTGTTGCCGGCGCGGCATTTGCCAGCCTGGTTCTGGCCGGAAAACCACTGCTTCCGGTGCAGGCGCACGGCGGGGTGGAACAGGTTGCCGGCAATTCGATTGTAATTTTAAACCAATCACCGATCTCTCCCTTGGTGGGCGAACCGGTCAAAATGGACTTTTCGTTTGTTGATAAAAATTTTCAGCCGCTAAAAAATCTGGATTTCAAACTTACTCTGATCGATACTTTCTTCAATGATGCCAGCCGCGACCAAACCGTGCTGACTAAAGCCTTCAAAACCGACAATAACGGCTTTGCCGAATTTCAGTATACTTTTCCCAAAGAAAATTATTTCGATGTGCACCTGGATTTTCAGGAACCGGACAATGGTTCCAGCCAGCAGGTTGGATTCTTGGTGCAGCCGCGGGCTGCTGCCGCGGCCAACAAAACAAAGACCGCTCAAAGATATGCAACGATCGGGGTGCTGGCAGCTTTGATTGGTTTTATCCTTGGCCGGCAGCTGCGCTCTAGGGCCGGTCCGGCGCCGAAACAATAATCGCCAGTTTCTGAGTCTGGTCAACAGTATTAGCCGCGGTGTTCCAGTCAGCCGCGGCATTTTTTATTGCGTCAAAAGTATAAAAATAGTTTTCGCCCTTGCGCGTGCCGGAGTCGTTGGTGACAAACCCCTCAGGGGTGTAGCCGCGCAGCAACAGCATGTGGTGCACCGGGCCGGGCTGGCGGTAATTTGGATTGCCAAGCAGCCGGCCGTCCTCAGAGATTAAAACCAAATGGCCGGCCAGCAATTCCCGCTGCAAATCCGCGGCCGCAAAATCTTTGATGACCTCGGTTTTCAAACCGTAAACAGCGCTGATCATCCGTGCGGTTTCGGCCGAAGTGGTGTCAAGATTCCGCCCAAGATTCTGCTGCTCCCAAACAGTAAGCGCGCCAAGCTGCTGCTCAACATAATCCGGCGGCAGCGTTGCAGCATTATTGCCGCTGAAATATGCATTGGCCATAATTGCCACGGCTTCTTCGCAAGCTTCATTATGCAACTGATCCCAATTTGCAGTTGGGGCCTGCGGCGTAAATGGCACCTTGAGTGCAAAGACCGCCGGGGTTACTGCCTGGGTCACAGCTGGCGTCGGTGAAGATCGGGCCGGCGCCGGGCCGGCAGCTGAAAGCGGCAGGCTGGCAGCCAGCTGCGAGCTGTGTTCCAATCCTCTTATATATGCCAGTGCGCCGCCGGCAGCGGCCAAAATCACCAGTATCAGAACTAGGCTGAATTTTGAGAGTTTTAAACGGGCCATATGGCCTAATGTTACAGAATTTTGGCTGATTTTGCACTCTGCTATGGTGCCAAATTACAGCTTGATTTAAATGGCCAGTTCTGCTAAACTGTTCCTGTTATCATCTTTTTATAATTTTAGAGTCGAGATGAGCTCTTTGAGAAAATAATGTCTAAGAAAATTTTCGTTGGCGGGATCGCTTTCAAGACCACCGACGACCAATTGCGCGACCTGTTCGCCCAATACGGCACAGTTGTGTCAGCTACCATTTTAAAAGACCGGGAAACCGGCCGCTCCAGAGGCTTTGGCTTCGTTGAAATGGAAAGCGATGCAGATGCGCAGAGCGCAATTTCAGCGCTGAACGGCACCGACTTCGATGGCCGCAGAATCAATGTCAATGAAGCTCGCGAAATGAGCGACAGAGGCGACCGCAGACCGTCCCGCGGACCGAGAAACGATTTCTAATTAGAATCGAAAACAAAGCTCCCTTTTTTAAGGGAGCTTTTTTGTAGCTTTCGGAATGCCGGCGCCACGCCCGGCTGCCTGCGGCTATTTTGCGATTCCACCGGCTTTGAGCTTTTGGGTCCAGTCAACCAGCCCGGCGGCAAAAGTTTTGAATTTCTCGACCGCTTCCGGATCAGCCAATTGCCCCTGCTCATTAAACTTTTTACCGCCCTCGGAAACCAGCATCTGCGGGTAGTTCAGCAAATGCACATTCAGCCCGCTCAAAATTTTGTAGGCGTCATAGTAGGCGCGCGCCGTACCGAACCGGCCGTTTGAAACCCCCAGGATTGCGCCGGGCTTGCCATCAAAAGAATTGGTACCTTTTGGCCGCGAAGCCCAATCAATAGCATTTTTCAAAACTCCGGAGATCGAATAATTATATTCCGGAGAAGCAATTAAAACCGCGTCCGCAGATTTAATGCTCTCTTTAAACTTCACCACTGCCGCAGGCAAATTTGCTTCCAAATCCTGGCTATAAAGCGGCAGGCCAGCCAGGTCAGCCACCTCAAGTTCGGCACCTTCCGGCAACAGCTTCCCGATTGCGTGCAGCGCCGCAGTGTTGAATGAGCCGGTTCGCAAACTCCCTGAAATCCCTAAGATTCGCATTTTTTCCATAATCTTGTAAAATTAGATGTACTCTGGTATTTTAAGCATTTTACGGCGCTGAAACAACTTCTTCGATTTAGCGTATATATAAGTGAAAATAAATGGAAAATCTGGAGCTTCTTGAAAAGGCAAAGAATGGGGATTCCCAAGCATTTGGCCAAATCTACGATTTATTTGCTGATCGGATCTTTAAATATATCCGCTTCAAGATCTCCGAAACCGCCCAGGCCGAGGATATTTTACAGGAAGTCTTTATCCGGGCCTGGCGCGGGATGCCGACCTTAAAAATTGAACCTGGAATGAATTTCCAGGCGTGGATGTATAAGATCGCCCAGAATGCCGTCAATGACCATTTGCGCAAGGTTTACCGCGCGCCGGACATTCAGGAGCTGGACGAAAACCTGCCGGTTTACCAAAGCAGCTCGGCCGCAGAAAAGATCGACCTGAAAAGCGAGATCGAAGCGGTCAAAGCCGCGTTTGATTTTTTACCGGCGCAGTACAAAGAAATTTTAGAACTGCGCTACATCCAGGATTTAAATATTGACGAAGTTTGTAAAATTACGGGCAAGACTAATCTTGCCGTGCGCCTGGCGCAGCATCGGGCGCTGAAGCAGCTGCGCAAAATACTCGGAGAAAAATATGTTTTCAGACATGAATAATTTTAATAAAGAGATCGAACTTTTGAAGAAGCTGAAAAAGGCCAGCGTTTTGGATGCGGGCAGAAAAGAACAGCTGAAGCAAAATATTATGCAGCAGATTGCGGCGCCAGAGCCGGCCACAGCTGCAGCTCAATCCCCGGCGCCCCGCAGCCAGCGGCTTTGGAGCGTGCTGCGCTACGGCTTTTCAGCAGCTTTGGGAATTTCACTTGTGGCCGGAACCGCTTTTGCATCCAACAGCGCCAAACCTGGCGACCCGCTTTTCCCGGTCAAAAAATTGAAAGAAAATATCCAGGTGACCTTAACTACCAACGATCAGGCCAAAGCTGACCTGCAATCCGAAATCGCCGAAGACCGGCTGCATGCGCTGATCGAAATCAAATCCAAGGACCAGACCGCCGCTTCAACCGGCACTCCGCCAAACCAGGGCCAAACCGCTGCCAGCCAAACCGCCGTGCAAAGTTCAGCAACAGTGCAGGCCAATCCGAAACTTGAACATGAAGCAGCCGAAGAACTGACCAATGCCGTTAACCATCTGCGTGAAACCCAGCGCAAGCTGCGCCAAAGAGGCAACACTCAGGCAGCAGCATCAATCGACAACACCATTATGCAACTGCAGCAGCAGGCTCAAATTGATCTGGGCGAAACTCAGAACCAGGACGGCGGCCATGACAACGACGGCGATGGCGATCATCAACACAACCAAAACAATCCCAGCACCGCTGCTCCAAGCAACACCCAAAACGAAACTAACTCCAAATCCAACAGCGGCCGGAACCACGGCGGCAACGATAACGACAACAACGCCAACGAAAATGATCTTGATTTCAACACCAACACCCAAACCGGCACAACCGGCCAGGGTACCACGGTGCTGAATCTAAAGCCGCTCCCGGACAACCCTTTGCCGGGGCCGTTTAACATTTCCGGCCAGACCAGCACCCAGGTGCAACAGCAAACCCAGCACCACGACGACGATCATCAAAGCGGTTCAGATAGCAGTGAAAGCGGCGGCGGCTCGCATTAAATTTACTGTCCAGAAGGTTTACCCAACCCAAAATCCTCTCCTCATTTGGAGAGGATTTTGTTATACTGGCTGTGATGCATCGAAATCTGGATGGAATCAAAAAAGCTCCGAAAAGAGCTTTAAAAATTCCTGAAACAAAAACAACCAGCACCAAGGAAGCGCCGCAAAACCAAGCGAATGCCAACCCTGCCCGACCGGTTCAATCGAAAGTTTTGCGCAGCTTCAATTTGCTGAATTACATTGATACCAAGCAAACCGTAACGATTGCAGCTACTTTTGCAATCACTTTTGTATTGTCGATCGCAACCAGCCGGATCCTGGCGCTGCCGCGCGGCAGCAGCCAGGGCCAGATACTCGGAGCTTCCACCGACAATGCGGCCGCTAATAACGCGGCGGTGGGCATTCAGGTTTCCAGTCAGCCGCAGCAAACTATCCCGTTCAATAGCGCCGTCCAGGATCAGCCCGGACAGGTTTTTCTGCCGAATGAAAACGTTTACGCCCCTGATCCGCTGCTGCACCGCAAAGAATTTCTCAAACAATACCTGACCGAAAAGAAATCTCCGCTGGCCGGGCACGTCGATGCCATCTCCGAACAAAGCCAATGGAAACTGATCATTGCCATCGCCCAGGCTGAAAGCTCTTCGTGCAAAAAATATCCGGAGCACTCCGCAAACTGCTGGGGCATCGGCGGTGCAAATAATTTAATGAAGTTTCCGGACCTGGACAGCGCGATCGCGCATGTTAACAGCCTGCTCGAAAATAAATATGTCGGCCAGGGCTTAAGTTCTCCCCAGCAGCTTGCGCCAAAATGGGTCGGCCATAAAAGCGACGGCTGGGAACAGGCGGTCCAGCAGGAACTGGATAATCTCAAGGGCGTACAATAAGCAATAATTCACCAATGAAAAAACCGGAGTCTCTCCTTTCCGGTCTTTTCATTTGGAAGCCTTTATTTAATTGTAGCCTTATCGGCTGTCGAAATTTAGTTGCGCTCGATCAGTTCAGAGCTGGTAACTGGCAAAACCAATCACCGAATTTTCCCTGCGCATGTCCCGAGCCTGTGCTTTAAGTTCACGCCAATGGACTTTGAAATAGTCCGTGGCCTTTTTTAATTCTTCAAGCGTAATTTTGCTATTCCATAAATACTGGTTTTTGATCTCGTCGATTACCGCTTTGATGTCGCGCTGGTGCATACGCTTCATCTCATAAACCTTTTTAAGGATAGCGCTCTTTATTTGTTCATGGTATTGTCCCATGGCTGACCCCCTTTTTGCTGTTGTTAACTGTTATTTTGTAACACATTCATAATCTACTCCGGAGCAGCAGTGCTGAAAATCAGTTAAGCACCTAAAAATCCCGGCGTTTGCCGGGATTTTTTTGTGTAAGTTGCTAGGCAGTGCCCACAATTGCTATTAAACCCGCTCTTTTTCCTGTAGAAAGCTCAAAATCGAGGCGAGCTTGATTTTAATGGCATCATTAAACTTGCGCGGGTCCAGCCCGGTGATTTTCTTCACTTTAGATAACCGGTAAAGCAAAGTATTGCGGTGGATATTGAGTTTTTTGGCGGTCTGGGTCAGGCTCATGTTCTGGTCAAAGAACACCTCGACTGTTTCAATCAGGTATTTTTCGGAGAGCAGCTGGGTCAGCAGGTTGCGTACGAAACTTTCTTGCCAGCGCTTATTGCCGCCGGCCAAAATTGCGATCATGCCAAGATCGTCCACATGATAGACCGGTTTAGTTTCATCAATGCTGAGTCCGAGCTGCAGCGCCACTTTAGCCTCTTCGTAGGCTAAAGCAATGCCGTCTTTGCCGCGGTAAAAATTTCCCACTGAAACTATGATGTTCTTAACATCCTTGTCATAAATCTGATGCACCATTTTGTTGAACTCCACGCCTTTATTGCGGAGCATTTCCACCATCTGATTGCCTTTGATATTTTGCATTTCGTCAACCAGCACCACGAAAGTGTCGTTCCCAAAGTACGAAATCTGCACCCCGCCGACTTCGCCGTAAAACTGCCGGACCGTATCATAGATCTTCTTTTTGTAGTAATGCAGCTTGTTTTGGCGCTCGTCTTCGCTGGTGCTGGCAACCTCCTTAAATTGAGTTTGCCAAAAGCCGGGAACGTAGATGATCATGACAATCTTATCTTTGTGCAGGCTGACTTCCAGCAGTTCGGCTTCGTCATAGGTGCGCGGATCATCCCAGGAAATTTTGCGATGCAGTAGGCCGAAGATAAAGTTGTCCTTGATCCGGTCCTTGTACGGAACATTATCAATAACCATGGTTTGGTGGATCAGCAATTCCGCCGTGGTTTTTATCAGCGAAGCGTATTTGTTATAATTTGATGGTTCATCCTGAACATACAGCGTGCCGACGACGTCGCCGCTGTACGCCAGCGGCAAAATCACGCCCTGCGCCAATGGATCCTTGATATAGCCGACGTCCTCTTTGCCAACCTCGGTAATGTTGGAACTCTGTGCGGCCTGGTGCATCTGGGTATAATTCTTGTGGGTCTTTGCTAAATCAGTACTGGCCAAAACATTACCATTTACGTCCGCGAGCATCACTTCCCGGCTGAGCAAAGAAGCTATTTTATTTACGATGGTTTCTGCCACGAACTCGTTTAATTGCATATTTTGTTGGCAAATATTTAATTAATGCTTTAATATAATAGCCTTCCTGACCAAAAGCCTCTTTGTACGATTGGTACAAAAAGCACCATATAACTTTGAGCTAATCATATATAATGCACAATTTATTATATAAAATGTATAAAATTTTGGCTATAGAGAGCTCCTGCGACGAAACTTCAGCGGCAATTTTGAGCAAAACCGCTAAAGGTCTGGTGCCGCTGGCTCATGTGGTTGCATCCCAGATCAGCCTGCACAAAAAAACCGCCGGAGTAGTGCCGGAAGTGGCTGCTCGGGCGCACATCCGGAAAATCGGGCCAGTGGTGCGGAAAGCCTTGGCCGATGCCGGACTAAAACTTTCAGACATTGATTACCTTGCCGTGACAGCCGGGCCGGGCTTGGTCCCCTCTTTATTAGTAGGAACCGAATATGCCAAGGGGCTGGCTTATGCTTCCGGGAAAAAACTAATCGCCGAAAATCACATGCTCGGCCATTTATACTCCGCATTTTTACAGGCGCCGAATCTGCCGCTGCCCAGCATGAATTTAATTGTTTCGGGCGGCCATACTTACTTAATTTTTCTGGAACACAAGGGCAAATTTAAAATTATCGGACAAACCGTAGACGACGCCGCCGGCGAAGCTTTCGACAAGGTTGCCAAGATGCTGAAGCTGCCGTACCCGGGCGGGCCGGAAGTTTCCAGGCAAGCCGAGCACGGCAAGACCGACTTTAATTTCCCCCGGCCAATGCTGCACGCCAAAAACTATGATTTTAGCTTTGCCGGCCTGAAAACGGCAGTGCTCTACAAAATAAAAAATGACCGGCTGGATATTGGCAACGTCCAAACCCGCGCTGATCTGTGCTTTAGCTTCCAGAACGCCGCAGTCGACGTGCTGATTCAAAAAACCATTCGTGCCGCAAAACAATATGGCGTGAGGGCCATTACGCTTTCCGGCGGAGTTGCGGCAAACAAAAAACTGCGCAAGGATCTGGCTCTGGCCGCAAAAAAAGCCGGCTGCCAATTCTTTGTACCGGACTTCAGCCTGTGCACTGACAACGCTTTGATGATTGCCAATGCGGCAGCAATCCGGCTAGAAACCGGACGATATCGTTTCCCCAAGCTTGAAAAAATCAAAGTTGACCCAAACCTTCCTTTAAAATAACTGTAGCGGCCCCCGCAGCGGCCAGACTTTACAGCAGCCAAAAAATCTGATAAATTAGGGCCAAGCCTAAATCTGCCGTCAGCAGATGCTCTGTAACAAGAGGGGCGCGGGAAGAACGCTGAGAGCAATGTGCCTTGGCAAGTAGAACCCGCCGGTTAAGCTTCGTAACAGCTGCAATTAAGAACCAATCAAGTTGGTACCTCGCGGACTCCGCGGACTTGAACACCTTCGGGTGTTTTTTATTTTATAAACCTATGCCAGAACAAAAAAACCCATTGAACGCAGCTGCCACCGCTTACAACCCCCAGGCAGTCGAGCCGGAAATCTATCAGGCCTGGATGGATTCCGGATATTTTACTCCGGAGAATCTTCCCGGCGAGCGCAAAGAAAACTTCACAATCATCATGCCACCGTCTAATGCCAATGCGCCAGCGCACATTGGCCATGCTTTGGGTTTTACGATCCAGGATATCCTGATCCGCTACAACCGGATGCAGGGCAAGCGCACGCTCTGGCTGCCGGGCACTGACCACACCGGTTTTGAAACCCAGGTGGTGTTTGAAAAAAAACTGGAAAAAGAAGGACGCAGCCGCTTCAAAATGCAGCGCGAAGAATTCTATAAAGAAACCTGGGACTATGTCCAGGCCAACAAACACATTACTGAAGAAAGCATCAAACGCCTGGGCGCTTCCAGCGACTGGTCCAGGAATATTTTTACTTTGGATCCGGAAATCATCAAAATTGTGTACCGGACTTTTAAACAGATGTACGAGGACGACATGGTTTACCGCGGCAACCGGATCGGCAACTGGTGTACCAAGCACCAGACCGCGCTTTCAGACCTGGAAACCAAGTATGAAGAGCGTGAAGACACTCTGTACTACTTAAAATATGGACCATTTACCATTGCCACCGCCCGCCCGGAAACAAAATTCGGCGATAAATATGTAGTGATGCACCCGGATGATCCGCGCTATGCCCAATACAAGCAGGGCGACCAGCTACAGCTGGAATGGATTAACGGCCCGGTTACGGCGACAATAATCAAGGATCCGAGCATTGATATGGAATTCGGCACCGGCGTAATGACCATCACTCCCTGGCATGACCCGATTGACTTTGAAATTGCCCAGCGGCATAAACTCGACCAGGAACAGATCATTGATAAATTCGGCAAGCTGCTGCCGATTGCCGGCGAATTTGCCGGCATGAAAATCGCCGCGGCGCGCCCGCTGATTGTCGAAAAGCTCAGATCCAAAGGGCTGCTGGATGAAAGTAAAACCGACCCGCACTACAAACACAACGTCCAAGTCTGCTATAAGTGCGGCACTGTCATTGAACCGCAGGTTATTCCGCAGTGGTTTGTGGCCATGACTAAACCGCTACCTGGAGGCAAGCCTTCATTGCGGGACATGGCCGTTGCCGCAGTGAAAAACAAAGAGGTCCAGATTGTTACTGAACGCTTTGAACGGATTTTCATGAACTGGATGGATAACATCCGCGACTGGCCGATCACCCGCCAAATCTGGTGGGGAATCCCGATTCCGGTAAAATATTGCAAGAACTGCGGCGAGGTAATTGTCGACCTTGAAGATAAAATCCAAAGCTGTCCGAAATGCGGCAAGCACGAATTGGAAAAAGATCCGGATACTTTTGATACCTGGTTCTCTTCCTGCCAGTGGCCGTACGCGACCATGCAGGCCAATGACGCTAAGCACGGCACCAAGACCTTTGAAAATTTTTATCCGACCCAGGTGATGGAAACCGGCTGGGATATTTTGTTTTTTTGGGTGGCGCGGATGATCATGTTCTCTTACTATACAACCGGCAAGCCGCCGTTTGAAAAAGTTTTGCTGCATGGCCTGGTCCGCGACAAGGACCGTCAGAAAATGTCCAAATCCAAAGGAAATGTTATTGACCCGCTCGGCGTGATCGACACTTACGGCACCGACGCGCTGCGCTTTGCGCTGGTCTTTTCCACCGCGGCCGGCAACGATATTCCAATGGCCGAAGACCGCATTAAGGGCATGAAGCACTTTGCCAACAAGCTCTGGAATATCGCCAGATTTGTGTTCAGCAACGTTCAAATTCCGCAAGGAACAATTCAAAATTCCGTCCGTCCGGCAGGCCAAACCGCAGCGGATCAGGCGGTTCTGGCTGCGCTCGACGCCGCCGTAAAAAATATCACCGAGCATCTGGAAACTTTCCGGCTGCATGAAGCGGCGCAAGAAATCTATCAATTCACCTGGCACAACTTCGCGGATGTTTACATTGAAGCGAGCAAAGCGCAGCTCAAAGATGAAAAGTTGAAATTAAATACTGAGCAGATCCTGATCCATGTACTGGAACAAATTTTAAAGCTGCTGCACCCGTTCATGCCGTTCATCACAGAAAAAATTTGGCAAAATTTCGGGAAAAAAGAGCTCTTGATCGTCGCAGAGTGGCCAAAATCACGAAAATAACAGAAAATTTCCGAAAAAATTGGGTAAAAACACTTGCAATCAAATAAAATTTGTTGTAATATAAAATCAAACAGCGTTTAAAAGCTGAAAAACGAAAGGTGGTGAAACAAAAAACCATGCCAATGAAAAAAAGAAAGGCTGCAAAAAAGTCTTCCAAAAAGAAGGCGACCAAAAAGAGAAGAAGATAGTCTTTTTCTCAGCCAATGAAAAACCCGCTCAAAACAAGCGGGTTTTTCATTTGTCCTGGCGCGATGCAATCCCAAAACAAAAAAAACTCCTGTTTGAGAA
>Ga0070679_100003515_pt1 | contig 14351 bp, 12 predicted proteins | sample KBSC63BmetaG_FD_65652 | JGI IMG/M metagenome (GOLD analysis project Ga0070679, IMG submission 65652) | Corn rhizosphere microbial communities from Kellogg Biological Station, Michigan, USA - KBS C6-3B metaG | ecosystem: Host-associated > Plants > Roots > Rhizosphere | place: USA: Michigan... | reverse complement strand
TCGAGCAGGGCCTGGTCATACGCCATGTTGGACCAGCCGGGCCGCGGTGAATGGTCAAGCCAGAGCTGCCAGTCGAGCGGCGCGACCCCGGCCAGCATCCCGACGGGAGACGGGCCGGCGGTCAGCACCGGTTCCTGCCATCAGGCGCTGGCGTACGCATCACTCCAGGTACAGACGAGGTTGCGATCACCAAACGCGCCATCCACGCGTGAAACGGAGGGCCAGACCTTGTGGGTCCGGGCTTCCGGGGCGGGGAATGCCGCGCGCTCGCGCGAATAGGGGCGGTTCCACTCGTTGGCGGTGCACTGTGCCAGCGTGTGCGGTGATTCGGTGAGCAGGTTGCGCTCCCGGCTCGCCGTGCCATTCTCGATTTCGCGGATCTCCTCACGAATGGCGATCATCGCGTCGCAGAAGCGGTCGAGTTCCTCCTTCGACTCGCTCTCGGTCGGCTCGATCATCAGCGTTCCGGCCACCGGGAACGACACCGTGGGCGGGTGGAACCCGAAATCGATGATCCGCTTCGCGATGTCCTCCACTTCGACGCCGGCGCTCTGCTTGAAGGGTCGCATGTCGAGGATGCATTCGTGCGCAATCAGCCCGCGCGCGCCGCAGTACAGCAGCTCGAAGTGCCCTTCCAGCCGCTTGGCAATGTAGTTGGCGTTGAGAATGGCCACCTTGGTGGCCTCGGTCAGGCCATCAGCACCCATGAGCGCGATGTAGGCCCAGGAAATGGGCAGGATCATGGCGCTGCCCCACGGCGCGGCGGAGATGGTGCCACACGGCGCACCGTGCCCGAGATCCACTACCGGATGCCCGGGCAGGAACGGCGCGAGGTGTGCAGCCACGCAGATCGGCCCCATGCCGGGCCCGCCACCGCCGTGGGGAATGCAGAAGGTCTTGTGCAGGTTCAGGTGACAGACATCGGCGCCGATATCGGCGGGACGGCAGAGGCCCACCTGCGCGTTCATGTTGGCGCCGTCCATGTACACCTGCCCACCCTGCTCGTGCACGATACGGCAGATGTCGCGGATGGAGCCCTCGAACACCCCGTGGGTGGACGGGTAGGTCACCATCAGCGCCGCGAGCGAGTCACGGTGCTCGGCGGCCTTGGCCTTGAGGTCGGCGACATCAATGTTGCCCAGCTCGTCGCTGCGGACATTGACGACCTTCATCCCGGCCATGACGGCGCTGGCCGGATTGGTTCCGTGCGCCGACGTCGGGATGAGGCAGGTGGTGCGGCCGGTGTCACCACGGGCCGTGTGCCACGCGCGGATGACCATCAGGCCCGCAAACTCCCCCTGCGCGCCGGCGTTCGGCTGGAGCGAGACCCTCGCAAACCCGGTGATTTCCGCGAGCTGGTCCTCCAGCTGGGAGAACAGCACCTGATATCCCTGCGCCTGGTCCTCCGGCGCAAAGGGATGCAGCCGGTTGAACTCACGGAAACCGATAGGGATCATCTCGGTTGTCGCGTTGAGCTTCATGGTGCAGGAGCCCAGCGGGATCATGGCGGATGTGAGCGAGAGATCACGCGACTCCAGCCGCTTGAGGTAGCGCAGCATCTCGGTCTCGCTGCGGTAGCGCTGGAAGACCTGGTGGGTCAGGTAGGCGCTGGTCCGGCGCAGCGAAACGGGAATGGCGCTGTCCCGCGTCACCCCGAGGTCGTTCAGCATGAACGGCAGCGACTCGTCCCGGGAGAAGACGGTGATGAGGTCGGCCAGATCGCCCAGCGTCACGGTCTCATCCAGCGCGACCGCCAGCCGGGTGGGCGACAGCTGCCGCAGGTTGATCCTGCGGGCGCGCGCCGCATCGAGAATGCGCGCCGCGGCCCATTTCTCCACGTCGACCGCAATCGTGTCGAAGAACGCCTCGTGGACCACGTGGTAGCCCAGGCGGCGGAGCGCGTTGGACAACAGCACCGCCCGGCTGTGCACCTGCTCCGCGATGCGGCGAATCCCGTCGGGGCCGTGATAGACCGCGTACATGGCGGCCATGACCGCGAGCAGAACCTGCGCCGTGCAGATGTTGCTGGTGGCCCTCTCCCGGCGGATGTGCTGCTCCCGGGTCTGGAGTGCCATGCGCAGCGCCGGCCGGCCGTCGGTATCGCGCGACATGCCGATGATGCGGCCCGGCAGGTGACGCTTGTATTCGTCGCGAGTGACGAAGAACGCTGCGTGCGGGCCGCCGTAGCCCATCGGCACCCCGAACCGCTGGCTGTTGCCGACCGCGATATCCGCGCCCCACGCTCCTGGCGACTCGATCAGCGCCAGCGCCAGCAGGTCGGTGGCCGCCGTGACGAGCGCTCCGGCGGCATGGGCTCGCTCCGCCAGCGCCCGGAAATCGCGCAGTGCGCCGTCGGTTGCGGGGTACTGGACCAGGCAGCCGATGACGCCCGCGTCAAAGGTGAAGGTGTCGGGCTCTCCGACCACGATGGTGATGCCACGGGCCTCAGCGCGGGTCCGGACCACGGCAATGGTCTGGGGATGACACTGTGCATCCACCAGCCAGGTATGCGGCGCCGGCTGGCGGCTCATCGCCGCCGTCATGGCCATCGCCTCGGCGGCAGCCGTGGCTTCGTCGAGCAGCGAGGCGGTGGCGATGGGCAGCCCCGTCAGGTCGGCGGTCACCGTCTGGAAGGTGAGCAGTGCTTCCAGCCGTCCCTGGGCGATCTCCGCCTGGTACGGCGTGTAGGCGGTGTACCAGCCCGGGTTCTCCAGGATGTTCCGGAGGACAACCGGCGGTGTGAAAGTCCCGTGATATCCCAGGCCGATGTAGGACCGGAAGACCTGGTTCTGCCCGGCCATGGCCCGGAGGGCCTGCAGGACTTCGCGCTCGCTCCGGCCCGGCGGCAGCGCCAGTGGCCGGCGCAGCCGGATATCCCCGGGCACCACCGCGTCGGCGAGGGCATCGAGCGAGTCCAGGCCGAGGGTGCCAAGCATGGCCTGGATGTCGTCGCTGCGCGGCCCGATATGGCGCGACGCGAATTGAGTCTGCCGGCCCGAGACCAGTTCGGTCGCTGGGCGGGCAACGGGTGGACGATCGGAGCGGGACGGCGGTGTGACGGTGGTCATGACACTACCTCGACAGGCGATAAACGGACGGACGCCCCGGGGCAACGCACCCGGGGCGCCAATTCAGGAGCAGCAGCTGCACCCGGCGCACTACTCGCCGATGTGCTTCCGATAGGCCGCAGCATCGAGCAGGCCACCCATGGCTGAAGGATCCGAGAGGCGCAGCTTGACCATCCAGCCAGCACCATACGGATCCCGGTTCACCACGGCGGGATCGGCGTCGAGCGCCCCGTTGACCTCGACCACTTCACCGGCCACCGGCATGAACAGTTCGGACACCGCCTTGACCGCTTCAATGGTGCCGAAGGACTGGTGCGCCTCAAAGGTGTCGCCGACCCGGGGCAGGCTCACATAGACGATGTCGCCCAGTTCGCCCTGCGCATAGTCGGTGATGCCTACCGTCGCGACGGCGCCGTCGCCAGTGGGCTGCACGTACTCATGCTCTGCCGTGTACCGCAGTTGCTCCGGAACGTTCGACACGGACACTCCCTTATCGTAGGCTGGCTGCGGTGAGGGGATAGATGCGCGGCCCGCTGAAATCAAACATCGTTGGCGAGCTTCCGCCACACCGCCTGGGCGGCCCGTTCGAGCGCTTCCAGGGATCCCTCATTCCGGATCACGAAATCGCTCTGCCCGCGAGCCGAGATGGCGGGCGCCTGAGCCTCCAGAAAGCGCCGGGCGGTCTCCCGGTCCAGTCCGCGGATCCGCACCAGCCGCTCGATGATCTGCTCGCGAGGCGCCTCGACCAGCACCACCTGGTCAAAGCGACCGGCGGCCCCGGTCTCGACGAGGAGCGGGACTTCCACTACCGCAACCGGCTGGCGCCTGGCACGAAGCGCCGCCAGTTCCTCTTCAATCCGGAGGTAAACCGCCGGATGGACGATGGCGTTGAGGTCAGTGCGGGCGGTCGGATCTGTCAGGATGATCTGCCGGAGCCCGGCCCGATCCAGTGCGCCGTCAGGGGCAACCACCGAGGGACCAAACCGCCGAACGATGGCCCGGAACACCGGCGTCCCGGGCGCCTGCAACTCGCGGGTCAGCGCGTCGGCGTCAATGCGGCTGGCGCCCCACGACTCGAACAGCCGGGCGACGGTGCTCTTGCCCGACGCGATGTTGCCGGTGACCGCGACCGAGCGCATGTGACGCCGCTCAGGACGCCTGACGGGCGGTGGCGCTCAGCGCAAGGTCTCCCTGGTCTTCATTCCGGAGCGGCACCTCGTGGCAATCGCGGCAGCGGGCCTCGTAGCTTTCCCGCCCGCCCACCATGATGGTCGGCGAATCGTAGCGGGCCGGCTGCCCGTCAATCAGCCGCTGGTTGCGGCAGGCCAGTTCACCGCACTTCACGCAGATGGCACGCAGCTTGTCCACCTGCTCGGCCACGCACATCAGCGCGCCCATGCAGCCGAAAGGCTCACCCCGGAAATCGGTGTCGGTGCCGGCAAGGATGACCCGCTTCCCGCTGTGAGCCAGTTCGGTGACCACCTCCACCAGTCCAGCGTCGAGGAACTGGGCCTCGTCTATCGCCACGATGTCGGTGTCGGCCCGCACCTGGCGGAAGATTTCGGCGGCGCTGTCCACCGGCGCTGCGTCCAGCTCGCCACCGCTATGGCTGGAGACGCTATAGAGGCCGGTGTACCGGCTATCGAGGTGAGACTTGAAGACCTGGACCCGCCGCCGGGCGATGATGCCACGGCGAACGCGGCGGATCAATTCTTCGCTCTTGCCGCTGAACATGACGCCGGCAATCACTTCGATCCAGCCTGAGCGGGGTGTTTCGTGCATGGCATGTCCTCGTGCAGGGGCCGGAGAGCTTACGACGAGCGAGCGGTGCGGTCAAGCGCCGATGGATGCCGCTTGCGGGTTGTGGGCTCCGTGCCGAATATTCCCGCGCTCATCACCCATCCACCAATTCAAGGAGCCGCCCGTGAACCGGCAGGATCTGGTTGCCGCCCTCGCGAAGCGCGCCGGCCTTTCGCGGGCCCGCGCAGCGGAACTGGTGGACCTGCTGTTCGGAGATGAGGGGCTGATCGCCGGAGAGTTGCGACGTGGCGGACGGGTGCAGATCAGCGGTTTCGGGCAATTCGAGACCCGGCCACGGGCGGCACGCCGCGGGCGGAATCCCGCCACCAATGAAACCATCACACTCAAGGCCACTACGGTGCCGGCCTTCCGCCCCGGCAAGACGCTCAAGGAGATCGTGAACCGCGCCCGCTAGGCCGAGGCGCTGGCCCACGGTCCACCCGGGCGGTGACTCTCCGCCGGCGAATGGAAACACCGGCCAGCCGCTCGGCGATCCGCGGTGCTTCCGCGGCCGGCAATTCCACCAGCGAAAAGTTCTCCCGCACCTCGATTTTCCCGATCCGCCCGCGATCCACGCCCAATTCCTTCACCAGCGCGGCCACCAGATCTCCGGCCGTGGCCTCGTCCCGCTGCCCTACGCTGATCCAGACCTTGGCCGTGGTGGGCTCGGCGGAAGGCGACGTGCTGGAAGCGGCCATGGTGGGGCGCGGCACCCGCGCCGCCCACAGGGAATAGAGCGCCGCTGCCACCCTGGTGGCATCGTAACGTTCGAAGAGCGGCGCCAGCAGCATCACTTCGGCATCGAGCGTGCGTTCGTCCACGGCCTGCTGCACTTCGGCCCGCTGCTGCGCCGCACGCGCCTGCGCGTCGTCCAGAAAGGCGGGGAGACGCAGGGGACGGACCAGGCTGCCCAACCGATTGGCCCAGCCCTCCATGCCCGGCGGCGTCAACAGCACCACCTCCGCCACTTCCTTGAGCTGGATGAACTGCGCCGGAGTCGGTGGGTCCCACGCAATGATGAGGCTGGCGGTTTCCGGAACATCGGTGACGAGCGGCGCGACGCTGGCCGGGACCGCCTCCCGCAGCTGCGCCTCGCCGCTGCGATCGGCGGCGAACACCACCGGGTGTTCCGGATCCAGCAACTCGATCACCTGCGCGACCGCCTGCGCCCGGCTTCCCCATGGCGTGGACGCAGCGCGGATCGGTCCCGATGGCGCGTGGAGTGCATCAGCCGTCGCGAGGGGCCCCGCTGAAACGGCCTTGCGGGCGTAGCGCTCGGCGAGCGCCGCGGCAGCATCGGGCCGGCTGCTGACGATCAGCCGCTGTGACTCCCCGGGAAGATCCTGCATCAGGAGATCGAGAACATCATCCGCCAGGCGCTCAGGCCACAACAGCACAATGCTGGTGACCGACTCGAGCTTGAGGGCGCTGCGGCGCACCAGTGCCAGGGCGGACTCAGGCGTCAGCAGCAGAAGTTGCACCTGGTCGGCTCGCAGGAGCCGGAGCGCCCGGGCTTCGCCGCGCGCGGCGTGCCAGCGAATGCCGGAGTCGCTCATCAGGGCTGCCAGCTGCGACGCCCACGGATCCAGCGCCTCGCGCGGTGTCAGCAATACTGCCCGGCCGCCTTGCGCCAGCCGACTGATCAGGCCCGCCAGCACCGGTGCCGCCCACGAAGGGCTGGGCGGCGCCAGATATAGCAGGTTCTGGCCCCGGGCGACCGGCGGCGCGGACTCGCGTACCAGCGGATGCGTGGGCTCCCAGCCGGCCCGGCCCAGCGCCGTCCCGGCCGCTTCGGTCAGGTGCAACTCCTCAAATGCGGACACAGACTCCCTCAGTTCTCAAATAGCGTGATGCGACAGGCGCGGAAGGTAGCGTGGCGGCGTTCGGGAGTGTAGTCCGGGTGCGAGTTGACATCGCCGCGTTGTGCTTGGAGCTTTCCCGCGTTCGCGCTCCGCCGGAATCCACGACGCCAACGGACTGCCTGATGCCTGATCCGCTTTCGCTCAACATCCAGCACCTCAAGGCGTCGGAGACGATCGCCATCGCCACCGAGGCAAAGCGCCGGAAGGCGGCGGGTGAGGACGTCTACGACCTGAGCGTGGGGGAGCCCGACTTCGATACGCCGGAACTGGTGGCCGAGGCCGGCATCCAGGCCATCCGGAAAGGGTACACCCGCTACCCTCCCAATATCGGGCTGGCCGAGCTCCGGACCGCCATCGCCGGCCAGCTGTCGCAGCTGTCGCGCGGCCGGCCTGTCAATGCCGACAACATCGTGGTGAGTTCGGGCTCGAAGCAGTCGCTCTTCAATGCCTGCTTCACGCTGTTCGGTCCGCATGACCGGGTGCTCATTCCCACTCCGGCGTGGGTGTCGTACCCGCAGATCGTGCAACTGGCGCGGGCCGAGCCAGTGGCGGTAGCCGGCGACCTCGAGTGGGGACTCAAGGTGAGCGTGCGGGACCTCGACCGGGCGCACTCCAAGCTGACCAAGGGCCTCATCCTCTGTTCGCCCTGCAATCCGACCGGCTCGGTGTACACGCTGCCCGAGCTCCGTGCCATTGCGGAGTGGGCCAAAGCCAATGACATGTGGATCATCTCGGACGAGATCTATCGCCGGATCTACTATGGGTCCGGGCCCGCGCCGTCGCTGCTGGACCTGCCGGACGAGCTTCTGGAACGGGTGGTGATCATCGCGGGTGCCAGCAAGGCATATGCGATGACCGGCTGGCGCATCGGGGCCGCGCTGGCGCCGCCACGGGTCGCCAAGGCGATGGCAGCGCTCCAGTCGCACACCACCACCGGCGCCAATCATCCGGCGCAGTGGGCTGCAGCCACGGCGTTCGGCGACGAACGGGTTGAAGCGGATGTCGAGCGCATGGTGGCCACCTTCCGCCGCCGGCGTGACCGCATCGTGGAGCGTTTCCGCACCGACGCGCCGGGCATCGAGTTCGTGGAGCCACACGGGGCGTTCTACTTCTTTTTCCGGGTGGACGGCATTCGCGAGCGGGATCCGGTCGGCGGGGCTGCCTTCTGCGACGCGCTCATGCAGGACGAAGGCGTTGCACTGGTGCCGGGGTCGGCTTTTGGTGACGACCGCTGGGTGCGGCTCAGCTACGCCGCGGGCGACCGGGTCATCGCCACCGGGCTGGACCGGCTCATGCGGTTCATTGACCGGCTGGCCAGCGTGCCCGCGGCAACGTCCAAGTGAGCATTCAGGCCCACATCGAGCCGCTCGAGAGCAAGCTCCCGGCGCTCAACTGGCGCTGGGATCCGGAGACCGACATCCTGTCGGGCGCTTTCAAGGCATCCCGGAAGATCAGCGGGCTCACCGGAACGCTTGAACTGAGTGATGATGCGGGGTCGGTGGCGGTCGTTGAAGTAAGCGACGGCGTCATCTGCGGGTTGGACATGGTGGTCTGGCCTGAAGTGAGCAGCGCTCCGGCTCTCGCGGTGCCCACACATCTCACCGATGGGCGGGTGGTGGTGGCTCGCCGGCCATCCCGGCCTGGCATCTCGGCGGTCGAAGTGGATGCGACACTCCGCATCACCACCGATCCCTCGGAGACCGTGTTTCACCTCCGGGTGGGTGACGACCGGAAGGTGGAACTGGTCCGCATCGCCGACCACCTGCTTGTGGAAGTGGACGATGACGGCTACGTGGCCGGCTTCTGGCTTACCGGCGTTCCGCCCTTTCCCGACGCCGGCGACGCTTAGGACGCTTCACGGCAGTCAGGACTACTTGAGTTCGACCACCAACCCCGTGGTCAGGGTCCGGTCATTGTGGAACTCGACGCCGGGTGGCGGCGTGGCATCGCGGTTGAAGGTGTAGGTGGTCTGAAACGCGAGCGCATCCGTGAGCGCCACCTTGAGCGACGTCTTCGAGGTAAGCAGGTAGTCGTCCAAGTCTCCCGCCACCGGTTCCAGTTGCGACGAGTGGGTCACCAGAACGCCGGGTCTGAGAGGCGTCGCACCGCGAAATTGCAGATTGAGCCGGGTTGACGACACCGCCGCAGGATCGGTGCTTCCTTCCGGCAGAGCCCGCGATTCATAATCCTGCAGCATCGCGACGCCGAGCGTCACCGAACTCGGCCCGTCGGCGATCACGTTCATCTCGGCGCCAGCCGCCACCGAAAGCCGCACATTCAGGTTCCGGATCGCATCATGCGCCGCGGTGGTGCGCAGGAAAGGGGAGACCTGCCGGGCTGGCCGGAATCTGAGATTGAGCTCTCCCTGCACACTGGCCACCGCGACACTGCCATCGCTGCGGCCGTAGCTCGCCGCACTCGTGAGGATCACTTCGTAATGGGTATCATTCACGCGGCGGGCCCCGAGGCCCGCTGTCAGGAGCGAGAGGGACTTGTTGCCCGCCATGTCGGTGAATGAGAGCTCGCCGGTCGCCGACCAGTGTCCGCTTGGCGTGGAGTCGCACGGCTGGGCGGCCGCGGCGGCGGGCAGCATCAGCGCTACGACTGTGGCCCACAGTCGCATGGGTACCTCCTGCTTCCGGCTTGAATTGGGCGCGGTGATGCGCCCGGGGGAGCGGTAGTCTAATCAATGTTTGCCTCGCGCTGCAATCAGCTCCGGAAATCGCTCGCCCTGCGCGGGCTGGTGGCCGCCAGCGGGATGCCGGAGGCCGCCGGCCGCCAGGAAGAGGCGTGTGTCGTTCCGGCGCGGCTCGTGGAGGGCTCGGCGCTCGCGGTCCGCGAGGTCGGTGCACCGGAAGCGTGGCCGGGGCCCCTGGCCTTTCTGGACGGCGTGCAGCGCTCGGAGGTGGTGGCCTATGCTGGCACATCGCCACTGATTGTGGCGGAGGTGGCGGCCGGCATCCGGCTGCGCACCGGGCGGCAGTTGCGGACGGTCGAACAGGAGCGATTGCTGTTCATCGCTGGCCGGGCGGAGGCGCTGTCGCTGGCCGCGCCCGCGCTCGGCTCGATGCCGCAGTTTCACATCGAGGACAAGGGACCGTTGCATCCGCTGCGGGATCTCGAGCTGGCTCGGCGGCTGGTGGATCGCGTCCGCGGTAATCTGGAACTCTCCGTATATGACCGTTTCCGCGGCAGCCACGACGAGTGGCTTGTGGTGGACGGCTCGCTGTCGGTCAGCCCGGCCCTGGCGGCCGATGACCGGGCGGTCGGCGTCTCCAAGAGTCATTCGGCGCTGCCGTTCGATGGCCAGGATATGGAGCGCTACCTTCACCTGCCCGCCGGCTTCCGGTCCAGCATGTTCATGCCGGGCGGTGAGCGTGCGCCGGTCGTGGCCTGGGCACTCCGGCTCTGGCCGTTCGAGGGTCGCGACCTGCTGCACGGGCTGGTCCGGATCGAAATGGCGCCGCGGCAGGCTTCGCCCGATCGTGCCGACGAAGTTTCTCGCTGGTTGCTGGCCGAGCGCACGCCTCTCAGTGCTGATGCCCGGTGGGACCGGCTGCTGTACGGAATTCACTCGGTGGAGCAGCACCTCAAGGCGGGAGCCCGATGACGCGCGAACGCAGTGCCGGCCCGGTTGGGCGAGTGGTGGCGACGGAGCAGAAGCCCAGCACACCGCATCAGTTCTTTTTCTGGGCGGCGGTTGACGCGCCGGTGGGGATCGGCGCGATCGTCCGGGTGGAAACTGAGGAGCGCACGGTGCACGCGGTGGTCACCGATGGCGCCGCCTATGCTGACCTGCAGAACGCCATCCACGATGTCATGGCGACCGACGGCGATCCGGCCGCACTGCCCGCGCCCTCCGCGCGAACCGAGATCCGGCTCTACCTCGCCAGCGTGCTGCGCCACGAGCCGCCTGAACCGCTCCAGCCAGTGCCGCTGGCGCCCGTGTGGCTTGCATCGGATGTGGACGTGAAGGTCGCGCTGCGGATGGACGGGTACTGCGATGGCGAGCGCGCCACCGGCGTTCCGGTCGGCGTGTACGCCGCCGGAGGCCTCGAAGCCCCGGTGCTGCTCGATTGTGACTTCCTGCTCGGACCGGAGGCCGCTCACCTCAATATTTCCGGTGTATCCGGCCTGGCCACCAAGACCAGCGCCGCGGAATTCCTCCTCGCCAGCATCTTCCAGAAATTTCCGGCCCACAAAGGCTCCATTGCCGCGGTCTGCTTCAACGTGAAGGGACCGGATCTCTGCTTTCTCGACCAGCCGGCCGAGCTGCAGGACGAGGATCGGCGCCTGTATGACCGGCTCGGCCTGATACCCGAGCCGTTCCGCAGCACGCACTACTACGCGCCCTTCAAGGCCGACGGGGTCAACCTCAACACCCTGCGCACCCACGAATCGCTCACCGGCAGCACCGAACCGCTGGTCTGGGGGCTTCGCGAGATCCTCGACTTCGCCGAAGTGGTGATGAACCGGGACGACGTGGATGCCAAGGCCGACGCATTCATTGATTTCCTGGGCGAGCGGGTGGTGGGCCGCACCTTCCACGACGAGCTGCTCCGGCACGAGCCGTTCGAGGTGCAGACCTTTGCCGACCTGGAGGAGTTCTTCCGGGCCATCTTCGATTTTCTGGAGTCCATGGGGCGGGGCGGCGAGGTCTGGCGGACCCACCACATCGCCACCATCCGGAAGGTTCGCAACCGGCTCGGCAATATCAGCACCCGCGCCAAGGGGCTGGTGACCGATGACGGTGCGGCCAATGACCTGCCGTGGGGCGCCTTCGAAGATCGCGGGCTCTATGTGCTGGACGTGGCGGGAATCGATCCGCTGGCGCAGGATCTGGTGTTCGCGCGGGTGGTGTCTAAGCTGCGGGAACACCTCGAACGACGCGACCTCGGAGTCGAGCACGTGGTGGTGTTCGTGGACGAGCTCAACAAGTACGCGCCGTCCGATGGCCCGGAGACCTACGTGCGGAAGATGCTGCTGGACCTGTCGGAGCGCGGCCGGTACCTCGGGCTGGTCCTCTTTTCGGCGCAGCAGTTCCGCAGCCAGGTACTTCGGCGGGTGGTTGGTAATGCCGGCACCTCGCTCTTCGGCCGGATGGACTCCGACGAACTGGCCACCCCGGGCTACTCCACGCTGAGCGCCGCGACCCGCAGCAAGCTCGCCTCGCTGCCCAAGGGGGAACTGATGCTGCGGCATCCCCACTTCACGCAGCCGGTGTTCGTCCGCTTTCCCCGGCCGGCAGTGCTGACCGGCAGGGAAGGGGTTACCCGCTTTCCGCCGACGCCGGACCTTCCGTTCGCCGATGCCGTTGCCCGCCAGCTCAAGAGTCTTGATCGCTCGATAGGAGTGGAAGCGGTTCGCGAGCTGCTGCATGACCGGCGCGAGGACGATGTGCGCCGGGCACTCGGCGCCACCCGCCGGACCCGGCCGGACGATGTGCTGGCCTATTTTCGCACTCTCCTCGGACGCCGGGTCCCGAGCGAAGCACCGGCCGAACGACGCCATGCCGTTCGGCCGGTGGCCATGCCGGAGGATCCGTATCTGTGACTCCTACGCCCTTGGCCGTGACCGATAGAGCTTGATTCCCCGCCGGGCCTTGGTGGCGGCGTCCAGCCGGCGCTCGTGGGCTTCAAGCAGGTCGCTGCGGGTGATGATCGCGACCACTTTGTCCGGCTGCGCCCGCCGCACCACCGGCAATCGTCCCACCCCTTCACGCACCATGTGATCCGCCGCATTCCGGGCCGTCTGGTTTTCGTAGATGATGATCGGCGGGTGCGTGACCAGCGAGCCGACCGTGCGGGCGCCATCCACATCATGGGCCTCGATCTCCCGCCTCATGACCACACCGAGCAGGGTGCCATCCCGGAGGATCACGGGATAACCCTGGTGGGTGGTGCCCGGTTCACCTGAGTCGAACCACGCCCGGGCCGACTCGACGGTGCGATCCGCTTCGATGGTGCTGACATCAGTCGAGGCACAGTCACGCACCAGCACCTGGGCCAGGTAGTCGGCCGCATATTCGGTCTGCACCGGTGCGCCGCGCCGCTCCAGCCGCTCCGTCATGATGGTACTGCGCATCCGCAGGAGCGAAACGAGGAACGCGCCGGTGCAGCCGGCCAGCAGCGGCAGCAACCCGAGCGGCTGGCGGGTGGTTTCGAATGCGAACACCACGCTGGTGAGCAGCGCGCGTGATGCTCCCGCGAAGATCGCGGCCATGCCGACCAGCGCGGCTACCCGCGGATCCACTCCCAGTGCGGGAATGAAACGCTCCAGCCCGCCGCCCATCAGCGCTCCCAGCCCGCCGCCGATGGTGAACAGCGGCGCCAGCGTCCCGCCCGATGTTCCGCTGCCGAGCGCGATGGACCAGGAGACGAACTTGGCGGCCACCAGAATCACGAGCGTGGTGCCGACGATGTTTCCCGAGAGGATGCCGTGGATGTTGTCGTAGCCGACGCCCAGCGTGTGCGGCACGAAATAGCCGATGGCGCCGACCACGACCGCGCCGATCGCCGGCCACCACATCCAGTGGACCGGGAGGCGCTCGAATCCATCCTCGATCTTGTACAGGGCCCGGGTGACCAGGACCGAGAGATAGCCGATCACCGCACCGAGGAGCACATAGGTGACCAGGGCCGTGCCGCCCGGCTGGCTGATCACCGGCATGGCAAAGATCGGTGCCGTGCCCCGCAGCGCCATCCGTACCGCCGTCGCGGCGCTGGCAGCCAGGGCCACCGGCACCAGCGACCGTGCGCGATACTCGAACAGCAGCAGTTCGATGGCCAGGAGCACGGCGGAAACCGGCGAGCCGAACGTCGCGGCCATGCCGGCGGCGGCGCCCGCGGCAAGGAGGATCTTGCGCTCGTCGGCGGTGGTTCTGAGCACCTGGCCGATCAGCGACCCCAGCGCTCCGCCAGTGGCGATGATCGGTCCTTCCGCACCGAACGGTCCGCCGGTGCCGATGGCGATGGCGGACGAGAGCGGCTTGAAGAAGGTCACCGCGGGCGAGACCTTGCTCTCGCCATACAGGACCCGCTCCATGGCCTCGGGGATGCCGTGCCCCCGGATCGCCGCGGAGCCGTAGCGCGCCATGTAGCCGACAATCACACCGCCGATGACCGGGATGATGAGGACCAGCAACCCGACGGTGTTGTCGGCGGGCGACGCTTCGCCAATGGAGAATCGGTGGAAGAAGAAGAAGTTGGTGGCCAGATTGATCAGTCGCAGCAGGATTTCGGCGGCCGCAGCGCCGCAGAATCCCACCAGGATGGCCAGGCCGCTCAGGACCAGGATGCGCTGGTGGTCCACGCGCGGCTGCCAGGCAATGCCGGCGGAGTGGAGGGCGGGCTGGAGCGAAGGAGCGACCGGCAGGCCGTCGGGCGAAGATGTCATGCGGCGAATTTCGCGACACCAGGGCGGTAAGGGCAAGTGATTGGTCCCGCTTGCCCTTCGGAGGGGGCGGAACCATTCTCCACCGTGTGAGAATCGCACACCTCGCGGACCCGCATCTCGGCATCCGCCAATACCACCGGCAGACCGCTGGCGGCTTCAACCAGCGCGAGGCGGATGTCGCCAATGCGTTCCGCAGCGCCGTGGACGGCGTGATCGAGGCGCGCCC
>Ga0070679_100003514_pt1 | contig 14352 bp, 16 predicted proteins | sample KBSC63BmetaG_FD_65652 | JGI IMG/M metagenome (GOLD analysis project Ga0070679, IMG submission 65652) | Corn rhizosphere microbial communities from Kellogg Biological Station, Michigan, USA - KBS C6-3B metaG | ecosystem: Host-associated > Plants > Roots > Rhizosphere | place: USA: Michigan... | reverse complement strand
CCGCTGTTCCTGACAAGCAGCGGATTGATGCTGCCATTCGACGTCTGGCCTGCGCCACGACTGCTCATGGCAAGTCCAAACGTCATGGCCTCCGGCTCGTTTACTTCAACAGTCTGTTAGCCGACGATCGTCGCGGACTGTCGCACACGTCCGCGAACCGCCGCAAACGACCAGCGCGCACTGAGGCCAGGTTCCAAACGAACTGGCCGACTGTGTCATGAACGAAAGCTCGAGCAATTCCGTTGAGAGATAGCTCGCTTTCATCGATGACACAGTCGTCTTCTGTCGCCAAACCGCGTCTTCAAAAAACGTGAGTCCAGCGGGAAGGATCCACTGAGATTCGGCCAAGGGCCTCATGATCCGGCAGCGAGATTGTCAGCTTCGGCGTTCGTCGAGTAGCCGCTCATCGGAGCCGAAGACGCGGTGGTACAGATCATCTTGCTGAGCAGAGAAGAGGCGCGCCTCTTCTCCCGCCGCGACAGCGGCGTCGAAGGCGCTGCGAAGCCAAGTTCGGCGTTGAAGGTAGAAGGGGAAACGCTGAGGTGATGCTCGGCAAATTCACCGAGCCAGTATTCATCGAAGCCTCCTGTGCGCCCATCGAAGCCGAAATCGAAGTCGATCATCTCGCCGCCAATGCGAAGGCGGAGGCCGCGTGCATCTCCGGTAGCAGATGACCATTTTGGCTCGCCGCCACGAACACGCCTTTATTAGCGCCGCACCAGCTTCCTTCGGATCCGGATGTGGAGTATAGATCTGTTGGGAAAGAAAGGCCCGCGTGGAATACATATGCTCGGCACCCTGATCCAAGACGTGCGCTATACCGCGCGCACGCTCGCCAAGTCGTTCGCGTTCTCCCTCACGGCCATCGTCACACTCGCGATTGGCATCGGCGCTGCCACCGCGATCTTCAGCATGGTGAACGGCGCACTCGTTCAACGCCTGCCGATGGCGAACGGCGAGCGCCTTGTCCATTTCCGACAGCCATCAACGCGCTCGTCCGACGAGGGCCTCTCGGCATTGGAGGTGTCGGACCTCCGCCGCGACACGCATACCTTCAGCGCTGTCGCCGAATATCACACGCTCACGTTCCAGCTCTACGGACACGGCGATCCGCTTCGCGTGACGACCGGCGTCGTGTCCGACGGCTTCTTCGACATGCTCGGCGTCAAGCCGGCGCTCGGGCGCACGTTTCGGCCCGGCGAGGAAGCGGTGGGGGCGGCGCCCGTCGTCGTGCTCAGCCATTCGTTCTGGATGAATCAGTTTCACGGCGATTCGTCGATCGTTGGGGCGACGTTCACGATGAACGATCGCGTGCATACGGTCATCGGCGTGTTGCCACCGCTCCCCGGATACCCCGACGAGAACGACGTGTGGATGCCGATCGGCGCCTGTCCCTTCCGCACCTCGGAGTGGATGGCGACGACGCGCGACCACCGCATGCTGCGTGCGTTCGGCGTGCTCAAGACCGGTGTCACGCAACAGCAAGCAGCCAACGAGCTCGGGATTCTGAGCGCGCGCGCGCATGCGACGTATCCAGCTGCATATCCAGCCGCGCTCGGGATCAATCTCGTTGCGACGAACGCGCGCGACGAAATGACGAAACGCGCGAAACCTGTCCTCTACATGCTGCTCGCCACCGCGGTGTTCCTGCTGCTCGTGGCAACCGCCAACGTCGCGACGCTCTCGCTTTCACGACAGCTGCGGCGCTCACGTGAGTTGGCTTTGCGCGTCGCACTTGGCGGAGGCGGCTCTCGACTTTACCGCCAGCTCGCGCTCGAAAGCCTGATGCTGAGCGTCGCCGGCGCTGTCCTCGGCGTCGCGGTTGCGGGCAGCGGCCTCGGATTGCTGCGCGCGTTCGCGGCGCGCTTTAGCCCGCGAGCAGAGGAGATCACGATGAGCGGGCCAGTGTTCCTCTTTGCCGCTCTCCTGTGTGTGATCATCGCGCTCGCGGTCGCGACGGTGCCGTTCCTTCACGCGCACAGTCGCCGCGATTTGGCTGCGGCGCTTCGCGTCGGCAACGGTAGTTCAGGAGCAACGCCGCGCGAACATCGCGTACGAGGGCTCCTCGTAGGCGCGCAGGTCGCGCTGGCTTTCGTGATGCTGGTTGGCGGCGGACTCATCGGACGCAGTCTGATCACGCTCGAGCGCGTGGACGCGGGCGTTGATGTCCACAACGTGTTGTCCGCCCAGCTCGAGCTGAACTTCACGAAGTACGACACACCGGCGAAGCAGGGCGCCATCGCCCGCGCGCTTGTCGAGCGGCTGGGCGCGGAAGCGGGAGTGAGATCGGCAGGGATTGCGAGCGCGTCGCCGCTGCAAGCAACCGGAATGAGCGAGCAGCCGTTCACCATCGATCGCGTCGTCGCTGTCGACGCGAGCCGCCCGCATGCCGAACTGACCGACGTTTCGCCAGAGTACTTTCGAACCGTCGGGATTCCGCTCGTCCGCGGCCGAGCGTTTACGTCGCTCGATCGCGATACGCTCACCGCGCCGGCGATCGTCAGCGAGCGGGTGGTCGAGGAGTATTGGGGCGGGAAGGATCCGATTGGCACGCGTATCTCGTTCAATGGTGGTCGAACGTGGCGCGAGGTCGTCGGGGTGGTCGGCAACGTGCGGCATCGCCTCACCGATCCAGCAGTGACCGACGCTGTCTATCTGCCGCTCCTCGCGTCGTCGTCGTATGATCTTCGAGTGTTCGTTCGAGCGGCGGGTCCGTTGCCGGCCGTCGAGCAGGCCTTGCGCGCGGCGGTGCGCGACGTCGATCCGCAGCAGTCCATCTCGGAAGTTCAGACGCTCGACCAATTGCGTGGCGCGCAGCTGGTGGAACCGCGCCTCACGACGACGCTCGTCGGCGCGTTTGCGGTACTCGCGTTGATCCTGACGGCGACGGGGCTGTCGGGGGTTGTCGCTTACAACGTCGCGCAGCGACTTCCTGAGATTGCGATCCGCGTAGCGCTTGGTGCAACGCGCTCGCGAATCTTGGCGTTGGTGGTGCGCGAAGGGCTTGTGATCGTCGTTATCGGCCTTCTCGTTGGGAGCATCGCGTCCATCGCGATGCGGGGCATCGTCTCGCATCTATTGTTCGGTGTGCGAGCCACTGACGCCGCGACTTACACCGGGGTGGCGCTGACCGTCATCGGCACCGCGGTAGCGGCATGCGTGGCGCCCTCGTGGCGCGCGCTCAAAGCTGAGCCGGCGCGCTTACTCCGCGGTTAGCACGCTATTCGCTTCAGCTTTCGCGAGATCGCCGTCGCATCGCAGGCAGGCTTGCTGCCGCCGCGGTGTGAAACCAATCCAGAACTGCGTCCGGCACGTTCTCAGTAGCAATCGTCAACGAGAACGACTCTGTTGGGTCGCGGTAGAATCGAATCACGAGGCAGGAGCACCGGACGGACAGTTCGTTGGGCAATCACTGCGGTTGGCAGCGCGAGGGCGAGTATTGCCGTGCTCAGAAGTCGGCGCATGTGCGTTGGTCAGGCGGCAGCACGAATGCCTGTGGGTCAATCTGAGATTCGGTACCAGTGCTGACGAATGGCGTAGCGTGGGTCCATCCATTGGCGCGCAGTGTTGCCTTGGCCGAATCGCCTGAGTAATAGGCCCAGCCGGAGTGATTCGAGGGATGGCCAACTCTTCCCAGAATTCTACAAGGAGTTGATTGTTGTGGTGCGCAAAGGTCTCAGACACGGCCACATTTGCGACCGCCGCACTGAGGGCAAACATCCCGACATTGCGCGCCCGGCTCGTGACGATCGAGATTCCCATCCCGACATTCTATGGTGTCCGCTGACACCGGGTCCATCTCGTTATGAGCAGAGATGTGAACGAGCTATCCCAATTCCAGATGATCCAGTCCACCAGCACCCAATTTCGGCGCCGCGGGCGCGACCTGCTCGCTGCCGTAGCCGTCATCCTCGGCGCGCAAGGTTTGCCCGCGCAGGGCGTACCCGCACCGGTGGTATTTCATGTGAGCTTGGGCCAAGCCTCGGCGACGCCGGTCTCCGGGCGTCTCCTGATCTTCGCGAAGCTGCTCGCGCCCGGCGACAAGAGGCCCGTCGCGCGAGTCGACATGGACCAGATCGATACCCGCGCGACCGCCATCGCCGCTCAGGAAGTGACGCGCCTCGCGCCCGGCGCCACGGTGAGTCTCGACGCCGACATTTCGGCCTACCCAACGCCATTCTCGCAGCTCGAGCCGGGTCACTATGCCGTGCAGGCGGTGCTCGATCGCGATCACAGTTACAACTACACCGCGCGCGGCCCCGGCGATCTCGTGAGCGGCGTCGTGGAGATGGATCTGCCCGGCGACGCATCGCAACCTCTGACGCTTGCGACCATCGTTCCCGAATCCGATCCACTGCAGCCACTGTCCAACGTGGTGGCGGCGGTGAGGGAGGTGTATCCCACGGCCAAGGCCGATATCCAAGCGATCGATTTCGTCAGCCCGGCCCTCAGCAACTTCTGGGGTCGGCCCGTCTCGATACATGGCTGGGTCGTCACCCCGCCGGACTACGCGGCGCATCTCGGCCAGCGTTATCCAACGGTTTACTACACGCAGGGCTTCGGCGGCTCGCTGCGCTCTCTGCACGACATCGCAGTCGCTCGCTGGAATGAAATGAAAACGGGCAAGGCACCGTCGATGATCTGGGTGGGGATCGATCAGTCCAGCCCGAGCGGCACGAGCGAATTCGTCAACAGCGTCAACAATGGGCCGTGGGGTCAGGCGGTGACGGCGGAGCTCATTCCAGATCTCGAAAGACACTACCGCATGGATGCCAAGCCGTCCGGCCGCTTTGTTACAGGACACTCATCGGGCGGATGGGCGGCGCTGTGGCTGCAGGTGGGCTATCCCAAACTCTTTGGCGGTGCGTGGCCAACGTCGCCCGATCCGAGCGACTTCCACAATTTCCTGGGGATCGACCTCTACGCTCCGGGCGCGAACGTCTATCGCAAGCCGGATGGGTCGCCGTGGGCGCTGGCGCAGGACAAGGGCCAGATGCTGGTCTCCATCGAGGACTACACGCGTCGAGAAGTCGTGGTCGGTGCGTACGGCGGCCAGATTGCGTCGTTCGAGTGGGTATTCTCGCCTCGCGGCGCGGACGGACTCCCGGTCCCGATGTTCGATCGCACGACAGGAGCGGTGGATTCGAGCGTGCTGTCGTATTGGAAGGATCACTACGATGTTGCCGAGCGCCTCCGCCGCCACTGGCCGGAGCTCAAGCGGGATCTCGATGGCAAGATCCATCTGACCGTCGGTTCAGCCGACACCTTCTTTCTCGACGGTTCGGCGCACTTACTCGAAGCAACGATGAAGAAGCTCGGCGCCAGGACTGACTTCCGCTATGTCGAAGGGCGCGGCCATTTCGACGTTTACGTCATTGGTGATGATCCTTGGGGACTGTACAAGTCCATCGCCTGGGAGATGTACGCGCTCGCCCGGCCGGGGGCGAAGGCGCCACACGTCCAGCAACATCATTAGCGGCGTACCGCCGATCGTACGTCGCGGCAAGCTGTTCGTAGTCGACTGACTGCATAGCGCGATATGTGGTGGCGTCCAACGCCCAGGCCAAGCTACAAACGAGTCAACAAGCATTCCTTAAACCGGCTGCGGCTTCAGCTTCGTTAGACCGCGGGCGCATCGAACCCAGAGTCTTCTGACATCGACACCGTGTTCCCATTGGGGCCAGTCACACGAGGTGGTTATTCAGCTCGCAGCGCTTGAACGGGATCGATGCGCGTGGCGCGACGAGCGGGGAAATACGCAGAGATCGCGCCGACGAGGAAAAGCACAAGACATGCTCCACCGAGCGATACCGGATCTGATGGACTGACCTGAAAGAGCAACGACGAAAGGACGCGAGATGTCGCCAACGCCCCTGCCAGGCCAGCGATCGTGCCCACACCTGCGACAATGCCGGCGCGGCCAAGGACCTCGGCTCGCACGCGACCAACCGAGGCGCCAAGGGCCATCCGAATACCAATCTCGCGCGTCTGATCTCGCACGAGCGACCCCATCACGCCGTACAAGCCGATCGCCGCGAGTAGTAGAGCCACGAGGCCGAAACTCGTCATCAACATCGTGCCGAGTCGGGGTTCGGCGAGCGACGGGGCAAGCACGTCGTCCATCGAGCGGACATCGTACAGTTGCGTAGTCGGTGCCACCTCCGCGAGCGCGGCACGGAGCATTGGTGTCATTGCCGCGGGCGATTCCATCGCACGAATCGCGAAGTAGCCTTGCCAGAATCCTTGGCCGACCGGGAGGTACGCGATCGGAGTCGAGTCTCGCAAAACCCGAATGTGCGCATCCTTGGCGACGCCAACGACGGTTCGCCACCCGTTGCCGCCAACGATCGCTCCTGCCGCCGATGGCATCTGCAACTGCTTGCCGAGTGCGTCTTCGTTCGGCCAGTAGAGCCGCGCAAACGATTCGTTCACGATCACGGCTAATGGCGCCGAGCTGTCGTCGGCATCGGTGAAAGCTCGGCCGCGAACAATCGGAATCCCGAATGTGCGGAAATATCCGGGCCCGATGACGTCTCCGGAGACCGTCGCATTCGACGCAGCCTGATCAGCTGACTGGCCGGGCTTGGTGAAGCGGACCTGCCACACGCCTGTGCCGATCATCGGCGGAACGACCAGCGGCGTCGCCGCCACTATTCCCGGGATTGACGCCACGCGTCGCTGGATGCGCTGCGCGACATTCGTGAGCATTTGCGCGCTTGTGTCGCGCACCCAGTCCGGCGTGAGCGATACAGCCAACACGTGCCGGCGGTCGAAGCCGATGTCATCACCCTGCAAACGCTCGAGGCTGCGCGCAAGCAGCGCCGCGCCCGCGAGCATCACGACCGCCAGTGCGAGCTGCGACGCGACGAGTGTCTGTCGAACGAGGCGGCGTCCGCGCGATTCGCGCCCTGTTCGAGCGCTCAGCCGGAGGGGTGAGGCGACGTTCCCTTGCGCGACCAAGAGCGTCGGAAGAACACCGAATAAAAGAACGGTGAGCGCAGTGATGCCGATCGCCGGAACGATCGGCGCGCTCGCAAGGCGGACCTCATCGAGTCGCGGGAGATTGTGGGGCGCGATGAGACTGACATTTCGAACCAACGCCGCTGCGATGAGGAGTCCGAGCAATCCTCCCACGACGGCGAGCAGCGTCGCTTCGACGAGAAGCTGCGAAGCGATGTCCCAAGATCGTGCGCCGAGCGCTCGACGGACGGCGAATTCGCGCGTCCGGCCCGACGCGCGAAAGAGCAGGAGGTTGCCGACGTTGAGGCACGCGATCAGGAGCAGCAACGCAACGGCCGCACTCAGGATGGCGAGCACCGGCCGCACGTTGCCAACGACGGTTTCCGTGAACGTCGCGGCGTGCGCGCCGGTGATTTTGTAGGTCGGATCGGTGCGTTCCGTGAACGCGACGTACTCGTCGCCCGCGTCGGCGACAGTCGCTCCAGGCCTCAGCCGTCCGACGACGAAGACGGAGGTTGTCGCGGTCCAGCCGCCCCGCATCGGCAGCCAGAAGTCGACGCCGGCAGGATACGCCAATCCCGGCGGTGCGATGCCGACGACTGTGTATGTCCACTTGGTGGTAGGATCGACGACGTGTTTGCCGATGACGCTCGAATCGGCGCCCAACTCTTTGCGCCACGCGTCGTACGCGAGCACGATCTTGCCGTGCACGTCGGCGTCTGTCCCAAGGCGCGCGAACGCGACTTGCTCATCATCGCTGTGGAAAAAACTTCCAAGCAAGGGCCGCGCACCGAGCACGTCGAAGAAATTCGCGGTCACCATGCCTTGCTTCAACGCGAGCGTGCGATCGCCGATGGTGAACGGAGCCGTTGTGGCGCCCCAGTGTGCCACGCCCGCAAAGTCGCTGAGTGTGCGAGACGAGCGGCGGAATGGGGCCAAGAGCTTCGGGTCCGGAGCGTAGTCCGATCCAGGAGTTCGGTACGTCCACATCACGACGATCCGGTCCTGATCGCGCACGGGCAGTTTCGTCACGAGCACCGCTCGAAAGACGGCGAACATCGCCACCGATGCGCCGATGCCAGTGCCGAGAATGATCACTGCCGTAACGAAGAATCCGGGGGTGCGGCGGAAGCCACGCACCGCGAGCCGGACGTCGGCACGCACATGGTCGAGCCACTGGCGCCGTCCCGCGCTTCTCGCCTGGGTCATTCTGGCCTCACTCCCATCAGAGCTCGTCGACGCCTGAACGACACGCGAGTATGCTTCCTCCCCTCACAATCGGGCCTGCTATGCGGATTGTGTGCGACCAGCAGCAGTGATATCCCCGTGCCGGGAATGCGCTCGCTCCCGACGAATCCAATGTCAGCGCAACGTTCGGTCGGCGGCGTGAGACCGGGCGCTCGACCTAGCGAACGCGAACGAGCAGGTCCAAGCCTCGGCTGGTGGTCACGTGCGCATCGCCGACGGCGCGTCCGACGATTGAGCCTGTTGTGGAGTCGAGTGAGACAATGGCGGAATCGGACGTGAACCACGTGACGGCGACGGTCTGATGGTGCGCGTCACCGATATCGCCGCACGTACCGCCCTCCTGATATCGCGCCACGAACGACGTCCGCACGGGGATGGTCGTATCGCTCGGCACGATCCGACTGAGGCGCATGCCGGCGCAAGTGATTCGGTCGCCGCAACTCGTCATCGCGATCGACGCGAGAAGACACAGGAAGATCGCAGGTACCTTCACTAAACCGGCGGCGCGAACGTCTTGAGATACCCGCACTTGGGACAGCGATAGCTGACCACCCGCACGAGTTCCTTCCCACGCGTTTTGATTCCGGTGAACTTCTCTTCCACCGGACCTCGAAGCCACGTCTGCCTCCGACGGCTTGCCACGTCGAGGGTCACACCCTCTTCCATCGAAACGTTGCACTCGGGACATGTCTGAGGCTTCGGCATCATTTCCTAGTCGTTGAATACGATGCAGGGCGTGCCCGGTCTAGAAACTATGACTGGGCTGGCCTCCGGTTCTCACGTGGAGTAGCTCCTCGGTGCGAACCAGAAGTGCCAGAGCCACACGCGACGGTCGATCTGTCGCCCACGGAGACCAACCCATGTCATCACAGTCTGCTACTGCTCGCCCAATCATCTATCTCGGGATGGATGTGCACAAGGAGTCGATCACGATTGCGGTCCTGCCGGCCGAGGCAAAGGCGCCGACGCGGCTCGAGCGGTTGCCGAATGTTCTGCCGAACCTGAAGCGCTGGCTCGACCGCGTCGCGCGCGACGGGGAAGTGCGCGTGTTACGAGGCGAGCGGAGCGGGGTACGTCCTCCACCGCGCACTGTGGGAGTGGGGCTATCTGTGCGAGGTGATCGCGCCGTCGCTGATCCCGAAACGGCCCGGCGTACAGCGCAAACACGACAAACGCGACGCGGCCGATCTCGCCCGCCTCTATCGGGCGGGCGAGCTCACCGTCGTGCGCATCCCGAGTGAGGCGGAGGAGCGGGTGCGCGACGTCGTCCGCTCTCGGGAAACGTTCCAGCGCGAGATTCTCAAGTCGCGACACTAGATCCTGAAGTTCCTGGCCCGTTGCGGCTTCGTGTTCCGCGAAGGCACGAACTGGTGTGGCCCGCATCTGCCGTGGCTCCAGCATCTCACCACGGATGGCTCCCCGCTTGCGCTGCAGGATCGGCTGGTGTTTCGCGAGTATCACCGCGTTGCTCATGTACAAACTCCAACGCCGTGACGAGCTGGATCGCCAGATTGAACAGCTCGCCCTGCTGCCGGCGCTGGCCCCGATGGTGCGCCGCCTTCAGTGCTTCCGCGGGATCTCGCTGCACTCGGCGATGGTGCTCGCGACGGAGATCGTCGACTGGCGTCGCTTCGAGCGGCCGGCGCAGCTCGCGTGCTATTTGGGGCTCATCTCGCGGGAGGACTCGAGTGGCGATCGCACGCGACTTGGGTCGATCACGAAAACGGGAAACAGTCACTGCCGGCATGTGCTGGTCCAGGCAGCGTGGAGCTATCGCCACCGCCCGCAGACGAGCGTCGACCTCAAGCGGCGGCAGCAGGGCCAGCCGCCAGCGGTGATCACGCATGCGTGGAAGGCGCAGCAGCGGCTGCATCAGCGCTTCCAGCACCTCGCGGAACGGAAGCGACCGCAGATCGCCGTGGTCGCCGTCGCGCGCGAGCTCGTCGGCTTCTTGTGGGCGGTGATGCAGGACGTTGCCGTGGGCGAAGCGACGGCCGCGGCGTGAGCAGTGTGGTCGTGGTCCGGCGTGTGGCGTCGAGGCTCGATGTGCGAGCACTCTCGACGGCGTTATGCGGCCTGCGCAGTCTCCAGCAGCAGCAGGATCCCCGAGCCTAGAATGAGCCAGCTCCCGACGAATCCAATTCTTGCCGCGCTGCCGATGCGAGTCGGTAATCGGCGTATATCAGCAGGATTCACCGTCGATGCTGCCTCGCGCCCACGCCGTCCCATGATCACTGTGTACTAAATCTCTTGACACCAGCCCAGTCATATCATCAACGCCCAAGTTCGGTTGCCAGCGAATCAAATAAAAGGCGCGGGCGAAGCCCGCGCCAATCCTTAACTCGCTTGTCAACTGCAACGATCGTTATGTGGCAGGCGAGCGGGACTCCAACCACTGTTTGAAAGAGCGCTGACTCTCGCCGGAACGCGCCCCGCTGAGGAGATTGTCGACACTGATATCCTCGTCGAGATCTGGCCAATGAATGCCTTCGCCGCGGCCGACGAATCGCCAGTTCTTGAGCTCGACCGGGCTTGCGTGGGCAAGGCGCGGATACCAGGCGAGGGGCACAGCGATGCTGCGCCCGTCGGTGAGATCGACGGTCAGGGTATCAGCTGTCAAGTGGACGGCTTGAGCAAGGGCTGCCCAACGCTCAATCGGTGAAGTAGTCATGCCAACTCCGGAGGAGCGCAGCTTCATGCTAAGCCGCCGCTATCGTGGAGGCGAACCGGGTCCAGCCACAGTTTGGCCCGATTGGCGTCGCGCTCGAGGTGAACGTGAGGTGGCTCGTTCCGATCGCCAGCGAAGAAGAAGCAGCGATATGGCCGACGCGTAGAACAGTGGGCATGCCGAAAAGTAGTCAGGCCGCGATCTTGATCCCGGCGAGAGGCGTGTTGCCACATAACGCCCCAGTTCAGCTGCAAAGGATTCAAATAAGAGTGCGCGCGGAGCGCGCACACATCACTAGCGATCCTTTGTCAGCTGCAACGTTCGTTAGATGGCCGCCACGCGACGCGTAACGGCGTCAGCCGGCGCGGGGCAGCGGCGCCAACTTGGCAATTTGTTTGGCATCCTTCGAGTGGAGAGCGTGCCACAGATCCCAGTCCGACTGGAGCCCGAGCCAGAAATCGGCGCTCATTCCGGTGACTTGCGCCAGGCGCAGCGCCGTGTCGGGGGTAACGGCGCGCTTGCCGCGAATAATTTCATTCAGCCGGGGAAACGAGACGCCCAGGCGGATGGCGAAGGCCGATTGCGAGATGCCAAGCGGCTTGAGGAACTCCTCGAGGAGCATCTCACCGGGCGGGGTCGGCGGAAGCTCGGTGGGGAGCCGTCGCTGGACGAGGGGGCGATTTCGCTTGGCGTGCTTAGTGGTAGTCCGTGACTTCGACTTGGTCGGCATAGCCCGCCTCCCAGCGGAAACAAACGCGGTATTGCTGATTGATGCGAATACTGTGCTGCCCTTTGCGTGACCCGACGAGGGCCTCAAGGCGGTTGCCGGGCGGCACGGCCAACTCCCGCAGATCGCGGACGCGGTTGAGCTGGGTGAGTTTGCGCCGCACGACGGGCCAGAGATCTCGCGGACAAGCCACCCGGGCCCGCCGGCTATCTACGCCGTTGAAGAGGTCCTCGGTGGCCGCGTCCGCGAACGAGCGTATCACGCCCTGTATTATAACGGATGGCGTATAGCTCGGCTAGGCCGAGGTGGTCGTGGCCATCTAACGCTCAAGTTCACCTGCAGGGGAATCAAATAACAGCGCCGGGCGAAGCCCGGCGCAATCCTTAACTCCCTTGGCAGGTACAACGATCGTTAGAAGGCTGCTAAGAGAACTCAAACATCTCGGCCAGAACGGCGAACACCGCGTTCAGGTTGGCGGGACTGAGGAGGCCGAGCCGCTTGCGGAGCCGCTCCCGATCAACGGTGCGCACTTGATCGAGCGCAACGCGCCCGTCCTTGCCGGCGAACCGACAGGCGGGTCGGAAGGGGTACGCGTGCCCACCCGTCGTCATGGGCGCGACGATCACGGTTTGCAGATGATGATTCAGCTCGTCCGGAGAGACAATGAGACAGGGGCGCGTCTTGCGGATCTCGCTACCTCGAGTGGGATCGAGTTCGACGAGCACGACCTCACCGCGACTTGGCACGCGGGCGGGGCGAGCTACCGCCACTCCCAGTCCTCGGCGTCGAATGCGGGCGCGGGCGTTACGATGAGTCCATCCTCACCGCGGGCGTGAAGTTGCGCGGCGGCCTCTGCCCAACCGGCGCGCGCACGCCGAGCGGCGGCGATGACGATCCGGCCGTTCTCGGCGTGCAACTCGACTTCGCCGCCAATGCCGGCGTGCTCGAGGAGCGGCTTGGGAATGCGGACGCCTTGGGAGTTGCCGATCGCAACGATGCGGGCCTTGACGGAATTAGAGCGCGGCATAGTGCTTACAATGTAAGCACCGATGCTCTCATTGGCAAGGAAGCCCGTTAGCCTTCTAACGCCCGAGTTCAGTTGCAAGCGAATCAAATAAAAGGCGCGGGCGTAGCCCGCGCCAATCCTTAGCTCGCTTGTCAACTGCAACGATCGTTAGGCCGCAGGGATCGAGGAGCCAGAACAACGCCACTGGCACGTATGTCGCATCGGACATATATTGAGGGCGATGGGGCACGATGACAAGCCGCTCGTGTGGCTCCGGGGTGAGGTCAAGACGCCGCCGTTTTCGGCATCGGCCCGCGTTGAGGCTGGCATGCTGCTCCGCCGCCTCCAGGAGGGTGACCGCCTCGGGATGCCGCATTCGCGACCCATGCCCGGGATTGGCCCGCGGTGCCATGAGCTTCGTGTGGTGGACGTGGGAAAGACGTGGCGAATCGTCTACCGCTTGGACCCTGATGCAGTCGTGATCGCGGATGTGTTCCAGAAGACGACGCAGCAGACGCCGAGGCGCGTGATTCAGGACTGTCGACGACGGCTCGCACAGTATGACATGGCGGCAGGAGATGACTGACATGGATGCGAAAAAGCGAAAGCGCCTTGAGGCGGCGGGATGGAGGACCGGCAGTGCCAGCGACTTTCTGGAGCTGTCCGCCGAGGAAGCGGCGCTCGTGGAGACGCGGCTCGCGGTGAGTCGAGCGTTGCGCACGCGCCGCGAGGATCTGGGCATGACGCAGGTGGGCCTGGCCAAGAAGCTGCACTCGAGCCAATCTCGGGTCGCGAAGATGGAAGCCGGCGACGCGAGCATATCGCTTGATTTGCTGTTGCGAGCCTTCTTTGCCACAGGCGCGACGAAGCGCGACTTGGCGCGGGTCCTGACCTCGCGACGTCGGGCGGCTGCGGCCTAACGCCCCAGTTCAGCTGCAAGCGAATCAAATAAAAGCGCGTGGCGAAGCCACGCGCAATCCGAAGATCGCTTGTCAGCTGCAACGATCGTTAGAGAGCTGTAATGAGGAGGCCGCCTCACGTCTCGCTGCTCCGAGTGACGTTCGGATCCGCCAGGAGAATCCGTTGAACGTCGACTGGAAGCGCGATACGGGCGACGATGGTCGGAAAGAGTTCGAGGGGCGGACGCGCGACAAGGTCCGAGTCGAGCGAGACGATGTCGAGATCGTCGGCAAGGTGTGGAACGGCGCCGCAGTGCCGAGCGCGGCATAAGACGCGCGGATGGCACTCGCGGTAGTGACAGATGCGGCCGATGTAGGCGCCGGTGGCATCGGCAAGGAAGATGTCCGCGCCCGAGTTGAGGCGGGCCTGGGCCGTGCCTTTGAGTCGACGACCAAGTTGGGCAAGTCGCGTGAGGTCGGCGTCGTCCGCGACGGTGACAAGAAGATCGACGTCCTTCGGGCGTGGCTTTTCGGTGAGCAGAGAGCCGAGCATCGCAATACGCCGAACGCCAGGCACACGCCCGGCGGCGAGAAGGAAGTCGCGTGCAAGCGCGAGGAGGGTCGCGCGCACATCGTCGGACGAGCGCGGGCCGTACTGCCGGTCATCCCCTGAGATCACTCTCGACCTCACGATGGCTGCCTCCGCCGCGATGCGTGTTGCTCTCTAACGCCTGAGTTCACCTGCGGGCGCCAGCGAAGCGGAAGATGCTGACGGAACGCGCCACTGAACAGAGGACGGTGAGCTGGATGTCTGCCCGTCAGGTGCAACGTTCGTTAGCCCGAG
>Ga0070679_100003513_pt1 | contig 14352 bp, 11 predicted proteins | sample KBSC63BmetaG_FD_65652 | JGI IMG/M metagenome (GOLD analysis project Ga0070679, IMG submission 65652) | Corn rhizosphere microbial communities from Kellogg Biological Station, Michigan, USA - KBS C6-3B metaG | ecosystem: Host-associated > Plants > Roots > Rhizosphere | place: USA: Michigan... | reverse complement strand
CTTGGGCCTGCTGGCTGCGGCCGCGTTCGGTGCGGCGTCGGTGCTGGAGGAGCGAAGCACCAGGCAGGTGCCCCAGCGGGCAGCGCTGTCGCCCCGGCTGCTGGCCGACCTGGTGCGCCGGCCGCTGTTCGTGGCCGCGATCGGGGTGAACGTGGCGGGGGCCGGGCTGCAGGTCCTGGCGCTGCATTCCGGGTCGCTGGCCCTGGTCCAGCCGCTGCTGGTGCTGAGCTTGCTGTTTGCCGTGGTGATCGCGTCGGTGGCCGTCCAGCGGCGGCCGCCGGATGCGGTGCTGCTGGCCGGGGTGGCCTGCTGTGCGGTGGGGATCGCCGGTTTCCTGGCGGTCGCCCGGCCGCACGGCGGCACGGGCACGGCGGGCTCCGCGGCCGCGCTGCCGCTGGCCGCCGGACTGGCGGCGGTGCTGGCCGGCTGCCTGGCCGCTGCCAGGTGGGGGCCGCGGGCGGTGCGCCCGCTGTGGCTGGCGGCCGGCTGCGGCGCGGCCTTCGGCGTGAACGCACTGCTGCTGAAGATCGTGCCGGGCACGCTGCCGGCCGGGTTCGCTGACCCGCTGCGGCAATGGCCGCTGTACCTGATGGTGATCGTCACCCCGGTCGCCTTCCTGCTTAACCAGAACGCCTTCCAGGCCGGCGCCTTGATCGCCCCGGCGCTGGCGCTTATCACGACCGCTGACCCGCTGGTGTCCGTGGTTGTCGGCGCCGCCTGCCTGCACGAGAAGATCGCCGCCGCACCGCTGGACCTGGCCGCCGAAGGCCTGTTCCTGGCCGTCACGATAGGCGGGGTCATCGCCCTGGCCCAGCGCGCCCCGCAACTCGCCCAGGCCCTGGATCAGCCGGGTACGGCGGCACCCGGGCGGGCCGCCGGCGACAGGCCGCGGGCAGCCGCGGGCCACCTCGCCCGTGCCCGGATCGCGCCGCTGGCCGTCACGCCGGCCAACTCGGCGGCTCCCCGCCGCGGCGGACAGGCCGGCCGGCCCGCGGCCTTGACCGTGCTGTGCCGCCATGGTGCCCGCGCCCACGACGGCCGTGCCCGGCCCAGCTGCAGCACCGCCGGGCACCGCACACAATGCCAGGGCATCAGGCCGGCCGCATGAGGCCCGGTGACCAGACGGCGCGCAGCCCGCAGCCCGCCCCTGGCGTGAGGTCCCCGGATCGGAAGCGATGCGACTGAACAGTTCGGCCGCCTCCCGCAGTGGTCGCACGTCCCTCACAGGCCGGGGACAGCCATGGGCCCGGTTGTGGAACGAAGGCCACGGCGAATACTGGGGCGCGGCAGCGTCATATATCGAGAAGCACCTTGAGACCTGGCGCAAGGCCCTGCTCGCTTAAGCGCACTGACCTGGCGGCGCACCAGTCGCCCGTAAACCTTCATCCCGAACGAAGGCGTGCCCCGCCCGTCCCGACACCCGATGCGCGAGGTCGGGCCTGGTCGTAAAATCGGGATTGATGAACAGCAGCGTCCAGCTTTCCATCTGCGGCGACGTGGAGCGGCCCGCCCGCCTCACGCTGGCAGAACTGCGCTCTGTGATGGACGCCGAAGTGGTCGCGGACTTTCACTGCCGCGAGGGCTGGAGCCGGCTCGGCGAGCGCTGGCGCGGCATACGGCTCCGCACCCTGCTCGCGCTCGCCGGCGCGGCCGACGCGGCCGGGTACGTCACGGTCGGCTGCGGCGATTACACCGCCGTGCTCACCCGCGAGCAGGCGGAGGACGAACGGGTGCTCCTCGCGCTTGAGCACGAAGGCGCCGCGAGCCCCCGGGCCGCGGGCTTCCCGCGGCTGGTCGGCCCCTCCGACTGGGACTGCTTCCTCAGCGTCAAGTCGGTGGACCGGATCGAGGTCACCCGGCAGCCCCGGCAGGCGACAGCCGCGACGATCGCGCTCGCCCGGCTCGAACGGTTAGCCACTTAACATCCTTCCCTGAGCGGCGGGGATGCCCGGTGTCGACGAGCGCCTTGATGGCCCGCGGCAGTTCGGGCGCGAACTGGACTCGTCGATGACCATGAGCCCGTCGTGCTCGAGTTCCGGTGCTGAGCACGGCGCGGAGGGCGGAGGTCAGGACACGGATCAGTCGGCCCGCTCGTAGACGCTGACATGCCGCCAGCTCGCCGCCGTGAACGGCTCGCCGTTCCAGCCGCCCCACCGTTCGCGCAGCCGGAGGCCGGCGATGCGGGCCATCAGGTCGAACTCGGCGGGATAGGCCAGGCGCAGCCGGATCGGGCTGAGGACGACGCCGTCGGTGCCGATCTGGACGTGGTTCTTGTCGAGCACTTGCGTGACGGGGTCGTACTGGCAGACCTCCAGCGTGACCGAGTCGAGCGCGATGTGCTCGGCGTTGACGAACCGCGGGTAGCGCCGGGCGGGGGCCTCCGGTATGCGGCACTCCAGGACGAACGTGCCGCCACGAGCCAGGTGCCGTGCGGCGTTCTCGAAGCAGCGGACCTGGTCGTCCTGGATGAGCAGGTTTCCGATCGTGTTGTAGACCAGGTACACAAGACCGTAGCTGCGCCCGGTGGTGACGCGGGACATGTCCCCCATCGTCACGGTGATGGCGCCGCCGCCCGGCTTCTCGCGCATCCGGTCGATCATGTGCGGCGACAGCTCGGTGCCGTCCACGCGGATCCCGGTCCTGGCCAGCGGCAGGGCGATCCGGCCGGTGCCCACGGCCAACTCAAGCGCGTCGGTCCCGGCGGCGAGCCTGGCAAGGAACGCGACGGTCTCCGCCTCGTCCCCCAGACCGTCGCCGCTGTCGTAACGCTTCGAGACCTCGTACCCGAAGCTGTTTGCGGGGTCAAAGCCCTCCATGGTCCTCGTCCCTCCTTGACTGGCGGAATGCCGATGACCGCAACCTACGGCTGAGACACTCGCCGTCTCGTGGGGCGAAAGCCGTATTCCGCGTGGCTCGCGTGCCCGCGGGCGGCTAAGCACTGGCCTAGCGCTGCTTAGCCGCCGTCCGGTCATCGTCCCTCAAGCAGGTGCAACCGGTGGGTCATGGCCGCGGCCTCGGTGCGACTGGATACGCCGAGCTTGGCCAGGATGTTGGATACGTGGACGCTCGCGGTCTTGGGCGAGATGAACAGCTCGCTGGCGATCTCGCGGTTGCCGCGCCCGACGGCGACCAGCCGCAGCACCTCATGCTCGCGCTGGGTCAGTCCGAACCGCGCGGATGCCGCGGCCCGCTGCCCGGCGGGCAGGTCGATGCGGGCCTGGCGGGCGAACTGGGCGATCCGCTGCAGAAGCGGGGCGGCACCCACCTGGTCGGCAAGGCCGACGGCGCGCCGGATCCTCGGCGAGGCGGCGTCCCGGTCCCCGGTCGCGACGGCAGCCCGGGCGGCCTGCAAGAGGGCGTGCGCCGTCGGGTAGGGCTGTCCGATGCCGTCCCACGCGGCGCCGGCGGCATCCCAAACCGCCAGGTCGTGCAGGCCGCCGGCGCGGGCGGCCTCGGCGGCGAAGGCCGCCGCGTAGGCCTCATGGAGCGGGCTGCGCCTGGCGACCCGGGCGGCCTGCTCGGCCAGCTCCGCACGCAGTCGGCGGACGTCGTCAAGTCGCGCCCCGGCCGCCTCCGCGCAGGCGCGCATCGCAGCGGTCAGCAACGCCCACTGGTACTGCGGCGCGCCTTCCCCGGGCGTGGGCGGGGAAGTGCCCGCCGCCACCAGCGCCCCGGCGAGGTCGCCGCCCGCGAGCCGGGTGTCGATCTCCAGCTGGGCCAGCGGGAACGCGAAGTGCGACTCGGCGTACAAGCCGGCCGGCAACGCGCGCAGTTCGGCGAGCGTGTGCCCCGCGGTCTCCAGGTCGCCGCGCCTGGCGGCGATACTGCCGCGGACCAGCAGTGAGCCGACGCGTCCGAGCGGCGGCTGGTCGAGGCTCAAGATCTCGTCTACTACCTCCACCGCCTCGTCCCAGCGGCCAGCCGAGGTGAGCGACTCGGCCAGGTTCGCCGCGATCGGTGCCGCCACCTGTCGGCCAAGGCCAAGCTGGCGGGCACGGGCGAGGCCATCCCGGCTGACCTCGATGGCCAGCTCATGGCGGCCGAGATCCTCCAGGCAGTGACCCGCGGTGAGATAGGCCCATACCTCAAGCTGCCCGGCGCCGAGGGCTGCCGCCTGCTCCCGCGCGGCACGCAACTGCGCGGCCGTGTCCTCGCCGCGCTGCGCCCCGACCGCGGCCAGCAGCAGCGTGGCTTCCGCCCGGCGTTCCCGGTCGCCGAGCCGGGTGGCAAGCTCGGACAGTTCCCTGGCGGTCCGCTCTGCCTCCGTATGCCGGTCCGCCCGCCGCAGCGTCCAGCCGAGCTGCGTCATGACGCGCGCGCGCACCGGAGTGGGGGCGCTGGCCAGGCGAAGCGCCTCGTGCAGATCCTCAAGCTGTCCGGGCAGCAGCAGTTCGCGCCGCAAGCTGGCCCGGCGCCGGAACCACTCAGCGAGTCGTTCCGGCGGCTCCGCCGCGCCGAGAGCGGAGATCGCCTCCTCGACGAGAGCCAGGCCGCGCTCCGGCTCGCCGGCCAGGCGCGCGGTGTCAACCGCCAGCTCAAGAACCCTGGCCCGGTCGGTGCCGACGCGCCCGGCGGCGCCGGGTACCCGGTCCCACAGCCGCAGCACCAGGTCGAGCATCCGCAGCCGCTGCGGATAGGCGAAGGCGGCCTCCGCGTCGGCCGCTGCCCGCCAGGCGGCCGCGAGCGCCCGCTCGTCGTCGCCCGCGCCCAGCCAGTGCAGCGCGAGTTGCGCTGTCCGGCCGCGTTCCCGGCCGGACGACCCGGCCACCTCAATCGCCTCGGCATATCTCCGGTGGGCGGCGGCGCGCTCGCCGGGAAGCAGGTTCTCAAGGACGGCCTCGCGGAAGAGTTGGTGCCGGAAGGCGTAGCCGTCGGCGTCGGCGGCCAGCACGTGCGCGGCTACCGCCGACCGGAGCGCCATCGTCAGCGCGGCGTCGTTCAGCCCGGTCACCGCGGCCAGCAGGCCATGCCCGACCCGGTCCCCGCCCACGGCGGCGACCCGCAGCACCTGCTGGGCCTGGCCGGGCAGTTCCCGCACCGTGGCAAGCAGCGCGTACCGCAGCCCCGCCGGCAGGCCGGAGACGATCGTCCCGTCCGGGTTCACCAGCGCCTCGGTGAACAGCGGGTTCCCGCTCCCGCGTTCGTATACCGCGTTGGTCAGGGCCGGTCCGGGCGGACGGCCGAGGATTCCCGCGAGCTGCTCGCCGGCCTGGCCGCGTGACAGCCGGGCGAGCTCGAGCCGGACGACGCCCGCGATCCGGTCAAGTCCGCCGAGCAGCGCCCCGAACGGTGCCTGGTCGAGGCCGCCGGAGCGGAACGTGACGATGAGCAGCACGGCGGCCTGGCGAAGGTTACGCACGAGGAAGCTCAGCAGGTCGCAGGTGGGCCGGTCGGCCCAGTGCGCGTTCTCGATCGCCAGCACCAGCGGCCGGTGCCCGGCGAGCGCCTCGAACAGGCTTAGCAGCAACTCGAACAGGCGCGCCCGGGTCAGTTCCGGGTCGCCGGACGGCAGCGCGCCGAACTCCGGCAGCAGCATGGCCAGCTCGTCGGCCTGCCCGCCGGGAAGCAGCGCGGCCACCCCGCCGGTGCCCCGCGAGCGGACCAGTTCCCGCAGCAGCGCCGTGAACGGCGCATATGGCAGGCCCGCCCCGCTCACCTCCACGCAACCGCCGGCCAGCACCAGAGCCTTCTCGCGAACGCTTCCGGTGAACTCGTCGACGAGCCGCGACTTTCCGCCCCCGGCTTCGGCCCCGATCAACACCGCGCCCGGCCCGCCGGCCGTGGCCTCGGCGAACGCCCTGGCCAGCACCGCCATTTCAGCGTCCCGGCCCGCGAAGACGGGACTCCTCCTCTCGGCGACCACGCTAGCCATGATGGCACGCAGCGCCGGTCCCTATCGCGTGCCGGTCACTGGCTCACCGGACGGTGCGGGATCAGCTCAGGTGGCGCGGCGCCGGGCGCGCAGCACGATGTCGTGGGCGTGGTGCGAGGCGGAGGCGGCTCCCGGCGGGCGGGGGCGCTTCTCGTGAAGCTCGATGTCCCAGGCCGGCGAGGCGGCGAGCGCGGCCGCGAAGTCGTCCACCCGTACGTAGGCGTCCGGGTCGAACGGCCGGCTGTGGTCCGGTGCGCCGGCCGGCGCCCGCATCGGCTCGAGGTCGTGGCTCACGATGAGCAGCGTGCCGTCCGGGGCGACCGCGTTCAGGAGGTTGCGCACGCCGCGGCCGTCGGGTGTGCGGGGAATCGAGGCGTACTGCGCCGAGACGAGGCCGAACGCTGCCGTCTCGAACGGGTCGCGCGCGTTCGCGTCGGCATGGTGGCACTCGACGCACAGGCCGCGGCGCCGGGCCTCGGCGCGGACCCGGTCAAGGGCGCGCTGCGAGATGTCGCTCGCGGTCACGCTCCAGCCGCGCTCGGCCAGCCAGAGCGCGTCACCGCCCTCGCCGGCGCCGACGTCGAGCGCGCGGCCGGGCGCGAGGCCGCTGACCTCGCTGACGAGCGTGCCGTTCGGGTTGCCGCTCCACATCTGGTCGCCCCCGTAGCGGTGGTCCCAGTCGGACTCGTTGGCCGACGGCCGGGCCGCGGCCCGGATGTCGTCGCGGGCGAGGCTGAAGCTGATCATGGCGCCGACCCGGCTGCCGTTGGCGGCGGCCTGCAGCACCTGCTGGGTCGGGTCGGCCACGTTTCCGGCCGCGTACAGGCCGGGTACTTTCGTTTCCCCGGTCGCGTCGGTCTCGAGGAAGTCCCCGAGCCCGGTCGGGTGTGCCGCGGGCCGCAGGCCGAGTGACGCGAACGGTTCGGCGCGAACCCTGAACCGGGGACCGACCGCCACCGCGTCGGCGTCAACGGAGCCGTGGCCGGACAGTCCGACCGCCGTAACGCGGCCGTCGGCGCCGGCGACGATGCGGCTCACCGGTCCCCGCACGATCTTCACCCCGGCGGCCCGCAGGGCGTCAAGCTCGGCGGCGTCCACGCCCGCGGGGTCGTGGAGCACCACGGCGAGCTCGGAACTCAGCTGGCGGAACAGCCCGGTGCTGTGCAGCCCCGTCGGATGGGTCACGATCTGGACGATGCGCTGGTCGCGGAACTCGTAGCCGTGGCAGAACGGGCAGTGGATGACGTCGCGCCCCCAGTGCTCCGCGAGACCGTCAATGTCCGGGAGCTCGTCCACCAGGCCGGTGGCGGCAAGCACCCGGCGGGCGATGACGGAGTGGCCGCCGGCGAGTTCGGCACGGAAGTCGCCGGCTTCGGTGCGGGTCACGCGACTCACCAGGCCGGTGAGGATCTCGCCGCCGTAGCTACGGACCTCTTCCCGGCCGGCGGCGGTCAGCTCCGACGGGGCAAGCCCTTCACGGCCGAGGTAGCCGTGCATGTGCGCGGCGGGGGCGTTGCGCGGATCGGCGGCATCGACGACGATCACGGACCGGCGCTGACGCCCGAGCTGAAGCGCGGCGGCAAGCCCGGCGGCCGACCCGCCGACGACGCAGACGTCGCAGTGTCGCTCTACTGTGCGGATGTCATGGCTGCTCATACCTCGTAACGGTACGTTGCTTCGCGCAAAGTGCAAACTTCTTTGCTATATTAGCAAGAAGGCGGAAGGGCGATATGACCGAGCTGAACGAGATTGAACAGGTGGTCCGGACCCGGCTGCGGAGCCTCCGGCACACGCTCGGCCTGTCACTCGACGAACTCGCCGCGCGCACCAGCCTCAGTCCCTCCACTATCAGCCGGGTCGAGACCGGCAAGCGGACGATCAGCCTTGACATCCTGCTGCCGCTGGCAGCGGCCCTGCAGGTCGACCTTGACGCGCTCCTCGACGTGCGCAGCGACGACGACGTGGTCATCCGCCCGGCACCGAACTGCTCGGGCGAGCGCACAACCTGGATGCTGAGCCGGCCAACCGCCAGCAGGATCGCCGTCAAGATACGGATCGAGCCGTCCCGCAGGACCGAAGAGCAGCGGGTCCACCCCGGCCACGACTGGTTCTTCGTCATCACGGGACGGGTGCGCCTGTCGCTCGGCGAACGCGAGATCACCGTCCAGGCCGGCGAGTCCGCCGAGTTCTCCACCATGACTCCCCATGCCATCGCGGCCATCGACGGCCCGGCCGAGCTCATCATGATCTTCGACCGTGACGGCCAGCGCGCCCACGTCCACCACGAAACCTCAGGCCAGCCGGCAATCTAAACCTAGATGGATTCACACCCTCGACGGGTCCGTCGCGGCGTCTACGAGACAGCTGGGTCAGAAGTCGAGCAGGTCTACCGGGTCAAAGGTGACGATGAGCGGCTTGTCCGCGTCGGTCACAACCTCAAGCCGGGTGCCTTCGGTGACCGCCGGGGAGGCGGTGTAGGTTCCGCCGTCCAAGGTGAGGACCGGTGCCAGGGATCAGTCCCTGCGATGGCGGTGGTCAGCACGTAAGCGGCTTCGGGGGTGCTCGCGGTCCGGGTGTCAGTATCGTTGTTGATCCGCGGGTCGAGGTACCGCGGCGAACGGCGACAGCGTGAACCAGCCGGGCGCGGCACGGCGCAGTTCCTCTGGGCCGTGCACTTCCATCGCCCCGGTGCGGAGCGCTTCCGGCCAGCTGAGGTCGCCGCGCCAGACCTGGGTCATGTGGCGCAAGGTCGCGGTCAGCGTCACCGCGACCGGGTAGCCAGGGTCGGTGTCGCAGACATCCGCCTCGCCGGGCGTGATCACCAGCCACCAGTCGCGGACCTTGGCAGGCAGGTCCGGGAACCGGAACTGGACCACCGTGCGCCCGCCGGGCGTCGCGGCATGGTCGATGTTCCGGTGCATGTCCCACAGCAGCAGCTGCGGGTCGAGGTCTTCGTTGCCGAGTTCGCCGACCCAGCGCGTGCCCCAGGCCCCGAGCGCCTCGATGATCGGGCGCAGCTCCTGTCCCGCCGGCGTCAGCAGGTACCGGACCCCGCCGTCGTCGCGCTTGTCGACGATCCCGGCCCGCACCAGTTGCCTCAGCCGCTTGGACAGCAGCGAGGGCGACATCCGCGGCAGCCCGCGGCGCAAGTCGTTGAAATGCTCGCTGCCGGTCAGCAGTTCCCGGAGCACGAGCAACGTCCAGCGCTCATCCAGCAGTTCCATCGCCTTCGAGACCGGGCAGAACTGGTAGTAGGAGGCACTCATCCCCGCAGACTAGGCCCTGCCGTCGGTCATAGCCAGTCCTCGGTACAGATCTTGTACTAGTTGCCGGCCGGGTCCGTTCCTACCCTCGGAACCTCAGGCAGCAGCCATGACCGACGGAGGGGACCGAGATGACCACAGCGCTTGACGCGGCCGGGGCCGACCGCGTACTCAAGTCCGCGCACCGCGCCATGTGGGCGCTGGGCGACTATGCCACTGTTGCCAGCGAAGTCATCCCCCGCCTGGGCGCGGACCTCGTCGAGGCCTGCGGTGTCCGGCGGGGGATGCGCGTGCTCGATGTGGCGGCTGGCCCGGGCAATGCCGCCATTCCCGCTGCGCTGACCGGGGCGAGCGTGGTGGCCAGCGATCTCACTCCCGAGCTCCTCGAGGCGGGGCGCTTGGCCGCGGCGCGCCAGGGCGCCGTGTTGGAGTGGCGGCAGGCCGACGCCGAGGCCCTGCCCTTCGCCGACGGCGAGTTCGACGTGGTCTTGTCCTGCGTCGGTGTGATGTTCGCCCCCCACCACCAGGCCAGCGCCGACGAACTGGTCCGCGTCTGCCGGCCGGGAGGAACCATCGGCCTGATCAGCTGGACGCCCCAGGGGTTCGTGGGCGAGATGCTGGCGGCCATGAAGCCTTATCTCGCGCCGCCCCCGCCCGGTGCTCAGCCGTCGCCTCTGTGGGGCCAGGAGGAGCACGTCAGCGCGCTGTTCGGCGACCGGGTCACCGACCTGGCCATGCGCCGGCAGGCCACCCGGGTGGACTGCTTCGCCACTCCGGAGGAGTTCCGCGACCTCTTCAAAACCTGCTATGGCCCGACCGTCTCCGCCTACCGGGGCATTGCGGAGGACCCAGAGCGCGTCGCCGCGCTTGACCGCGCTCTCGCCGACCTAGCCCGCCGCCACGACCGCGGGACCACCTCGACCGTCATGGACTGGGAGTACCTGCTGCTGACCGCCCGCAGGCAGGGCTGACGGCCGCGAAAGCCCTTTGCGGACGTGGCGGCTGATGCCGCACGCTTGCTGGCGTGTTCCGGTTCGCCGTCTTCGTCGCCTCCGCGCTCGGCCGCGCGGCGTTGACGGCTGCCTCCGCACTGCTATCGCCTGCGGGCTTGCTCGCCCTCGACAGCGTGCGACGCTGACCTCGGCAGCGAGGTCTCGGCCGACGAGGCGTTTGAGTTTGGCGCGGACGCCTTCGATGGTGTTCTTGCTGGTGGCGGGCAGGTTGAGGGCCAGGGCGATGTCTTTGGCGCGGATACCGTCCGGGTGGTCGGTCAGAACGCCGAGGATGTCCTGGTGGGCGGGTGGGAGAGGCGGGCCGGCGGGCCGGGGCGGTTGATCGGCTGTGCCGGTGAGTTCCAGCAGAGTCTGGTGCGTGACCTCCAGCGGGTCTAGGCGTTGCCGGGCGCCGGCGAACTCGGCGGTGAGAGGGTCGAGCATGACTCCAGCCCTGTGACGGGTGACAAGACCCGCTGCACCGGCATGTTTCCTCCGGTGATCTGCGTGATGGACGGCGGCAGATAACCACATCCGGCAGGCGGACCACCGGGTAACGAACGCCTATGAAACACCGTTCCACTCCGCACCGGGCGGAATGTGCGGCCTTCGAACTTGGCGAACCGGCCGTTGGCACGGCTACCGGACGCGCCGGCGCTCGGGGCCTCAGGCCCACGACTTGGCCGAGTGGGTTCGACTGCGCTAACTTGGTCGTATGACTAACTTGGTCGATCGAGCAACTTCAAGCCGCGGCCATCGCCGCCGCGAGCAGTTGATAGATGCGGGCACCACGTTGCTGGCGGATGGCGGCTGGCCTGCGGTGACCACGCGGGCGGTGGCGGAGCGGGCCGGTACCAACATCGGGTTGATCCACTACCACTTCGGCGGCCTACCCGGCCTGCATGCGGCCATCGCACGGAAGGCCGGCGACGAGGTCATCACCCCGGTCGTCGACGCCCTCCTGGAGGTCCAGGACCTTAACGCCGCTCTGGACACCGTCCGCGACCTGGTTCCGGCCACGACCGGCGACGGCCAGACGATGCGGCTGGCGGTGGAGCTGATGGCGGGTGCCCTGCGCGACCCCGCGCTGGGCGAGGTTGTGCGTGACGGGCTGCGCCAGGCACGGGCGCGGATCGGTGAGCGGCTCGGAGAGCTCCACCCGTCTTGGTCCGAGGCGAGGCGTACCGGCGCGGCCACCGTCATCACCGCGCTGCTGGACGGGCTCATGCTGCACCGGCTACTGGACGCGTCGCTGCCCGTCGACGAGGCGTTGGCCGCGCTCGGCGATCTGATCGGAGACGCCCATGAGGGTGCTCATTTCCGGTGATGGCGTTGTTGGCCTGACCTGTGCCTACTGGCTGTATCAGGCGGGCCGCGGCCGTGTTGTGCTGATCGGCGACGTCTGCGGCGCGCTGACTTTCACCTCCGCCCAGGGTGCCTCGCTTGCCATGGCCGGCGGTTACCTGCTCGCCGAGGCGCTCGCGCCCACCCTCGTGACCATACGGCCGCGTTTGCAGCGTATGAGGCGCGCTTGCGGCCTGTGGTCGCTGAGCGCCAGCGCCGCGCCCGCACCTTGGCCCGCGGGCTGTGCCGGCCACGCGCACCGGCCAGAGCGTCCAGCGCATGGTCACCGGCTCGTCCTGCGGGAGGCCTGTGCTCCGCTGCTGCGCCGCGGCTTCGGCGACACCAGCAGCATCCTGCCCATACCGCCCAACGATGCGAAAGAGACAGAGCAATGAGGGTTTTTGTCGCCGGTTCAACCGGCTATCTAGGAAGGCATATCGTCCGGGAGCTGAAGGACCGCGGGAACTATGTTCGGGCGCTGGCTCGTGACTCCGCGCGGTTGGAGCCGGTCCGCGATGCGGTCGACGACGTGTTCACGGCTGATGCCACCGATCGGGAGGCACTCGCGGGCTGCTGCGACGGTATCGACGCGGTCGTCAGCGCCATCGGGCTCGTGGGCAAGAAGAGCAGGCAGACCTGCTGGGACGTGGACCACGGGGCCAACCGGAACCTGCTGGAAGAGGCCGACCGGGCCGGGGTCGGCAAATTCGTCTACTCCTCCGTGGTCCACGCACCCGCCTTGGAGAAGCTGCAACTCGTCCGCGCCAAGCGCGCGTTCGAACAGGACCTGCGCAGCTCCGGGATGGCGTACACGATCCTGTTCCCGAACGGCTTCTTCTCCGACTTCGACGAGTACCTCGACATGGCCCGCAAGGGCCGCGTCTACGTCTTCGGCGACGGCCACTTCCGCATCAACCCCATTGACGGCGCCGATGTCGCCACGGCAGCAGCCGATGCCCTCAGCACTAACGTCAGCGAGGTCGAGCTCGGCGGCCCTGACGTCCTCACACACGAGCAGATCGCTCAGGCAGCCTTCCACGCACTGGGCACGACCCCGCGCATCACCCGCATCCCGGCCGGGCTCCTCAAGTCGGGCCTGGTGCTGATGCGTCGGCTGACCCCACTGCGCGTACACGGGATCGTCGAGTTCCCGCTCACTGTGCTCACCCACGACGTGATCTCCCCGACCACTGGCCAACGGCACCTCGCCGACCACTACCAACAGGCGGCGACATCCAGCCCCGCCGTCCGGCTCGCGGATCACCGTGACCGATGACGGCACGGAAGGCAGTTCCCGCGACCGCTTCACCTTTAGATCGCCGATCTTTGCGACGTACAGCCGGTCCCCGTGGAGGGCGAACCCGTTGCGGGTGAGCCGGATGGACTGCCGCCCGTGCTTGCGCCTGAACTGAGGGCGCCCGGCCTGACGGCTATCTGGACGTGGCCCGGCGGACTCGGGTGTGGGCAGCGGGCATGGCGAACACGGAGCAGACATCCCCTCGGCAGTGCGAATCGGGTCGACTCATCAGAGCCCGGCCGAGCGGTTGCCGGCGCAGGTGCGCGATGCCGGGCGGGCGGCCTAGGGCTCGGCGTCGTCGGCGGTGTCGAGCAGGGCCGGACGGGCGGACAGGATGTGCACGCGCATCACGGCCTCGGCCCAGGCCGGGTCGCCGGCCCGCAGCGCGCTGAGCAGGTCGCGGTGCTGCCGCATGCTCTCCAGCATGCGGGAGGGGGAGTAGCGCCGGTAGGTGCGCGAGATGACCGGGACGTGCAGCAGCGCGTTCATGAGCTCCGGCAGCAGCGAGTTGCCGGACGCGGCGATGACCGCGCCGTGAAACTCGCGGTTCAGCTCGGTGATCAGGTCGATGTCGGCGGCGGTCCCGTCGGCGGTCGCGGCTTCCATCCTGGTGACTAGGTCGTCCATCGCGGCGAGGTCCGCGTCGGTGACCAGGGTCGCGGCCCGCGCGGCGGCGTGTCCCTCGAGGATGGCGCGCAGGTCGGAGATGTCGCTGAGCTCGCTGGTGGTCCACCGCCGGACCCGGGCGCCCTTGTTCGGCAGGGTGGAGAGCAGGCCCTCCGAGCCCAGCCGGCGCAGCGCTTCCCGAACGGGGGTCCGGCTGACCCCGAGGGCATCTGCCAGGTCGGCCTCGCCGAGCCGGGCGCCGGGGGCGTAGACGCCGTCCAGGATGCCTTGCCGGAGCGTGGCGTACACCCGGTCCACCGCCTGGGTAGCCGGGGTTCCCGCTTCGCTGCCAGCTGGCCGCACGTCCCTCACCTCCCGGCGTAGAGCGTAACGCGGATCCCGCCGGGCTCAGGACGCGGCGACGGGCGGGAACGTCCCGGCCCGGCCCAGCAGGGCGGGGTTGGCGTGCCCGAGGCGCTCCTCGATGTAGGACGACGCGGCGAGCAGGGGCGTCATGTCGATCCCGGCCTCGATGCCACTGCGGCCGAGCGCGTACAGCAGGTCCTCGGTGGCGATGTTGCCGGTCGCGGCGGGGGCGAACGGGCAGCCTCCGATGCCCCCGCTGCTCGCGTCGAGCGCGGTCACACCCGCCTCAATGGCGGCGAGCGCGTTCGCGTAGCCGGTGTTCCTGGTGTTGTGGAAGTGGCAGCGCAGCGGGAGGCTGGTCTCGCTCCGCACGGCCGCGACCAGGGTCCGGACGTCGCGGGGGACCGCCACGCCGATGGTGTCGGCAAGCGCGAGCTCGGTTACGCCCACGTCGGCGCACTGGCGCACGATGTCGGCCACACGCTCGGGCCGCACCTCGCCTTCGAACGGGCAGCCGAACGCGGTGGCGACCGTCACGGTGACCGCCAGTCCCGCGGCGCGGGCCGTCCCGGCGATGAGCGCCGTGGCCCTGATCGCCTCCGCCGTGGTCAT
>Ga0070679_100003512_pt1 | contig 14359 bp, 12 predicted proteins | sample KBSC63BmetaG_FD_65652 | JGI IMG/M metagenome (GOLD analysis project Ga0070679, IMG submission 65652) | Corn rhizosphere microbial communities from Kellogg Biological Station, Michigan, USA - KBS C6-3B metaG | ecosystem: Host-associated > Plants > Roots > Rhizosphere | place: USA: Michigan... | reverse complement strand
CGGGAGGCCGTGCCGGACGCGCGGATGCTGCGACCGATCGCTTGACCACATGCGCATCGACCGTCGCATTGTTCATCGACGGGTAGATGCCGGCGCTCAAGACGTTGCTGTAGACCGTCCACGCGCAGCCCAACACGAGGCCTGCGACCGCGACGCTGCCGAGGAAATGCTGGGGAATAGCTCTACGGGAGGATTTCCCGCGGACGGAATCCGCACGGCGATACGCACCGGTACTCATACTCATTTACACGCCGCCCACAACAATTCCACCAAGTCCCCCGTCGATATGCGCCCGGAATCCCGGGCTGCATTTCGCAGAGGCGCGGAGCGTCATTAAGGCGAGTTTTAGTTAAATGCGGATTAAACGCAGGCGGTTCCATGGCAAGCACAACTGCATGGAACTGTTGCGGAAATTACCCGTATCGATACGGGACAAATCATGATGTAGCCACATTCGACGACCGGGTCGAAGGCGATCGAAAACATCGACCCGGTACCCGCGCTACTACTTCAATTCCGGCGGCGGCGCGCGGTCGAACACCTCGCCCGTCGGTTGCTCCATCACATCGAGCGCGTAGGTCTCGATCAGCAGCGGACCGCGTTTGCGCGCAACTTCCGCGACTTTGTCGACGCGGGCAAAGGCGTCTTTCAGGGAGCCCTGATCGACGTCGCGCACATAGAGCAGTTTGCCGGCAAGCTGCGCCGCCGAAGGCTCGGGCATGTTGACCCAGCGGATGCGCTGGTTCTGCTGGGCCACGCAGGTGCCCTTCGGCAGATAGAAGGCGAGCCAGCCGGTGGTGCCGTAGTCCGGCGCCAGCACGCAAGTGGCGCCAACGCGCGCCCGCACCGCCTCGATCTCACGCGCGGTTTCGCGCCAGCCGACGCCGACGCTGCGCACGGTGGCGTCGCGGCGATAACCGGACAGCATGCCGGTATTGGCCTGCACCACCAGCAACGCGAACATCACGATGCCGCCCGGCGCCGCCCAGCGCAGGCAGAAGTCGACCACGCGCTGCTCGCGCGGCGCCCATTGTACGAGGTGGGCAGCGACCGCGGCCGCGATCGCAAACGCCGGATAGACCGGCGCAAACCAGTTCGCCTCGACGCGGGCATGCAGCGAATGCCAGACGAAATAGCCAACGATGGTCCAGAACATGGTGTTGACCAGCACGCGTACCGCCAGTGCGCCCGCAAGACGCTGGTACAGCGCGTAGAGTCCCATCGCGCCGAGGATCCACACCGCAGGGGTTGCGAACACGACCTGGGTCGGGATCAGCTCGGCGATGAAGACCGGGCGAAAATCCTCGATGCGCGCGCGGCCCAGCTGCTTGATGAAGGAAACCCAGTGGTGATCGGCATTCCACCAGATCACCGGCGCAAACATCAGGACCGCGACCAGGCCGCCGAGATAGAGCCACGGCGAGATCAGCCAGTGCCGCAGCTTCGGCACCACGACGAGCCAGATCAGGATCGCCGGCCCGAAGAACAGCGCGGTGTATTTCGAAAGCAGCGCGCAACCCGCGGCGACGCCGACCGCCAGCCACCAGGCGCCGCGCCCGGTCTGCAGCACCTTGGCGAGCGTCAGCAATACGAACGCTGACGCGACCAGCAGTGGCGCGTCCGGCGTCACGATCATGGTGCCGACTGCCGCCATCAGCGTGACATTGAGAAGGATCGTCGCGGTCGACGCCACCCGCCGGCCGCCGAACAGGACCCACGTCGTCTCGTACATCGCCCAGCTCATCGGCAGCGCCAGCAGGATCGAGACCAGCCGCACGCCGAGTTCGGTATCGCCCGCGATCAGCGTACCGAGCCGGATCACCAGCGCTACCATCGGCGGATGATCGTAGTAGCCGCCGGCGAGAGCCTTCGACCACATCCAGTAATAGGCTTCGTCGAAGGTGATCGGCGTGAAGGCCGCGGCCACGAGGCGCAGCGCCACCAGCGCCAGGACAATCAGAACCGTGTTGAGGACGAGCCGCGCCTCGTTCGGATTCATACTTGGAATATCTCTTGTTTAAATCATCTCTTGCGCCAGACGAACAGTCCGGACATCGCATAATTCCAGACCACACCCATTAGCGCGCCGGCGGCGCCAGCCAGCCACCAGATCGGCTCCTGATCGTAGACCGAGAACGCGACGCCGACGTTGGCGAACAGCCCGACGCTGCAGACCAGATAGAACAGCAGCAGGCCGCGCAAGATGGCAAAACCCTTCAGCCGCTGGTCGCGATAGGTGAGAAAATTGTTGAGGATGAAATTGCTGGTCATGGCGACCAGCGCGCCGGCGGCCTGCGCCTCCGGAAACGGCGCCTTGAAGATCTCGAGCGCGATAAACAGCGTGGTCAGATGCACGACGAGGCCGATGGAGCCCACCATCGCGAACAGCAGGAAGCGCAGCGACACCACGTCGTGGGTCAGCTTCGCCAGCACCAGGCCGAGGAAATCCAGCGCCACCATGGAATCGAGCTTGCTCTCGCCATGCTGGCGCGAGCCGAACGTGAAGGGAACCTCGATGGTGCGCAGCTTGCCCTCCGCGGTGGCGACGATGTCGAGCAGGATCTTGAAGCCCTGGGTGGAGAGCTGCGGCGCCAGTTGTTCGAACTTGTCGCGGCGGATCATGAAGAAGCCGCTCATGGGGTCGGCGATCTCGACCTTCAGTACGCGCTTGGCGACTTCGGTCGCCAGCTGGCTGGCGCCGGCGCGGCTCTTGTTGAAACTGTCGGCGCTGCCGCCCTCGATATAGCGGCTGCCGACCACGAGTTCGGCCTCGCCGTTCTGCAGCAACCCCACCATCTTCGGCAGTTGGGTTTCGTCGTGCTGCAGATCGGCATCGATCACCGCCGCATAGGGCGCGCTCGATGCCAGAATGCCTTCGATGCAGGCGCCTGACAGCCCGCGCCGCCCGATCCGGCGGATGCAGCGCACGCGGGGATCCTGCCGCCCCAGGCCGCGCACCACTTCCCAGGTGCCGTCGGGCGAATTGTCGTCGACGAACACGACTTCCCAAGGGATGCCGGCCAGCGTCGCTTCCAGCCGCCGGTACAGCACCGTGACGTTGTCACGCTCGTTGAAGGTCGGGACCACGACCGAAAGCTGCGGCAAACCGGTGGCCTGCGACGGGGTTTCGGGGCCCGGTTTGATGGCGTCATTCATGGGGCCAGCGTATATCCGCAGCCGCCGTTGCTGCCAAGCGCAGGCTCGGGATCAAGCAGTTTGCGGGGGAAAAGGGTCAAAAATACCCTAAAAATGCCAACGACCACGAACAGAGGGCGCGCGTACATCCGGCGCTGCCAGCCAATTCATGGTCGTTCCAGCGCCGGAGCTATGAAGCGTCGACGTCGCCGTTAGAAAGTAAATAGGGAGGCCCGGGCCGTTCCGCAAGGGGCGACGATATCGACGATATCCAAGGGACCGGTATCTATTGATTGGGCACTTCCCGGATCACCGGGCCGCGAGGCGCCGGGACGGCCGGTGCCGTCGCCTGCGCCGGCTGAGCGGCGGCCGGTTTGGCAGGCTTGCCGAACTGCCCGATTGGCCCATAGGCAACGGCAGCCACCAGCACGATCGACGCGATAATGGCGCCCAGAATACCCGCTACCGACTGAGAGTTCATACCCGACAATCCTCAACGCCCAATGGGCGGAATTGATATCACGGAAAACCGGCGCGGAGGAATAGCCCCCACCCCGTGATGGTTACTTCGCCGCGGCCTTGCGCCGCGCGAACGCCGTGACGATGTCCTTTTGCGCCAGCGCGATGGCATTGTTGGCGGTGGTCATGTTGGCGCCAGCCTCGCTGTTCGGGAATTGCAGTCCGAGAAAATCCACCAGCGCGACCCGGAAATTCTGCCGCTCGGACGGACAGGCGCTCGCGATCAGCATGCCAAAATCCTGTTCCGACAGGCTCTTGTTGCTCTCGCGCGGAAATTCCCGGGCAAGGCAGTTCCAGTAGTCGTCGCGACCCGACACCGCCAGGCGATGCGCGTCGTCGGTCTCGTCGGCCACGGCAACAAATGTCGTGGCGGCAGATGTGGTGATCGCCACCGCCAGGGCCAGAATGATTGCACGCATACCGCACTCCCTTCGCAACAATCGCATGAATTGCGACATTTCTTCTGAACGTTTCCGGTGCAGTCTACCAACATTTCTCGCAATATTTCTCGTGCAGTCCTGTTCCTCTCCCAAATGTCATCACGCGAGTGCCCTGCAACTGACAAGCAAGAACCGCGATTCCAGCGCAAACATGGCGCAGATTCGCCCTTTGGTTTGACATTGGATAGGGGAACGAGATGTCGAGTACAGACGATACCAAACCGGCGGCGAAGACCGGACGACGTAATCGCAAGGGCGAAGCCCGGCGCCAGAAACCGGAAGCGGCGGAGAGCCCGGCCCCGGTTGAAGTGCAAGCCCCGGAAGTGGAACAACCGCAGGTTCCCCAACCGGATCCGGAGGCGGCCGTCAGCGAACCGCTTGAGGCCGTCGTCGCCGAAGCCATGGCCGTTGACGATAATGCCGTCTCGGCCGATGCCCCCTCGCTGGCTGAAATCTCCGGGCCGGCCGAGCCTGCGCCGACCGAACCTTCGACCGCCGAATCCTCGCCTGTCAGCCTGCAGACCATCGCGAACGCCTATCGCGACTACACCCGGAAATCATTCGAGCAGTTCGGGTCGTTTTTCGAGCAGCTCAGCGGTGTTCGCTCGCTCGACAAGGTGATGGAAGTGCAAACCGAATTCGTGAAACGGGCTTACGAGAATTCGGTGACCGAGTCGCAGAAGATCCGCGAACTTCACCGCAAGCTAGCCCGGCAAACCCTCGAACCGTTTGAGGGCCTCGTCGGCAAGACGCCCGAGACCCACGACAAGTCCTGAAAGCGTGACGCGGAATGGCCCGAGACCGCTTGAAGCAACGGGCTCCGGTTTCCGGAGCCTTTATTTTGCCCCGTCAGCCGGCGTTGGTTTTCAGCCTGCGTTGGCTTCGCTTCGACGCCGGTCCCGCGCCTCGCATGTAGTGCTGTTCCGGCCGGTACCGGCGGGGGAAGATCCGCACCAACCTGGCGATGAGTATCGATATCCAGTGGAGAATGGCCATCGAGCGGTCCTTTCGTCTTGATGAATTCAAGCGCCTAACTGCCCGGTCAGCCGCTCGTGGAACGAGGAGCTGCGCTGGTCGAGCCCGGAGAAGGTGACGGTGGCGCCGTGTTCGCGGTATTTGGTTTCGATTGCATCCAGTGCTGCGACGCTCGAAGCGTCCCAGATCTGCGAATGGGTGAGATCGATCGCGACCCGCTTGGGATCGTCGCCGTAGGAAAAACGTTCGACCAGATCGTTGCTGCTGCCGAAGAACAGCGGCCCGTGGACGCTGTAACGAACGGACTGACCGTCCTCGCTCGGCGTGCGCTCGGCACGAATGACATGGGCGACCCGGCGCGCGAACAACACCATCGCCAGCAGCACGCCGACGGCGATGCCGAAGGCGAGATTGCTGGTCGCGACCGTCACCGTCACCGTCAAGATCATCACCAGCGTTTCCGGGATCGGCATCCGCTTCAATGTCGCGGGCTGCACACTGTGCCAGTTGATGGTCTTGAGCGCTGCGATCATCATCACGGCGGCCAGCGCCACCATCGGGATCTGCGCCATCAGGTCGCTGAGACCTGTCACCAGCACCAGCAGCACGATCGCGGCCACCGCCGTCGAGATACGGGTGCGGCCGTTGCCGATTTTGACGTTGACCACGGTCTGGGCGATCATCGCGCAGCCGCCGATGCCGCCGTAGAAACCGGCGGCGATGTTGGCGATGCCGAGCGCCCAGGACTCCCTGCCCTTGTGCGAGCGCGTATCGGTGAGGTCGTCGACCAGCTTGGCGGTCAGCAACGTTTCCAGCAGGCCGACAAAGGCGACGCTGAGCGCGGTCGGCCAGATGATGCGGAGCGTATCGAGACCAAGGGGAACGGTGAACGCGGTAAGCCCGGGTAGTCCGGGCGCCATCGCGCCCTTGCCGCCGACATTGGGAACGGTGAGTTGCCAGAGAATCACGATCGCGGTCACCACGATGATGGCGATCAGCGGCGCCGGTACGGCGTTGGTCAGCCGCGGCATGACAAGGACGATGGCGATCGTCAGTGCGAACAGCGGATAGACCACCCACGGAACATTGAGGATGTGGGGGACCTGGGCGGCGAAGATCAGAATGCCGAGCGCATTGACAAATCCGATCATCACCGACCGCGGCACGAAGCGCATCAGCCGCGCAAGACCGGCCAGACCGAACACGATCTGGACGACACCGGCGAGGATGATGGTCGGCAGGATGTAGCCTGTGCCGTGCAGCTTCACCATCGGCCCGATCACCAGCGCGATCGAGCCCGCAGCTGCGGTCACCATCGCCGGCCTGCCACCGAGCACCGACATCACGAGGCACAACACGATCGAGGCGACCAGCGCCACCTTGGGATCGACGCCCGACACGAATGAAAACGAGATCACCTCCGGAATCAGCGCCAGCGCCGTGACCATTCCGGCCAGCGACTCCCGGACGAACAGGTTCGGCGCCCGGATCACTTCCGATATCGACGGCGAATCCTCGAATTGATTTTGGGTGGCGGTAGAGCTGATGATTGTCATCGGGTGGTATCCAGAATTTGTCGTCGGTTGTTTACGGTTAGCCGGCGGACGGTTTGCGCACGACGCAGCGGAAGCCGATGTGGCAGGTGGAGGAATCGACCGTTTCGCCCTGACGGGCCGATGGCCGGTAACGCAGGCAGTAGTTGGGCGCGCAGAGATGCGAACCACCCTTCACCGCCATGCGCGTGGAGCTATCGTTGCCGGCGCTCGTATGGCAGCAGGATTGCTGAGATTGATCCGGCGTCGCGTCGTAGAGGCTGGCGGTCCATTCCCAGACATTGCCGACCATGTCGAACAGGCCGTAGCCATTCGGGGGAAACGCATCGACCGGCGACGTGCCGGCGTAGCCGTCCTCGGCGAGATCTTCATAGGGAAAGCGGCCCTGCCAGGTGTTGGCGAGAAATCTTCCTTCGGGATTGGCGGCGTCGCCCCAGGGATAGGCCTTGCCTTCAAGACCGCCACGGGCGGCGAATTCCCACTCGGCCTCGGTCGGCAATTCCTTGCCGCACCACGCCGCATAAGCGCGCGCATCCTCATGGGCGATGTGGACGACGGGATGGTCGTCAAGGCCGGCCAGCGAGCTATGCGGCCCTTGTGGATGCCGCCAGTCGGCACCCACCCTGTATTCCCACCAGGCGAGGTTGTCGCGCAGGCTGACGGGACGACCGGGTTTTTTGAACACCAGCGAGCCCGGCACCAGCAGTGCGGGATCGGCGTCGGGATACATCGCCGGATTCGGCGGACGTTCGGAGTAAGTGACGTAGCCGGTGGCGTCGACGAATTTGCGGAAGTCGGCATTGGTGACGGGATAGATGTCGATCCAGAAGCCGTCGACGTGCGCGGGACGGACCGGGCGTTCTTCCCGATAGAAGCTGTTCGAGCCCATCAGGAAGTTGCCGCCCGCGAGAAACACCATGTCCTCGCGGTCGGCAGCGGCGGCTCCGGTGCCCGCGGTTGGCTGGCCGGAGAGCGAGCAACAGCCCTCTCCCCGGCGATGGCCAGCTGCACCTTTCGCGATCGTTTCCGTTCTCGTCGGTGCAGTCATGACCGTCACGCCTTGGCGTACTGCTTGGGCACGAAGTCGAGTGCTGCGCCCGGCGGAATCAGTTCCTCCTTCTTGGCACTGTCCTCGAACTCCCTGATGATGCGCTGCGCATGCTGCATCACCCACCAGCGCACGTAGCGCTGGTTGACGGCCTCACGCTCCTTCGGGTCTTCCTGCAGATGCGTGATACGGGCGAAGCCGAGCGGCAATTCCGGATCGTGGAAATGCTGCTGCCGCTTGAAGTTGATCTTGAAGTCCTTCCACTTCACCGCATGCAGTTCGTCCTTGAGCCAGACGATGCAGGACTCGCGGTTCGAGGTCGGCTGCTTGCCGAGGAAGAACGGGCTCTGGTCGACGCCGTCGATCAGGCGGTCGGCGGGCGCCTTGCAGCCGGTCATCGACAGCAGCGTCGTGAACATGTCGGTGACATGAACCATCTCGTTGCTTTCGATGCCTGCCGGAATGTGCTCCGGCCAGCGGATCAGCAGCGGCGTACGGATGCCGCCTTCCGCCGACGAGAAGTAGGAGCCGTCGAAGAAGCCGCCGGTTCCGCGGCCGGCGAGATGATCCTCGGCGCCGTTGTCGCCGCACATCACGACGATGGTGTTGTCGGCGACGCCGAGCTCGTCGAGCTTGTCGAGCAGCACGCCGAAGTCGTGATCCAGCATCAACAGGCAGTCGCCCCACTCGCCGTTGGTGCTCTTGCCGACGAATTCGTCGCGCGGCGACATCGGGAAGTGCATCAGCGAGTGGTTGAAGTAGCAGTAGAACGGCTTGTCGTCCTTGACGGACTTTTCCATGAACTTGAGCGCGCGCTTCTGGTACTCGAGATCACAGGTCTTCTTGGTCTCCATGGTGAGCTGCTCGCTCATGATCGGCTTTGCGCCCTTGCCCTTGACGCCTTCATGCATGTGCGAGAATCCGTCGCGCTCCGGCACGTAATGCGGGTCGGTCAGCCACATGCATTCGTCGTAGGTGCGCAGCGGTCCGTACCATTCGTCGAAACCGTGATCGGTCGGAAAGCGGCCGTCTTCGGCGCCGATGTGCCACTTGCCGTAGATCGAGGTGGCGTAGCCGGCCTCCGACAGGATCGAGCCGATGGTGCGCTCCCAGGTGACGAGGCCGCCGCCGTTGCCGCCGAGCGCGATCGTGTGGTTGCCCGAGCGGATCGGGAAACGTCCGGTCATCAGCGCCGAGCGGGTCGGCGTGCACTGCGGCTCGACGACGTAATGCGTCAACTTGACGCCCTGCTTGGCGAAGGTGTCCATGCGCTTGGTATCGGCGCCGCGCAGGATGCCGCCGCCGTAGCAGCCGAGTTCACCCATGCCGAGGTTGTCGACGTGGAAAAACAGAATGTTTGGTTTCTTGGCCATTGAATTCTCCTATCTATGGACGCGGGCGCGCGACATCGTTGACGCGCACGCCTCATCGCGCCCTGGTCCTCATTAGTCATTGATTGCTGGTTCGCGCCTGTCAGGCCGCGACGTTCAAAACAGTGTCAGAAGATTTCGCCCACTCCTTTCGGTCCCACTTTCATTCCAAAACCTGAAAGGCCTCGATCCTTGATCTCCGGTCCCATCGCAGCGAGTGACTCCTCGCGGATCAGCCCCTTGAGTTCCTGCACCAGGCTCATGAATTCAGGCGTATCGGTCATCTCCGCCCGCCGCGGACGCGGCAGCGGCACCTTGATTTCCGCTTTGATCCGGCCGGGTCGTGCGGTCATCACGTAGATGCGGTCGGAGAGGAAAATCGACTCTTCGATATCGTGGGTGATGAACAGCACCGAAATCTTGAACTGCTGCCAGATGTTGGTGAGGATCTCCTGCATCACGACGCGCGTCTGGGTGTCGAGCGCGCCGAACGGCTCGTCCATCAGCAACACTTGCGGGCTGGTCGCCAGCGCGCGGACGATGCCGATGCGCTGCTTCATGCCGCCGGACAGCTGATCCGGATAGTGATTTTCGAACGACAGCAGGCCCGCGAGGTCGAGCAGCGCGCGGGCCGTGGTGTTGCGTTTGCTCTGTTCGACGCCGGCCATCTTCAGCCCGAACTCGACGTTCTTGCGAACCGACAGCCACGGAAACAGCGAGTACTGCTGGAACACGACCCCGCGGTCCGAGCCGGGTTTTGTGATGGCCTTGCCGTCGAGCGTCGCTTCGCCGCGCGTCGGCTTGACGAAGCCGGCGACGATCGACAGCAGCGTCGACTTGCCGCAGCCGGACGGTCCGATCAGCGACACGAATTCGCCGGGCTGGACGTTGAGTGACACGTTCTCGACCGCAATGACCTGGCTGTCATTGGCACCGAAGATCACCCCCATGTCACGAACGTCGATGAATCCCTTGTGCGTTTCGGTTGCAGCCATGGCCATCGTCATCGTTTTCCTCCCGGTGCGAATGCCAGCCACGGCATCAGCAGGACACCAATCATCCGGATGATGCCGCTGCACGCGAGTCCGAGGACGCCAATGGTAATCATGCCGAGCATGATCGCGGGGTAGTTGACCAGGGAGTAAGCCTCCCAGGTGAAGTAGCCGACGCCGAACTGACCCGAAATCATCTCGGCGGCGATCAGCGACACCCATGCCACGCCCATGCCGACGGCGAGCCCCGTGAAGATGTGCGGCATCGAGCCAGGCAGGATGACGTTCCAGAACAGTTGGGCTTCGTTTGCGCCGAGACAACGACCTGCCCGTACCAGCACGCCGTCCAGCGAGCGGACGCCATGGATGGTATTGAGCAGGATCGGGAAGAAGGCGCCGATGAAGGTGATGAAGACGATGGCCGCCTCGTTGTTCGGCCACAGCATGATTGCCAAAGGGACCCAGGCAATCGCGGGGATCGGTCGAAGGATTTCCACGACCGGCATGAACAGGTCGCGCGCACGCTGGTATTTACCGATCATCAGCCCGAGCGGCACGCCGATCGCAATGGCGATAAAGAAACCGATCAGGATGCGGCGAACGCTGTATCCGATGTTGACGAGGAACGCGTTCGACAGACCGACCTGCATCGCCTGCTGGTACACTTCGGCAGGCGTCGGAACGTTCTTGAAGCGGATGTAGAATTCGAACCGGTACTTCGTTCCGAGGTACCAGATCATGAACAGCGTGCCGACGGAGATCAATGCGAGAACTGCAGAGATGATCCGCTCTCGGGTGAATTGCTTCAGCAGCACCTGTGCAATATCGCCGAGCGAAATCGTGGGAACGATCTCCGGTGCCGGCTCAATCACTCCCGCAGCCTCAGACAGCGCGTTTGTCACGGGCGCTTCCGGCGCCGGACCCTCGGGGATGGACGACGTCATCGCTTCAACCGGCTTGGGATCGACGCGACCGCCCGGGAGGGGGAGAGCCACAACCTTCGCATTCGCCGTACTGCCCATCGGTGCACCCACTACTGTCCAACATTGATTGCGGCGAGTGCGTCGGTATAGGTCCCGAACCTGCCACCGTTCTTCTTGGCGTAGGCTTCGGCATCCTTCCTGAGCAGGAAGGGAACCACGTCCGGTGTTCTGGAGTCCTGTCCGATGGCATAGAAGGCGGCGTCCGCGAACACCTTGATGCCGAGTTCATGATCGACGAGATAGACCGCGTTGAACTTCTTGCCTTCGGCGGTGTATTTCTTCACGCCGGTCAGGGTGCAGAGCGGCGAGCTGAAGGGCAGGATATCGCCGCCTTGAATCCAGATCTCGCCGGTCTGGCTGGGATTATCGACCGACTTGTTGCAGACCGTGTCCTGTCCGGTGACCTGATAGTTGGAAAAGGAAGCAAGGTCCTTGTCGTAGTCGAGCCCGAGTTCCTTGTAGGCCTGCTTCAGATAGCTGTCGTTGACCCAGGCGCCGATATTCAGCTCCTTGATCATGTTCAGCTTCTGCAGGATCGCATAATTCGCGCTCACAGCCTCGAGCCAGCGCGGCTTGATGGTCGGATCGAGCGTGTGGACACCACCGGGGCCCAGAAAGATGTAGATCACTTCCTTGTTGATCTTGGTCCATTCCTCGAGCTTCTCCGCGGCTACCTTCGGATCCTTGCGCAGCCACGCGTTTGCCTCGATCAACGCCTTGAGATAGCCCACCACGATTTCGGGATATTTTTCGGCGAAATCCTTGCGAACGACGACACCGTGGAACGTCGGCACCTTGGTCTCCGCGCCGTCATAGATCTTGCGGGCATAGCCCTTGAACGGCAGCAATTCGGCGAACGGTACGAAGTCGCCATGCGCGTCGATGCGCTTTTCCTGCAGATTGGTGCTGCCGACTTCCGGCGATTGCGACACCAGATTCCAGAAGTCCGGCGGCAGTCCCTTTTTCTGCAGCGAGGTCAGCATCATGCCGTGCGCAGCCGAGCCGAACGGCACCGAGACGTTCTTGCCCTTGAGATCGGCAAGTTCGTAATACGGCGAGTCCTTGTGGACGACGATGCCGTTGCCGCCGCCATAGGCGTTGTAGGTGATGATGGCGATCAACTGAGTTTCATTCCCGGTGGCCTGCCCGGTGGCGCCGTTCACCATGACGGGGTAGTCGCCCATCGTCGCGATCTGAATGTTGTTGGCCATCATGCCGTTGGTCAGCGGCGGCGCGGAGGTCGCGTTCTGCCAACTGAACTTGTACTGAATGTCCTTGTACTTCCCCGTCTTCGGCAGGTGCTTCTCGAGCAGGCCAAGCTCCTTTAGAACGACACCTCCCGTCACGGTGTTGGTCGTCGTATTCTGCGTGCCGATGCCGATTTCGAGCGTCTCCGCGCTCGCCTGCCCGGGTACGAACGCGATGGTCGTCGCGACCAGCAAGGGAAACAAGCCTGAAAGTTTAGACGCGGGACCGACGCTCATAAGACAAATCCTTTCGAACCAAACTATGCTGCAGGTCGTGCCATGCGCGCGCGAACTCCCCCGGCCACGGGTGGCGGGACGGCTCGGCGGTGAGCAGGTGGACGGGATTGATGCTTTTGATTTTGCAAGCCACGTGCCATCGGGCGACCATTGGCCGGCCCGCGACGGCAGGGTTGGCCGGGGTGATGGTTAATGGACGAAGTAGACGTCATTACCGTGAACTCGCTTGCTTCCATCGCGGACGACGACGTCCGTTGAGCAAACTCTGAACGGCCCACCCTGAATCCGAAACGACGAACGCCTCGAACCGGCAATGCATTGCGAAGAAATCTCGGAATGCTCAATTAATGGACAGGAAAATCACCGATATTGATCGCCTGATGAGCGGCGTGGCTAGAAATTAGCCAGCTCACCCCTACGCGGCGCCAAGAATCGCTGCCATCAGCGGCGGCGTCGACATTTGGCTGTTATCTCGAGTTCGATTGCGGCGAACACGTCAATCGAAACTAGTTCTCTTCGGACACGGCAACCTTGGCGAGCTTGCCGTCGCGAATCCCGCTCAACAGGTCCGCGTTCCGGATCACCAGGTTGGCGCCGTGCGCGTGCAGGATTCCGAGTTCGGTGAACCGCTTGAGGCTGACGGTCACGGACTGCCGGGTCACGCCCGTCATGTGCGCGAGATCGGCATGCGTGAACGACGCCGCGATCAACGTGCCATCTCGCTCCTCGACCCCGTAGAGGTTCTTGAGATGCAGCAGAAGCTGCGCCAGCCGTTCGGTCGGCGAACGGGTGCCGAGCATCTGCGCCAGCGCCGAATAGCACTGCCCCTTGAAACTCAGGCCCTCGATGATGCCGATCGCCAGCGCTGGAATCGTCATCACCATCCGGCGCAGAACGTCGCCCGGCAAATGCAGCACCGAGCTGTTGACGGCAGCCTCCCCCGACCAGACGTGCAGCCCCTGCTTGAACACTTCGGGACCACCGACGAAATTGCCGGAGTGCCAGTAAGCGAGCGTGATCTCGCGTCCCGAGGGCGCCGTGTAGAAGACTTTTATCCGTCCGGTCTCGATCAAGAAAATGCCGTCCTGCGGGCTGCCCTGACTGAACAGCCGGGCGCCACGGTACAGCACCTTGCGCTTGCCCGAACCCACCACCTGCGCGATTTCGGACTCGGTCAATCCCTGGAACAGATAAGGCGGTCCGCTCCGCTGCGTCCCGCCCTCGGCCATCAGCAGCGCGCCGAACTGGATCGGCACGTCGCTTTTGTCGCCTTGACTTGCTTGAAGTGAGTGCTGTTTGCCGATCATGGAACCGTTCTAAGCCAAATCCAGTCCTGAAACTCGCCTGTCCTTACGCCTGCTTTGCAATCCGCGCGCCAAGTATCTCCTTCATGGTCAGCCGAAGCCGCCGCTGACGTCCACATGGGACTTGAACGATCATTGGATATCTCCATCGATTTCGTTCCCTGTGACAAACTGGCCAATCAGGGCCGATGTGGTTAAGATCGTCCATGCCTCCCTCTCGATCCAAGCGAGCCTCTCCGTGACAAAGCCTTCGAAACCGTCCGCCAAGAGCAGCGGCAACATCTTCATCGGCGTCGGCGGCTGGACGTTTGAGCCGTGGCGTGGGGTGTTTTATCCGGAGAAGCTGACGCAGGCGAAGGAATTGTCCTATGCCGCGTCGAAGCTGACCTCGATCGAGATCAACGGGACCTACTACGGCTCGCAAAAGCCGGAAAGCTTTCGCAAATGGGCGCGCGAGGTCCCCGATGGCTTCGTGTTTTCGCTGAAGGGGCCGCGGTTCGCTACCAACCGCCGCGTTCTGGCCGAGGCCGGCGATTCGGTGAAACGGTTTTACGAC
>Ga0070679_100003511_pt1 | contig 14359 bp, 9 predicted proteins | sample KBSC63BmetaG_FD_65652 | JGI IMG/M metagenome (GOLD analysis project Ga0070679, IMG submission 65652) | Corn rhizosphere microbial communities from Kellogg Biological Station, Michigan, USA - KBS C6-3B metaG | ecosystem: Host-associated > Plants > Roots > Rhizosphere | place: USA: Michigan... | reverse complement strand
TGTACCTCGTTGTGGCGGAACCATCGGAGTTCGTCGTCAAGACGTTGGCTGTGTCGCTCCATGTCAGCGGCGATGTGCCGGTGCCGGTGAACGAGCACTGCGCTCCGGTGCAGGACGCGCTGGCGATCGCCGCCGACCCGCCTGTCGTGGGACCGGTCACCGTCACCTGCTGCGAGGTGCTGTCGGTGGCGCCGCCGTTGTCCGTGACGGTCAGGCTGACGGTGTAGGTGCTACCGGCCGCATAGGTGTGGCTCGGGCTCTGCGTCGTTGAGGTGCTGCCGTCGCCGAAGTTCCAGCTCCAGCCGGTGACGGTCCCGTCGGAGTCGGAACTCGCGTCGGTGAAGTTGCACGTCAGACCGGAGCACGACTCGGTGAACGAGGCGACCGGCGGGACATTCGTCGGGCTGCTCCCGACGGCCCCGCCGAAGCCGCTGGCGCCGAAGGGTGTGCCCCACCCAGTCGGACCGTCGTAGCCGACCACCGCATGGCAGAGGTAGCCGGAGCGGCAGCGACGCGTGTTGCTGCCGGAGGTGATGTCCGTCCATCCGCCCGTGTAGTCGTAGGGCGTCTGTGCTGCGGGGCTCGTCGGAGTGCCGGCCAGCGCCCACACTGCGGCGACGAAGGGTGCGGCGACGCTGGTGCCGCCGTAGACGTACCAGTTCGCGCCGCCGCTGCTGCCGTAGCTGTCGTAGACCGCGACCCCGGTGTTGGGGTCAGCGACCGCCGACACGTCGGCGACCGTCCGCCTGCTGCAGCCGGTGTCCTTCTGCCACAAGGGCTTGGTCTCGACCGCCGAGCAGCCGGATCCGGCGCCGCTCCACGCCGTCTCGGCCCAAGCTCCGTTGGACTGGGTCAGGCTGGTGCCGCCGACTGCGGTGACGTTCGGCGAGGCGGCGGGGTACTGCACGCCGTAGCCGTTGTCGCCCGAGCTCACCGTGATCGGGACGCCAGTCGGGAAGTAGCTGTCGTAGGCGTTCTCGCCGGAGAACTCGTTGCCACCCCAGCTGTTGCTGACGAACGAGGCGTGGTTGGTCGCGTACTGCTCCGCGGTCATCAGGTCCGAGAAGTTGTTGCTCGCGGCCTCGACCAGCAGGATGTGGCAACTCGGGCACGCGGCCGAGACCATCTCGACGTCGAGGTCGATCTCGGCGCCCCAGTTGGTGTCGCCACTCGGGTAGCTCGTGCCGCCGTTCTGGTCGACCTTGGAGAAGCAGTCACTGCCACAGACGGGTAGCCCGAACTGATGCCGGTAGGCGGCGAGGTCCGCCTGCACGTTGGGGTTGTCGTAGGCGTCGACGATCGCCACCGTCGGGGACGCCGTCGAGCTGGGCAGCTGGTACGCCGACTGCAGGTCGGCCGGGCTGTAGCCGGACTGGTAGCTGGCGCTTGCTAACGGCGTCACGCCGTCGGTGTAGGTGACGACATGGGCGTCGCAACGGGCCGTGAAAGCGGCCGGGGGAGCGCACACCGGGCGCTCGCTGTGAGCCGGCAGCGGGCGCGGCGCGGCCGGCGTCGGCGGTGGCGCTGCGGACGCGACCTCGGTGCCGACACCGGCGAGCGCGCCGGCAGCCAGCAAGGCAGAAGCAGCGGCGACCAGACGGCGGGATGCGCGCATGAGGATGCCCCCCCGGGGCGACGTGGGCAGTCGAACTCTCGTAGCGTGACACGTCACGGCGGCATTCGTGCGTGAACTCGGCTTTGTGGTTAGTAGGCGCCAACACGACGTCGTGGACAAGTAGCCGCTTCTCTGGTCACCACAGCAGGGGGATCAACGTCCCGGCGATCGCGACCGTCGTCACGGTCAGGATCGACCCGAGCGGCAGGAAGTCGGCGAAGCGGTAGCCGCCGAGACCGGAAACGATCATGTTGGTCTGGTAGCCGATCGGCGTCAGGAACGAGCACGACGCCCCGATCGTGACCGCGATCGCGAACGCCCGCGGGTCGGTGTGCAGCGACGCCGCGACCGACAGCGCGACCGGGAACATGATGATCGCCGCCGCGTTGTTCGTCACTACCTGCGTCAGGATCACCGTGGCGATGAGCACGGCAAGCAGCGTCCAGCCGCGCCCGGAGGGTGCCATGGAGACGAGGGCCGAGGCGATGTGCGACGCGAGCCCGCTGGCCGCGATCGCCGCGCCGATGCCGAAGCTGCCGGCGAGCACGATCAGCACGTCGAGGTCGATGGACCGCCGGGCCTCGGTCGGCGTCACCACCCCGAGCCCCACCACCGCCAAAGCGGCGATCAGTGCCGCCTCCAGCACCGACAGCACGCCGGTCGCCGCGGTCACCAGGAAGCCCACCAAGATCAGCCCCACGAGCCAGGACCGGGAACGCCGCGGGGGAGGTGCGGCCCCGTCCAGCGGCGCCACCAGCCCGAAGTCGCTGGCGTCGCGCCACCGCAGCAGGAAGTCGTCCCCCGCCAGCACGAGCAGCAGGTCACCCGTCCGCAGCCGGACCGTGCCGAGCTTGCCGCTGACCCGCTCGCCGGCCCGGTGGATCGCGACGACGGCGGCGTCGTACCGTCCGCGGAACTCCGCCTCTTGCAGCGTCTGCCCGACCAGCGGCGAGTTCGCGCCGACGACGGCCTCGTAGAAGCGCCCCTGCGGCTCGAAGTGCCGCTCCTCTGCGGAGACCAGCCCCTCCATCCGCTGCAGGTCGACGACCCGCGCGACGTTGCCGGCGAACGTCAGTTGCGCCCCCACCGTCAGCGCGTCGGTCGGCGACACCGGCGCGATCACGCGATCGCCGCTGGCGATCTGCACGAGGAACACGCCTTCGAGACTGCGCAGCCCGGCCTGTTCGACGGTCAGTCCGGCCAGCGGCGAGCCGGCGGGCACGGTCATCTCGACGGTGTATTCGCGTGTCCCGCCGGCCGCGCTTTCGTTCGGCGTACGCCGAGACCGCGCGACTAGCCCGCCGACACCGATCAGCACCGCCAACCCGACAAAGAGCACCGGCAGTCCGACGGGCGCGAGCTCGAACAGCCCCAGCGGGTGCTGATGAGCCGCCCGCAGCAAGCCCGACGTCACGACATTGGTCGTCGTGCCGATCGCGGTGATCATGCCTGCGAGGAGCACGGCGTAGTTGAGCGCGAGCAGGTACCACGACGCGCTGCGCCCGCTGCGCCGCGCCCAGGCGGCGGTCTGCGGGGCGAGCAGCGCGACGGTGGGGGTGTTGTAGACGAACAGCGACATGCCCGAGGCCGGCAGCACGACGCGGGCCAGCTCGGCGGGGCGGGCCCGAGCCTGGCCGGGATGCATCGGCCGGGTGCCGGTGGTGCGCCGGCTGAACGAGTCGAGAGCCCCGGTGCGTTTGACGGCACCGGTGACGACGTAGAGCGCGGCGATCGTCAGCGGCGCCTCGTTGGAGAAGCCGGACAATGCCTGGTCGACGTCGACCACGCCGGTCACGAGCAGCAGGGTGACCGCACCCATGACGACCAGCGGAGCGGCGAGGCGCTCGCTGGCGAGCACCGCGATGAGCGCGACGACGACCGCGAGCGTCCACCAGGCGTCGATGCTCACCGGGGGAGGGTAGCGACAGTCATTCGCTGACGACGCCCGACGAGGCGGCGGTTCGGTGACCCGTCCTGCACCTGCCCGTTGTCGGGCACCACAGCTAGGTCGCCGTGGTCGACGGCAGCGCCGGACGCATCAGCGCGAGATAGGCGTCTCCGACGGCCTTCCATGAGTAGTGCTGGGCTGCGTATGCACGGGTGCGCAGGCGCAGGCTCGTCAACTCCTCGCAGCCGAGAGCGGCCACGCGACGCAGACATTCGATCAGTTCATCTTCGTCCGCGAACATCCACGCGACCTCGCCGGCCACTTCTCGATTTTCGGGGGTGTCGAGCACAAGGCAGAGGTTCCCTGCCCCCATCGCCTCGATCAGCGCTGGATGAGTACCACCGACTTCGGTCGCATGGATGTAGGCGAGAGCGTTGCTCTGAAGGCCAAGGTAGCCGTCGCCGTAGATCGCGCCGGGCAACAACGTGTGATCGCTTGCAGCCGACCGGACGGCGCGATCGAGCTCATCGTCATACGTCGCTCGGCCGAGCATGACCAGTGGGATCGCCACATCTGATGCATGGTGCGCCCGAGCAACCAAGACGGGGTTGTTCTCGGGTTCCCACCTCGAAACGTAGAGCAGAAAGTTGTCTGGTCGCACGTGCACCTCGTCGGGCAGGGGCAATCCGCGTGGTGGCGTATCCGCACCGTAGGGGATCATCACCGAGTCGGTGTCGTGACGGATGCGGTAGTAGGTGCGGACCTCATTGGCGTCGGTGACGAGCACGGATGCGAACCGCACCGACATCCACTCACCGAGCCGGTACCACGACCGGCCCGCGATGCCCCACTTGCCGCGGCGCCACTCCAGCCCGTCCACGTTCATCACCACGCGGCATCCGACGAGACGCAGAAGCGGCAGCACCGGCGCGTTGGCCGCGTTGCAGAGGACGACATCGCGGACGCGAGAGGTCAGGACCAGATGTAGTGCCGACAGCGCGGTGTGGGCGGGCGTGTCCAGGTGCTTGCTGCGGATGGTCGGCAGGGTGACGAGATGTACGCCGTGCCACTGCTTCTCACCCGTGGCGTAGTGGCTGCGGCAGTAGACGGTGACGGCGATCTCGCTGTTGGCGAGGTGCAGTGCGAGGCGCTCGGCGAAGGTCTCGAATCCGCCGTAGTTGGCAGGGATCCCCCGCGTCCCCAGGATTGCCACGCCCCTGCTGAGATCCCTGTGTGCAGGTTGCCGCGCCGCGCGCCGCCTCGGGCTCACACCGGCCACCCGCAGCAGCGGCACGCCGTGGAACGTGGTCAGGCTCGCCACCCGCAGGTCCAGCTGGCCGAGCCCCGGCGCGAGCAGGACCTCGATCCCGAGGCCGGAGAGGTGTCCAGCCAGTCGGCCCACGTCGGTCGGCTCATGACCGGCCGGGACGATCAGCCCGTCCAACCGGGCGTTCATGGCACGTCGGGCGATCTCGTCAGGGGGCAGCTGGTCGCTGATCAGCTCCGTGATGACGAACGGCGCGCCCGGAGCCCGGGTCAGGTCGGCCTGTAGCCGGCGGGCGGCCGCGTCGTCGCCGTAGATGGCGTAGCGCTCGAGAGCGATCCCGAACGGGACGAGCATCCGCCGGGTGCGCTGCAGCACGACTCGCGCGGCGACGCCGATCAGCAACAGCCCGAGCACCACGAGCGCGATCCACGCGCGGGAGACCTTCCCGCCGAGTCCGACGGCGTTGACGAGGTAGAGAACGACCCCCGCCGCGATCGATGCTTCGAACGCCGCCTCGACCACGCTTTCGCCGGGCCGCAGCACCGCGCGCCGGTACAGACCGAACGTCCGCCCTGCCACTACCCACACCGGGGCGAGGCCGATGGTCAGGATCTCGTAGCGCGCCAGGTAGTGGTGCGGGATGGTCTCGCCTTCGAAGCGAAGGACGAAGGCGACGTACGCCGTCAGCAGCGCAACCGCCACGTCGACCACGGCCAGCACGAAGTCGGCACGTCGGCGGAACCGCAGGCGGGTCACGGGGCGACGATAATGGGCGGGATCCCTCTCCTACTGCTGCCGCACCGGGTGACGGCTACGTTGCAGCGCCAGCGGGACGCCCCGCCGCAGATGCCGCCTGACGAGGCGTCGATGACGCCACCAGATGCGCAGCCGCAGCGCCCGTCGTTGCGCCAGGCCGAGGCGGTTGCGCGTCACGCCATGCCGACGCCAGGCGTAGAGCTCCTCGTCGACGAGGACGCCCTCGTAGCCCGCGTCGAGAAACCGCAACCACAGGTCCCAGTCCTCCCAAGCCGGAAGGTCCGCCAGGCCACCGACCTCGAGGAAGACAGCGCGGCGCATGAGCGCGCCGGCGCACACGAAGTTGCCCTCGAAGACCAGCGCCGCGGCGTCGAAGGCGCGCACGTGGTAGCGCCCTGTCGCCTCCCCGAACATGACCATCGCTGGATAGGCGTAACCGGCGGCCGGATTCTCGGCGAGGGCGGCAGCCAACATCTGGAGGAATCGACGGTCGACGCGGTCGTCCGCGTCCACTCGCACCACGAGGGGCATCCCTGTCTCGGCCACACCGCGATTGACCGCCGCAGCGACGCCGAGAGGTCCCTGCCGGATGACCCGAACGTCGAATGGCAGCCGTGGGTGCGCCGCCGTCCACTCCACCACCACGTCGGCAGAACCGTCCGTGCTGCCGTCGTCGACGACGAGCACCTCGCGAGGCGCCAAATGCTGGTCGGCGAGCGAGTCGAGGGCCTCCGCCACCCACGGCGCGGCGTTGCGACAGGGCACAACGACCGCGATCTCCGCGCTCACAGGCACATGCTGCTCGCTCACGTACGCTCCCTTCGTGTCTCGGAGGCTGGACGGCGGATCCCTTCGGGTCATCCTGGTCAACTATCGATGCCTCGACGGCATCGCCGAGCACCTGAGGTCACCGGTATTCCACGACTGCGACGTGATCCTCGTCGACAACGCCAGCGATCCGCAGCAGGTTGCCGAGCTGGCCCGATCGACGGGGGCGCGGGCGCTCTACATGGACCGGAACGTCGGCTTCGCCGCGGCCGTCAACGCTGCAGCGCGATTACCCGCGCGCGAGGGATCGGCCCATTCGGCGACCCTCCTGCTCAACCCTGACGTCGAGATCGACGAGCAACAGCTGGCCGCGCTGCTACGCCACCTACAGCAGTCGGATGCCGACGCCGTGGGCCCTGTCCTCGTCGACGAGCACGGCAGGGTCTGGGTCAGCTCCGCTGGCGGGCCGATCACGCTGCGCAGCGTCGCCTGGTACTTCCTTTTCCTCAGCCACTTGGTCCCCCGCCTCTCCGGGTTCTTTTGGACGAGACGCCAGGTGACCCGGGGACCGGTCGAGGTGCCGCGCTGGCTGTGCGGCGCCTGCCTGCTGGTGCGGGCCGACGCATTCGAACGATTCGGCTACCTGCCGACCGACGAGATCGTGTACGGCGAGGACGTCGGCTGGGGGGTGGCCGCGACCGCCCGTGGAGCACGCCTCGTGCTGGCGCGCGACGTCGTCGTGCGGCACGTCGGCGGCCAGTCCGGCGGCTCCGACGCGTGGGTCGACGCCACCATCAGGACCATGCGCCGCCATCTCGGACCGGTCCGGGGACCGGTGGCCTCACTCGTCGTGCGAGCCGGACTCGGCCTTCGCCGGATCGCCCACCGGGTGCGCGGTTGAGGCGGTTGAGGGTCGTCGTTGTGGCCCCGTGGGTGCCCTCCCTCCCGTCGCCGCACGCCGGCGGCGAGCACGTCTACCGGCACCTCGAGGCGCTGGCGGGCCACCACGACGTCACGCTGCTGGCACCGTCGAGCGATCCCACTGTGGCGGCCCCGCCCGGCGTCGAGACCGTCATCATTCCGTTCCGCCCCGCGGCCGGACCGGTCCAGCGCGTCGGCGACTACCTTCGCTGGCTGCTGGCCGGAGTCGGCTGGGAGCCGCGCGCTGAGACCGCTGCTCGTCGCTCGTTGGCCGAAGGACGGCACGACCGGGTCCTGGCCGGCGCTCACGTCGTCGAGGCGCAGTACGTCGAGTCGCTGCGCCTGGCGCAGAGGGTCGCCGAGCGCGCGGCGGCGCCGGTCGTCCTGTGGAGCCACGACATCGTGACCGCGGAGCTGCGCCGCCAGGTGCGCGCGGCCGACTCGTTCCGCAGACGCGCGGAAGGCATCGCCCGGATGCCCGGCGCGTGGGCAGCGGAGCGTCGCCGCGTCCGCCACGTCCGCGGGATCGTCGTCTTCAACCCCCGCGAGTCCGTTCGCTGGCGTCAGCGACTGGACGTCGAGGTCAAGGTCGTATCGCCGGCGTCAGCAGCGGCCATCACCGAGCCGGTGAGCGAGCTGGGCACCAACGCGCTGCTGGTGGGGTCGTTCCGGCGTCCGGCCAACCGAGAGGGGCTCGATTGGCTGGCCCACCGGGTGTGGCCTCTGGTCCGGGCCCGCGTGCCGACCGCACGCCTGCTGCTCGTCGGGTCAGGTGCACCACAGCTGACCGATGAGGGAGTGGAGACCGTCGGGTTCGTGCCCGACCTGGCGCCCTACTACGGCAGGGCCCGGGTCGCCGTCGTGCCCATCTTCGCCGGCGCCGGACTGAAGTTCCGGGTTGCGCAGGCGCTGGCGTCCGGGGTGCCCGTCGTCGCCACGCACAACGCCGCTGACGGCTACGCCGCACCAGCGGGCAGTGGCTTCGCCGCCGTCACCGACTCCCCGGTCGAGTTCGCCGATGCGGTGGTCCGGATGCTGACTTCGCCGGACGAGGCTGCAGGCATCGGTCGACGGGGGCTGCGCTGGTGGCAGGACTACGTGAGCCAAACCAGCAGCGAGCACGAGCTCGCGCAGTGGTACGAGTCACTTGCCGACGGTAAGCAGGTCTGAGGCGTCGACCAGGCGCCGCTGCACCTCTTGCCGCTGGTCGGCCGTCAGGATCGAGTCGAACTTCGCCAGCCCGGAGTCGCCGATGGCATCCGACACGTTCGCCTTCCACGGCTCCCGGTCAGCCACGATCCGTCCCACCGCGACCTGCCTCTCGGTCAGCATCTCGCGCCCATAGGGCAAGCCGATGAAGGCCGCCAGTCGTCGCGCGACCCGCTCGGGGTCCTCGACCACCTCCGGATAGCCGACAACGAGGTGAGACGGGTGGCCGCGACGACTCCGCGTGACCTCGATGGCGCGGTTCCACGCCCCGATGCACCGCTCGAGGTCCCAGGGGCCGTGCCAGACGTCGGGGTGCGCGTGCGTGACCTCGTACAGCGACGCGACCACGGCCCGGCCGTCCCGGACCACGTGCACGAACCGTGCGCCAGGCGCCTGCCGGGTGATGGCATCGATGACCAGGAGGTGGTCCGGGGTCTTCTCGACCCAGTGCTGCCGACCCTGGTACGCCGCGGTCTCGTCCATCGCTCGGATGAACGCCGCCGCAGCAGCGGCAGGCGAACGAAATGGCGGCCGGGCGAGCCGGCGGCTCGGGGCTCCGATGGTGACCAGGGTGTCACGAAGGAGCGTCGTAGCAGCTCGCCGACGGTGGCGGCGACCGAGGTGCCGCACGTGGTCCAGACGCGTGAAGAAGTGCGTCTCGGGAGGCGACCACACGTCCGGATGCGCCGCGAGTAGCGACTGCACCAGCGTGGTGCCCGACCGCGGGCAGCCGACCACGAAGCACCGACCGACTCTGGGCTTCTCAGTCATGTTCTGCGATCCGCAGGAGATCACCTTCGAGCGCCGCACCAATGCTCTGCCAGTCGTAACTGCACGACACGAGATCGCGTCCGCTACGGATCATTCGCCTGCGGAGCGCAACGTCCCCCAGCACCGTGTCGAGAGCTGCCGCGAAGCTCGGTGGGTCGTCCGCGACGAGCACCGGCGGATCGCTTCCGAGCTCGATGCCGGCGACTCCCATCGTCGTGCTGACGGTCGGCAGCCCGACGGCGAGAGCCTCGAGGGCCTTGAGACGGGTGCCGCCACCGCTGTGCACCGGCACGACAAACGCGTCCGCCGCCGCCAGGTAGGGCCGTACGTCCGGCACGCGACCGGTGACCACCACACCGGCGGAAGGGTCGTGCAGGGCCAGCACCTCAGCGGTCGGCTCGATTCCCACGAGCGTCACCGTGGTCTCCGGCCGCCTGCGCTTCAACAGGGGCAAGACCTGGTGCACGAACCAGACCGCTCCCCGGGCGTTGGGCGCGTAGCCGAAGTGCCCGGTCATGACCAAACGGTCGCCGGCAGGAGCCTCGTGCTGCTGAAGGGAGAAGTAAGCAAGGTCGACGCCGTTGGGGCGAACGCTGACCGTGGCCTGAGCCACCTCCCGCCTGACCTCTGCCGCGTCGTCCTCCGATACCGTCACCACCCGGGCGGCGTGGGCGAACAGCCATCGTTCCTCCCGCCGCATGTGCGCAGTGTCGAGCCAGCGGGTCATTGCGGACAGCCCCTGACCGGTGCTACCCACGGAGGCGGTGATCGCGGTCTCCACGTTGTGAGCGTCGAGCACCCATGGCACCCGGCCGTGCAGCGCCCGCGCGTACGTGGCAAGCGCGGACTGGCTGACGACGGCGACGTCGTAGTCAGCCGACGCCGAGCGCACCGCACGGAGGGCGTGAAACGAAAACAGGTAGAGATTCCAGCGTGGCGCCCACGGCACCCGCCTCACGACCCGGTCCACGACCGCCGGATGCGGCCGATACAGGGTCCGAAGGCTAGTGCCGGGCGGCCCGTCGGCCCCCGACGGCAACGGCTCGCCCACTGCCCACACATCGACGGTGTGACCGCGCTCGGCAAGTACGCGAATGAGGTTGGCATTTCTGATCCGACCTCCGCTGTGTGCAGGCCACACGGCGTAGGGCGAGAGCCAGAGCACCCTCATGCTGCCGGCCTTAGCGCGACACGCCCATGCGCCAGCATCTCTGACACCGCCGGCCGGTCCACCAGGGTGAGCACGCCCACGTAGCCGACCGTGAGGGTGACCAGGCCCAGGGCAAGGCCGAGTCGTGCAGGCAGGAGCACGACCGGCACAACCGTCGCTCCTGCGGCGATCGCCGCGGCCAGCAACGCGCGCCACCACTGCTGCAGCCACGTGGTGACGTCCAGGTCGAACGTTCGTCGGCCGGCCCACAGGTACAGCGGCGCGAGCAGGTAGCCACGACACACGTAGGCGACCGCTACGGCGACGTAGCCCCAGTGGACGGCGATCACGAATGCGATGACGTTGCCGATGGCGTTGACCGCAGTCAGCCGGACGGTGATGCCGGGCCGGCCCATACCGTTGAAGACCGGGTTGAACTGGTAGAGCACGGCGTGCAGCAAGCCGATGAACATCAACACGCGTATCACCGAGACCGCCGGCGTCCATGTGCTGCCATAGAGGACGGAGACGGCTGGCTGCGCGATGACCACCAGCGCCAGGAAGCCGGGGAATCCCACGACCGCCACCGCTCTCGTCGCACGGTAGAAGGCAGACCGGACCTTGCTGAGATCCTCCTGGATCTCCGCGATCACGGGCATGGCAACCGACGAGACTGTTCCGACGAGCAGGTCGGTCAGCAGGAGCAGCAGGCGGTACGCGAGGCTGTAATAGCCCAGGGCCACCGGACCCAGGACGATGCCGACCAAGAGGTCGTCGAGTCGACGGTTGGCGAAGTTCAGCACGTCGAGAGCAAGCATGCTGACGCCGAAGCCGATGAGCTCACGAAAGTGCCGGGTCGAGACGCGCCAGGCCGGTCGATAGTCCGACACGATCCAGAGCAGCAGTGTGGAGGTCGCCGAGGCGGTCAGCGCCTGCGCCACCAGGGCCCAGACACCGAAACCATTCAGAGCGAGCCCTATCGACAGGCCTGAAGCGGTCAAGGTTGCGATGACGCTGACGACCGTCAAGGTCTGAATACGCAACGACTTCTGCAGCAGCGCCGCGGGCACGGCCCCGACTGCAGTGATGACGAGAGACAGGCTCAGCGCCCGCAAGACGCCGGCGAGCTGCGGTTCGTGCAGAGGTCCCGCGAGCCACGGAGCGGTCACCACCACGACGGCGGCGAGACCGGTCGAGACGAGAGTGCCGACCCAGAACGCCGAGTCGAGGTGCTCACGCTGCAAATCGCGACGCTGCACGATCGCGAGGCTCAGCCCCTGCTCCTGGAAGATGGACACGAAGCTCAGGAACACCGTGGCATAAGCAACGACACCGAAGTCGGCCGGTCGCAGAACCTGAGCCAGCACGGCGAGGGTCGCCAGTGCGGAGATGCGGGTGCCCGCTGTCTGAATCAAGGACCATAGAACGCCCTTGGTCGCACGTACCTGCAGAGAGACCGCGGAGCCGAACTCAGGCGGCTCCTGCTCACGCACTGGGCTCATCCTCGTTGCTCTCGGCCGGCCCGGGCAGCATAAGACCAACCGACCTCGGCCGAGGCCAGCCACGCCGCCCCGGCCCGCCGACGCAGGCGTCCACTGCCTCCAGCACCAGGGGCGTCGTGATGAGGATGAACGCTCCTGGCATTCAGCTAACAACCCTGGAGACCAAGACGACGACTCTCCTGCCACACAAGGGGATACTCGTTCTCCGGCACGCCAACAACCGAAGAGCATTGGTGGATCAGGGTGCAGCCGCTTGCGGGACTAACGTGGCAGGGTCACGCCTACGGTCAGTACGCCCCCCGGCCCTTGGCTACGGCAAACAGTGTCTTCCAGATCACCATGGCGTCGAGCGCGAGCGACCAGTTCTCCACGTAGTAGAGGTCTAGACGCACCGACTCCTCCCACGACAGGTCGGACCGACCCGATACCTGCCAGAGGCCGGTGAGCCCTGGCTTTACCAGGAGCCGGCGGCGTACGTCATGCTCGTAGTGGCCGACCTCGGTCGGCAGCGGCGGCCGCGGTCCCACCAAGGCCATGTCGCCGCGGACCACGTTCCAGAGCTGGGGAAGTTCGTCGAGCGAGAAGCGGCGCAGCAACCGACCCAGCGCGGTGATGCGGGGGTCCCTGCGCATCTTGAACAGCGGCCCGTCGCACTCGTTGTGCGCGAGCAAGGATGTCAGCAACGCTTCTGCGTCGGCGTACATGGTGCGGAACTTGTAGACGGTGAACTCCCGGCCGTACCGTCCGACCCTGCGTTGTGAGAAGAGCGCCGGCCCGCGGCTGCCAAGGCTGATCGCCACCGCGAAAATCACCAGCAAGGGGAGCAGCATTACGAGCGCACCGAGGGCCAAGCTACGCTCCACACAGTCTTTGAGCACTTGGCGACCGCCGGACAGTTCCGGCTCCTCGACATGAAGCAACGGCAGGCCGGCGACCGGGCGGATCGACAGGCGCGGGCCGGCCACGTCGGTGAGTCCGGGCGCGACCACGAGTGAGATGCCCGTCCCCTCCAGGGACCAGGCAAGCCGGCGCAACGCATCACGATCGGTGGAGCCGGCCACTGCGATCGTGTCCGCCGCCAGCGCGTCAGCCGCCAGCAGCACGACAAGGGGATCGAACACACCATCTCCCGCGGCGTCACTGCGGCAGGAACCGGCGACGTGGAACCCGGCGAACGAGTCGCGACGCACCAGTGCCGTGAACTCGGCGATGTCACGACCGCCCCCGATGACCAGGACCCGGTGAGACCATCGGCCGTCCCGCCGCCGCCGGTGCAACGCTTTGCGAGCCGTGTAGCGCCCGACGAGCAGGAAGACGGTGCCTGCGGGCAGCGCAATGGCGATGTAGCCGCGGGCCACCTCGAGCTTCAAGGCGTAGGAAGCGAACGCCACCACCGCCACGAGGTAGAGGGACGCGTGGAAGACCCGCCGGAACTCCTCGGAGCCGGTGCCGAGGAACCGTGACTCGTATGCGCGACTGGCGGCGAGCACGAACAGCCACACGCCCGCGAGGACGGCCCCTACCTCGTAATAGGACAATCCGAGCAGGCGGCCGGGCGAGTCGCCGAAGCGGAGTCGGGTAGCGAGTAGCAGCGCCGCCACGACGGCGAGTAGATCAGTGCCTCGCAGCACGCGGCCGTACGAGCGCAGCCAACCGGGCGTCGGCACGTGGATGTCAGGCCGAGCCCGCGCCGTGGCATTCGTCCTCGCGGACGGTGTCATGGCGACCATGCGAGCCCCCTTTGTGCCTTTCATTGACTCGATGGAGCGACCGCTGCCCTGCAGATCGGTTGTCTGGTCGATCAATCGACTCATCCGATCGGAGGCTTGAGCGCCAGAGGGCTACGTCTGAGTTTCAGCAGCGGGGCGATCTTCTCGGTGCCGGTCTGATGATCGCGTGACTGCTCGGCGGCGCCGGCTGCCCCGGCCTGCAGCTGCGCACGTCGACGGATCTCGGCGCCAAGTCCGGTCAGGCGGCCAGGCGTTCCGCGCCGACCGCCGCGACCGACTCCGCCGTGCCGCATTCCAGGTGCGAGGCGATCGCCTCGGCGCGGGGGCCCTACCGGTGGCCGGCGAGCACCCTGAGGATCGCGTCGACCGGGCCGGCGACGGCGTCCGCGCAGACGGCGAAGACCTCGCGGGAGCGGCCGTAGGGGTCTTTCACGTCGTCGTCGTCCGGGGTCTGCGGTCGCACCAGACCACGCTTGGCGGCGGCGGCGCTGACGAGGGCGGGGAAACGTTCGGCGAGCGGGGCCGGCAGGGCGGCCGGGTCGACGGCGGCGGCCAGCCGGGCGAACTCCGGCAGCGTGAACGTCCACGCCGAGGCCCGCGGCACCATCGTGACGGCGGCGGCCCGGTGGTCGCGGGTGGCTCCGAGCACCAGCCCGGCGTCTTCGACGTGGTGCTCGCGCAGCTCGCGGGCCGCGAACCCGGTCGGGTCGCCGCCGCGCTCGATGACCGCGTCGGCGGCGTAGTCCTCCATCGGCGCACCGTCGCGGCCCCACGTGCCGGCG
>Ga0070679_100003509_pt1 | contig 14361 bp, 14 predicted proteins | sample KBSC63BmetaG_FD_65652 | JGI IMG/M metagenome (GOLD analysis project Ga0070679, IMG submission 65652) | Corn rhizosphere microbial communities from Kellogg Biological Station, Michigan, USA - KBS C6-3B metaG | ecosystem: Host-associated > Plants > Roots > Rhizosphere | place: USA: Michigan... | reverse complement strand
GTCAACAGCTTGACTGCGTTCCTCGAAAAAATCGAGCTGAGCGCCGAAGAACTGGGTCTTTGGACGGCCAGCGTGGCCAACTATGCGTACTGGGCTAAACGTCTGCGCCAAGACCGCGACCCGGCCAAGATCGTCGGCCAGGACAATTTCTTCCGATATGTGCCCAGGAAGAAAATGGCGCTGAGGTTGGAAAAAGATGCGAAAGCGTTGGATGCGCTGCGCATCTGTGCAGCGGCGTTGTCGGTCGGTGCAGGACTTGAGGTGAGTTGGTCGAAGGAAGCGGCTGCGCAGCCCCATCTGGAATGGTTGTCATTGGTGCCGGTATTGAGAACGGTGCAAGAAGAAGAGAGTGTGTTCGTCGGGAGGCTGAGTGCCTTTGAACGGGTGCGGTTGGTAGCAAAGCCGTCGGATGCTCTGAGAGTTGCGGCCGCTAAGACTGGGGTTTATTTGATCGAGGACATTGTTCTGGCAAGTGGACGGTGGGAACTGTTGCACTATCTGCAAGAAGTGTCGTTGAGTGTCGACTATCATCGGTACGGGAACTTGGGGCTTCGAGAGGGTGAGCTCCGGAAGCAGATACTTTAACGAAACTTCCCCTTCCGCAGCCACTTGGTCACAATCCACTTTTCCCCTTTGAGCACCGGAGCCCCGCCGTGCAGCGTCCGGACATCTTCTTGCCCATTCGGGAAGCAGTTGTAAAACAGCACAGCATCCCCCTGCACCGGTTTAATCCCGATGTGCGCATGCGGGAACACCGTCTCTCCGCCCTCTTCGGTCGTCCGCAAATAGACCATGAACGTAGCAATCCGTTGCCCTCCCCGGTCATAATTCTCTTTGCCGCCGGGCGTGGCTGGATCGAAATAGTCGTGATGCGGCTGGTATTCCTGCCCCACCTCGTAGTGCAATACTTGGAGGGCCTCCCCATTTTCCCGGGGAATGCCAGTGATGGAAGCGATCCGTTCTTCGAGATTGCGCAAGACACGATCTTGCGGAAACTGCGGAAAAAACATCCCTTCGCTCGTCCGGGCTTGGTGGAGCACACTGCCTTTGTTGCTGTTGTCGACCACCGTGGAACGGGCGAGCAAAGGCCGCGCTTTGGCAATGATGTGCTCACAGTCGGATGGGGAGAGAAACTGAGGGATGTAAAACACCCGGGGTGAGGTGCTCAGTTCCATGAGGTTCGGATGCATAGGTGCTGGGTAGCAGTCGTGGGCAAAGGCTTGCGTGCAGAAAATAAGGAACAAACAAAGGATCGTTTTCATCTATACCTATGTTGAGGGTCACTCGTAAACCACAGGTGGAGTGAATACCGTTTCCCCTTTCGGATGGGGAACACTTCGTGGTAAAAATCGGGCCCATTCGGTGCCAAGACGAGCATGTTCGCCCGGATCGGAATGGTTTTTTGATACTTCCGGTTGCAAGGGCCATCCTCAAAGGCAATTTCTCCCCCTGCAAACCCGTCGTTCAAGTAGATGAGCGCCGTGTACTCCCGCCACGGCGTGTGATTGGGGACAAACTTCGCGCCCGGACAATTCCCCGGGCAAATGGTTCTGAGCCGCCCTTGATCTTTGCCATGCACCGGACACTCGAAAAAAACATTGTCCGCGTGATAGGGACAATAGTTGCCCGCAATCCGGGCATAGAGCCCCGCATGATCGAGCTGATAGTTTTTCCCCAGGAGCGGATAGCACCGTTGCATCAGCTGAATCACTTGATTCGCAATGTCCTGAATGATGTTTCGGATGTGGGGATTTCGGACGGAAGCGAGAGAAAACTCGTTGTCTGACGTCTGGCAGAGATTGTATTTTTCCGTGTCATAGTATTGGATCAAGGTGTTTGCAATATCGACAGGGATGAAATTGTCGATGACTATGATTTGGTCTTCTGGGTGTGTGGCATGGGCAAGGTAAGCAAAAAAGAGTAAAAACCACTTCATGAAGATTTCCCCATTTCATAGAGCAATAATGCATAGGCCAAAAACGGATCGCGGAAAAAAGCCTTCTGCCCCTTGTGCACGGCAAACCCTTGCTTAAACGCTTGCTTCACCTCAGCCACCGACAATGCAAACACATCGGCAATCGCTTCGCTCTCCTCCTGCGCCGCCGCCTGCTTGCCCACCACCTTCGCCGCAAAGATCGGAGCCACCGTCGTCGTCAAGCCGCTGTCCGGCGGAATCGCTCCCAAGGCCACCAACTCTCCCACCTGCATCCCCGTCTCTTCCAGTGCTTCTCTCCTTGCCGCCGCCTCCGCCGTCTCTCCCACATTGATCCCCCCGCGCGGAAGCTCCACTTCCCATGCCCGGGTCGCATGCCGGTAGTTCAAGTTCAGCACGATCTTCCCATCGGGCAACACCGGCATCACCGCCACTCCCGTCACCGGTCCATCGAGCGCCTTGAGCCACAAAATCCGCCCATAGACCCCCTCGCTCCCATTCGGAAACCGGCACGCATCGTTGATCCAGAGCCAATACTTGTCCCGCTTCACCAGCCCGATGTCCCGACCGGTTTTCTTCTCAATCGCGGCCATGACAGTTGGGTCGAGGAGGATCTCGATCTCGCCGAGAGAAGAATTCCCGAGCGGAGTGACAAGGGCTGGGTGTTGTTGGATGAGGGTGAGGTATTCGGCACGGGTGGATTCGGTGGCGAAAGAGAAAGACACTGTTGCGAGAAAAAGGAGAAACCACTTCATGAGCACCTCTTCAAGTTGATGGGAGAAATTATACTGGTACCGATTTTTTTGTGCCATGAGTTATGCTCATCCTCTATGCAACCACTCAACCCGCAACAACAAGCCGCTGCAGACCATGTCGAGGGGCCGCTGCTCGTGCTCGCAGGGGCCGGTTCGGGCAAGACGCGTGTCGTCACGCACCGCATTGCCCACCTGATCGATCTCGGCATCCTCCCCTCGGACATCCTCGCGGTCACGTTCACGAACAAAGCGGCGGATGAGATGCGCTCGCGCATCCGGGCGATGAAGAATGTGCAGGTGCTGGCGTGCACGTTCCACAGTTTGGGAGCGAGGATTTTGCGCGAGTCGATTGGCGCGCTAGGCTATGGCCGGGACTTTGCGATTTACGACGAGGAGGACAGCGAGAAGTTGTTGAAGGGGTGTTTGGAGCAGGCGGGGCTGGGAAGCGAGAAGGGGTTGCTGAAAGAGATCCGGGGCGGCATTTCGACGGCGAAGAACAACTTGGTGAGTCCGGAACAGGTGACGGAAGAGCCTCTCTGCAAATTGTACGGCATGTATCAGAAGAAGCTCAAGGAGTGCAACGCGGTCGACTTCGACGATTTGTTGTATTTGACGGTGAAGTTGCTACAAGAGCACGAACATGTGCGCACCGAGTACCAAGAGCGGTGGCTCTTTGTGTTGATCGACGAGTACCAGGACACGAACATGGCTCAATACACCTTGGCCAAGATTTTGGTGGCCAAGCACGGCAACATCTTTGCAGTCGGTGATCCCGATCAGTCGATCTACTCGTGGCGAGGAGCAAAATACCAGAACATCTTGCGCTTTGAGAACGATTTTCCGGGGGCCAAAGTGGTGCTCTTGGAACAAAATTACCGAAGCACGAACACGATTTTGCAAGCGTCGAATGCGCTCATTGAACACAACACGACGCGCTACGAAAAGAAGCTCTGGTCAGAGGGAGGTCCAGGCGAAAAGATTGGCCTCTTCGTGGCCACGAGCGAGCGGGAGGAAGCCGAGTTTGCCGCCCAGCGTATTTCCAAGCACAGCACCGAGTTTCCCCTCGACGACATGGCCATCTTTTACCGCACCAACGCGCAATCCCGTCCGTTCGAAGACGTGTTGCTTGCCCACCGAATTCCCTACACGATCGTGGGGGGAGTGTCGTTTTATTCGAGGCGGGAAGTGAAAGACGTTTTGGCTTTCTTGCGGATGGTGATTTCGGATGCGGATTTGGTGTCGTTTTTGCGGACGATCAATTTACCGAAACGAGGTCTGGGGGCTGCTACGCTGGACAAGATTGTGGAGGGGGCGGAGAGAGCGGAAATGGCGATTGTACCGTTCTGCCGAGAAGCCCTTGCGGGAGCCATGAAGCTGAGTGCGAAGCAGACGGAAGGGTTGAAGAGTTATGTGCAGTTGTTGGGGGGCCTCCGGGAAAAAAAACTCAAGATTCACGAGCTGATTGCGGAAGTGATTGCCGAGTCGGGGTACATGAATTACCTGCGGGAAGATGCAGAGACGTTTCAAGACCGGAAAGAAAACCTTGATGAACTCATGGGAAAAGCAACTGAATGGGAAGAAGAAAATAAAAACGGCACACTACCTCAGTTTTTGGAAGAGCTGTCACTCCGGTCAAACATCGAAGAAAGCACACACATACCGACCGTGAAACTAATGACCTTGCACAACAGCAAGGGCCTCGAGTTTTCCGTCGTGGTGTTTGCTGGCTTGGAAGAAGAACTGTGCCCGCACATCAATTCTCAAGATACCGACGAGGGACTCGAAGAAGAGCGAAGACTGTGTTACGTCGGAATGACTCGGGCTAAACAACACTTGTACCTCACCGCATCGCGCTACCGGTTTTTTTGGGGCACACACAAACCCATGCGACCCTCGAGGTTTCTCAAAGAGATTCCGGCCGAGTTCATCCACGACTTGTCCCGAAGCAACCAAGGAACCACCTTCTCTCTCGGAGACAAAGTCTACCACCAGCAGTTCGGGATGGGCATCATCCAGCAAAGCTTCGATACGGCCCTCGGGTTAACCTACGAGATCTATTTCCCCGACACCGAAATGTCCCGCTCGATCGTGGCCCGCTTCGCGAAGCTACGGACTTACGACGAGTAATAAAAATTACACAACAAAGCTGATAAAAAGTGTTGGCATTTTAATGACCTTTTGATTTATAATTATTTGAACAAAAGGAGAAACAAATGACATTAATCACAAACAATGCTTCGGGGAACCACCCAGTAAATAACGACGTTCTTTCGAATTTTTACTCAAGAAGACAAAAGTTGATCTCTCATTGGCCTTACCCTTCCACCCGTTTCAACGATCGTTTGATTTTTCTCATCAGCGAATACGCAGGCTTTCTCCCCACCCAGACTGAAATCGTCCAACAAGTGTACTCGGCAAAAAAACAAGAGTGGTTTTCTTTGGTGGTTGAGCATTTAGCAAATGCAGTACACACAGATCTAATGCCTCTCATCGGTGAATATCACGGTTTTCTTCCGACAAAGAGAGAAATCAACCGGTTAATCACTTATTTCGATCCTCAAGTGTACATTCAGTTCGTCAATCAAGCGGCAGGAAAAAGGTTTTACGATCTTCCGATAGCAGAGGTTCCCCTCACGCGGTTTGTTCCAGAAAGCTCAAACGACACGGAGAGAGCTTTGCTTGTTCCTGGAGAAATCGCTGCCCCTGTCATGCGGACTTCTCTCAATGAGTACCCATTTTTAGTGATCGGATATGAAACCCCGATGATGGAAGGTGTGGGAGGATGGGAAGACATTGCTTTTGGAGTTTGTATGGTCGGAGACTTTGCTTTTAAATCCATGAAAAACGGGCCAAGAGAGGTGGAACATCGAATTCAATCCACTACCACAATGAAATTTGTACGCATCCAGAGAGAAAATGCAAATGATCAAATGGAACTTCAAATGGGGCTTTTCTTCGAAAGAAATGATATTATATTCTTATATCTTCACATCGAGAAATTCTTAAAACCGAATGATTATAAGCTTTCGGCTGCCAAACCGCCCAAATCTTCCAGCGATGCGCAGAAAAAGCAAATTTCGGTCATCACTCCAGATTTTCCGAAAGACACCTAACGGTTCTCCGCATAGATCAGTGATTCAAAAGCTCTTACAGCTTTGTTCACCGAAATGAACTTGTGCCAGTGTTTGTCACGCAAACGCAGTCCCCGAATGTTGGGAATGAAAGCACTGGGAGTTAGCACTACCCCGCGTGTAAAGCTCGGGGCCCACAGTTTTGCTACCGCTTTTCGTCGGCATACAATCAGTGTCCGGATGCCCATCGCCGAGGCCATGTGGCCGAGACCCGAATCGTTGCCCACCAAATAGCCCGATTCATACATGAATCGGGCGAGGGCATCGAGATTGCTGAAATCAGCAAGCTCGAAACCACTGTTTTCCCACAACGCCATTTCGGCACGACCTGGCACGAAAACTGGTTGATACCCAAGATGTTGCAAATGTAAAGCTAGCTTTACATACTTTTCCTTGGGCCAGTTTTTGCTCACCTTCCCGCTCGTCGGGTGCATCACAATCCGCTTCGGGTATTTTCGGAACACCAGCCCCTCTGGCACGACAAACCCGTTGCCCTCGGCTGTGCGCGGCAAGTGCATGACATTCCGTGCCAGGTTGCGCAAGTTCTCGGCGACCGAAAGGGTTGGGTCGGTCAAGCAATCGGCATAGTACGGTTCGTGCACGATGTTCGGGGACGGATAAAGGTAAATGACTTTGATTTTTTCGGGAAACCGGCGTTTGCCCTCAGCAATCAATTGCCGGACAAACTCATTGGCCTCGTTGTGGACGACAAAGCACCAATCGTAGCTATTCAGAATCCGAGGCAATTGCTCGAGCGACGGGTATGGCTGCACGGGCAGGAGGGGGAACCAGTTTTGCATGGAACCGAGGGTATTTTGATACGTATCAACCTGAAAACCATTGAGGTGTAAAGTTTGGGAGAGGACGAGACAGTTGACCCCGTCTCCGAGGCCGTTGTGGCAAAAGACAGCAGCAGTTTGTGGCATGGGGATAATTTACCATACCGGGATTAATACCGGTATGCTATGGGGCAAATTATGCAACCAAGACAGTACCTGGCCCCGCAGCAGAAACAAAACCTCACGCAAGCACTGCAGCGTTCGCTCGAGATCTTGCAGCTGCCGCAAGCGGAGCTTGCGGCGCTGCTCAGGGAAGAGATCGAGAAAAACCCGTTGCTCGAAGAAGTGCCCGTGAGTTCGAGCAGTCGTTCTCCGATACCCGAAGTCGAGGCTCCCATTTCCCTGCACGAGCATCTGCTCGTGCAGGTGCGAGAAGCGCTCTCCGATCCGTCGATGCGCCGGATCGGCGAGCAGCTTCTCGAACAGCTCGACGAGCGAGGTTTTCTTCCGGAAGGGCTTACAGAGCCTGTCATTCCTGTGCTCCAAACCCTCGATCCCCCAGGCATTTTTGCCCGAAACTTACGGGAATGCTTTTTGTTGCAGCTCGCTCGGAAACCACATCCTCCCCTCACACATAAACTCGTAGACCTTGCCTTCGATGACTTATTGCAGGGACGATATTCTCTCGTGAAGAAAAAGCTCGGAGTCGACGGCCCTGAATTGCAACAAGCCATCCAGCAGCTGGCCCGGCTCAGCACACGGCCCGGAAGTGCGTTTCAACGAACACACACGCAACCGATCGTGGCCGACTTGCAGTTTGTCAAACACGACGGGAAGTGGACGGTCACTTCGCTCGAAGACACGTTGCCCCGCATTCGTCTTTGCACGGAATACGTCGGCCTCGACAATGTCCGGGAATTCAAAACTTCAGCCCAGTGGCTGCTGCGCTCGATGCAGAGACGTCGAAAAATGCTGCTCGAACTCGGGACTCATCTCGTCAAGCTGCAGGCCCCGTTCTTGAATCAGCAAGGGCCATTGCAAGCTGTTTCGGCCGCAGAACTTGCTGAACTTCTGGGCGTGCACGAATCGACCATTTCCAGAGCGTTGAACGACAAGTATGCGGCCACGCCGCGTGGGTTGCTGCCGCTTCGAGCTCTCGTGCCGTCCGCACAAAACACGTCAGCCAAAGACGTGCTGCAACGGCTGGTGGCGCACGAAGACAAAACCACCCCGCTCACCGACGACGAGCTTGCGTCTGCGATGACAAAAGCCGGGCATGCGACGGCGCGGCGCACGGTAGCCAAATACCGCAAGCAGCTGCGCATCGGCTCTGCGTCCGCCCGAAAACACCTGAGGTCATGATGTTCTTGCTTGCACTCTTGTTGGCCCTCACCCCGCCCCAAGCCCTCGACCAGCTCAAAGCGGGCAACCAACGGTTCGTGCAGAACCAACCCATTGACCCCAACCGCTCCCCCGAACGGCGTCAACAAGTCAGCCAGGGACAAACTCCGTTTGCGACCGTGGTCGGGTGCTCAGACTCTCGGGTGGCACCGGAATTGATTTTCGACCAAGGCCTCGGCGATCTGTTCATCGTGCGCGTTGCGGGGAATGTGGTGGGCCCGCTCGAGATCGACAGCATCGAGTATGCAGCCGATGTGGTTCGCACCCCGCTGGTGGTGGTCTTAGGCCACGAACGGTGCGGTGCCGTGACAGCGGTGTTGGCGGGGCAAACGAAAGACATCGAGGCGCTGGCGAAGCAGATTGAACCAGCGGTGCAGGAGACGAAGGGGCTGAAAAAAGACCGGCTCGAGCAGACGATCAAGGCGAATGTGGGGTTGGTGGTGGAGAAGCTGAGGAAGAACAAAATCTTGGAGAAGTGGATCAGAGAGAAAAAGCTCGAGGTGCTGGGTGGGTACTATCATCTCGGTTCGGGCGAAGTAGAGTGGTTGCGTTAAACACGTCGTGCGATAAAGTCCAAGAGATTCGAAATTGCTGCTCTAAATAACGTCACCGGAAGCAGCAGCCCTCCAGCAACCATGACCACGGTGTGATTTTTGAATCTTGAAAGGATGTATTTTTCTTCATTGTATTCTTCCTTGATCCATGAGCCAATCACTGCATAGAGGGGGCTCGTGAGCCAGCCCCACGCCCGCTCAAACACCAGCCACACCCGAATCGCTATCGGCATTTGTGCAGCGAGAGGGTGCTCGGCCACCAGTTGCAAAGACTGCCGGTATAGAGCTTGCGATATCTGGGTCTGCTGCAATGTCACTGCACACTTCCACAGCCTCGAAGCGGTCATCGACGGGTGGGCTAAGAGAGTCTTCAATGCGGAAAGAAAAAAAGGAGACACACTGGAGGCATACATATTTCCTCGACTGATGGCCTCCATACAATCTTCATCCGACACACGGCCGTCTGCAAGAAGTAAATCCACAATGGGGATGGGTGCATGGTTTCGTCCCAAAAAAGCTCTCTGTCGGAAAACTTGCCCTACATCTTCATTGGAAATGCGAAGATGAGGTGCTTGTTGCGCAAGAAGAAATTGGAGAAGAGCAAGGCGATCCTCGATCGGATACGCCTCTCCTACGGAAGTCGCATAGCTTAATATGCCCCCTAAATCTCCACTACCTGCAGTACGCCAGGTCAACAAGTGACGAATCACTTCGAGACGATCGTGCTGAATTAATGCATCGGTAGAGCCTGCTGTGTGCAGACCCTGCACGAACACTGCATGGCTCATGCCTGGATCATTGATCAATAAGTCGATCACGGCGAGGCGGTTGGCTAAACTTCTTCCCTTTACAGCAGTGGTCATCAGCAAAGAATCTGTCGGCAAAGGCAAATTCGCCGCGCGCCGATAGTCAAGAAACAGTCTGATCAGCTCTAAAAGTTCGGCTTGGTTTTGGTTCCCGTTAGCGATAGCTCGAAGCGTTGCCAAATTCACAGCTTCAGAATCAGGCGAAATGCGCTGATCAGCAAGGAACAGACGGATGATTTCAAGACGTGTCTCATGTGTTACTTTCTCCGCGCGAGGAGATGTAGCGTTGTAAAACCCCACTTCTACACCGTGTTGAGAAAGACATGGGCTTTCAAGGAACAGTTTCACAAACTCTGTTTTTCCCAGAGAAATACTAAGCAGGAAGCGCTTTTGAATCTCTTCCAGAACAAGAGGTTGATTCCACTTTGAAGAGCGGAGGAGCGCCGCCACAAACGGTGTTTGATCTAAGGCAGCCGAGACAGTCAATCCTTGAGTTATAATTCCCGGGTTCACATCCAGATGGAGAATTTCGTCGGGTACACTCGAGTAATTTTGGTTAGAAAATAGTTCCAGCTGGGGCCCTACTTCGTTGACTTGGACAGAAATCGTCCGATCATTCTTGAATTTGTCACGGACGAACTCCGCTTGCTTTTCGATCGGCCACGTGCCATCTAGCTCTCGAAGGGCAAATTGCGCGCTTTCGCTGTGTTCCATGAACTTTCTGGCCACCGCCACGAGCTGTTCGTTCTCGGCCCGCACGATGTGGTTGTGTAGGTTGTTCAGCTCCTCGACAGCCCGGTACTTGAGTAAATTCAGAAGACTCACGTCACCGAACTCAACGAGCGGCAAAATCGCAATTTTTGGGAAAAACCAGTTCATCACCACGTTTTGCAACAACCGATCGACCCCTTTTGGATCTTCTAGCTCCGGATCTTTTGGATCTCTTTTCCAGTGAGCAGTGAGTTCTTGCATCAACGGATTCTTTTTGTCGAAAACGGCAGCCAGCCCAGCTCTAAGCCACAGCTGGTAAAATCGCTTGGAAATGAGGGGGTAGGTGGTTCGGTCGTTGTCACACCGAATCACATGGATCAACATATCGTCTGAAAACCGGTTCAATAGAGATACTGTCACACACCCTCAATCAAATTTTTCCCCACTAGTTTAACCCAAAAATAGCTGGACGTCAATCAAAACCAGGTCACGAGCGTGGGATTAAAAATATTTTAATCTGTATAGGTTTCGTATAGCTGAATGTAAACCACTTAAGAACACATATGCTCACTGAGCTAGAGAGGCCGATCAAAGAGAAAAAGCTTTACGAAAATGAACCTTGAAAAACTGAAAAAATACGCGAATTCATTTAGAATATCTCCTGAAGAAAAGGAGGTAACTATGCTGTCAGCCCTATTGCGTTCTATTACTCAATGCTTTACTTCTCCGTCCTCTACCTATCAACCATTGCCCAAAAAAGATGATGACCCATGGATTGAGGAGGCAAACTACTGGAAAGACAAGTGGAAACCAGATCCCGAGATGTGTTCTAAATCAGATGCAGAAGTCAAAGCATATGTGAAGGGAATTGTGGATGATCTAAAAAAATTTCCCATTACCTCGGCCAACAAAGACATCGTGAAAAACCACCTGAAATCCATTGCTGAGTGCAGCCACAATTTACGCAACGAATTGATCAAACCTCTTGCGAAGTGCCAAGGAGATGAAAAACTCATAGAGGAAATTCAATGTTACGTTATAACCACTGCCTGTTACAGACCATAGAATCCTGCGACTGAAATCAAAACCACGTCACGAGCATCAGATTCAGCACGTTTTGATGCACCCAATCTTCGGCTCTTTTCTGAAAGCGCAAAATGTAAGACACTTCCGACCCCACGTGCTCACTGAACTGCACAATCATCCCACCAGACACCCGGTCTTGGTTGATCCCCCGTGTCTGCCGCCAGAAAATCTCGTTCTCGACATACGGGATGCACCAACCTCCAAGTTCGGGGGCCAAAAGCCGAAGCCGATTTCTGTACTGCCACGGGTTGTTTTCTGTTTGTACGATGATGTACTCGACTCTGTTTCGATCGCGCACTTCCCAGCCGTTGTATTTCCAGACGACAAAGGCCACATCGACGAGGAGCACGTACTGAAATGCCCAGTGGTTCGAGTTCGTGGGCAATCGTCTCACCACTTGTCTATAACCGGGGGCCACAAACATCCACCACGCTGGTCGGTAGACCATTTGTCCTTGCAAGTAGTTGAAGTACAATTTCGAGCCGTTGTCTCCCCAGCGCATCTCGCCCCAAACCTGGACTCCGAAAGTATCATTGAGCTCGACTTCGTTGAAGCTTCGGGCCCACACCTGGAAGTCACCGTTTTGGTTGATCTGGGCAAATGCGAGCACGGGCAGGAAAAACAACCACCTCATTTCACGAGCTCGGCAGCGTCGACCATCGTCTTGCCACTCAACCGTTCCAGCACGCTGACGGGAGACAATTCGGGTTTCAGCAACGCAGTGCGAGGCACGATGAGCGTCTGTTCCAGAGCGTATTGTCCCGAAAGTGCTGCGTGCGAAACTTGATCGGTGAACACGGCCCAGCAGCTGCCGGGGGGAAATTCCCAGTGATCTTTGGGGCATGTTTGTTGAAACTGCGCATTTTCCTTGAGGAAGTTGTGGAGCTCGAGCATGAAGGTGTCGTACGGGGAGCGGACGGGCAGCTTGAGCAAACGACGAAGGTTTTTCAACCACGAGGGAAGGACGTTGTCTGGGAACGGAACATCTCTGCCACCGAATTGTTTCGCAAGCTCTCCGAGCCCATGCGTGGTCATCCACCGTCTGGGTTCATCGGGGTTGATGTTCACAAAAAATCGCAAGATCCTCGACCCGTGCATCGGTCGTGTGGGAAATGCATCGACGTGCAACAAGTCGTTTCTCGCACGCAATCTCAAATCTCTGCCCTTCTCTTGAAACGGTCTAAAACTGGCATAGTCGAGCTTCCAATGAGCGGCATACGGGGCCAAAAGCAATGACAAAAAGTCGATGGCTTTTCGGGAAAACCGTCTCAGCACCTGATGCATTTGCTCGGCAGCCCCAGGATCTTTCGTCTCGTGGTTGGTGATCCGGTCGGTCACCGGCTTGTAGGCAATGTTCTTTCTCGCCGAGGAGCTTCCCTGCTTTTGCTGGAGCAAAAACGCGATGTCCTCTGCCGGAAAGGCAAAGGGAACTTGGGGGAAAAACAATAAGTTTCCGGCCTCCAATTCCCCCGCATACTTGTTTCGATTTGCAGGGTTTTTCCACTCGTCTGCAGAAACCACGATCTTTTGGGTCATACTTCACGCTCCTGCAGAAAAGTGTACAACAAATGATATTATTGCTACATGTTCGTCATGAACTCCTGGGTTTTTTCCACATTGGTTGTCGTGACCGTTGCTGTGCTTCTCAGCTTGGCCGCTCTGGTTTGGGTGCGGAAGAAAGTCTCGATCGAGCGCTTGCGCAAAGACCACGATGCGGCGGGCTTCACCTTCAGCATCATCGGCGTTCTCTACAGCGTCATCCTCGGCTTCATGGTGGTGAACGTGCAAGACCGCTACCGCGAAGCGGAGAAAAACGTGCGCGAAGAGGCAAACCTCCTCGTGGCGATGTACCATGACGCCACGGCGTTTTCCAACTCGGAAACCGTGCGCATTCGAGCCGCTCTGCGCAGCTACGTGCAGTCGATTCTCGACGGCCAGTGGAAGGGGACCAAAGACGGGACGCTGCCGATCGAGCAGCACGCCCACCTGTGGGACAGCTACTATCCGGTCAATGTCACCGATGCCAAAACGCAAGTGTTCTTCGAGCAGGCCACCGAGCAGCTCGACCGGCTGATGGACATGAGCCTCAACCGGGAGTTCAGCGCGCAGGAGCACCTCGGCTCGATGATGTGGACGCTCTTGATCCTGGGCGCCGTGATCACGACGGGCTTCATGCTCTTCTTCGGCCTGGAGGACTTCAAAATCCAGCTGATGATGACGGGCTTGCTGGGCGGTTATTTGGCCTTCATTTTGTACCTGGTGGTCTCGTTAGACCACGTGTTCACGGGGCCGATGGCCGTCAAGCCGGTGGTCTTCGAGAAGACCGTGCAGGTGTTCGACGAGCTGGATCGGGAAGAGCCCGACCGCCCTAGCGCGGATTGAAGTACGCTGCACGCAGCAGCTGCCAGCGAAGGGTGTTGTCGGCTGGGGGCATGCGGCCTTTGGCTAGGGTGCGAATTTCGGCATCGGTCATCCGGAACAACACAGCACGGACTGTTTTTGGGTGGTGCAGAGTTTTCATCAGTGTTTGTGCAGCGCGGTTTCTACGACGGTGCTGGGCAATCAATCTCCAAAACCCCGCTGTGAGCACACACACAGCTCCCACGAGGGCCCACTCGAAAAACATCCCGAGTGCAAACGTGGTTAAAAACAGCCACGGTTCCCACGGCCGTCTGACCAATGGCCCGAGCACCTGCCGCCACCGTTTCGGGGCTGTTGCATATGCAAAGAACTCCTCGTTCTGAGGTTCGTGGAACATGAGTCTTGCCGCGTGAACCGCTTCGTGAGCTAAGACCTCTTCACGCCGGTACCCCAAATAACTTCCCTTCCGGAAACTTTCTCTCAGCTGCAAGTGAGCTTGACCATTGTCAATCCAGCACGCTGCCCCTTCCCAGAGGGAAAGACCTTTGTTCGAATAAACTACGTCGAGCGACATCGGCTTGAAGTCGAACACCTCTTCGAGCTGTTCTTGCGGCCACTGCAAGTGTTCGTGAGGAATGGTGTTTACTGTGTGAGAGGTTCGTGCTCGGAAACTTTCTTCACTTTCTTCGGGGCCGGGAATGAAGCCACGTCTGTTCCACGCAATGAGTTCGTCGTCAGTCATCGGAACACTATATCGAACTTGCGCTTTTCATGTGCCACAGCGTATGCTCACGCACATGAGAAAAAAAGCATTCATCACCGGAATCTCCGGCCAAGACGGTTC
>Ga0070679_100003504_pt1 | contig 14372 bp, 11 predicted proteins | sample KBSC63BmetaG_FD_65652 | JGI IMG/M metagenome (GOLD analysis project Ga0070679, IMG submission 65652) | Corn rhizosphere microbial communities from Kellogg Biological Station, Michigan, USA - KBS C6-3B metaG | ecosystem: Host-associated > Plants > Roots > Rhizosphere | place: USA: Michigan... | reverse complement strand
AACAATTCGGCATACGGGCCAAGCAGGCTGCCATTGTGCGGGTGGCCTTGCCGACGTTCGGGAGAGATGGTCTTCGAGCAGCTGCGAACCCGAGCTCGTCTCGAACGTCGAAGCGGGCCGGCGCGCTCCAGTTCGACTGCTGATCCAGCCGCAGGGTCGGCGGGGGTTCCTGCCGAGGCTCGAGGCTCTCGCACGGGTTGCTCGATAATCGACCCTCGTACACCCTCGCGCAGCACGTGTCTTCCTGGGCGGCGGCGACATTGCTGATGACGATCGGCCCATTGCTCTACAAGACGTCGATGAACCTGAGAGTACCCATTCAGATACTGGACGAGCTCGCGGACACGGTGATCCGCTCGACCGGTTCCCTCGACCTGGCGAGCGGTGAGATCGTCGACGTCCGCTATGAGGCGGATCGGCCTGGGTTGATGGGCCTGCCGGCGATCGACGAGCAATACGAGTTCACGAGCGGCGTGCTGTCCAACGACGGCAAGGACGTTGAGTTCCGCATCGACGTTGACGTGATGCGCGGGCAGTACTTCGTCAGCCCGAGCGAGCTTCTGGAACTCAAGGTCCGAGCCGCCAAGCTCTTCGCCGGCCTCGAAGGCAAGACGCTTCTCGCCGCTTCAGAGCGCGCTGCGGCGGCATCCTCCGACAACCACAGCGGCGACGCGGACCGGCGCCTGCACTGAGCCGACGATCGGCAGCTGAGTCGCGGTGCCGCCGAGGCGGCTGACCGCTTGCGGAACTTCACAGAGATGACTTTCACCGCCGCGCCGCCGAGCCGCGACGACCTCCTCGCGCTCGACCTCGACACCAAGCTCCTCGACGCAGTCGGCGTTGTTCCCGAGCGCGCCGGCCGCGTCGACCTGATGACGGCGCTCGCGGAGGTGGTGCGCGGCCGCCTCTCGCGCCGCTGGGTGCGCACGCAGGCCGCGCAGAGCGAGGCCGGCGCGCGCCGCGTCTACTACATGTCGATGGAATTCCTGATCGGCCGCACGCTCGGCAATGCGCTCGCCGCGCTCGATCTCGAAGCGCCCGCAGCGGCGGCGCTGCAGGCGCACGCGCAGCGCCTCGAAGACGTCGCCGCTACCGAGCCCGACGCGGCGCTCGGAAACGGCGGCCTGGGGCGACTGGCGGCGTGCTTCCTCGACGCGATGGCGACGCTCGGGCTGCCTTCTTTCGGCTACGGCATCCGCTACGAGTACGGCATGTTCACGCAGCAGATCCACCGCGGCGTGCAGGTCGAGTCCCCGGATGCGTGGCTCGCGAACGGAACGGTCTGGGAGTTCCCTCGCGAGTCGGTGAGCTATCCGGTGCACTTCGGCGGCTGGGTCGAGCAGGCCAAGCCCGACGGATCGGCCCGTGGCGACGCGGCCGGCGAAGCAGCTGCGCTCTGGCATTCCGAGGGCGAGGTGCAGGCCAAGGCGTGCGACATGGTCGTGCCGGGCCACGGCACCGAGACGGTGAGCACGCTCAGGCTCTGGAAGGCGGTGGCGCCTTCGCACCTCGACCTCGACGTCTTCAACAACGGCGACTACGCGCGCGCGGCGACCGTCAAGAACGAGTACGAGAACATCTCGTGGGTGCTGTACCCGAACGACAGCACGCCGGCGGGCCGCGAGCTGCGGCTGCGCCAGGAGTACTTCTTCGTCTCGGCGTCGGTGCAGGACCTCGTCGCGCGCCACCTGGAGGAGCACGGCACGCTCGCCAACCTCGCCGACAAGGTCGCGATCCACCTCAACGACACGCACCCGTCGATCGCGGTGGCCGAGCTGATGCGCTTGCTGTGCGACGGACACGGCATGGCGTGGGACGCGGCCTGGGCGCTCTGCCGCCGGGTGTTCTCGTACACCAACCACACGCTGATGCCCGAGGCGCTGGAGACGTGGCCGGTGGCGCTCCTGCAGCAGGTGCTGCCGCGCCACCTGATGATCATCTTCCGCATCAACCAGGAGATGCTCGACTTCGCCGCCGCGCGCCGGCCGGGCGACAACGCGTTCCTGGCGCGACTCTCGCTGATCGACGAAACCGGCGAGCGGCGGGTGCGCATGGCGCACCTGGCGATCGTCGGCAGCCATGCGGTCAACGGCGTCTCGGCGCTGCACTCGTCGCTGCTGGTGCAGACCATCTTCGCCGACTTCGCCGCGCTCTGGCCGGAGCGCTTCACGAACGTCACCAACGGCGTCACGCCGCGGCGCTGGCTGGCGCAGGCCAACCCGGGCCTCGCCGGCCTGCTCGACGCGACGATCGGCCCGGCGTGGCGGCGCGACCTCGATTCGCTGGCGCGCCTGCGCGAAACGGGCCGGACGAGCGAATTCCGCGATGCGTTCATGGCCGTCAAGCTCGCCAACAAGCGTCGCCTCGCAGCGATGATCGAGCGCGAGACGGGCGTCGTCGCCGATCCCTCGTCGCTCTTCGACGTGCAGGTCAAGCGCATCCACGAATACAAGCGCCAGCTGCTCAACGTGCTGCACGTCGTGACCCGCTACCAGGCGATCCTGGCCGCACCGCAGGGGCCCGACGGCCGGGGTTGGGTCCCGCGCACCGTCGTCTTCGCCGGCAAGGCGGCCTCGAGCTACGCGACCGCGAAGAACATCATCCGCCTGATCCACGACGTCGCCGCCGTCGTCAACGCGGAGCCGCGCATCGGCGGGCTGCTGAAGGTGGCGTTCGTTCCCAACTACGGCGTCTCGCTCGCCGAGGTGATCATGCCGGGCGCCGATCTCTCGGAGCAGATCTCGACGGCGGGCACGGAAGCCTCGGGCACCGGCAACATGAAGCTGGCGCTGAACGGGGCGCTCACGATCGGCACCGACGACGGCGCCAACATCGAGATCCGCGAGAGCGTGGGCGAGGAGAACATCTTCATCTTCGGCCTGAAGACGCCGCAGGTGCGCGCGCTGCGCGACGGCGGCTACGAGCCGCGTCGCGTGTACGAGCGGAGCGAGCGGTTGCGGGCGGTGCTCGATGCGATCGGCGGCGGCGCGTTCAGCCCCGACGAGCCGGGCCGCTACGCGGCCCTTGTCGATGCGCTGCTCAACGAGGACCGCTATCTCCTGCTCGCCGACTACGAGGACTACCTGGCCGCGCAGGCGCGCGTCGATGCGCTCTACCGCCAGCCGCAACGCTGGGCAGAAGCGGCGATCGCCAACGTCGCCGGCATGGGCAGGTTCTCCGCCGACCGTGCCGTGCGCGAGTACGCCGAGCGGATCTGGCGCGTGGCGGCGTCGGGCAAGGCGGGCGCCACGGGTTTGCCCAAGTCGACAGAGAGCGGCCGCCAGAGCGCCTAGGGCCCAGACGCACGCGGCCGATGGGCCGCTGCAGCCCGCCGCGCGCTACTTCAGTGGCCAGACGTGCACGATCAGCGGCGTGCCGACCAGCAGCACCATCAGCGTGAGCGGCGCGCCCAGGCGCCAGTAGTCGCCGAAGCGGTAGCCGCCCGGCCCCATCACCAGCATGTTGTTCTGGTGGCCGATGGGCGTCAGGAAGTCGCACGCACAGCCGAGCGCGACGGCCATCAGGAACGGCTCGGGACGAAAGCCGAGCGCGACCGCGACGGCGCCCGCCACCGGGCCGAGCACCAGCACCGCAGCGGCGTGGTGGAGAAACGGCGTCAGCAGCATCGATGTCAGCAGGATGAGGCCCACGGTCGCGTAGCCCGGCAGGTTCTGCGCGCCCGCGCTCAGCGCGCCGGCGACGAGGTGGGCGGCGCCGGTGTCCTTGATCGCCTCGCCGACCGGGATGAGGCAGCCGAGCATCACGAGCACCGGCCATTCGATCGCCTCGTACGTGTCCTTCAGGCTGATGTGCTTCAGGAGCACGGTCAGTACGGCGGCGCCGAAGAACGCGACCTCGACGTCGAGGATGCGCACGCCGACGAGCACGAGCGCCACCGCGAGCAGGCCGATCGGCACCAGGCCGTTCCTGGTCTGACCGAGCGTGAGCTTGCGGTCGGCGAGCGGCAGCAGGCCGAGCTCGCTGACCGACGCGGCCAGGTTCTTCTGCCAGCCCTGGAGCAGCACGACATCGCCGACCTGGAAGCGGTGCGAACGCAGGCGAGATGGCGCCGTGCGGCCGGCGCGGCGCACCGCGAACAGGTTGAGCCCATGGCGATGGCGCAGGCTCATCGACGCCGGCGTCGCGCCGACGAGAGGCGATTCCGCCGTGACGATGACCTCGACGACGTGCATCTCCTCGCTCTTCTCGGCCGGCGCGGCGAGGCTCTTCGAGCCGACGATCTCGAAGCCGGTCGCCGCGACGACCTTCTGGACGACGGTGGTGTCGCCGATGACGACGAGCTCGTCGTTCGGGTAGAGCGCCCAGTCTTCGGCGGGGACGTAGCGATGGCCGTTCTCGCGCACGATCCCGGCGACCGAGAGATCGCCCTCGCCGAGCGCCTCGAACTCGCCGACCGTCATCGCGCGTGCCAGGGCGGCGGGAACGCGCAGCTCGGTCGTGTACGACTCGAGCGAGAACGCTTCTTCCGCGCTCTGCTGGCCTTCGCGACGCGGCAGCAGGCGCCATCCCAGCGCCAGGTACACGACGGTGAGCGTCGTCAGCGGCAGGCCGACGGCGACGAAATCGAACAGCGCGAAGGCCGGCTGGCCGAGCTCCTCGCGCACGGTCGAGATCAGCAGGTTGGGCGAGGTGCCGATCTTCGTGATCGTGCCGCCGACGAGCGACGCGAAGGCGAGCGGCATCAGGTAGATCGAGCGCGGCTGGTTGCTCCGGCGCGCCGTCTGGATGGCGATCGGGATGAAGATGCCGAGCGTGCCGACGTTCTTGACGAACGCCGACAGGTAGCCGACCGCCGCCGAGAGCAGGCCGATCTGGAGCGACGGCGAGCGCACGCGGCGCAGCAGCATGCCGATCGACATCTCGAGGATGCTCGACGCCGCGATCGCCCGACTGACGACGAGCACCGACGCGATGATGATGATCACCGGGTTCGAGAAGCCGTGGAACGCCTTCGCCACCGGTACGACGCCGAGCAGGACGGCGACGAGCAGGACGAGCGCCGCGACGACGTCGTAGCGCAGGCGCCCGCTCATGAAGAGCGCGAGCATCGCGCCGACCAGCGCGAACGCCTCGACCTGGTGGACAGTCATGCGGCGGCGCTCCGGCGCGCGCCGGTGCCGTGCGTCACGCGGCGCTGCTCGGCACTGTCTCGCTGCTTGCGTCGCTCTGCTGGTTGCGCCGGATGCGGCGCGGGGTCGAGACGCGCACGCGCTGGTCGTGCGGCCACGGCGCGGCGATCTCGGTCAGGCCGGCGTCGGCGCCCATCCCCGCCTGGCGCTCGAGGTAGGCGATCGCGCCATCGCGGCCGCTCAGCGCGCGCGCCACGAGCAAGGCGCCGGCCGCCGTCGACGCGAGCCGACCCGCCGCGGTCCTGCGCGGCTGCAGCAGCAGGTACACGCCGGCGGCCAGGGCGAGCCAGTGCTCGCCGGGAATGCCGGGGCGCTGCCTGTCGAGCTGGATGAGGCGGTCGAGAAGCGATTGGTCGGGCAATTGCATGGTCGGGTCCGCGTGGCGGGGCGGGAGCCGTCGACAGCAAAGCCGATGCCCGACGAAGCACTCGGCGGCAGGAGACGGCGCGACTTGCAGGCAGGTCCAGGTGCGGCAGAAAGAAAAAAGCCCATGGCGTGGAGCCATGGGCTTTGCTGCGAGGCGGACCGAGGATCGGGAGTTCTGGCCTCGGGGCTGCCTTGTCAGACGGTTCAGCTCTTGCGGGCTTCGCGACGCCGAGCTGTCCAGCCGACGGCCGCGAGGCCGGCGAGGAACAGAGCGTACGTCTCGGGTTCCGGAACCGGCGAGGCGAAGTTCACCGAGCCGCCGCCCTGCGTGATCTTGAAGCCGCCATCGATCGGGGTGACCTGGCTCGGGCTGTTGATGAACGACGAGACCGCGACGTTGTAGAACGGCGACGGCGATTGGAAGAACGTTCCTGCTGCGGCGGTCGGAACGAACGACAGGTTCGCGCCGGCGAAGGCGACGAAGGACGGGCTCTGGGGCACAGTACCGACCGAGCTCTGGCCCGCGCCGGGGAGCAGGGAACCGGTAGCAAGCGCGATCCGAGAACCTGCCGTCACGCTGGTCGTGGGGTTGTTGGACCCATCGAACCCGAACGTCGCCGGGCCGCCGTTGTACCCGTACAGCGTGTACGTGAGGCTCGTGAACTCGCCCGCCGTCGGCATCAACGACGGGTCGCCCGGCGTGACGGTACCGTTGCCGGTGAACTCGAAGAAGAGCCCGTAGGTGCTGTTCAGACCCGGAGCTGGCACGACGGCCCCGCCGAGCTGGAAGTTCTGCACAGACAGAAATCCCGAATCGGTGAACGTCGGCCCGCTCAGCCGGACGGTAGAAAAGTCCGAAATGATGATGTTGTCGGCCGTCACCGGGTCGCCCGCCAGGGGCGGAGTCGATCCTGCTGGATTGAGCGTGAAGGGCGGCAACGCAGCGAACGCGCTCGAGTACGCGGCGCCGAGCGCTGCGCACAGAACGGTGAGCTTGAGGAAGCTTCTTGGAAGCTTGAGCTGAGGTGTCATTGAGATCTCCGGTAGGACAAGAAAGCCGATAGAGGCACGCCGAGTCGGGCAGTCCGTGTGCCCATCATGCGAATTGCCCCCTGGATAAGGGGTACGTCAAGAAGATACATATTCATTCCCCGAGCGGGCGAGTCTCGACCCAGAGTGGCGATCCGTCAACGTTCCGTTACACGACCCCCCTCCAAGTGCGGGGGTCTGGTCTGATCGGCCAGAACGAGTTCCTGCAGCGGAAGGCGCAGTGAACGGGCGCGGGCCGCGGCACCTCGTCCGAGCCTGCCGAGGAATACGGCCTTCGACGCGTGTTCCGGACCCAGGATTCCCTCCAGCGCCGCGGCCACCTCGCCCGCCCGTGCCCGTGCCTGGCCCACCTCCGTGAATCGAACGCCCCTCCTCGCATAGGCGGCGAACATGATGGGCGTGTGCTGGGGCTGCAACTGGAGGCCGAGGCTGCACGCGGTGAGCCAGAAGCGCTGCGCCGCAGCGCCCGCGCGCAGGTGATCCTCGATCCCGGACGGCGCCTGCGCCGAAACGATCGCGAAATGGGCCGCGCAGCGCAATCCCGGCAGAAGCTCGAGCTGCAGCCGGGGCGCGAGCGTACCGCCGAAGTAGCGGTTCATGAGCTGCACGCGCCGCCAACTCGCCAGCAACCAGCGCATCGAGCGTACCGACAGGGCGTCGGCGCCGAGCGCCTGGTCGGGGATCCGGTCCGCGCTGTAGCGCGCACCCCACTCGATCACCTGGCAGTGGACCGCATACGCTTCGGGGATCGTCAGCCTGATTTTTGCGCTGCGCACGGCCAGCCAGGCCATCCGCAGCCGCTCGCGCTGGCTTTCGAACCACACGACCCGAAACCCGCGCCCGAGCGAGCTCTCGAGCGCCGCCTTGCTCGCCGGGCCGAGGCGCTCGGTGCGGAGCGGCCTGCGCTGGACGCTGCGTTCGCGAACGAACGGCAGGAGCGGGTCGGGCCGGACGTCGCCGGCCTCCTCGATCCACACGTCGATCAGCGCCGCGTCGCCGCCTTCTGCGCCCGAGCGGCATTCGAACCGCATCGCGCAGCCCTCGGCCGATGCAGCAATGCGCATGGTCTCGAGCAACGCCCCGACCGAGATCTCCGCCGCACTGCCGTCGAGGTCGTAGACGCCGAGCTTGCGCGTGAACGCGTGAACGACCAGGTGCTCCGGCGAGAGGATCTCGAAACGCCAGGGCTGGCTGTTGTCTCCGCTGGGCGCCCAGCGAGCGACTTCGAGGATGCGAAGCAAGCGGTTCAAGGGACCTCCGGGCAACCAGGAAACGCCGACCGGCGATCGAGATCAGCGCCTTCGGGATCGAGTGCGGGTTGCCGACGGCTCGACCATCCTAGGCGTCGCCGGCATCCGCGGCAACCTCGCGCCGCGCTCGCCGACAGCTCGTCTCGCATGGGTGGCGCACGCCGGACCGTGAGTCAGAACTGGAACAGCGCGATCCCGGCGCCGACGCTCGTCTGGCGATGGTTGTAGTCGAGCAGCGTCTCGCCGAAGCCGGTGAATGCCTGCACGTACCAGCGCAGTCCTTCGGGCTGCGAGCGGCGCACCGGGTAGCTCCAGTCGAGCTGCAGCGAACCGCGACGGAAGAAACCCGAGCCGGTGCGCCACGTCAGCGCAGCCGCGGTCCCCGCGGTGGCGTAGCTCGCGAGCAGCTCGCCGCGGCCGAGGTAGTGCTGGATGTCGGGGTTGTCGTCGCGCGCGCCGAAGCGCACGCGCTGATGCACGCGCAGCGCCAGCGAGACTGCATCGCGCTCGACGCCGGCGCCGAGCCAGACGCGGTTCCAGCTGCGCGACAACGGGTCACCCAGGCCGTTCGACTGGTGCGTGACGCCGAGCTGCACCATGCGCCAGCGCCAGCCGCCCGGCAGGCCGAACCCGGCGCCACGATCGCCGAGCGGGACGACGTAGATCGCCTCCGGCTGGTAGTCGCTGCTGCGAAAGGGCGACGATTCCGGGTGGTTGTAGATCTGCCAGATCGAGATCTGCGAATACCCGAGCCACAGGTCGGCACCGGGCAGCGCGAAGTCTTCGAGCGCCTTGGCGCGGAGCGAGATCTGGAACTTCGCCTCGGTGCGCTGGAAGTCGTCGCCAACGCCCGCCTGCGCGGGATGCGTCGGACTCGACGGAACGCCGAGCGACGACGTGTAGTGGATCGGCAGCAGGTAGTTGGGCCGGTACGTGCGGACCGCGAACGTGCCGCGCTTGTCGTCGGGGGCGAGCTCCCAGAGACGTGACATCGGTGAAGCCAACGGCGCAGCGCTTGCGACGACCGCTGGCGCGGCGCTGGCGGCGGCGAGCGGCGCCGGCGGGACCCCCGGAGTCGTCCCGGACGTGCGGAAGAAGCGGTCGTAGCACGCCAGCCGCGCCGACGCGTCGCGCTCGCCGGCGCAGGCCGAGGCTGGATGCTCGGCCGCCGCTACGACGCCAGAGCACGCGAGGGCGCCGGCGAGCGACAGGGCGACGGGAAGGCAGCGCGCGGCGTTCATCGCCGACGACGGCGCTAGACCTCGTCCTTTTCCCAGAAGGCGCGCGTCACGCCCTGGCTCTTCATCAGCGCGACGATCTTCTCGCGGTCGAGCACGCCGCAGCGCTTCGCCCACGCGTCGTACTGCGCCGCCATCTCGCGCACGCGCCCGGGCTCGCGCGCCGCGAGGTCGTGCAGCTCGGTGCGGTCGGCGTCCATGTCGTAGAGCTCCCACGGGCGCGGCCAGCGCTTGACGAGCTTCCACTTGCCGATCCGCACCGCGGCGTTGCCTTCGTGCTCCCAGAACATGGGCTTCCGGCCGACGACGTCGCGATCGTCGGCGAAGACCGGCAGCAGCGACTGGCCTTCGAGCGGATCGATCGCGCGGCCGTCGAAGCTCGACGGGTACGTCGCACCGGCCGCGTCGACGATCGTCGCCATGATGTCCGGGAGATAGCCGGGCGCGTGGCGCACGGTGCCGTTCTCGCTCGCGGCGATGCCGTTCGGCCAGTGCGCGATCAGCGGCGTCGAGATGCCGCCCTCGTGGATCCAGTGCTTGTACAGGCGAAACGGCGCGTTCGAGAGATTCGCCCAGGCCGTGCCGTAGCTCTGGTACGTGTTCTCGGGGCCGGGCATGCGGTGCACGTCGTTGCCGAAGTGGACCGGCTCGCCGCTTCTCGTGGTGCGACGCGCGATCATGAGCTTGTCGACCAGCTCGTCGACCGTGACGTCTTCGGGGATGTCTTCGGCGCACGCACCGTTGTCGGCCAGGAAGAGGACGACGGTGTCGTCGAGCTGCCCATTGCGCTCGAGCGCTTCGAGGATGCGGCCGATGCCCTGGTCCATGCGGTCCACCTGCGCCGCGTAGACCTCCATGCAGCGCAGCGTCCAGGCGCGAAACTGCTCGTCCTGCTCGGCCTCGCTCCACGGCGGCTGCGTCGGGTCGCGCTCGGTGAGCTTCCAATGGGCCTCGAGGATGCCGGAGGCGACGAGCTTTTCGAGGCGCGCTTCGCGCAGCGCGTCCCAGCCGGCGTCGAAGCGGCCCTTGTAGCGGGCGATGTCGTCCTCGTGCGCATGCAGCGGCCAGTGCGGAGCGGTGTAGGCGACGTACTCGAAGAACGGCGTTCCCGCGTGCGTGCGGCAGTGCTCGTCGATGTAGGCGACCGCCTGGTCGCTGATCGCGTCGGTGTAGAACCAGCCTGGGCGGCGCGCCTCGTGCTCGACGTTCTCGTTGCCGCGCGTGAGCGTGTTCGGGTCGTAGAAGCTGCCGGCGCCGATGATGGTGCCGAAGAAGGCATCGAAGCCGCGCTGCATCGGCCACGATTCGGTGGGCGTCGTCAGGTTCGACGCGACGTGCCACTTGCCGCTCATGTAGGTTCGATAGCCATGCTGCTTCAGCACCTGCGGGATCGTCACGCAGCGCTGGTTGAGGTTGCCGGCGTAGCCCTCGGGGCCCGAGTCGTACGTGAGGATGCCGATGCCGGTCTGGTGCGGGTGCAGGCCGGTGAGCAGCGAGGCGCGGCTCGGGCTGCAGCGCGCGGTGTTGTAGAAGCTGCTGAAGCGCAGGCCGTGCGCGGCGAGCCGGTCGAGGTTGGGCGTCCGGATCTCGCCGCCGTAGCAGCCGATGTCGGAGTAGCCCATGTCGTCGTTGAGGATCAGGACGACGTTGGGTTTCTTCTTGCGTGTGGTCATGCGGGTCTCCGGTCAGTCGATGCGCGCGCCGGTCGCGCTGTCGAAGAGGTGCGCGTCTTCGGGCGCGAAGGCGACGAAGACCGGCTCGCCCTCGCGCAGGAGCGGCGCGCGCTCGGTCTTCAGCTTGACGAGTCGCTCGTCGACGACGAGATCGACGATCGCGCTGTCGCCCAGATCCTCGACGCCTTCGACGCGTGCGCGCAGCCCCCCTTCGGCGAGCCGCAGCGCGTGCGGCCGGATGCCGACGACGACGTCGCGCGCGCTCTTCGTCTCGGCGCCGATCGCCACCGTCGAGCCGCCGATCGAGACGGCGTGGCCGTCCCACTCGCCGGCCAGCAGGTTCATCGGCGGCGTGCCGATGAACGACGCCACGTCGAGCGAGAGCGGTCGCGTGAAGATCTCGCGCGGCGTGCCGACCTGGACGATGCGGCCATCCATGAAGACCGCCATGCGGTCGGCGAGCGTCATCGCCTCTTCCTGGTCGTGCGTGACGTAGACGGTCGTCACGCCGAGCGAGCGCTGCAGGCGGCGCAGCTCGAGGCGCGTCTCGAGGCGGAGCTTCGCGTCGAGGTTGGACAGCGGCTCGTCGAGCAGGAACAGGCGCGGCTGGCGCACGATCGCGCGCGCCAGCGCGACGCGCTGCTGCTGGCCGCCCGAGAGCTGGCCCGGCGTTCGCTGCAGCAGGTGGCCGATGCCGACCTTCTGCGCCGCGCCTTCGACGGCGCGCGCGGTCTCGTCCCTCGACGTGCCGACCATCTTCAGCGGAAAGCCGATGTTCTGCGCGACCGTCATGTGCGGGTAGAGCGCGTAGCTCTGGAACACCATCGCGACGTCGCGCGCGCCGGGCTCCTTGGTCGTCACGTCGGCGCCATCCATCCACACACGGCCGGCGCTCACCGATTCGAGGCCGGCGAGGATGCGCAGCGTCGTCGTCTTGCCCGAGCCGGACGGGCCGAGCAGGACGAAGAACTCGCCGGGCGCGATCGCCAGATCGACGCCGTGCAGCACCGTCGTCGTGCCGTGCTGCTTGACGACGCCTTCGATGCGAACGCTCGCGCTGCCGCCGGCATCGGCGCCGCTCGTCATGCGCGCCGCCCTCCGCCCTTGACCGCGCCGACCGTCAGCCCCTTGACGATGTGGCGCTGCGCGAACATGCCGAGCAGGATCACCGGCGCCATCGCCAGCATCGCGCCGGCGGCGAGGCGCGCCCACTGCGTCTGCTCGACCGAGATGAAATTGAACATCGCCACGGTCACCGGCCGCACGCGGTTGCCGCCGAGGACGACGGCGAACATGAACTCGTTCCAGGCGTTGAGGAAGACGAAGATCGTCGTCACCGCGATGCCGCCCTTGACCTGCGGCAGGATCACGTGCCAGAGCGCGCGCACGCGGCCGGCGCGGTCGAGCAGCGCCGCTTCCTCCATCTCCATCGGCACGTCCTCGAAGTACGAGACGAGCAGCCAGATCGCGAACGGCAGCGAGAAGGTGAGATAGATGACGACCAGGCCGGCGTAGGTGTCGAGCCCGCCGATCTTCTGCAGCACGAGGTAGTACGGGATGATGAGTCCGACCGGCGGCAGCATCTGCGTCGCCAGGACGTAGAAGCCCGTGCCGCGCTTGGCCGGGAAGCGAAGGCGCGCCATGGCGTACGCCGCGGGGATCGCGAACACGAGGGTGAGCGCGGTGGCGAGCGTCGCGACGATCAGGCTCGAGGCGAGGTTCGGCACGATCGACGAGGCGCCGAAGATCACCTCGCGATAGTTGGCGAGGGTCGGCGTGAACAGCCACACCGGCGGCGACGCGAGCACGTCGCGCTCGGTCTTGAACGACGTGAGCAGGCCCCAGACGACCGGGAACGCCCAGACCGCCAGGCCGACGCCGGCGACCGCGTAGAGCGCGATCAGGCGCGCCGGCCGCGCCCGCGCGGCGGTGTTCATCGGCGCGCCCTTCGCAGGCGGAACATGAAGTAGGAGATGGCCATCGTGATCGCGAGCAGCACGACAGCAAGCGACGCGCCGTAGCCCAGGTTGAGCTCGGAGAACGAGGTGCGGTACGCGTAGAGGTTGAGGATCTCGGTCGCCGAGCCGGGGCCGCCGCCGGTGGCCGCGAAGATCGCCGCGAACGCCGAGAGCGCCGTCACCGTGCGCAGGATGACGACCATGACGATCGCCGGCCGGATCAGCGGCAGCGTGAGATGCGTGAAGCGCTGCCAGGCGCGCGCGCGATCGAGCCGCGCCGCCTCGTAGACGTCGGGCGGCAGCGTCGAGAGCGTCGCCAGCAACACGAGGAACGCGAACGGCGTCCACTGCCAGGTGTGGATCGCGATCACCGAGATCAGCGCGAGCTGCGGGTCGCCGAGCCAGTTGTGGCTGCCCAGGCCGAGCGAGCGCGTGACGAGATCGACCAGGCCGACGTCGGGCGCGAGCACGAGCGTTCGCCAGAAGAGGCCGACGACGACCGGCGCGAGGACGATCGGCAGGATCGCGGCGACGCGCAGGATCCCCTGGCCCTTGGGGATCTGCAGCACCAGGAGCGCGAGCGCGAGCCCGACGAGCACCTGCAGCACGACCGTCGAAGCCGTGTAAATCGCGGTCAGCAGGAGCGAGTTCCAGAAGCGCGGGTCGCCGCCCATCTTGGCGAAGTTGTCGACGCCGGCGAAGCCCGAGAGCCACGGCATGCCGAGGTCGATCCGGTGCAGGCTGTTCCAGCCGAGATAGACGAGCGGCGCCGTCGTCGTCAGCAGCAGCACCGCCAGCGCGGGGACGAGCAGCGCGAGCGCGAAGCGGCGCTCCTGCTGCTCGAGCGAGCGCGACTTCACCCCTTCAGGATCTGCGTGATGCGCGCCTGGGCCTCGTCGAGCGCTTCCTTCGGCTTCTTCTGGCCGACGAGCGCGGACTGGATCGCCGTCGCCATCGTGTCGCCGATCGCGGGCCACTGCGGCACGCGCGGGCGCCAGTCGACGTCGGTGTCGTGCTCGAGCGATTCGAGCGCGGCGGGGATGAAGTTCTCGCCCGCGCCCTTCATCGCCGCCGCGAACTCGGGCGATCGCCAGAGCGACATGCGGTTGATCCCCGAGCGCTTGGCCGGGCCGGCGAACTTCCACGACGTGCGCGCCTGCGTCTCCGCCGACGCCGCCCATTCGATGAAGAGCCAGGTCGCCTTCTTCTGCTTGTCGGAGAGCGCGGCGTTGATCGGGAAGCCCCAGTTCCAGATCGAGGTCACGCGCTTGCCGCTCGGCCCCTTCGGCCAGCGCGCGTACGCGACCTTGCCGACCACCTTCGACTTCTCCGGATTGGTGATCACGGCCGCCGACGAGTGCGCGTCGATGTAGCACGCGACCGTGCCTTGCGAGAACGCGTCGGCGATGTCGGGCCAGTTCCAGTTGCGCACCGCCGGCGGCGCGTACGCGGCGAGCGTGTCGACGTACCACTGCAGCGCCTGCACTGCGGGCGGCGAGTTGACGACGACCTGGTTGCCCTGCATCCAGTTGCCGCCGAACTCGCGAAACAGCGACGGGTAGATGTACATGTTCTGGCCGGCGCCGGCGAAGCCGCGCAGCGCGAGGCCGTACATGCGCGCGCCCGGGTCGGTGAGCGCCTTCGCGTTGGCGACGAGCTGGTCGAGGGTGTCGGCGGCCTTCAAACC
>Ga0070679_100003500_pt1 | contig 14379 bp, 12 predicted proteins | sample KBSC63BmetaG_FD_65652 | JGI IMG/M metagenome (GOLD analysis project Ga0070679, IMG submission 65652) | Corn rhizosphere microbial communities from Kellogg Biological Station, Michigan, USA - KBS C6-3B metaG | ecosystem: Host-associated > Plants > Roots > Rhizosphere | place: USA: Michigan... | reverse complement strand
CGTAGCCGCTCCCGCTTGCCATGAATCGGTGGAGCGTCCGCGCCGCTCTCGCTTTGGCTCTGCGTCATGTGGCGGAAGGCAAGGGTGTGCCCCAAGGTGACCGGCGTGCTGGCATAACGCAATACGAGTCAACACTGCGAAGGCAACCCCACGCTTCCCCGCACCGCGCGCCATCGTATATTCGCGGCATGCATGCTCTCCTGTTCGCGTTAGCGCTCGCGCTGTCGCACTCGCCCACCGATTCGCTCGCGCAGGTCATTCGTGCGCGCATCGCTCAAGTGCCCGGCGCCCAGGTGGGACTTGCCTTTGGACGACTGGACGGCACTGACTCGCTGTACATCGATGCCGACACGGAGTTCCACGCGGCGTCCACGATGAAGGTGCCGGTGATGATCGAGCTGTTCCGGCAAATCGATCACGGTAGCCTCTCGCTCGACACGCCGATTCTCGTCGAGAATCAGTTCAAGTCGATCGTCGACAGCTCGTCCTACGCGCTCGACCCGGGCGACGATTCCGACAGCGCGATGTACAAGCTCGTCGGCAGTCGTGTCACGGTGCGCGACTTGATGGACCACATGATCGAGCGCTCGAGCAATCTCGCGACCAACACGCTGATCGCTCTCGCGGGCGCCGATCGCACCACAGCGTTCATGCGCCAACTCGGTGCGACGCACACGCACGTCCTGCGCGGCGTGGAAGACGACAAGGCGTTCCAGCGCGGTCTCAACAACATGATCTCGGCGCGCGATCTCGCGACGATTCTCGACGCGATCCAGACGAATCGCGCCGCGTCCGCCGCGAGCTGCGCCATGATGCGCGACATCCTGCTGCACCAGGAGTTCAGCGCCGAGATTCCGGCAGGGTTGCCGCCGGGCACACCGGTCGCGCACAAGACCGGCTGGATCACCGGTCATCTCCACGATGCCGCGATCGTGTATCCGCGCGAGGCGCCGGCGTACATCCTCGTCGTCCTAACGCGAGGCATTCCCGACGAGACGGTCGCGCGATCGCTCATCGTCGACATCTCGCGCGCCGTGTACGCGCATGTCGCCGCGTCCGCGTCGAGCACGAGCGCCGGGTCGCACTGACATCCGGCCCGCCGGGATCGCGCGCGCCACTCGCGCCGCATAGAACAATTCGTTGCAGCCCGCAACGATCTCTCGCAACAGAGTGCGCGAGTCGCTCCCCGGGCTAAACCTAAATGGCAAAAGGATAACGACTTAACCGGGGCATGCCGGTTGCTAAACCATGCGCCAGCGGGAGCTCCCTTCATTCCGCGACAGAGACAGCGCGCATGCGGTTCTCAGCAGCAGGCATTCCCTCGAAAACATCAGCGGTGTGCGTCCCGTGACGTCTCACGAGACGCACTTTCGCCGCGACTCGAAGTCCTCCCACGGATTTCCTGCAACGCGACCCGGCACTCACGCGCAGGAAGCGCGCGAGCTCGTGGCCCGCGCGCGCGATCACCAGCACCGCGGCAGTGTCGCCGAAGCGTGTGTCGCCTTCGAAATGGCGGTGGCCCTCATCGACGGCGCGCCGACATCTCCGCTCCACGCCGATCTCCATCGCTGGCACGGTGCCCTGCTTTTCGATATCGGCTCGACCAGCGAAGCAGAAGCACTCTTCCGGCGTAGCCTCGAGACCGCACAGTTCATCCGCTACGCGATTGGAATCGCGCGGGCGCAAGCGTCGCTCGCCCGCGTCGCGTTCCGGCGCGGCGACCTGGCCGCGGCGAAACGCCAGTACGACGACGCCTCGCTGAACGCCGTTGCGTCCGGCGATCACGCGCTGTTCGCGCGCGTCGAGCTCGATCTCGGGATGCTCTCGGCGCTCGTTGGCGACATCGACGATGCGACGCAACGCTTCCGGCTGAGCATGCGCGCACTCAGCGAGGCCGGCGACGACTCCGGCGTCGCATGGGCGCTGGACAACATCGCGCAGCTGCGCCTTCAGCGTGGCCGACTGGATGAAGCGCGCGGCGCCGTGGCCGAGGGCCTCGCGATCGCCGATCAATTGGGTGACTCCCAGCTCAAACAGCGTCTGTCCGCGACCGCGGCAGAAATCGCATTTGCTGCCGGCGACATCGATGAGTGTGACGCGGCGAGCGGACGCTCGCTCAGTATTGCCTCGAGCCGTGGTGACCGAGTCGGTCGAGCACAGGGTCTTCGATTTAGAGCACGTGTCGAAGCGCGACGCGGCGCGACCGATCAGGCAATCACATCCCTCGAGAGCGCACGCGCCCTGGCCGCTCAGAGCGAGGATCTGCTTCTCGGCGCTCGCGTGCTCGTCGAGTATGGCGACGTGCTCGCCTCGCGGGGCGAAGCGACACGTGCGCAAACGGCCTGGGAGCAAGCCCACGCCGCGTACGCACGACTCGGAATGCCGCCTGAGGCGATCGCGGTAGCTAGGCGACTTTCGCCGCCTGGTTGAACGAGACCGCCTACCATCCTCGATCGTCGATTCTTCGTGAACCCAGCGTGCGCGAGTTCAGCATCGCGCACTGACCCCGTCCCGATTCCAATGCCGGATTTTCCGTCCGACGATTCCTCGAGATCCAACGGCCCATTTGCTTCGGGCACCAATCGCGAAGCAGCGGCGAAAGCAACGAATTCGTCGCCGCCGCGCATTGTGCCGGCGTTGGGCGCGAGCTTTCCGTCAGCCAGCTCCACCGACAGCGCATCTCGCCAGTCGACACCGCTCGGACTCGAGAGCATCGTCGGCGCGAGTTCCGCGTTAGGCGACGCGCTCGATCGCGCGCGCAAAGTGGCAGGCAGCCGCCTCACCACGGTTCTTATCGTCGGTGAGACGGGCACGGGCAAAGAGTTGTTTGCGCGCGGAATCCACTACGCAGGTCCGACGCGTGGCGAGCCGTTCGTCGCCGTCAACTGCGCGGCCATTCCGGAGACGCTCCTCGAATCTGAGTTGTTCGGACACGAGCGCGGCGCCTTCACCGACGCACGTGCACAGAAGCGCGGCCTGATGGAGTTGGCGTCGACGGGTACACTGTTCCTCGACGAGATCGGCGAGATGCCGCCGCGCTTACAGCCGAAACTCTTGAGGGCGCTCGAGGAACGTCGCGTCCGACGTCTGGGCGGACTGCAGGAAATCGAGATCAGCTGCCGGATCATCGCCGCGGCGAACACCGCGCTTCACGACGCCGTGACGCGATTGGAATTTCGTGAGGACCTGTACTATAGGTTGAACGTGTTCCGCATCGCGTTGCCGCCGCTGCGCGAACGCGAGGGCGACGTGGAGTTACTGGCGCGCCACTTCCTGGCTGATCTCGCGCGGCAACAGCAGCTCGAGGCGAAGACACTCGAGCCAGATGCGATTGCGGCACTTCGCGCGCACACGTGGCCAGGGAACATTCGCGAGCTCAAGAATGTAATCGAGCATGCGGCCATCTTGAGCGATGGCAGCGCGATCCACGCGGAGCACCTGATGATCCAGCAGCGGACCACGCTGCCGGCTACACGGGCAAACGGTCCGGTTCGCGAAATCCGTATCCCGCCGGAAGGCAAGGCGCTCGACGCTATCGAGAAGGAAGCCGTGCAGATGACCCTGCAGATCACGCGCGGGAACCGCAGCGCCGCTTCACGCATTCTCGGTATCTCGCGTCCAACACTCGCGAGGAAGATGCGCGAGTATGGCATCCATCATCCTCCCGGAGCTGCCGGCGAGTGATGCCGGCACGCGGGCGGTGTGGTGGAGAGGAGCGGTGACGATGAGCGCCAACGGAACGAAAATCCTGCTCGTGTCGGAACGCGAGCTGGAGGTCCCGGAGCTCATCGCCGCGCTGACCGACGGCGGCCTTCCGGCGGTGGACCTCGTGCGCACAACCGACATGGACGCGCCGCGCCAGCTTGCCGAGGATCGGTATGACGCCATGCTCGTGTCGCTGACCTCGAGCGACGCGATCGCATTCGAGACCATCGCGCGCCTGCGTGATCTCGCGCCCGATGTCCCGATCGTAGTCCTCACGGCCGCCGAAGACGACGCGATCGCGGTGCGTGCCCTCAAGGCTGGCGCCGAGGAGTGCATCGGTGGCGATCGGACCAACGGCGCGATGCTCGTGCGCGCCATTCGCTACGCGATCGAGCGACACCAATTGCAGATGGCGCTTCGTGCGATGGCGCTGGTCGACGATCTCACCGGCTTGTACAATCGCCGAGGGTTTCAGACGCTGGCGCGCCAGCACATGAAGATGGCGGACCGGATGCGGAAGCGGGTCTCGCACATTTTCGTGGATCTCGATGGCTTGAAGGAGATCAACGATCTGCTCGGCCATCGCGAGGGGGATCTGGCATTGATCGAGACCGCGGATCTCCTCAAGGAGACGTTTCGCGAAACGGACATCATCGCGCGCATTGGCGGCGACGAGTTCGTGGTGCTCGCGCTCGAGACGGTTGGATTGGCGCAGGAGCACTGGGTGACGCGGCTGCAGGAGAATCTGACGCGTCGCAACGAGCGGCCGGAGCGGCGGTATCGGTTGTCGCTGAGCATGGGGATCGCGTACTACGACCCCGATTTCCCGTGTCCGTTAGACGACTTGCTCGACCGGGCAGACGCGTTGATGTACGAGCAGAAGCGGACGAAGCGGCCGTCGTCGCCGGGGGGGACGCCGACGCTGCCGACGCGCTACAGCGCGTCGGGGGCGCGCGGCGTCGCGCCGCGAGCGGACTAACGGAGCGGGAGCCGCCCAAGGGAAACGGGGCGCGGTGCGAATGCACCGCGCCCCGTTTGCGTTGGGCGGCGGGGGTCAGCCCGCGATGATGATCAGATACTTCGACGCCGACCAGAACTGCGTCGGATCGGCAATGTGAAGCTCGCCGCTGGGCTTGCCGGCGGACGTGAGCGGCTGGTCGACTAACGACGGATCCTGGCGCGACACGATCTTGTAGCCCCGGTCCGGGTTGGGAATGGTAATTGTCGTCGTCGAGAACTTGTCGATCGCGGTGAACACCGACGCGTCGAGCTTGCGGGCCGGCACCAGCGCCTTGTGTCCGAAGAACAGGAACTTGGAGCCTTCTTCGACGACAATGCCGCGCTTCTCGAGGTCGTCCTTGGTGCCGATCACGTAATACACCGTGTTGTTCTCGCGACGCAGAGTGTGCATGGTGTCGGTCGCCGCGGCTTTACCAGCGGCGAGCTGCGTGTTGGCGGTGGTCAGGCTATCGACGCGTCCCGTTAGGACGAGGATGTCCTGCTTCTGCCGGTCGACCATCGCCTGGAGCGACGTGATGGTCTGCTGGTACTGGTCGACCTGGCCCTGGAGCGCGCTGTTGTTCGAGGCGAGGCGGCGCACCCGGGCACGGCTGGCGCTGAGGAGCGCGGTCGCTTCTTTCACTTTGCCCAAGAGGTTCGCACGGTAGGCGGCCTTCGGGTCTTGCGCCGAATCACCTTGCATGGCGAGCGGCACGTGCGACTTGAGGCCTTTCACGTGAGAGAGCTCGCTGTCGATGGAATCGAGCAGCTTGGTCGTTTCGGTGAAGCCCTGCATGAGCGAATCCTGCTGCGCGGACACGGTGTGCGCCTGCGCGAGCTGCGTGTTCAGCGCACGAACCGAATCGACGGCCGTGGCGTGCCCGGCCGCGCCGAATCCGGAGCGATCGCAGGCGGCCAGGACGAGGACGGCCAGCAGCGTAAAGACGCGTCGCATCTAGAACTCCCGGAAGTGGTGAAGCCGTGGCCCGTCATTGGGCGGCGGCAGCGTCGGAGACGGAGCTGCGAGTCTCGTACATCGAGTACGACTCACAAATCTAACGGTCACCTCCTGTGAGGCCGGTCACAAAGCAGCGCAACGCGGGCAGTTAGCTGCGACCCGGCGGCCCTCTTGCGTGCGCCGGCGCTCCGGGATAGAGTGTTGGGGTAGAGACTATCCCGTGGAGACTCCGGTCATGCCGCTCGTGAAAGGCACGCTCGATGTCCTCGTCCTCAAGACGTTGTCGTGGAGTCCGATGCACGCGTTCGAGATCGCGAAGTGGTTGGAGGAGCGATCGGGCGGCCGGCTGAGCGTGGAAGACGCGGCCCTCATGCAGGCGCTGCATCGCATGGAGGAGCGCAAACTTCTCGAGGCAGCATGGGGCGTCACCGAGAACGGCCGTCGCGCGCGCTACTACCGGCTGACGTCAGCCGGCCGCGCTCATCTGCGCGCGGAAACGAAGCGGCTGAGCGAATACGTCGATGCACTGACCTCCGTGTTGAACAGCCGAACGGCGAACGCCTGAGGGTATCATGGCCGACCCACGGTTGCCGGCGCGCGCGCGCCGCCTCTTTCGCCTCGAATCGCGGAGCGCGGACGCGACCCTCGCCGACGCCGACGCGGAACTGTCCAGTTTTCTCGAGGCGCGCGTGGACGATCTCGTGGCGCGCGGGATGCCGCCCGAGGCGGCGCGCGCGGAGGCGCTGCGCCGGTTAGGCAGCGCGCCGGGCTACGACGTGCGCGGGCGCCTGCGCGGCTCTGCGCGGCGGCGTGACCGCCGGCTCGGCCTTCGCGAGCACCGGGAGGCGGTGGCTCAGGACATCCGCGTGGGACTCCGGCGCTTGGGCAAAGAGCCTGTCGTGGCCGCGGTGGCGGTGCTGACGCTGGCGTTAGGCATCGGCACCAACACGGCGATCTTCACCGTGGTCGACGATGTGCTGCTCCGCGCCCTGCCCGTCCCCCGGCCTCACGCGCTGGTCGCGATCGGCAAGGTGACGGCGGTCGACGGACACACGACCGGCGATGCACGGCCCGATCTGTTCTCGGTTCCGCTGTACCACGACCTTCGCGATCGCGCGCGGACGGTGTCGGGGCTCGCGGCGTCGGGAACAACGGGGCGACTGGACGTGCGCCTAACCGACGGCGGCGAGGTCGAGCGCCCGAACGGACGCTTCGTGTCGGCCAACTACTTCGACGTCCTCGGCGTCGGCGCCGAGCGTGGGCGGGTCTTCGGGGCGGCCGATGAGGGAGCGCCGGGTTCGTCGCCGGTGGCAATCGTGAGCGACGCCTACTGGCGGGGCCGGCTGGGGGGCGCGAGCGACGTCGTTGGGCGTGACATCACTGTGAACGGCGTCAAGCTCACGATTGCGGGTGTCGCGCGCCGCGGGTTCGGCGGCGAAATCGTCGAGCGCTCGACGGACATCTGGATTCCGATCGACATGCAGCCTGCGTTGGAACCGCACAGCGCTCCCATCACGAGTCGTGGCACGTGCTGGCTCCTGTTGCTCGGCCGGCTGGCGCCGGGGCAGACGCTCGCCGGAGCACGCGCGGAGTTCACGTCGCTCGTGCGGAGGATGATCGTGGCGAGCGAGGCCTCGCCGGAGCGGGCGGCGCGGTTTCAGCAGGCCGTGGTGCCGGTCGTGTCGGGCGCACAGGGGTTCTCGGCGGTGCGGCGGTCGTTCCGGTCCGCGTTAGTCACGCTGCAGGCGGGCGTCGGCGTGCTCCTGCTTATTGTGTGCACGAATCTCGCGAATCTCGTGCTGGCACGGGCGGCGGCGCGCGGCCCGGAGATGAGCCTCCGCATGGCGTTGGGCGCGGGGCGGCGCCGGTTGGTGCGCCAGATGATGACCGAGAGCGCGGTGGTCGGCGCGTTAGGCGCCGCCGTCGGCTTTGCGGCGGCGTGGTGGGGCAGCCGGGCGCTGGTGGCGGCGGCGACCGCAGGCGGTGCGTCAGGCGTGGCGCGCGTCAGCTGGCCGGTGCTGGCCTTCACGCTCGTCATCAGCGTGGGCGCAACGTTGTGCTTCGGCCTCGTGCCCGCGTTCCTGGCGTCGCGGTCGAACGTAGCGTCGCCGATGCGTTCGTTAGGCAGAACCGTCGGCGGCACGCGCGGCGGCGGCCGCATTCCCATTGGGCGGCTGCTCGTGCCGCTGCAGGTCGCGCTGTCGCTGGTGCTGCTGACGGGAACCGCTCTGCTGGCGCACGGGCTCCAACGGATGGAAACGCAGAGCATGGGCCTCGATCGCGACCACCTGCTGGTTGCGGAGCTCGACCCGGCGCGGCGCGGCATCGACAGTACGACGTTCCTCGCGCTGACGAACCAGCTCACGGCCCGCATCGCCGGCGTTCCCGGTGTGCAGGCGGTGACGTACTCGATGAACGGGCTCTTCAGCAGCCACGAGTCGACGGCGCTCGTCGCAATACCCGGCTTCGCTGGCCGAACGAGCGACGACAGTATCTTGCCGTTCGACCTCGTGGGTCCCGGCTACGTGCACGCGATCGGCGGGACGCTGCTCCGCGGACGCGATCTGGACACGCGCGATGCCCGCGGGCAGCCGAGTGTCGCCGTCATCAACGTGGCGGCAGAGCGGTTCTACTTCGGCGGCGGGAACGCCATCGGTAAAGTGATTTACTTCGATGCCGGCATCCCGACGACGGTCGTCGGTGTGGTCGACGATGTCCGCGATCATTCGCTGAACGGGCCCGATGTGCGGCGCGCCTACGTGCCCTATGCGCAGGAGGTCGGCGATGCCGGCGTGCCCGCGCTGGTGCTCGAGATCCGGACGCGCGCCGACCCGGCCGCGATAGTGGCGCCGGTGCGTGCGGCCATTGCGTCGGTGGACGCGGAGCTCCCGATTGTGGGCGTGCGCCCGTTAGGCGAGCTGGTCCGGGAGTCGATTCGCCAGGAGCGGCTGCTCGTCACACTGGCGTTCGTGTTCGGATTGGCGTCGCTGCTGCTGGCGGCTGTGGGACTCTACGGCGTGATGTCGTACGCGGTGACCCGGCGGACGGGCGAGATCGGGCTGCGGAGCGCACTCGGCGCGAGCCGCGCCGAGGTGCTGCGGCTGGTGTTGGGCGACGGGCTCAGGATGGTTGCGTTAGGCATCGCCGCCGGTGTGCCCGCGACGTGGCTGGCGGCGCGGGCCCTGCGGTCGCAGCTCCACGACGTGCCGGCCACCGATCCCGTGTCGGTCGTGGTGGCGTTGGGCGTGTTGGTCGCGTGCGCGACGGTGGCGGCATTGGTGCCGGCGTGGCGGGCGTCGCGGGTGGCGCCGGCGGTGGCGCTCATGAGCGAGCGGTGACGCTGCCACGGTGATGCGGTGCCGAAGCGAATGACCCGCTGAACGAGTTGCGCTGGGGCTTGCGGCGCGTCGTCTACAGATGCAAATAGGCCGTCGGCCTACGTTAGGCGCGCTTCCCCCCTTCCTTGTGAGCCCCGTCATGTCATTCGTTCGCAGCCTGGCAGCCGCGTTGGTGCTCGGCGCGGTATTCGCTGCTGCGCCGTGCGGCGCCCAACAAACCAGTACGCCACTCGACTCGACGAAGGTGGCGACGATCCATCGCCTGCTCGATCTCACAAAGGCCCCGGTCATGATGGCGACCGGATTCGAAACAGGGCTCGCGCTGCAACGCGCCAATCTCCCCAACGTTCCGGCATCATTTTGGGACGCCGTCGCGGCCCGCGCGCGCGCTTCGATTCCTCAACTCGTCGATTCGCTCGTGCCCATCTACGCGCGCCATATGAGCCAGCAGGAACTGGAGCAGCTCGTGCAGTTCTACTCGACACCGGTGGGCCAGCACCTGATCGAGGTGCAGCCCCTCATTGCCAAGGAGTCGATGGAGGCCGGCGCGCGCTGGGGAAAGATTATCGGACAGCAGGTTGCGGACAGCATCACCAAAGCCCGGAACCCGTGACTGGCGGACATTCGTTAGGCTGCGCGGACTCTGAAATTGTCGTCGTGGAAACGGGGTGTGGAGTTAGGCGACAGTCGCTCAGAAGCCTAACCCACTGCGCATCCCCGTACGGACAGCAGCCTCGCGCTCCCGTCGAATCGGCGCCCGGCCGTCGCGCCGGGTGCAGATGGTAGCCTCGCGCGCGAATCGATCCGCGCTGAGCCCTTCCGCCTCCTGCGCGATGACCTTGATCACGACGTCGCGGCCGAGGGTATCGTCGCGGGCCACGAAGACGCGCGACATCCCGCCGCCGGCGAGCTCGCGCTGAATCGAATAGCCGTCGAGCGCCGCTTGCAGGCGATCCCGAATGTCCGTTAACCGACGTACTCCCTCGTTGGAGATCGCGAGCGACGTTCGCGATATACACGCCGCGCCGTTGCGGCGTGCGCCCAGCACGGAGATACTATCGATCAATCGGGCACTGCGCGCAACCGCGATCGGTCCGTCGCAGCGCACTCGAGTCGCGGCAGGCTGGCTGGTGCGCGAGTCCCCGTGTTTGCTCGCCGTCTAACGGACGGACTTCTTCCCCGCCCTCCTCGTCCGGCCGCGCTTCGTGGCGCCACGCCTCTTGGCGCTGGTCTTCTTCGCGCCATGCTTCTTCCGGCTGGTCTTCTTCCGGCTGGTCTTCTTTCGGCTTCTCTTTTTGCCGACTATCTCGCTTCCAAACGCCACCGCGTGCTGGACCACTTCAATCGACTGTTTGAGAGGGGTTTCCAGGCTCTTGGGCGGCTTAACTCCCTTGACCCGCTTTGTGATCTCCTTCGCGACGTTCTTCAGAGTCGTCTCGAGTCCGTCCCTGAGTGGGTGCTCCTTCATTGGCAGTCTCCCGTTGGGTTCTGTCGGCTGCGTTATGCGGAGAACAACTGCTCATCCAAGCAATAAGCGGACTCGTGGAATTGTTGCGGCAGCCCAGCTTTGGCGAGCGGTGGCCCGAACGCGCAGTCCCGGAGGCGACAGACCGAACGGTCGCGTCGGTGAAGTTCGCGCGATCGACGTTGAGGATTCGAGGCGTGGCACGCTCACGGCTAGCAGCTTCGTGACAGCGGCCAGCACTGGCGGCGCGTTAGGCTGAAATGGGCTAGCACGCCAGGAGGCCACCATCCGCGCCGCTACGCGGAGATTCTCGTTACAAGCGTTAGTGCGCGCGGTCTGACCTCGAGGAGAGCAACCTCCGCCGGCACTTCAACATCTCGGGATGCCCCTCGGACCGGCTGATACGCTACGCATCAATATTGCGCAGAAACGTGCGGCAGCCGCGCGAGATTCGTTGACCTTCAAGAGTGACCCGGGCGGGTCTCGAACCCGCGACCTACGGATTAAAAGTCCGTTGCTCTACCAACTGAGCTACCGGGTCTACAAGGACTTACGATACCGGCACATCTAGTGTTAGGGAATCGGATAGGGAATCTACGAGCGATTCCTTCAGATTCACGCAATCTTAAATGCCTTTCGAGCAAGCTCCGCGCGAGCAGCATGCTCTTCGCCTCGCGATCCCTCCACACTGGCTGCGATGCGTGCCGCGTCCTCTGCAAAGTAACTCGTCGGTGCGTGTGCCGCGTAGCGCATCGTCATGTTCGATGTGGCGTGCCCCATGAGTTTTTGCAGCCTAGGAAGCGGGACTCCTGCTTGAGCAGCATGGACACCGAACGTGTGGCGCAGGTCGTGAATCCGCACGTTCTCCAATTTCGCCGCCTTTGTTGCGCGCACGAATACCCGGTGCGCAGACCAATAGTCGCCAAGTTGCCCCGGGAAAACTGGGTCGCCAATCCCCGCCGGCACCCTCGCGGCGTGTTCAGCTAAGCGCGCCGCTAACGCATCGGGCAGCGGGACGTCACGCCGGCTGGTCTCTGACTTCAACCTCTTGTCGCCGTACTCTCGCACCGACAGAAAGCCGTCGCGCAGGTGTACGTCGCCCCATCTCAGAGCCTGCGCTTCGCCAATCCGCAAACCTGTGTAGATGAGAAGCTCAAAGAGCAGCCACCAGTCGACGGGCGTGCATTCTTTGAGTGCCGCAATCTCATCGCTGTTGAGCCATCGCTCGCGACCCGATGTCTCTCGCTCACGGACAAACTTGAGATGAGGAATTTCGAAGTGTTTGGTCTCTTCAAGCCAGCGAAAAAAGCTCTGAAGAGCGGCCAAGTCTCGATTGACGCTGGCGCCAGTCACACCCGCCTGCTTTCGGGCATGGCGATACTCGGCGATAAAGCCCTGAGTTAAGTCGTTCAATGTGGCGTCTCGGCCTTTCGGCAGTGCGGCGAGAATCGTCTTGAACGACAGCCGATACCGCGCAACGCTCTTCTTCGTGAGCGATCGGCGCGTGCGTGGGGAGATCGTTGCCGGCGACTCCAAGGCGGCGAACCACTCATCGCCCAACGAGCCGAGAGATGGTGAATCGCGTCGCGCGGCTACGTGCTCCAACGCGTCTCTATCCTTCTGCCACATGTCGTGCGCGTCGGCCATCGACAAACGGCCTTTGGCAATAAGTGCCAAGAGATCGCGGCGCCCTGCGTCACGCAACGCCTCCAGAGTACGCATCATCGCCTGAGCAAGCGTCTTCTTGCTTGTTCGTGTACTGCGTTGGATGCGCGGAATCCCTTGGGTGCGCCAATCCACATCGATCCAGAACTCGCTGCGCCCGTTGCGTCGATCTTTTCTCAGGTAAACGCCCATTCAACCCCCCTCGATGAAGGAATAGAACTCCACAGAAGCCTTCTGAACGCATTACTACTGTCAGCAATGACAGTATGGCAGATAGACCGCTATTGTCAAGCATGACAGTCCACCCTTATCGTGTTACCATGCGACTCCGGCTTCGCCAACTTCTCGCTGAGCGCGACATGACCGCGTACGCCCTCGTAGCGGAATCGAGCGGACGCATCGACATATCCACAGCGTACCGTCTGCTTCGGAGCGATGGACGCGTGCAGACATTTTCTGCGGAATTGCTTGAGGCGCTCTGCGATGTGTTGGACGTTGAGGTCGGCGAACTGCTGGAACGTGAGGGACAGTCGCCGGCACGCCGACGTCGGAAGCGCCGCCGTCGCTAACGCGCCGCAAGCCATCGCCAGCGAGGGGGGGTGAAGCAGGGTTCGCCCACCCGTCTTTTCTTTCGCGTTCCAGGAGGTATCGGCAAACCTTGGCCCTTCTTCGTGTGAGTTCGGCTTCGTGTGTTGGCGTTTCCCTCTGCCCTTCCAAATTCCAACGAGCGCCAGTGCGTTAGGCAGAGATGCGCGCGCCGAAACGCGCTCCCATACGGCCCGTAGACGGCGACAACGCTTCTCGCCATCCCTGTGGACCAACTCGGTATCGATAGTGACACAGCGGGGCAGCGAGATGGCTTTACGCATCCCTCGCACGCGCCCAAGGCGGGTCTGAATTCGGACTGACGGCGGCGCGGCGCGCGCAATACGAGTGTGATAAGAACTTGGCTTCCCCGAGGAAGAGCAAGGAAGTTCAAGATCTTTCCCGAAAAGGCGTGCGAAGCACCTTCTTAAGTACGAAGTACTTAGAAGATCTCTTCATGCTCATACAACTCTATTAGAGTCCCGTCTTGCGGTACGGCGCGTCCCGTCTCTTGGTACGGCGTGTCCCATTTGTCGGTGGGTATGAATCCAGGGACAACGTCGTCGTTCATCGCGACGAATGGCTCCGACAAGATCGGGCGCAAGTTTGGAGCGAACCACTTCGACGGGCCTAACCAGTTCCCTCCGGTGTTGATAAGGACCGCGTCCACCATGGAGCCGGGCAAGGGCTTCGTGAGTGCGCTGATGCCGACCTGCACCGTGGATGGTGACAGTCCGGATCGCCGACTCAACTGCCGGATAGGCAGAGCGTTCTTCCGTCTCGAAGCCGTGATCTCCGTCTGAATCCTCCCAGACTCGTAGCCGTCTCTGATAAGTGCCGCAGCAAACCCCTCCACATCCAAGATTCGTTGCTCACACATCAACACAAGAAAGAGATGCCGAATTGCAGGTGTGGAGATGAGACTCCAGGCCCCGCCATAGATCAGTTCCGCTGGGAACTTCACGAATCGCTCCTCCGGATCGCCCGGCACGTGGAAGAGCGTTGCCGAGAGCTGCACGGCCAGTCGCGGGCGCTCGCTGCCTCCATTATCGGGGAGGACGAGGCGAGCACGGGCAAGGCCTAGGTGCTCCAGCTGCGCGATTGCTGGCCTAACGGAATCCTTGTCGATGCCCGCAAGGCGAGCAGCGTAACGAGCAGAGACCTGCACCGGGGGAGTCCACTCGGAGTCGAAAGCAACCATGTCTCCGGCGTTGCCCTTGCCAGGCCACGTCATTAGCGCGACGACAGGAAGCACCGATGCGGCGAGACCGCGGCTACGCCGTGATCCTGTCGGTCCGAGCAGTCGTTTGAGGACCCCTTCTTTCGAGAGAGCAACCGGGCAAGACCAGAACCGACCCGCGTTAGCCTCGAACTCGACACGGCGGAAGACGCCGCCCGCCGGCGTTATCAAGTGCGGGTGATCGCTCAAACCATCATCATTCGTCCATTCGCAACCAAGCCTCGTGTCACTCGGCGGACCCTTATCAAACACGCCGGCGCTCGCTCTGTCACAGGATAAGTAGCCGTCGCTTGGCGCTTTGGCGTTCGGTCTGACAGCCGCGCTCTGTACGCCGGAAACCTCATAACGGTCGTAATTTTTGTCCGGTTTGTCCGGCCTATCGTCCGTTAGCGCGCGAGCTAATGTACGCTCTTCTGCGCGCAAC
>Ga0070679_100003497_pt1 | contig 14381 bp, 9 predicted proteins | sample KBSC63BmetaG_FD_65652 | JGI IMG/M metagenome (GOLD analysis project Ga0070679, IMG submission 65652) | Corn rhizosphere microbial communities from Kellogg Biological Station, Michigan, USA - KBS C6-3B metaG | ecosystem: Host-associated > Plants > Roots > Rhizosphere | place: USA: Michigan... | reverse complement strand
TCGACGCGCTCCTCCACCACGCGGACGACCTCGACTGGGTGGTGTGCGAGTGCTCATGGCTTGGACCCAACGGACATGGACTACGCATGCGCATCGATCGCCGCGTCGCGGTCACGATCGCAAGCGCCGTTCCGGATCCGAAGGAGCGGCCGCAGATCTTCATCATGGTGAGCAACTTCGATTCGGCCACCAAGCGCTGGGATCCGAAGGGATTGCGCCATCTGCTCACCGACTCCGCATCACGCGCGCTGGCCCTCAAGCAACTCACGGATACCGTCGCCTACTATGGCATGGGCGGGGTGACGCTGGACTTCGAGGAGGAGCCCCAGGATCTCACGGAGTCCATCGCGTCGTTCGCCGCGCAGCTGAGGCGCCGGCTCGCGCCGATGGGGAAGCTGGTCACGCAGGCGGCGTCGGTGAACGACAGCGACCATCAGCTCGCGCGATTCGGCGAGGTGAACGACTACCTGTTTCTGATGCTGTACGACGAGCACTTCGGCAGAGCGGGCGATCCCGGGCCGATCGCGAGCCAGCAGTGGTTCGTGGAGAAAGCGAAGCACATGCTGCGATTCGTACCCGCGCAGAAGGCGATCCCGATCGTCGGTGCGTACGGCTACGACTGGAACGATGGCGACAGCACAACGAACGGACAGCAGCTCACTTTCCAGGAAATCATGTCCGCCGTGCGAAAGGCGGACAAGAAATCACTGCACTTCGATTCGGCGACGCTCAATCCGTACGCGTCGTGGACGGACCGCGATTCCACCGATCACCTCGCGTGGTATCTCGACGCCATCACCGCGTACAATCAGTCGCTCGCCGCGCAGTCGCTCGGCACCGCCGGCATGGGCATCTGGCGATTGGGCTCCGAAGATCCAGCCATCTGGCGTGTGATCGGCAAGACGGGCATCGACTCGTCCGCCTCGCTGCTCACCATCATTCCGCCGGGGTACGACGCGGAGATCGAGGGCAACGGCGAAATCCTGGACCTCTACGCGACCCCCGACTCCGGGAGCCGCACGCTGCGGATCGATCCGAAGACGCGCCTCGTGATCGACGAGACGATCCAGAAGGTCGGCACCCCGTACATCGTCAACCGATACGGGAGCAGCGATCCACATCTCATCGCGCTCACCTTCGACGATGGACCGGACGGGAAGTGGACGCCGATGATTCTCGACACGCTCAAGTCGCGCGGCGTGTCGGCGACATTCTTTCTCATCGGCGAGAACGCCGAGCGGCATTTGCCGTTGCTGCGGCGCATCGTGAACGAGGGGCATCTGATCGGGAACCACACCTTCCTGCATCCCAACCTCGCGCTCACGAGCGAGAAACGCACGAAGCTCGAGCTCGATGCCACCGAGCGATTGTTCGAAGCCGTGCTCGGCCGGCGCACGGCATTCTTTCGTCCGCCCTATTTTGGCGACGCCGAGCCGACGACACTCGACGAACTGGTGCCGGCGCAGATCGCGAAGGAGCGCGGCTATCTCATCATCGGCCTGCACATCGATGCGGAGGATTGGCAGTCGCCCGGCGTGCAGACGATCATAGACACCGTGCTCGCGCAGCGCTCGCGCGGCAACGTTGTACTGTTGCACGACGGCGGCGGAGATCGAAGCCAGACCGTCGCCGCGCTCGGGCCGCTCATCGACACCTTGCGCGCGGTGGGCGACACCGTGGTGCCGCTGTCCCAATTGATCGGCCTCACCCGCGACCAGGCGATGCCGGGGCTTCCGCCACGGAACGCGGTCGCGCGCGCGGGTGAGCTCATTGGATGGGGTACGCTCAGCGCGGTGCAGTGGCTGCTCTACTGGATTTTCTTTCTCGCGATCTTCCTCGGCTTCGCGCGACTGGTGTTCATGACCATTCTCGCGGTGATCCAGCACATCAAGCTGCACCAGAACCGTGATGCGCCAATCACCTTCGCACCGTCGGTGAGCGTGATCGTGCCCGCCTACAAGGAAGAGATGGTCATCACGCGCACCATCGAGACTCTCGTTGGACAGGAGTATCCGGGAGATCTCGAGGTGGTGGTGGTGGACGATGGCTCTCCGGACGCCACGTATGAGGTCGCGCGCGCTGCGTTCGGCGATCATCCGCGGGTGCGTCTGTTCCGCAAGCTGAACGGCGGGAAGGCGAGTGCGCTCAACCTCGGACTCACCTACGCGCGCGGCGAGATCGTGATCTGTCTCGATGCTGACACGCTCTTCGCGCCGAACACGGTGGCCGAGCTCGTGGAGCCGCTGCACGACCCGAAGGTCGGCGCCGTCGCGGGAAACGCGAAGGTGGGCAACCGCGTCAACCTCGTCACGCGCTGGCAGGCCATAGAGTACGTCACGAGCCAGAACCTGGACCGGCGCGCGTTCTCGCTTCTCAACTGCATCACCGTCGTGCCGGGCGCGGTTGGCGCGTGGCGCAAGTCGCTCGTCGAGAAGGCGGGTGGATTCAGCGAGGATACGCTCGCGGAGGATCAGGACCTCACGCTGTCGATCCGCCGGCGCGGATTCTCCATCGCGTACGCCGACGAGGCGATTGGCTACACCGAGGCGCCCGACACGCTCGGCGGCCTCGCGAAACAGCGCTTCCGGTGGTCGTTCGGAACGCTGCAGTGCCTCTGGAAACATCGTCGCACGTTCTTCCGTGCCCGCTACGGATCGCTCGGCTTCGTGGCGCTGCCGAACGTGCTGCTCTTCCAGATCATCTATCCGTTTCTGTCGCCGATCGCCGACCTGATGTTCGTGCTCAGCCTCTGGTCTGCGTGGGCGATCCGCGAGCAACACGGCGCGACGTACGCGATGACGTCGGTCCAACAGGTTCTCACGTACTACGCCGTGTTCCTGATCATCGACTGGGTGGCATCGATACTCGCGTTCATGCTCGAGCCGGACGAGGACAAGTCACTCACCTGGCTGATCTTCCTGCAGCGCTTCGCCTACCGCCAGGTGATGTATTGGGTGGTCGTGCGCTCCGTGTTCGCGGCGCTTCGCGGCCGGCTCGTGGGGTGGGGGAAGCTCGAGCGCAAGGCGACCGTAGAGTTGGAGACTGCGAGCTCGCGCTCGTAACGTATATACTGGCCCTCATTGTGCGGCGCTTTAGGACGTGCCCCTAACACGAATTGGAGGCCCAGCCGAGTCACTCCGATTGTCCCGACAGCCAGATGTATCCGGTGAGAACTCTTCAAAGAGGGGAGGTACCTTATGCGTTCACATCCTTCCACACCGACCCGGGGTCGCAAAGGGATAGCCTTCGCCCTGATGCTTGCTTTCGTAGGCGCCCTGGCCGCATTTGTCGAAGCTCCTAGCGGAGCTCGCCTCGCGGCTCAGGCAACAGCCAGACTCGAAGCCACCATCTTCAGCTATGATGGTCACGATTTCGTTCGGACTCAAACCACGTTGCTCACCGAGGCCGGAAAATCAGCTGTCAATACCAAGCTTGATCGTGACACCCCCGCATACAAAGCCCTGATCGAAAAGCACTCCTACAGCGGGGATGCCACCGTGTTTGGCAAGCGTTACAACGCGAGCTATGCCCCGCTCACGGACGACAAGGGTGGTTTGACAGGCGCTCTGTTCGTGGCTGTTCCCAGGTAGGCAGAACAAAACAAAGTGTCGTGAACACAAATGGCGATGTGAGTGGCGAGACCTTCCATGTATCGAGGACGTTGCGCAGGGCGGCCATCACTACCGTCGTGCACGCCGCCCGCTTGAAGAAAATCGCATGTGGGCTGTTGTTGGCGCAGCACTACTACGTGCCGGGTTCATGGTTGTATGGCTAGAAACCCTCCGCAGCCCCTCGCACTCGAGGATCCGCCGCGCCCCTGACCAGCCCGTTGCGCCGAAGGATCGATGCGCCAATGCCAATGTCTCCCCGGGGCAAGGATCCAACTGCATAGCCCATCGCCTGGAGTGCGAGGATCGTACTGCCCGTAAGGCCGTCCGACTCGTAGTACAGCGTGTCGGGCAGATGCTGATGGTGAACGCGCGGAGCGCGGACCGCGGCGCCGATGTCCATGTCGAAGTCGATCACGTTCGACATCACCTCGAACGCGCTGCTGATGATCGTCGGGCCGCCGCTCGCGCCGGTAACGAGCATTGGCTTGCCATCGTCGCCGAGCACGATCGTGGGCGTCATGGATGAAAGCATGCGCTTGCCGGGCGCGATCGCGTTCGCCTCGCCCTGCACCAGCCCGAACATGTTCGGTCGTCCCGGCTCGGTTGCAAAATCGTCCATTTCGTCGTTCAACAGGAATCCAGCTCCGGCCACGACGACGCCCGCCCCAAAGTTTCCGTTAATTGTCGTCGTGAGCGCCACCGCGCCACCCTGCGCATCGACGACCGAGAAGTGCGTCGTCTGGTGTCCTTCCGCCGAGCCGCCACCGCCGACGACGATGCTCGACGATGGCGTCGCGCGATCCGCGACGATCGTCGACGCCAGCGTGTCGGCGAACTCCTGCGAGAGCAAGCGCACGGTGGGGATGCGAACGAACGCCGGATCGCCGAGTAGCGAGTTGCGCACGGCGAACGCGCGCCGCATCGCCTCCGCGAAGTGATGCAGCGACTGCGGCGTGTGCCATCCGGCTGCGCGAACATCGTAGTGCGCGAGCTCGTGCGCCGCGATCGCCATCGTGATTCCACCCGACGACGGCGGAGGCATCGAGATCACGAGATGACCGCCGTACGTGAAGGTAATCGGCTCGCGCCAGAGCGCCCGGTAGTCCGCGAGATCCTTGCGTGTGATCATTCCGCCATCGCGTCGCATCTCGGCGTCGACGAGCTGTGCAGTGCGTCCGGAGTAGAATCCCTCGGGGCCATCGGCGGCAATGCGCTTTAGCACTGCGGCGAGATCGGGATTGCTCCAGCGGTCACCGATTCGCGGAACCTGGCCGCCGGGCAGAAACAGTGCGGCCGACGACGGGAATCGCGCGAGTCGTGCGCTGTCGCCGCGAATGCTTTCAGCGAAATCCGAATCGACCACGAACCCGTGCTCGGCGAGCGCGATCGCTGGAGCGATGAGCTCCGCCCAAGGGCGCGAGCCGAAGCGATTGCGCGCCTCCCACATCCCCGCGACCGATCCGGGCACGCCAGCGGCGAGTGCGCCGGTGATCGACCGGTCATCGGCGTGACCGTTGGCGCCGAGATACATGTTGCGCGTGGCCGCGCCGGGCGCGGTCTCGCGGAAGTCGAGCGTTGCCTGACGTCCGTCGCCCATGCGCACCACCATGAATCCACCACCGCCGACATTCCCCGCCGACGGCCACACCACCGATAGCGCGAATGCCGTTGCGACTGCTGCGTCTACGGCGTTCCCTCCTTTCCGGAGCACGTCCGCGCCCACGTGCGTGGCGAGCGGTGCGTCCGTGGCTACCATGCCGTGCGCCGCTGTCACCGTGCCGGCATCGGCAGGATACGGCCAGGCAGCGGGCAGCGCGCTCGCCGGAAGAGTCGCGCGAGACGAATCGGCGGAACCCCTCGCGTTCTTCGAGCACCCGACGGCGACCAGAGAGAGCGAGAGCGAGATCAAAGCGATTGTTCGGCGCATGCAACCATGATGAATGAGTGACGCGGTACTGTCTACCGCCACTGGCGAAACGTCAGGCGGAATCATCGCGCTCCGGGTGCTCTCCGCGCGAGAAAGCGAGCAGCCCCGAATCGATCTCCACCGGCACCTTGTCGCGATTACGCAGCGTTATCGCGAGCACGAGAATGGCGATGATGGCAACGAGGACGACGGCCAGCCCATCCTCGTGGCGACGAATGCGCCCCATCACGAGCACGGCCGTGCTGCCGAACGCCCAGCCCACGGTAGTGAACAACAGACTCCACGTTCCGGCGCTGATCGCGCTCCCGATCAGGAACACCGGCGACGAAACCTCCGCGGCGCCGCACGCGACGGGCAGAAAGAATCGCGCGCCGTACACGTACCGCACCGCGAGCGATGCGCGCCACGGATGCCGGCGCACCGCACCGAGCAGTTTTTCAACCTGCGCGAAGACCCGCGGCCACCGTTTCACCACGTGCAGCGCGCGCCACCGCCCCAGGGCGTAAAGTGCGACGCCCGCTGCCCAGCTTCCCACCGCGCACGCGAGCACCGCGCGCACGAAACCCAGATGGTGCTGGTGCGCCGCGAAGCCGGCGATCACCGGCGCGAGCTCCTCGATGATGATGCTCGACGCGCCGAGGGTGACGTACACCCAGATGCGCGAGAGCATGCTGAGGAACGACGGTGCGAGGTGAGCCGCGAGCGCGATGTGATGATTCTGTACCACGCCTACACCTCCCGCAGCGCGGCCATTGGCGTCTCCGCGAACACGTCACGGGCGGCGACGAGACCGATCACCACCGTGAGCACCATCGTCGCCGCAGCCACCACCACGAGCGGAAGCGGCGTCAGAGCGAATGGCACGTCGAAGATGAAGTGCATCGCCGCCCACGCACCGCCCACGGCGAGCACGATTCCCGCCGCGCTGCCGATCGCGCCGAGCAACGCATATTCGGTGAAGAGCATTCGCGCGATCTGCGCGCGAGTCGCGCCCAGCGTCTTGAGCAGCACGCCCTCGCGCACGCGCTGCCGCCGCGAGGCGGCGATCGCGCTCACGAGCACGAGTGCGCCAGTCACGACGCTGAACAACGCCATGAAGCGTACCGCGAGCGACACGCGATCGAGAATCTTCCCCACGGCGTTCTCGATGAGCGAGAGGTCGATCGTCGAGACGTTGGGGAATCGCTCCACCGCGTCGCGCTGCAGCTTCGCCCTGTCGGCATCGTCGCGCACGCGGGTGAGAAGCACGAACGACTGCGGCGCCTCGCGCAGCGCCGCCGGCTGAAAGACGACGAAGAAGTTCGGCTCGAATCGCGTCCATTGCACCTCGCGCAGACTGGTAACGCGCGTGCGGATGCGAACGCCCTGCACGTCCCACGTAATCGTATCTCCAAGCGCCACCCCCAGCTCTTCGGCGAGGCTCTGCTCGAGCGAGATCTCGTAGACTCCATCGCGATCGGGGCCATCCGACGTCCACCACCGTCCAGCCACGAGCTTCTCGCTCGGCGCGATCGAGTCGCGGTAGCTCGACCGATACTCGCGGCGCAGCGCCCACGACGGGCGCTCCGCGGCCCGTCCCGTCACGCTCCCGGAGGTGCGCTTGACCACGTGCGGCGACGCGAGCGTGGCGATCCGCATCGGCACGATCGGTACGCGCGCGAGAACGGGAAGCTCGCGCGACCGGAGCATGGTGTCGAGGGGGGACGCCTGGTCCGTCTGGACGTCGAAAAAGGCAAGGTTGGCGGCTGACGCGTCGGCCGTGGATGCGAGCTCGCGCAGCAGATTGCCCTGGACGAGCGCCAGCGTGCCGAGTAGAAATGCGCCGAATCCGAGCGCGAGCACCACCGGTCGTGTCTGATTTCCCGGGCGCTCGAGATTCGCGATGCCATGGCGCACCACGAATCGCGACGGGATGGTCGCGAGGCGTCTGGCGGCTCGCGCACAGAGCACCGCCGCGAGCCACGTCGCGCCAATCGCGCCTCCAATCGCTCCGCTCATCCAGAGTCCGATCATGACGCTCTCCGCGCGCGCCATGCACACCGCCACGACGCTCGCTACGAGCACCGCGCCCGCCGTGAGCCGCGCCGGGTCGCGCCACGGCGATCGCGCCGCGTGCTGGGCCGCGTCGTCCGCGTCGCGCCGGAGCACCTGCAGCGGCGTGACGTTGCGCACGCCGAGCACGGGCCCGAGCGCGAACAGCGCGCCCACCCACGTTCCGAGCGCGAGTCCGCCCAGCACGGGCATCCATTCTATCTGCGGCGTCACGTCCACGGGAACGAACGCGCCGAGCACGTGCGGCAGCGCCATCTGCGCCGCGACCCCGAGCACCACTCCCAGCGCCGCACCCGCGAGACCGAGCCCCGCCGCCTCGATGAGGTAGATCGCGAACACTTGCGCGCTGCTGGCGCCGACACACCGGAGGATCGCGATCGTATCGATCTTCTCCGCCATGTAAGCGCGCATCGCGCTCGCCACGCCGGTGCCACCGAGCAGGAGCGCGATGAGCCCCACGAGCCCCAGAAAACGCCCGAGCTGCTCGATCGAGCGTGTGAGCGAGCGCTCGGTGTCCGCAACGGACCGCGCGCGAACCTGCAGGCTGTCGAAGATGTCGCGGTGCGACTTCGCTAGTGCGTCGGCATCGATGGTCGCGGGGAGCTTCACCAGCGCCTCGTACTCGGCGCGGCTCCCGAAGGTGAGAAGGCGCGTCGCGCCGAGGAAGCGGTCGGGGATGTAGACGCGCGGCCCGAGCGAAGCCGCGATGCCTATGTCGCCGGGGACGTTGCGCAGCGTCGCGAGAATCGCGAAGCGTGCGTAACCCAGCGATAGGGTGTCGCCAATTCGCGCGTTGAGCGCAATGAGCAGCGAAGAGTCGACGATCGCGTACGGACCGCTCTGGAGATCCTTCCACTTGTCCGACGGCGACGTCTCGATCACCCCGTAGAACGGAGCGCCGGCGCCCATCGCGCGAACCTGCACGAGTCGCGTCCCCTCGCCGCCGCTCACGAGTGCCATCGACGAGAATGTGGTGACGCGCGTGTCGGCGGCGCCGCGCGAGTGCAGCGAGTCGAGCAGGGCAGTTACCTGCGTGGGGAGCGGGCGACGCGCACTCACGGAGAGATCGGCGCCCAGGAGCGAGCGCGCCTGAACGTGGATCGATCGCACGACGTCGGACGAGTACGAGTCCACCGCCACGAGCGCGGCGACGCCGATCGCGATCGACGACATCGAGAGCAGAAGCCGCCGGCGCGTCGTACGCGTATCGCGCCACGCGAGCGCCGCGAGCGCGCGCCATCGCATCGTCATGCGGACCGCTCGCGGTCCTCGACCACGAGTCCATCGCTGAGCCGGATGATCCGCCGGGCATGCGAGGCGAGCTCCGTGTCGTGCGTGACGATCACTACCGTCGTTCCCGCGTCGCGGTTGAGCTCCTCGAGAAGCTCGACGATGCGGAGTCCGGTAGCCTGATCGAGGTTGCCGGTTGGCTCGTCCGCGAAGAGAACCGTGGGTGAGTTTACGAATGCCCGCGCGATGGCGACGCGCTGCTGCTCGCCGCCGGAGAGCCGCACGGGATAGTGGTGGACGCGGTCCGCGAGTCCCACGCGCGCGAGGAGCTTGGAGGCCCGCGCTTGCGCGCTCTGGTCGCCGCGCAAATCGAGTGGAACGCGAACGTTCTCGAGCGCTGTGAGAGTGGGAATGAGTTGAAAGCTCTGGAACACGAACCCAACTTTCGCTCCGCGCATCCGCGCTCGCGCATCTTCGCCGAGTGTGGCGAGATCGACGTCGTCGAGCCGCACGGAACCGGAGGTCGGCGTGTCGAGTCCGGCGAGCAGGCCGAGCAGAGTTGTCTTGCCGCTGCCGGACGGACCGACGATTGCGACGAATTCGCCGCCGGCAATCGTGAAGGACACGTCGCGCAGAACGGTGATCTTTCGGTCACCGCTCGGAAAGGATTTCGTCAACTCACGAGCAACGAGCATGTCAGGCAGAGTGATGTGGAAGTGGACGGTGCTCGCGCTGCTCGCAGTGGCGTGTAGCCGCGGCTCGCGACAGGAGCAGGGAATGCCGGATACGGTCCAGAGCGTTCACGACTCGAGTGCCTCGGAGTCGAGCGCGCCCGGGAAAGATGCGCGAAAGACCATCCTGTTCGTTGGGACGAGCCTCACGGCGGGCTACGGCATCGATCCGCAGCAAGCGTATCCCTCGCTCATCCAGCGGCGCATCGACTCGCTCGGGTTAAACTACGATGCGATCAATGCAGGCGTCAGCGGGGAGACGTCGTCGGGGGCCCTTCACCGCATTGACTGGCTGCTGCGCCAGCCCGTGGACGTGTTCGTCCTCGAGACGGGCGCGAACGACGGACTGCGCGGGCTGCCGGTGGACTCGCTCCGCTCGAACATTCAGCACATACTCGACGACGTGAAGCGCGTGCATCCGAACGCGAAAATCCTCCTGGTCGGTATGGAGGCGCTGCCCAACATGGGCAGCCCGTACGGGAGCGCATTCCGCAGTGTGTACCCGGAGCTGGCGCGGAAGAATCACGTGAAGCTGCTCCCGTTTCTTCTCGAGGGCGTGGCGGGCGCGGATTCGCTGAATCAGCCCGACATGGTGCACCCGAATCCGCGGGGCGCGGCGGTGGTGGCGAACACTGTGTGGACGGCTCTCGCGCCTCTCCTGGACTCGAGTAAAAAGACGCACGCTTGACGCACCCATTCCGGTTCCGTAAATTCAAAGGCTGAAACGTTTTGCGTCCTTCCGCGATCAGTGGGGACCCCCTGCTGGTCGCATTCATTTCTCAGCTACTACGCCATGGCAATTCCGGCCACACAGATACGCCGCGGGATGGTCATCGTCTTCGAGGGCGATCCCTGTCGCATCACCGAGTTTCGCCACCACACGCCCGGCAATCTCCGCGCGATGGTGCAGGCGAAGCTCAGGAACCTCCGCTCGGGCTCCAACTTCGAGCATCGCTTCCGCGCCGCGGACACGATCGAGAAGGCGTCGCTCGAGACGCACAATCTTGAGTTCCTGTACCAGGGCGGCGACACGTATCACTTCATGAACACCGAGAACTACGATCAGCTCGAGATGGATGCCGACACGCTCGGCGACGGCGCGCAGTGGATGCAGCAGGGAATGAAGATCGTCGCCGAGTACTACAACGGGCGGCCGATTGCGATCGACCTGCCGAACGCCATCGAGCTCACGATCGTCGACACGGCGCCTGTGATGCGCTCGGCCACGAAGTCGGCGTCCACCAAGCCCGCCAAGCTGGAGAATGGCGTGAGCGTGAACGTGCCGGAATTCATCAGCTCGGGCGAGCGCATTCGCGTGAATCCGAACACGGGCGAATATCTCGATCGCGCGAAGTAATCGTCAACAGCGTACGGCCACGCGCCGTTGATTCGTGATATGGCGCCGATTACAATTCCGGTCTCGCTGCAGATTTTCCCGCAGCGACTCTGGTGACCGTAGCTCAATTGGTTAGAGCACCGGACTGTGGCTCCGGGGGTTGTGGGTTCAATTCCCATCGGTCACCCTGGTGCGGTGGTTTTAGGTCCGTAGCTCAATTGGTAGAGCACCGGTCTCCAAAACCGGGGGTTGGGGGTTCAATTCCCTCCGGGCCTGTGCGGTGGTGGGGTGGTAGGGTCGAGATGTTTGGCGGTATCGTCTAGGGGACTAGGACGGAGCCCTCTCAAGGCTCAAACACGGGTTCGAATCCCGTTACCGCTATTGGGAATGACCGTACGGAACCACGGGCGGCCCCATCGTCTATCGGTTAGGACGGCACCCTTTCACGGTGCAGAGAGGGGTTCGATTCCCCTTGGGGCTATGGGGAAGTTGGATGGTGGAGAAGGGGAAGGGACGATACTGAGGGGCTGTAGCTCAGCTTGGTTAGAGTGCCGGTCTGTCACACCGGAGGTCGCGGGTTCGAGCCCCGTCAGCCCCGTTACACGAAGACGAATTGCCCTGGTGGTGAAATTGGTAGACACGCCATCTTGAGGGGGTGGTGCCGAAAGGCGTCGCGGTTCGAGTCCGCGTCAGGGCATGAAGTAGATCGCCAGCGTAGCTCAGTGGTAGAGCACTCGATTCGTAATCGAGCGGTCGTCGGTTCAATCCCGACCGCTGGCTCTGATGTGGAACCGTTTGCTCCACCACAAAAACGCCCCCGATTCCGGGGGCGTTGGCGCATCCATGAGCGTCGTTCTGCACGGTCGCGCATTACGGTGCCTCTTTCACCGTTGCCGCGGGCGCGTTCTTCTTCACCGATGCGATGCCGTTCTCCATTCCGGAGGCGGACGCGTACTGTTCGCTCCGCCCCGCTGTCTCGCCCGTCTCGCCCTTCAGAACGAAGAAATGCTGGCCGTTCGACGCCGTCTTGCGCTCATATCGCGCCTCATTCGCTGCGCCGTTTCGAACCACCTCGATGTCGCGCGCGGCCGCTTCCTTTTCCTTGTGCATCGAGCCGGTGAGAATGATTTCACCATTTCCAGCCTTGAGATTGAACATGAACTGACCGTTCGCCGTTTTCTTGAGCTCGAAGTGCGCAGCCATGGTGCCCTCCCTGATCGGCGGTGAAACGAAAACCAGGCGCGCAGCCAGTAGGGTGCGCGTGCCCAAAGATAATGCGTCTTTTCGATCTGCGACTCTCAAGCCGTGGATGCCCTCGCAAGCCGTCCGGATAAATGCTTCTTGACGTCCGGCCACTCGCTCGCGAGGATGCTGTAGATCACGGAATCGCGTACGCTGCCGTCGCTCCTCGCGCGGTGATGCCGGATGACGCCATCCTTGTGCGCGCCGAGCGCCTCGATGGCGCGTTGCGACGCAAAGTTGAAGCTGTCGGTACGCAGTCCGATTACCGCGCAGCCGAGCGTCTCGAAGCCGTGCGTCATCAACAACAGCTTGCACGCGGTATTCACGTGGCTTCGTTGCCAGCGCGCCGCGTACCAGGTGTAGCCGATCTCGACGCGATCGATCTCCGCCAAGATGTCGTGGAAGCGCGTGCTCCCCACGATCGTGTCGGTTGCGAGCTCACGCACCGCCCATGGAAGCATGTGACCATCGCGCTGCCCGTCGAGCGCGGTCGTGATGTACTTCGCCACGTCGTCGGCGGAGGGAACGCTCGTGACCCAGAGCTCCCAGAGCCTGCCATCGCTCGCCGCGGCAGCGAGCCCATCACGGTGCGCGGCTGACAACGGTTCGAGCCGCACCCCATGTCCCTCGAGCGTGATCGAAGCCGGTGAGATCATGTCTTTCCTGGCTATCAAGTGACTAGGGAAATTTGCTGCTGAGCCTCTCCGTCGCGCGAATTTTGCCGCGAATTCCAGCGGTCGCTGTCGAGAAGTGACTGGAAGATAGGTGGAGAGCTCCCGGAATCTCGCAATTCTGGACGGTGCGCGGCGAACGAAGCCATAGGGTACTGCGCGAACGTTGGGCGATTCGTTGCGGCACCGCGGTGCTTCCGGTAACATTTCGCGCGATGTCACTTCTGCTCCCGCGTCCCCGGGGCGCGACTCGCACCTCCTTGCAATTCGGTATTCTCACTCCGCTCGTCCACCCGGTGGAGGAGTGACCGACCTGCGATCGGGGCCTGGCGACCGTAGAGCCGCGGGCGCAGTCCGCGAGCCGCTCCCGGCAGGCGTGCGCTTGACCACCCTGCAGCGCTTCGCCGCTACCGGCGGCATCGCGGGCATCGTGCTGTTGCTGGGACTCCTGATCTTCGACGGCATCTCGAACGCGCATGGGGCCCGCGAGGCCATTCGAAGCAGCCACCTCATGATCGAAGCTGCGCAGTCGACGCTGCAGGACATCACGAATGCGGAGACCGGGCAACGCGGGTACCTGATTACGCACGATGAGTCGTATCTGGCGCCGTATCACCAGGCGCTGCTCGCGATCACGGCCGACACGTCGGCGCTGCGGCGTCTCGCGGGCGCGGACTCGGTGCACAAGCGTCAACTCGATTCGCTGTCGAAGCGCATCGACACGAAGCTCTCCGAGCTGGCGCTCACGATCGATCTGGCGCGCTCGGGAGGTCCGGATGCTGCGCGAGCGGAAGTGCTCACGGAGCGCGGCAAAGAGGCGATGGACGACATTCGCGGCGTACTCGGCCAGCTCTCGGCGCATCAGGACGCGCTGCTCGCCGAGCGCATCGCGTCGTCGGACCGGCACTATCGCGTGGTGACGGTGACGGACGTCGCCGGAACCATTGTAGCGGTGCTGCTCGTGCTACTGCTCAACACGATGCTAACGCGCTACGCGGACGGCCAGGCCGTTGCCGCGCGGCTGCTGCACGCGCAGAACTCGGAGCTCAACGACGCGAACAAGCAGCTTGGCGAGCAGACGATGGAGCTGGAGCTGCAGAACCAGCAGCTGCAGGACCAGACCGTGGAGCTCGAGTCGCAGCAGATGCAGCTGGAGGAACAGACGAGCGAGCTGGAGATGCAGTCGGAGGAGCTGTTGTCATCCGTAGAAGAGCTGCAGCAGCAGTCGGCGCGCGCGGAGGAAGCGAGCCAGGCGAAGTCCCTGTTCCTCACGACCATGTCGCACGAGCTTCGCACGCCGCTCAATGCGATCGCCGGTTACGCAGACCTGCTGGCGATGGAGATTCGCGGTCCTCTGGTGGAGGCGCAGCGGGATGATCTGCGGCGAATAAAGAAGAGCGGCCAGCACCTGCTGTCGCTCATCAACGACATTTTGAATCTCGCCAAGATCGAGAGCGGCCAGCTCGATCTCCGCATTCGCGACGTTTCGGTCGCGACGGTACTGGAGGACGTCGACGCGCTCGTTGCACCGCAATTCGGCGCGAAGGGGATCAAGTACGACTATCCGCACTGCAGTGCATC
>Ga0070679_100003495_pt1 | contig 14381 bp, 15 predicted proteins | sample KBSC63BmetaG_FD_65652 | JGI IMG/M metagenome (GOLD analysis project Ga0070679, IMG submission 65652) | Corn rhizosphere microbial communities from Kellogg Biological Station, Michigan, USA - KBS C6-3B metaG | ecosystem: Host-associated > Plants > Roots > Rhizosphere | place: USA: Michigan... | reverse complement strand
GTCATGGGAGGCTGAGTCTGATGGGTAAGGAGCTGAGGTTCGCGACAGATCTTTACCAGGGCACCGCCGGGCACTATGACCGCTACCGGCTGCCGTACTCGGAGGCCATGACCGGGGACCTGATACGGCGCGCGGGGGTTTCCGGAGACGGCCGGCTGCTTGACCTGGCTTGCGGGACCGGCCAGCTCGCGTTCCCGCTGCGGCAGCGGTTCTCGGAAGTCTGGGCGGTGGACAGGGAACGGGACATGGTCCAGGCGGTCCGGGCGAAGGCCGACGCGGTCGGGGCAGGAAATATCCGCGGGGTCGTGGCGGACGCCGAAACCCTCGACGTACAGCCTGGCCACTTCGAACTGGCGGTCATCGGGAACGCTTTCCACCGGCTGGACCGCGATCTGGTCGCCGCCCGGCTCTTCCGCTGGCTCCGGCCCGGCGGGAGCGTGGCGCTGTGCTGGTCTAACGGCCCGCACCAGGGTAGCGAACGGTGGCAGCGGGCGCTCGCCGCGACTCTCGACCGGTGGCGAGCCGCACTGAGTGCCGCGCACAGGGTTCCCGCCAACTGGGACGAGCCGCGGCGGCTGCGGCCCGATCACCAGGTCCTGGCCGACGCCGGCTTCGGGGTGGCCGTACATCGGGAGTTCGCCGTCGAGCACCGGTGGCGCCTGGGGGAACTGGCCGGCTTCATCCGGTCGACCTCGGTCCTCCCGCCCTCGGTCCTCGGCGATCAGGGAGTGGCGTTCGACGCGGACCTCGCAGCGGACCTCGGCCCGTTCGCTGAGGACGGCGCCTTCCCCGAGACCGTGAGCTTCGCCTACGACTTGGCCCGCAAGCCGGGCCCCTAGTACGGCGGTCGGGCATCTCAAGGTGACGCGGTGCAGCCACCGTGGCGGACGTGGGCTGCGGACCAGGACACGTCACCGCGCACCTGCACGACTCGGGCCTCGATGCCTTCGGCATCGCCCTGTCACCCCTGATGATCGATCGGTGCAGCTCGGCGAGAGCACCCCGAACTGCGGTTCGAGGTGGGCTCCATGACAGACCTGCCTCTCGCCGATGCCGCTGGACCCGCACGACAGCCTCCCGGAGCGATCCTTTTCGCACGCCGCCAGTCTGCGCGCGCCGCGTCCTTCCTGCTAACCCGTCGGACAGCGGACCTTCGGGTCCCGCGCCCAGCCGGCTGGTCTGGCAGAATGTCCCGCGGGCAGGGCCGGCGCTGTCGGCGGCGCAAGGCACGTGCCTCGAGGGACGGAGGAGCGATGCCGGTGTTCGCGGTGACCACGGCCAAGGACGCGAACTGGGACCGCGCCCGCGGCATCCGTGAGCAGCCCTTCTTCGACGAGCACGCCGTGTTCGCCGACGGACTCGTCGACCGTGGCGTCATCATCTTCGGCGGCCCGGTCGCCAGCGACGACGAGGAGGACATCGCGCTGCTGGCGGTGGAGGCGCCCGATGAGGCCGCGCTGCGTTCCCTCTTCGACTCCGACCCGTGGATAGCGCACCAGGTGTTCCGGATCAAGGCCGTCCGGCCCTGGACCATCTGGCTCGACGGACGGTCCCGCGCGGCTCAGCCCGCCGCGGACTAGCCCGCCACCCCGAGGCGGATTCCTGGCTCGGCCGGTCACTCGCCGGCGGCGAGGGCCGATCTCAGGCCTGGATCGATGGCCGCGGCGGCATCGTGGCCGGGATGCCACGAGCAGGCGATGCCGACCGCGGCGACCCGGCCGGTTGCCAGGAGCGCGCCAAGCGCCGCGGTGACTTCCGCGCTCCGCGGGCCGCCTGGCGCCGGATACCGCAGGCCGGGCAGGTCCGCCGGGTCAACCACGTCGGCATCGAGGTGAACGTACAGCGGCCCGTCCGGCAAGGCGGCCGCGTCGAGGTCAGCGACCTCGGCGCGGCGTATGCCCGCGCCGGCCAGGTAGACAGCCTCGGGCGGGTCGAGGTCCCTGGCATCCACCAGCACGACCCGGTGCTCGGGGACCGGCCGCAGCCCCAGCGGAACGGCGATGAGCTCGGGCCGGTAGCCGACCAGCAACCGCAGCGACATGCCGGGCAGGTAGCCAGAGGCGGTGGTCTCCAGGGTCTGCACGTCCCCGTGCGCGTCGAACCAGACGATACCCGGGTCGATGCCCGCCCGCTGCAGCCCGGCCATCGTGCCAAGCGCCGCGCTGCAGTCACCGGAGAGCACGACCGGACGGCCGCCCCGCCCGGCCGCGGCGGCCACGGCGTCGGCGACAAGGCGGTAGATAGCGGCAAGCCGCGCCCATACGTCACCGGTGGGCAGATCGGCCCGGATGGCGTCCGCTGGCCGCAACGGCACGTCCAGATCGGGCAGGAACTCATCGAGATGATAGGGAACCCGCAGAACGGTCACTCTCACACTCCCGCGGCGAGGGGTGGTTCAGCGCCCATGGCGCCACTTCGGCTTGCGCTTTTCCAGGAACGCGCGGATGCCTTCCTGGGCATCGGGGAGCTGGCTGGTGGAGGCCATGACCTCGACGGCGTAGGCGTACGCCTTCGGCTGGTCAAGGTCGATCTGCGCGTACAGCGCCTGCTTGCCGATGCCCTTGCTGACCGCGGAGCCGCGAGTGACGCGCTCGAGGAGATCGCGGACCGCTTCGTCGAGGCGGTCCGCGGGCACGACCCGGTTGACCAGGCCCCAGTCGAGCGCCGTGTGCGCGTCGATGACGTCGCCGGACAGGGCCAGCTCCATCGCGCGCTTGCGGCCCACGTTCCTGGCGACCGCCACCATGGGGGTGTGGCAGAACCAGCCGCCCTTGCCGCCCGGCGCCGCGAAGCCGGCGTCCTCGCTGGCCACCGCCAGGTCGGCGGTCGCGACCAGCTGGCAGCCGGCGGCGGTCGCCAGCCCGTGCACCCGCGCGACCACCGGCTGCGGCACCTGCTGCATCACCGTCATCAGCTCGGTGCAGGTATTCAGCAGCGAGCGGACCTCCGGCAGCTCAGCGCCGGCGATGTCGGCGAAGTCGTGCCCGGCGCTGAACACCGGGCCGTTGCCGGCCAGCACGATGCCGAGGGCGTGGCTGCCGCCGAGCTCGCGGAAAGCCGCGATCAGCTCGCGCATGTGCTCAAGGGACAGGGCGTTGCGGCGCTGCGGCCGGTTCATCGTGACGGTCGCGAAATCACCGGAGCGCTGGACGAGGATGTGCTCAAACTCCATGCTCCTAAGCATTAACCTCCGCACGCGGCCGTGCAAAGGCCCGGCGCGCGTGCCGTGCGGGCGACAGGCCGGCCGGACGCCGCATCCAAGCGCGGATCCGTTCGGCGTGACCGGCCACGTAGCCTTCCAGCCCGTCAGCGCCGGTCATATTCAGCGTGAGGTTCATCTGGTGGAGGGCTGCGAGTGCTACTTCCCTGTCGGCGGCGAGCAAGCTCACTCCCCGGAGGCGGCCAGCGTTCCGGCCGCGCCCGCGATCGCCGCGCCGCCCGCCGCGACGGCGACCAGCCACCGGGTGGCCCGTGGGAGCCGCGGCCACACCGCCGCGGTGACGGCCACGTCCAGGGCGTCGGACAGCGCCCCGGCGGCGTACCAGGCGCCAGCCGACCGGGAACCGGCCGGCGCCTGCCGCACCGCGGCGAGCGCGCCGAGGCCGAGGGCCAGGTCCCGCGCGCCGAGCGCGCGGCCGAACACCTGAGCGCCCAGTTCGTCCGCTGACGCGCCCACCCACGGGCGGGCCGGCACCGAAGGCCAGATCAGCGCGGCCACGCCGAGGGCTGTCCGCGCGGCCGCCACCGCAGTGGCGGCGTGCCGGAACAGCGGTAGCACGGTCTTCCCGGCCGATGGCCTGTCCTTGTCACGCACCATGAGCACATTCTGCCCGCCGCAGGCCGTCACGCGGTGCCCTGGTGCCTTGTCTCAAGGGATAGTCGGCAGGAAGGAAGGAACACGATGAGTGCTGGCCTCGCATCGGTCAAGAACGTAAAGACGGTTCTCCTGACTACCTACAAGCGCGACGGGACGCCGGTCGGCACGCCGGTGAGCATCGCCTTCGACGGCGACCGGGCCTTCTTCCGCTCATACGACAAGGCGTGGAAGACCAAGCGCCTGCGTCGCAACCCCCGCGTGCGGATCGCGCCCGCGACCTTGCGCGGCGAGCCCACCGGCCCCGCCGTGGCGGCGCGCGCCACGCTGCTCGCGGGAGAGCAGGCACGCACCGCGGCGCGGGCCCTGGCGCGGCGTCACCGCGTGCTGCAGGGAATCCTCGTTCCCGCGGGCCACCGCCTGATGCGCTACCGCACGATGCACTACGAACTCCTCCCCGATCCCCAGTAGCCCGGTAAGGCCCGGCACCCGGCGGTTCTCGCTCAGGGCTGGAGCACGATCCGGCCGGGGATGCCGCCGGCCGCCTTCGCGCTGAACGCCTTGGCCGCGTCGGCCAGCGCATACACCGCGCCGACCTGCGGGCGGAGGTGTCCTTCGTCGACCAGGCGGGCGAGCTCGCTCAGTTGCGGGCGGCTGGACTCCTGGACGAAGGAGACCATCCTGATGTCGTCCCGGTCGGCGGGCAGCTCCGCCGCCGCCTTGATCGTGACCAGCGTCCCGCCGGGCCGCAGCAGGGAGGCCGAGCGGGCGAGCACGTCGCCGCCGATCGTGTCGACCACCAGGTCGGCCTGGCCGGCCGCGTCCTCGAGGCGGTCGGCGTCCAGCGCGATGAAACGGTCGGCGCCAAGCCCGGTGGCCAGGGCCCTGGCCCGGCCACGCCCGGTCCCGACCACCTCCGCGCCCGCCCAGCGGGCAAGCTGGACCGCCATCGACCCGACCGCGCCGCCCGCGCCGTGGATGACCACCGTCTGCCCCTTGGTCAGCTTCCCGTGGTCGAACAGGGCCTGCCAGGCCGTCAGGCCGGCCCGCGGCACCGCCGCGGCGTGGACGTGGTCGAGGGTCCGCGGCTTCGGGGCGACGTTGCGCGCCTCCACGGCGATGTACTCGGCGGCCGCCCCGTCGCGGAGCTGGTCGGCCAGCCCGAACACCTCGTCGCCGACGGCTAGCCCCGCCGTCCCGTACCCGAGCGCCGCGACGACCCCCGACACCTCGTGGCCGGGGATGATCGACGCCCGCCGGTGACCGGCCCGGCAGGTCCACAGCGGCCAGTCCAGCTCGTTGTGCGTGATGCCGACGGCCATGACCTTGACCAGCACGTCGCCGAGCCCGGGCCTGGCATCGGGCACCTCTTCATAGACAAGCCCGCTGATCCCGGTTGGTTCGTGGATGCGGATGGCCTTCATCACCCGCTCCTTCCTGTGCGGATTCCAAGTGCGGATTGCGGTCCCAGCGACCAGGGCGCAACACCCTGGTCGCTCACCGCGGTGCCCGGCTAGGCGGGAATCATGCCGAGCTGCCTCAGCTGGGCGTAGACGTCGACGACGCCCCAGACCTCGGCGATCCGGCCGTCGGCGAAGCGGAAGATGAACATCTCGTTGTAGCGGACGGACTTGCCGGTCGGCGGGACACCACGGTACTCGCCCAGGTGCGTGCCGGTGACGACGTTCCTGCTGACGACCTTGTCGTCCTCCGCGATCACGTCTTCCACCGCGACGTGCAGATCGGGGAACGCGCGAAGGAGCACCGCCCACACTTGCCGGAACGCCTGCACCCCCGTCAGGCCGGTCGGCACCGGCGCGTGGAACACGACGTCCGGGTCGATGTACTCGTCGATCATCTTCGCGATGACCTGCTCGTCGCGGCTGTTCACCGCGTCGTGGAAGCGGCGAAACGCCGCCTTGTTCGCTGCTGCCTGGTCGGTTGACATGTGCTTCTCCTCGGTCACGGCTGGGTCACTGCTGGCGGACGGCTTCGATCTCAAGGCTGATCGACACCTTGTCGGCGACTACGACGCCGCCGCCGTCCATCGGGATGCTGGTGTCGATGCCGAAGTCGCGCCGGCTGATCTGCGCGGTGGCGGAGAACCCGGCCCGCTGGTTGCCCCACGGGTCCACGCCGACCCCGTGCGCCTCGACGGTGAGCGGCACCGGCCGGGTGACGCCGTGCAGCGTCAGCTCGCCGTCGATAACCCAGCCGTCGTCGGTCGGGCGGACGGCGGCGGAGCGGTAGCTCATCGTCGGGTACTGCTCGACGTCGAGGTAGTCCGCGGAGCGCAGGTGCTCGTCCCGCATCTCAAGGCCGGTGTCGATCGACGAAAGATCGATCGTCGCGGTCACCGACGAGCGCAGCGGGTCCCCGGCGGCGACGATCGTGACGTCGAAGCTCGTGAACCGGCCACGGGTGTTGCTGACCATGAGGTGCCGGACGGCGAAAGCGACCTCGGAGTGCGCCGGGTCGGCCTTCCATGTCCCGGCCAGATGGTCCGGGATCGTCTCGGTCGCGAGTACAGAATTCACGTTTCCTCCATAGGCGTGATGCCGCGGCGGAGTCTGTGCTCCGGATGGCGTGTTGTTCTCGACCAGTACGACGGCGCACGGCGCCGGAATGTCAGGGGGCAGTCGGGCCTCACATTCCGGTGTGGTGTTTCGTCGGGTAGGTGAGGCAAGACGCGACCAAGGGAGACGCCGACGCCATGAGCACCCGACCCGAGCCAGAAACCGGCCGGCCCGACCCGGGCCTGGACGTGATCATGAGCGAGCGGCGTCAGCTGATCAACCTCGCCTACCGGCTGCTCGGCTCGCTCGCCGAGGCGGAAGACGCCGTGCAAGAGACCTACGCCCGCTGGTACGCCATGTCGCGGCAGCAACGGGAAGCCATCGAATCGCCCGCCGCCTGGCTGACGACCGTCGCCAGCCGTATCTGCCTGGACCTGCTCCGCTCCGCGCGGGTCCGGCGCGAGCGCTACACGGGCGAATGGCTTCCCGAGCCGCTGCCCGAGCCCGCGGAGTGGACCGGCGGGCCGCCCGACGGCGCCACGGCCGACCCCGCCGACCGGGTCACCCTCGACGAGTCGGTCGGCATGGCGTTCCTCGTCGTGCTCGAGTCATTGACCCCGGCCGAGCGCGTCGCGTTCATCTTGCACGACGTGTTCAGCTACTCCTTCGCCGAGGTCGCCAAGATCACCGGCCGGAGCCCGGCCGCGTGCCGCCAACTGGCTTCCTCGGGCCGCCGCCGCATCCGCGCCGCGCAGGCGCCCGCGGCCCCGGCCCCCCGGCAGGCCGGCATTGTGCGGGAGTTCAAGCAGGCCTGGCAGGCCCAGGACATCGCCGGCCTCGTCGGCCTGCTCGACCCGGACGTCACGGTCATCGCCGACGGCGGCGGGCTGGCGGCCGCCGCGCTCCAGCCGATCGCCGGCGGCGAGCAGGTCGCGCGCTACCTGGCCGACCTCGCCAGCCGGGCCGCCGAAGTGACGATCCTGGAGCGCACGGTCAACGGCCAGCCGGGCCTGGTCGCCCAGCAGGACGGGGTCACCGTGACGGTGTTCGCGTTCGACATCACGGAAGGCCGGATCACGCACATCTGGGCGATGCGCAACCCGGAAAAACTCCGCCCCTGGACGGGTGGCTGACGCGCCCGCGCGCCCGTGCCAGCACTCGTGCCCGCGGCCCTCCGGGACTTACCGGCTCTCGGCGTCGCCGAGGCGCCGCAAGAGCAGGGCCTCGGCGAGCACGGCGCGCTCGAACTCCGGCAGGTGGAGCCCCTCGTTCGGGCCGTGCGCGCGAGTGTCGGGGTCCTCGACGCCAGTGGCGAGGATGCTCGCACCCGGGAACGCCTGCTGGAACTCCGCGATGAACGGGATCGAGCCGCCGGAGCCCATCTCCACCGGCGCGGCGCCGTCCCAGGCCTCGGCGAGGGCGGAACGCGCGGCGGCGTAGGCGGGCCCGTCCGCCGGCAGCACGGTCGGCTCCCCCGAGTCGACGACCGTGGTGGTGAGCTCGGCGCCCCACGGGACGTGCTTTTCCAGGTGCTCTCTGAGCCGGGTGACGGCGTTCGCGCTGGTGTCCCCGGGTGCGAGCCGGACCGTGACGCGCGCGCGGGCGGCCGGCACGAGCGTGTTGGAGGCGCCGGCTGCCTTCGGGGCGTCGAGCCCGGTGACGGTGATGGCGGGCCGGGTCCACAGCCGCTCGACCACCGGGCCGACGCCGATCCATCTGGTCCCGGGCGCGGCGCCGGACTCGGCGCGCAGCCGTTCCTCGGGATAGTCCATGTCGGCGGCGGGAGCCGAAACGAGGCCTTCCACCGCCGGGCCGCCGTCCTCGCCCCACAGCGTCGCCAGGAGCCTGGTGAGCGCCATGATGGCGTCAGGGACGAGGCCGCCCCACATGCCGGAGTGAACGGCGTGCGTGAGCGTGCGTACCTCGACGTCCACCCGGATCAGGCCGCGCAGGCTGGTCGTAAGCGCCGGGACGCCGATATCCCAGTTGCCGGCGTCGGCGATCACGATCACGTCCGCGGCCAGCCGGCCGGCGTGCTGGCGCAGCAGGTCGGGGAGGGTCCTGGAAGCGACCTCTTCCTCGCCCTCGATGAAGAACCGCACGGTGACCGGCAGGTCGGCACCGAGCGCGCGCAGCGCGCCCACGTGCACCACGATCCCTGCCTTGTCGTCGGCCGCGCCCCGGCCGTAGAGCCGGTCGCCGCGGACGGTCGGCTCGAACGGCGGGCTGTCCCAGTCCGCAGGGTCGTTCTCCGGCTGGACATCGTGGTGCGCGTAAAGCAGGACGACCGGAGCCCCCTGCGGTCCCGCTCGCTCGCCGATCACGGCCGGAGGGGCGCCGTCGTGGGCCCGGACGATCTCGGTCCGGACCCCCTCGGCGGCCAGGAGCCGGGCGGTCTGCCGCGCGGACTCTTCTACCTCTCCCAGGCGCTCGGGATCAGCGCTGACGGACTGGATCCGGACCAGGGACTCGAGGTCGCGTATCAGTCCCGGCAGCAGTTCGTGGACACGGTTCTTGAGGTCGCTCACGGGGAAACTCTACGGTCCCGCGTTCCGGCCCGCGCGACGCGGTGAAGGCCGTCGCGTCCCGGCAGGACCCGCCAGGTGACCCCACGCGCTGGTCCGCGAAGGGCACTTCCTTGGCCGCCGGGGGCAGGCGCCGGCGTCACCCGGCCGCGGAGCTGGTGACGAGCAGGACGATCTTGGACCCGCCGGTCCGGCCGTGCACGGACCGGTCGAACGCCGCGGGGCCTTCGGCAAGCGGCAGCGTCTGCGCGGGCTGGCCGAGGGTGCCGTCGAGCAGCCGGGCGGCGAGGAAGGCCAGGGCCGTGGGGTCGGGGCTGACGTACAGGTTTGTCGTGGTGAGCTCGGCGGTCGAGGCCGGAGCGTCGGAGGTGATCGAGCACAGCCGGCCGCCGGAACCGACAAGCTTCGCCGCCTGAGCCGCCGTGCCTGGCGCCGTCGTGAGCGCCGCGTCGAACGTGCGCCCGAACCGGCCGGGCCACGCGGGATCGTGGTAGTCGACGACCTCGGCGGCCCCTAGCCCGCGCAGCCGGTCGAAGGCGCGGGGAGACGCGGTCGCGGTCACGTGCACCCCGGCCGCCACCGCGAGCTGGACGGCGAGAGCGCCGGTGGCCCCGGCCCCGTTGGTCACCAGCAGGCGTTCGCCGCGTGACAGGCGCAGCGAGCCAAGTCCCTGGTAGGCCGTCAGGCCGTTGACGGGCAGGGCCGCCGCCCGCTCGGGGGAAAGGCCCTCAGGCACCGGCGCCGCGTGCGCGGCGAGCAGCAGCGCCTGCTCGGCCCAGAAGCCGCTGTGCCCGGGCAGCGGGGCGGCGTGCGCGAGCACCAGGTCGCCGACGGCGGGCGACGTGACGTCCGGCCCGACGGCGGCGACGCGCCCGGCGCCCTCCACCCCCAGGGCCGCCGGGAGGCGGAGCCCCACGTCCCAGCCGCCGGAGTAGAGCAGCCGGTCCCACGGCCCGACGCCGGCCGCGATGACGTCGATCAGGATCTCACCGGGCCCGGGCGCGGGCGGCCGTGGCAGCTGCAGCGACTGGACGGGACCGGACGAGTCCGCGACTCCGCAGGCCGCCATCCGGACATCGGCGGGTTCCTGCCCTGACATCGTCATCAGCCTCCTGGTACGAGTGCGGTCCCCTCGGGCTCGGCCATCAATCATCCCATGGCGCGCTTCGGTCACAGCGGCCAGCGGGGCGCGCGGCCGTGCGTGAATACCGAGGCGGACGCCGCCCACGGGGCGGGCGTGAATTCCGAGCCGCCAGGGACACGGTTGGTAAAGGCGTGCCGGGCGACGGCCATCAGGCCGAGCAGCGAGTGCTCGCGATGCGCGAACGCGTTGAAGTCGAGCACGCCGCGGTCGGCTTTGGCGCGGGCCAGGGCCAGTTCGGTCGCGGCGAGCTGGAAGTCGGACATCGCGGCGGACGCGGGGTGGCCGCCGACGGCGCGGGCCCAGCGGCGCGCGGTGCTACGGGCGCGCAGCGAGGACAGCATCGCGATGTCTTCCTCGGTGACCAGGCCGGTCCGCTCGTAGCCGGGCAGGTACCGCCTGATCAGGCGGACGACCCGGCGGCGGTCGGCGACCAGGACGCCGATCAGCCCGACGAGCACGGCCCCCATGATCAGGTACCCCGCGGCCAGGCCCGCCGCGCCGAACAGGGACAGGCCGTTCCACGTGCCGTGCAGGATCATCGCCGCCAGCAGGCCGAGGGCGACCGCCCAGTACCCGCCGCGCCTGCGGCTCGCCGCGTAGGCGACGCCAAGGCCGGTCATCGACGTGAAGATCGGGTGCAGCAGCGGTGACACCAGGCCACGCAGCACAAACGTGTAGCCGAGCAGTTCGATGCCGCCGCGTTCCGGGCTGACGAGCGCGTTGATGTAGTACCCGACGTTCTCGATCATCGCGAAGCCGAGCCCCACCATCGTGGCATAGATGACGCCGTCGGTCGGGCCGTCGAGTTCCGCCCGGCGCCGCCAGAGCAGGCCGATGAGCACCAGGCCTTTCAGTGTCTCCTCGACGATCGGCGCGCCGAACGTGGCGGCGACGTACTCCCCCGTCGTCGCGCCGAGCGCGGGCATGGTGACGTACTCGAGGTCGGCGGTGTTGACGATCAGCGCGGTGAGTGCGGCGATCCCGGCGCCCCAGCCGAACGCGAACGCCAGGGCCGAACGCGGCTCGGGCTCGAGGCGGTCCATCCACAGCACGAGCGCGATCAGCAGCGGGACCGGGAGCAGCGCCAGCGGCAGCGAAATCGCGAACGGCGCGGCCCCGGCGCCGACCGCGAACGACTGCGCGACGTCGATGCCGAGCGCCACGATCGCGCAGGCCGTGGTGATCGCGATGCCGACGATGTACGCCACCGGGGTCCGGCCGGGTGCGCGGCCCGCGAGGACCGCCTGGGGGTCGAACGGCACCCCTCCGGCGGAGCTGGACTCGGTCATGGGGGAAGCTTACTGTGCCGGTCCGCCGCCCGAAGGTGCTCGGGTGCAGGGCAAACGGCGGATTGGTCTAGACCTGACGGTCCTCGGGCACGAGCGCCGCGAGGGCACCGCGCAGGGTGCTGACGCGCTGGGCGCCGGCGGCGGGCCGCGCTCCCCAGCCCGGGCCCGCGACGAACGAGCGGACCGGGTAGCGGCGCAGCGCGCGCAGCGCGCCTGGGCTGGCGGTCTCCGGGCGGTGCGCCCACAAGACCACAGTGTCCGGCCGCGCCTCGCGCACGGCCCGCTCTAGGCTGCGCGCGGGTGTCGCGGCGCCCAGCATGCGGCTGGCCACCCGGGCCTCGGCGAGCGCGGCCGACAGAGCCGCCAGGGGCAGCGTGTGCTGCTCATGCTCGGTGCAGGCGAGCAGGACCAGGCGGGCGCCCGGCGCGGCCGGGGGCCGGGGCAGCCGGTACAGCGCGCCGAGCAGCGCCCACGACAGGCCGTGTTCGACTGCGATCAGCGCGGGATCGGCGCCGTGGCCGCCGTCGACTTCGGCCAGCGCCGGGCAGCAGACCTGTTCCCAGGCGTCGACGACGCCGCGCCGGGTGAACAGGTGATCGAGCAGGAAGCCGCACCGCTCGGTGTCCAGCGCCCGGGCGGCGGCGACTAGGCCGGCCGCGTCGCGCGCGGACGGGACGGACGCGGGCACGCCGTCCTGGACGGTGCGCGCGGCCTCGGAGGCGAGCATTCCCTCCCTGATCAGCTCCAGCATGCGGCGCAGCCGCGTGACGTCCTCCGCCCGGTAGCGGCGGTAGTGACCCGGCTCCGCGTCACGCGGGTCAAGGCCGTACCGGCGGTGCCAGGTGCGCAGTGTCGACTCTGAGATTCCCAGCTGCTGGGCAACCTGGCCGGCCGTCCAGGCCGGGCCGGAAGGCGGTTCCACCACGGCCTCACGCGGACCGCAGCCAGTAGCGGCGTTCCGCGTAGGCCAGGTCGTCGCGCCACAGCCGGGCCGCGGCCCGCCTGATGGCCGGGCGGAGCGCGGGCGCGGCCCGCCGAGCGAGCGCGAACCCGGGCCGGCCGGAGCGCGCCACCACGGCCTCGATGACCGCCGTGCGCGGCCGCCCGTCGGGGCCGCGGCCCAGCGGGGCGGCGTGGGTCTCCACCACGCTGCCCAGGCCCTCTCCCTCGATGATCCGCATGACCACGGTCCGCGGCTCGGGGCAGGTGAACTCGGCTAGGACCGGGACCCCGAGGCCGGGCGCGGCGCGGAAGGTCACCGCGACCACGAACCGGTCATCGTCGCTCTCCGTGACCTCGGCCTCCGTTACATCGGCTCCGGCCGCCTCGGGCTCAGCCGCCCCGGCCGGGGTCGTCAGCACCGCGAGCGAGCGGAAGAAGTACGGGTGCAGCCACCCCCCGTGCCACGGGTCAAGCCGGTTGGCCACGATGTCCTCCGGTTCGCACACGCCGACCAGCGTAGCGACGGCGTGCACGCTCTGCGAGAGGGGCGGCCGGGCGGGCACGACGGGCGCGGGCAGCGGCGGCTCGGCGCCGGCCGCGTCAAGCCGCGCCCAGGCCAGGACGCCGTCGTCGCAGGCGGGCAGCGGCCGCCATCCTCCGCCGCCGCGCCCGGTCACCCGCAGCCCGTGCCACCGGCAGATCAGCTCGCCGCGGTCGACCGCGGCCTGAGACAGCGGCGCGCCGAGGTGCGGGCAGGCGCCTGGGCCGACGATGAGCCGCCCGCCCGCGTCGCGCCAGGCCACCAGCTCGGTGCCGGCGAGCGTCACCCCCCACGGGCGGCCGCGGCGCACGTCGCGGCTGGCGCCGAGGACGAACCAGTTGCCCGACGGGCGGCCCCGCGCCTGCTTGACCGCGGCCTCGATAAGCGCGGGCCGCGCGCCCGCGTAAGCCGGCGGCTGCCGGGCCCAGCGGACGCCGCGAAGCGGGCGCAGCGGCCAGCCGCGCGGCCAGCGGGCGGACCGCCCCGGCGCGGGCGAACGGTCGGTGATCATCGGTTCTCCCTTCATGCCGCACTCTCTATCCCGCACTGTCCGGCCGGGCGGGCCCGCCGTGTCCCGCCGCGAGCGCGCGCAGCGGGGCGAGCCGCCCCCGGGTGGGCACGGTGTGCAGGTCGTGGCCGGCTAGGCCCCACCGCGCGAGCATGCAGTTGGCGGCGTGCCAGCCGGTCGTCGCCGCCCGCTCCATCAGCGCCGTCGGCACGTCGATGCGGATGCCGTCGCCGGCGAGCACGAGGCCGCCGAACGGGGTGCGCACCCGCGGCCGCCGGCCGAAGTCCCCCGGCCCGAACAGCGGGCAGTCGGCCCGCCACAGCACCGACTCCGCCGTGACCGCCGCCCGCCCGGTCTCCGGGTACAGCTCGCGCAGCCGGGCCAGCGCCCGCTCGCCCGCGTCCCGGGCGGTCGCGGCGTAGGCGTGCAGTTCGACCACGGAGCCGCCGGTGCGCGCCGCCCAGTCCCGCGCCTGGCGGTCATACCGCTCGAGGACGCTGACGTTGTCAAGCGGCGGCCGCCCGCCGACGGCCAGGAAAGCGGGGCGCGCCGACTGGACGGCCCGGTCCAGCCACAGCCGCCGGATCAGGAACGGAGGCGCGTTGCGCAGCCCGGCCACCTTCGCCCGCCAGCCCGGGTCGGCCAGCCCGGGTGAAGACTCGACGATGCGGCGCAGCCCGGCCACGTCGGCGGCCAGCACCACCCCGTCGGCGTCGAGCGCGCCGCCGGCCCGCTGGTGCACGCGGAACCCGCCGTGGCCGCGCGGTTCCACGCTGGCGGCCTCCGCGCCCGTGCGGATGTCCGCGCCGAGGCCCGTCAGATAGCCGCCGAGCGGGTCCCACAGCGCCGCGTCGAAGCCCGCGTCGGGCACGTCGAACACCAGGCCCTCGCTCGACCCGAGGAAGTAGATGTGGAACATCACCGCGAGCTCGGCCGCGGACAGCCGCGCGGGCTCGGCGAAGAAGCTCCGGGAGAACACGTCGAACGCCAAATGCCGCGCGGCGGCCGGGAAGTTGATCCGGCGCAAGAACGTCTCCGCGTCCACGTCGTCGAGCTGGCGGAACGTGCCGGGCACCGACACCGCGGCCAGCGGCGCGGCCGC
>Ga0070679_100003494_pt1 | contig 14384 bp, 14 predicted proteins | sample KBSC63BmetaG_FD_65652 | JGI IMG/M metagenome (GOLD analysis project Ga0070679, IMG submission 65652) | Corn rhizosphere microbial communities from Kellogg Biological Station, Michigan, USA - KBS C6-3B metaG | ecosystem: Host-associated > Plants > Roots > Rhizosphere | place: USA: Michigan... | reverse complement strand
CCGTCTTGCCGCTGCCCGTAATGCCGTAGAGCAGCGACACGCCAAATTTTTGCTCCGCCAGGCTGGCGGTCAGCGACGCGACCGCGGTTGCCTGCTCGCCATTCAGCGCGTGCGGTTGCGCCGCAACCAGTTCGCCCGCGGCATGCGCATCCGCGTACGCGATGCGTTCGATGCGCTGGGTTTCTTCGCGCAACACGCCCCGCGCGACCAAGGCGGTGACGACCGCGGGGCTGATCCGCAGTCGCGCCAGGACCAGCGATTTCGCGGGCGGCCGGAATTGCTCCGCGACGAACCGATACAACCGTGCCTGCTGCGGCGCGCGCTTTTCCAACGCGGCCACCTCGGCTTCTTCGAGGCGCCGCGCGACCGCCAGCAGCTTCTCCTGCTTCAAGCCGGCGCCGCGGCGCACCGCCGCCGGAATCATCGTCTCAATTACCAGATCGATGCCGCAGGCGTAATAGGCCGCCATCCACCGCGCCAAGTGCAGCAGTTCGGCCGTCAGCGCCGGGAAAGGATAAACGACCTGCGCGACGGCCTTCAGCTTTTCGATCGGAAAGTCGATCGGGGGCCCGATCTCCCCGACGATGCCTAGCCGCAGCGAATTGACCACCGGCACCCGCACGAGCGAGCCGACGGCAAGGGACTGCCGCATCGCCTCGGGGACGCGGTAATGCAGGACCTTGTCGAATCCGGCTAGCGGATGCACCCCGACGATCATGGCGAAGGACTTGAAGGGCTCGTGCACGAAGTTGGAAGAGCGGAGTTGCGCCGCCGCGGGTTCGAGTCGCGCGCCCCGCAGACGCCGCGATTTCGTCGGGTTGTCATTCCGGTCACCCAGCGCCGGCGAGCGGCGCATTGACAGCCTGTCCGTCCACGAAAAGATTTGCCGCGTGAGCATCCCGGCGGCCCGCGAAAAGTTCAAAGTGTTCCTGACGCAGAAGGGCCTGCGCGCGACGAATCAGCGACTGGCGATCTTCGACGCCGCCTTTGCGCAGGGCGATCATTTCACCGCGGAGCAACTGCTGGATTTCGCCCGGGCGATCGACGATTCCGTTTCGCGCGCAACGGTCTACCGCACCCTGCCGATCATGACCGAAAGCGCGTTGCTGCGGGAGGTGGACATCGGCTCCGGGGAAAAATTCTATCGGCCGAACCGCGAAGGCAATGGGCAGCAGGTGGCGCAGGTGGTCTGCCTCGATTGCGACCGCATCTTCGAAATCAGCGCTCCATTCATGGAATGGTACGGCAGCACCGTTTCGTCGAAGTTGGGCCTAACGCCCGTTTCGCAGCGGCTGCAGGTGAGCGCGCACTGCAACGACTTCCAGACGAAAGGTAGCTGCCCGCGCCGCAGCTGATTCGCCATGGCGAGACCACGGTTCCACGATCCCGAGTTCGAAATCCGGTTCTACGAATCCATCATCCGGCGCAATCGCGACTACGCCGCCGTCATCGAACTGCTGGCGGCCCTGTACACCAAAGAGGGGCGAATTCAGGACGGCCTGAAAATGGATCAGCGGCTGGTCAAGCTGCAGCCGACGAATGCCACGGCGCACTACAACCTGGCGTGCAGCCTCGCGCTCACGAAGCGCAACGGAGCCGCCTTGCGCGCGCTGCGCCAGGCGATTGAGCTTGGATACACCGACGTCGATTGGATGCAGCAGGATCCGGATCTGGACGCGCTGAAGCGGCAGCCGGAATTCACGGCGCTGCTCTCGCAGCTCAAGCCGCAAAGCTAGACGCTCGCGACGGCGCGGCGGCGGTCGCTCCCTCCATCAGCGAACGCCGAACAGCTGCTGCAGCACCGCGGCGAGATCATGGCCGGCCACCCACCCGTTTCGCCGCGCCACCACCAGCGTCTTGCTCCGCTGCCGGCGCTCGATGTCCGCGTCGGCGGCGACGATTATCGGATTGTTCGGCAATAGCCCCACCGTTTCGGCGGGCGTCAGGGGCGTCCACGCGATCGGAACTCCCGTCCAGTTGAACGCCACTTCCCACCCGGCAACCGGGCCCATCGGACGTGGACGCGTCAGCAGCGCAGGGTACCGAATGATGTAATCGGGGGTCATGGCCGTAGCGATCCGGACCCGCACGGCCGGGGTCATCTGGGTGAAAGCCTCCAACATCGTCTTGATTCGCCCGCTGCGCCATCCGTTGAAAACCATCAGCGGGTCGATGCCCATCAAGTTCATGCCATTCCAGACGCCCTGCTCGTTGGGACTGCCAAAGCCTTTGCGGGCGTACCAAGCCGAAAAATTCTGCGTCACCATGACGCCGATTTCGAAATGCAGGTGAGCGCGATCGCGCGGGATCGGGCGATCCGAGCTGTGGCCCATCGTCGCGATCACCTGCCCGTGTCGCACCTGCTCCCCCACCCGCAACCCCGGCGCGATGCGCGCGAGGTGGGCGTACAAGGTGTAGACGGCGGGCGTTTGCTCCGGATGTTCGAGCACGATGTAGCGACCGTAGTTGCTGTCGCCGGCTCGCGCATTGATGTGCCGAACCACGCCGTCCATGGCCGCGAACACGTCGTCGCGCGGTTCGCCTCGCCGGTCGCGCGCGACGCATTTGATATCAATGCCCTCGTGAAACTGGCGACCGCCGCTGCGGACCCCGCCAAAGCCGCCGGATTCCGGATCCCCGGAGCCAGCGTGTTGGAGAAAAGCCGCGGGCGATTTACCTTCCGCCCACGCCGGGTTCGGCGTCGGCCAGGTCAATTGCAGCGGCTCGCCCGCCATCGCGGCGCTGACGGCGAGGACAAAAAGCGCAACCAGCTTCATTCGCGCTCCCCTTGCGCCCTCCGCAGGCGGGTGGCAATGGCTCGCGACCAGGCCGCGAGTTCAGCATCCGGCATTTCCACGAAGAGAGAAATGCGCGATGCTGCGGCCTGGCGCTGGACGCGGGCGACGCCCATCGGATGACCGTCGGAAACGAGGAGGAACCGATGGTCAGCGCCGGCGGCGCGCTGCCCAATCGCGGCAGCGCCTGCCGGAGTTAAATCGAGGTTCAGCGCCGGACCGAGGTCCAGGTCGACGACTTGGACGCGAGTGATGTCTCCTGCCGTGACGACGGGCATTTCATCGGTTCGCACGTGCACCCCGCTTTGGGGAAGCATCCACTCACGCCCACCGTCGGGCGCTTCGGCGAAAAGCTCAATTTTCTCCGGCGCGATCGCGGGAGCTGAGGTCGGCGTGCGGCACGAGGCCAACACGGTGAGCGCGGCGACAAGCAACGGCGCGGCGCGTCTCATGCGAGGGCGGGCGGCGCGAAGGCCGACATCAACTCCGCGCCGATCGCGTCCGCGACCAGACGGCCGCGGTCGGTCAGCCAGACGCGAGACTCCCGTCGCACTGCCAACGCGTTGGCCACGGCGACGTCCAGCGTTTCCGTCACGCTCGCCCACGGCGCGTGCGGCGCGCGGGCCATCCACGGCGCCAGATCGACGCCGTCGTTCATGCGGAGCCCGAAGATCAAGGCATCCTCGGCGAGCAACGCCGGCGTAAGTTCAACGCGGTCCTCCGTCACGCGCCGGCCCGCCGCAACGTGATGCAGCCAGGCGTCGAGATCCGCCACGTTGGCGCCGCGCACCCCCGCCTGTTGCGAAGCGGCGGATGGCCCGACACCGATCCATTCATGCATGCGCCATGTATTCAAATTGTGGAGGCAGGCATGGCCGGGCCGGGCGAAGTTCGACACCTCGTATTGCGCGTAACCCGCGGCGGCGAGTTGCGACCACGTTGCTTGGTACAGGTCGGCCTCGTGGTCCGGGTCGAGCTTCACCCGGCCTTGCGACAGCTTCACCCAGAGCTTCGTGTCTTCCTCGAACGTGAGGCAGTAAGTCGAGAGGTGGTCGGGCGCGAGCGCGACGGCGCTTTGGACATCGCTGGCCCACTGCGCCGCCGTTTGCCCGGGCAAGGCAAACATCAGGTCGAGATTCACACTCGGGAAACCGGTGCGGCGGATTCGCTCATACGCACGGTGAACCTGCTCGACCGAGTGCTGCCGGCCGAGGGCATCGAGCAGTTCCGGTTGGAAGCTTTGCACTCCCATCGATAGCCGCGTCACGCCGAGCGCTCGCAGGGCCTGCAACCGTTCGTCGGTTACCGAAGCCGGCGCGAGCTCGACCGTCCACTCGACCGGTTCGCCCTGCGTGTGCGCGAGCACGTGCCGGCCCAGCCGCGTCAAATCCCGGGCGCTCAAGAGGCCCGGCGTGCCGCCACCCCAAAAAACCGTCGACACCGGTCGCGGCCAGCTTACCAGGTCCATCTCCCGTTCGATTCCGCCGAAAAAGCGGTCGATCGCGGTACCGGTCGGAACGGTCTGATAGAACGCGCAGAAGTCGCAGGTGGACGCGCAAAAGGGCACGTGCACATACAGGCCGAGTGGCACCGGTGCAGTGTCACCTTTGTCTTGCTCTGGAGCTGCGCGAATCATTACTAAACCCTTTCAATACCGCCCGGATCTCACTACGCGAAACAATGCACACCACCCGAATTTCTCCCGCGAGAAAAATCCTTTTTGGTTTCGGCGTCGCCCTCGCTTTGGCGATGCTCCCGGGCTGCCAAAATCTCTCACTCACGAATCTTACGCCGCCTGCGATCGACGAAAATCCGTCGCAGATTTACACCTTCACTCTCCGCATCACGCCGAAGACCAACGCTGTCGTCTCGACCAGCATCACGCCGCACATCGTTCTCGACGGAAAGAGTTACGACCTGCGCCGGAGCGCTTTGGGCGAAGGGCTCTGGGAGTTTGAATACCAGCTCCCGCCCGGACGCGAAGAAGTGCCGTATTACTTCCTCGTCAATTACACGGTGGAGGGAAACAACACCCAGACCACGCAGGAGGCGTACACGGCAGTTCAGCACGCCGCGATCGTCCGCCGCAAAGTCTTGTCGCTCGACGCCAACCGCGCCCCGGTCGGCGCGCGCATCAGCGTCCTCGGGCGCGGGTTCACGCCATCCGACACGATTCTCGTCAACGGCACGACGGTGCGCACGTCTTTCGAATCACCGACGTCGCTGAGCTTCTTCGTCCCGGCGCTCGACCCGAATCGCAATTACGCCGTCACGCTGCAAAGCCCCGCGGGCAATTCGCCCGTCGGCACGTTGCACATCGACGCGAGCACCGTCTCGATCTCTCCGTCGGCTTTGACCCTGCGCGGCGGCGAGCGCCAGCCGTTGACCTTTACGCTGCCGAATGCCGCACCGGCCGGCGGCACCTTGCTCGATGTGACAACCGACATTCCCGACAGCGTGATCATGCCGGAAGTCCTCGTGCCCCAGGGGCAAAACAGCGTGACCATCACCGTGGAAGGTGGGAAGCCCGGCTCCGGCAATCTATTCCTCAAGGGCTTCGGCTCGGGGGAAGTCACGGTGCCAGTTACCGTCTCGGCGCGCTGACGAAGAGGCATCTGCCGCCTGCAACTTTGGCGCCTGCCCCGCAGGCGCCTTTTTTGCGGCTTGATGGGCCCCCGCGCAAGGCAGGGCGGCCCGTAAGTCCTTGCTTGCGCAAACGCCGTATCGATTTGCTTGAGACGCTCAAGCTCGCCCGGCGATAGCAAACCAAGGCGACGACCGGCGGATCGTTGGCCCGTTGCGGCGCGAGCGGCGCGAGCGTGCGCGCAGGCCAAAAGGGCCGAGCTCCCGCGAAATTCAGGGAGGTCCCAAATCGAACTGAACGAACACCGGCCGATGATCGCTCGCCGCCTCGACGGAGGCGCCATCGATGATATGCGCGACCCCGCCGCGTACGTGACCGCGCAGCGCCTCGGACACAAGGACGTGATCGATCCGCTCGTACGCGTCTTCGTGCGCGTAGGCATAGGTCCAACTTTCTCCGTGCGAGTCAGCGGCGGGCAGCAATTCCGCGATCGGCGTGTGGCCGCGGTGCCGCAGCCGCGCGAGTGCCTTGCTCGCTTTCGAATCATTGCAATCGCCGATGATAACGAACTCACTGTGCGCCGGCGCCGGAAAGCGCTTGAGCACCGCATCCCGCACGGCGGTCGCCTCGGCGTTGCGGCGGATCTTCGACTCCGGATCGTCCGCCCGCTCGGTCAGGCGGCTTTTCAGGTGGACGCCGAAAACCGTGACATCGCCCATCCCCGTGGCGACGACGGCAACCAGGACGCCCCGCTTCACTCGTTCCGTGCCTCCGAAGTACGCGAAAGGAAGCTCTACGGTGGCCACCGATTTCAGCGGCCGTTTCGACAGCAATGCGACGTGGCGGTCCGGGTCGGACGCCGTCGCGAGAAACGAATAGCGATAATCGCAACCATCCGCACGCAGATCGCGGCGCAATTCCTCGAGGTACGGCGCCGTGCCCATTTCCTGCAGCACGAGCATGTCGGCATTCATCGCGCAAATGACGCGACGCAACGCGGCTTTCTCCGCCTCGGGCTTCGGATAATCCGGATGGAAACCATCGGCGAGAACGCGATTGGCCGGTCCGTAGTTGCGGACATTATACGTTGCGAGCGAGAGCGTGTCGGCGGATGCCGCCCCCGCGGCGAGCAGCATCGCCACCGCTGCAAACCATCGTGGGACGCTCGCGAGCAAGCGCATGCCGATCAGGCCTTCGCCAACGCGCGCTCGCGTTCGACGATGGTCGGATGCGAGTAGAAGAATGCGCTGAACAACGGGTGCGGCGTAAGGTTCGTCAGGTTTTTTTCCGCGAGCTTTCGCAGTGCCGCGATCATCGGCGCCGCGCGGCCCATGGCGTCGCGCGCAAAAGCGTCGGCCTGGTACTCGTAGCGTCGCATCAGCATGTTCATGACGGGTGTGAACCAGAACGTCACGGCACCGCTGAGCAGTCCAAAAAGCAGCAAGGACGGAGCCATTTCGTCTGGCGGGAAACCAAAGGCGGGGTTGAACCAAGAGCTGCGCGCCAGCCAGGCGAGGACGCCGAACCCGACGAACAGCGACAACGTCGAAAGGGCGATCATCTTCGGCACATGCCCGCGCCGGTAGTGGCCGATCTCGTGCGCGAGCACGGCTTCGAGCTCCTCCGGCGTCATTTGCGCGACCAGCGTGTCGAATAGCACAATCCGCCGCCACCGGCCGAAGCCAGTGAAGTAGGCATTGGAGTGGCCGGATCGCTTCGAGCCGTCGATCACTTCAATCGTCTGGGCGCGAAACCCGGTGCGCTCCCCCAGCGCCATCAGACGGTCGCGCAGTTCCCCCGCCGGCAATGGCGTCAGCTTGTTGAACAGGGGTAGGATGAGTTTGGGGTAGAGCACGAGCATCAGCAGTTGAAAGCCGAACAGCAAAGCGAACCCCCAGATCCACCACCAATCGCCGACCCGCCGGACCAGCGCGAGGAGTGCCCACACCACCGGAAAGCCAATGGCAAAAGCGACGAGCGCGCCCTTCACTTTGTCCGCCAGCCAAAGTCCGGGGGTGCTTTTGTTGAACCCGAATTTCTCCTCGAGGCGGAACTGCTCCCACCATTCGAAGGGCAGAGACGGGATGGAGAGGATCGCGCCCGCGAAAAGGATGAACAAGGCGTGACTCCAGGTTGCGGCGGGGTCGCCCCAGGCCGCCACGTCGGCAAACAGCAGCGGCAAAAAGCCACCGAAGAGGAAGAGCAGCAGTACCAGGGTTTCGAATACCTCGGTGAGCGCGGCAAAGCTCGACTTGGCCAGGGTGTAGGCCGTCGCTTTCGCGTAGGTCGCGGGATCCATGATCGCGGCGGCGGCGGGGGGCGGCTGGGCGGCGTGGCGTCGCACTTCCGCCCGGTTGAGCGCGGCGAGCCACAGGTTCGCCGCCAAGCGGAGCGCCAGGAGCGCAACTACAATCCACGCAACGGGTGACATCCCGCCACTGGATGCGAAACTATTGAAGCGGCGAGCAGAAATTCCGTTCGCGCGTCCGTACATTCACTTACCGGCGGAAAGATGTTTGAAATGACCGGGGGCCGGCGCAACGTTGTATCGCTGTGGATGCCAACGAGCCTCAACTTTCCTTCGAGACCGCACTCGAAAAGCTCGAGACGATCGTCGAAGCGATGGAAGCGGGTGACGTGCCGCTCGCCGAACTCCTGGCGAAGTTCGAGGAAGGCACGCGCTTGCTGAAGGTCTGCGAAACCCGGTTGAAAGACGCCGAATTGAAGATCGAGCAATTGAAGAAGCACAAAGATGGCTCCGTTACCTTCGAGAAGTTCGAGACCGAGCGGGAAGGCTGAGGCACTCCACCTGACTTCCTGATGAACGAACCCGCCCATGCTCCGGCCCGTTTGCTTGATTCGATTCGTGGCCCCCACGATGTGCGCGCCCTCTCGCCCGCGGAGCTGCCGCAGCTCGCGCAGGAAATCCGCGAGGAGTTGATTGCGGTGACGGCAAAGAACGGCGGTCACATTGGCCCGAACCTCGGCGTCGTCGAATTGACGATCGCGCTGCATCGCGTGTTCGAGACGCCGAAGGATCAGTTCGTGTTCGACGTCGCGCACCAAGGCTACGTCCACAAGCTCCTGACCGGGCGCAGCGGCGACTATTTTCGAAAACTGCGGCAAACCGGTGGCGCCAGTGGATTCCTCTACCGGCCGGAAAGCGCGCACGACTCGTTTGGCGCCGGGCATGCCGGCACCGCGCTGTCCGCCGCGCTCGGCATGGCCACGGCGCGCGACTTGCGCGGCACGAGCGAACATGTGGTCGCCGTCTGCGGCGACGCGGCTTTCACCTGCGGCGTGACACTCGAGGCGTTGAATAACGTGGTGAGCTGCACCAAGCGGCTCGTCGTCGTGCTAAACGACAACGAATGGTCGATCGCCAAGAACGTCGGAGCGATTTCGAGTTATCTCAACCGGATCAGCACGAGCAAGACGTACAACAAGTTCCATCACGACGTGGAGGCGTTCTTCAAGAGCTTCGCCAGCGGGGTGGAGATGAACCGGCTGTACCAAAAATGGAAACGCGAGACGAAGGACTTTTTCGTGGAGTCCTCGCTGTTCGAAAAGTTCGGATTGCGCTATCTCGGGCCGGTCGACGGCCACAATCTCGAGGCGCTGCAGAAAAATCTCGAATTCGCGAAGCAGTGTGACGTGCCGGTGCTGATCCACGTGCTGACCAAGAAAGGCAAGGGCCTCGAAGCCGCCGTGGCGCATCCCGAGAAGTTTCACGGCGCAGCGCCCTTCGATCCAGTGACGGGCGAAAACAAGAAGCCGGCGGCGAATGCGGCGCCAAATTACCAGGACGTGTTCGGCCACGCGCTCGCGCGCTTCGCGAAAGCGGACGCCAACATCGTCGGAATCACGGGGGCGATGCCCAGCGGCACCGGTTTGTCGCATCTCGCGACCGCTTGCCCGCGGCAGTTTTTCGACGTGGGCATTGCCGAAGAGCACGCCGTGCTTTTTGCCTCGGGGCTCGCGACCAAGGGCTTTCGGCCAGTCTGCGCGATCTACTCGACGTTTCTGCAGCGGGCTTACGATCAAGTAATCCACGACGTGGCTCTGCAGAATCTGCCTGTCACGTTCTGCATGGATCGGGCCGGATTATCGCCGAACGATGGTCCCACGCATCACGGTCTGTTCGACATTTCGTACCTGCGTTGCGTGCCCAATGCCGTCGTGATGCAGCCGAAGGACGAGGATGAACTGGTCGATATGCTGCACACGTGCCTGCAGCTGCCTGGACCCGGGTTCATCCGGTATCCACGCGGTGCGGGCGTCGGGGTGACAATCAAGGAGCAGCCGACGAAGCTTGCGGTCGGTCATGCGCAAGTGCTGCGGGAAGGATCGAACATCATGATCTGGGCGCTGGGCACGATGGTGAACGACGCCATGGCCCTCGCGGAACGTCTGGCGACCGAAGAAAACCTGTCCGTGGGCGTGGTGAATGCGCGTTTCGTGAAACCACTTGATCGCGCGCTGCTGCTGAGCCATGCCGCGTGCATTCCGTTGCTCGTCACCATGGAAGACCATGTGCTCGCAGGCGGTTTTGGCAGTGCCATTTTAGAAGTGCTCCAAGAAGCCGACTGCAACACCGTGGTCGAGCGCATCGGGTGGCCGGACAAGTTCATCGAGCACGGATCGAATCTCGAAATTTTACGAGCTGCGTACGGTTTGGCGCCGCAAGACATTCACCGCCGCGTTCTGCATCGCTGGCGGAACCTTAGCGCGGAACGCGTCGAGGCCGACGTGTAACGAAGGAGCCCGCGAGCGCTTCGCGCGCCGAGGCGGCAACTACGATTGCCGACTGCTCTTGGGTTTTCCGTTTCGACGGAAGTGGTGCGGGCGGCGGGAGTCGAACCCGCCTCTCATGCTTGGGAAGCACACATAATACCGATATACTACGCCCGCAAAGAACTCGCCGAGCAAAACGATCGAGCCCTACGCCGTCAAGGATCGCGCGCCACCCCGCGCGGTGCGCGCGTCGGCGTGGGTGAGGCGTCCCACGATCGCTCCGCCCGGCCGGCGGTCGAACGTCTACTGATAGTCGCGTCGACCATCCAAAGCGCTCTTCAGCGTGGTGGAATCGGCGTAGAGCACACCGCCACCGCTGGGCAATCCGAAGCCGATGCGGCTGACGCGCACGCTGCGATCGGCCGGTAGATGTTGCGTCACGTAATGACAGGTCGCTTCGCCCTCGACGTCATTCGACAGAGCCAGAATGAGCTCCGCGATCGGCTCCTCCCCGAGCCGGCGTTGCAGTGAGGCCAGATTCAATTCGTCCGGACCGACGCCGTGAATCGGCGACAATTTACCGTGCAAGACATGGTAGGTACCTCGAAAGGCGCTGCTGCGTTCGATCGCGACGAGATCCGGCACATGCTCAACGACGCAGACGACCGAGGCATTCCGCTTCGGATCAGCGCAGATTTCGCACAACTCGCCTTCCGCCAGATTCCCGCATCGCTCGCAACGCCGCACCGCCCGCGCCGCCTCCTCCAATGCATCCACCAAGGCCGGCAACCGGTCGGGTTTTTCGACGAGAAGGTGCAAGGCGATTCGCTCGGCTGATCGAAAGCCCAGACCGGGAAGCTGCTTCAAATGCTTCTGCAGCTTCTCAAACGCGGGCGTCATCGGATGCCTCCAAACCTCTCGCCGAACGGCCGCAAGATGTGTCGGCCAAGTCTGCCGCGAGATCGCCGCGAAGCTCGGCCGAATAACTCACATCAAACCGGGCATTTGAAAAGCGCCGGTCACCTTCTGCATCTCCGCCTCGTTGTATTCTTTCGATTGCTTGGCCGCGTCTTGAATCGCAGCGAGCACCGTTTCCGAAACGAGCTTTGAATCTTCCTTGAGGAATTCCGGATCGAGCGAAAGCGAGAGAAACTTGCCCGAGCCGTTAATCTTCACTTTGACGGCGCCTCCGCCAGCGGCCACCTCGAACTCCTTCGCTTCGAGCTGCGTCTGGACCGCTTCGATCCCGCGCTGCATTTTCTGGGCTTGTTTGAGCAATTTACCGAGACCGGCCATAGAGAAATTGGGTTGGAAAAAAAGTGAGTGCCTGAATCCAGACTAGCGAGCAGCGACCGTCCGCAAGTGAATTCGATCACAGCACCGACATTGAGATTTCCTCGAGGAGCGGCTCATAGCCCTCGCGAAACGAACCGAACCGCGGCGCCCAGCCGAGCACCTCCCGAGCCTGGGTGCTGACAATGACTCGGTCGAGAGGCGCTGTCCGTCGCGAACTCCGGGGTACGCCGGTGAATTTCGGCAGCGCCAGCCCGAGCCGGCCCGCCACCCACCGCACGATTTCGTCCCGCGTCGCGGGCGAGCCGTCGGATAAATTCAAGGTCTGGCTCGCGATAGCCACCGGTGCGGCGAAACACCGTAGCACCGCATCAGCGATGTCATCGCGATGAATGAGGTTTAGCCAATCCTGCGGGCGACCCGAAACGACGCCGCTCTTCACCGCGTCCAGCAGAGCGTGGCGCTGCGGACCATAGATTCCGGCGAGCCGCAAGATGAAGGCACGTCGGTAAGCCATCGTCGCGGCGCGTGCTGTCACCTCAGCATGCACGAGGATGCCGGGCCGATCCTCGCCGGCCGCCGACGTCGGCGCTTGTTCATCGACGAGGGCATGCTGGTCCTGGGGGTAAACGGACGTGCTGCTGGTGTAGACGAACGTCGACGCCGAACCGAAATCCCGCAGCCACTGCGTCACCCGCTCCAGGCCCAAGCGGTAGCTGCGGACATAGTTTTCCATGCCTGCACCCCCGGGGCTCGCGGAATAGAGCACAAAATCCGGTCGCGGCGCGATTGCGCCTTCCCAAGCGCCGTCAACGAGGTCCGCTTCGATTGCATGGATGCCATCGGCCAGCATGGCTGCCACGGCCTTCTGGTTGCGCGTCACCGCGGTGACGGTAGCGCCGTGCTCACGCGCTTTTCTTGCGACGAAACCACCAACGTAACCGGCGCCGAACACGACCAGCCGCCGGCCCGAAAAATTTCCGTGCGCTGGAGTGGGCATGTGTATTGAACTGAGCGATGCCGACGGTTCTCGCAATCCTCGCGGAGGGGTTTGAGGAAGTTGAAGCAGTGGCGCCCGTGGACTTGTTGCGCCGAGCCGGCGCCGACGTCGTCGTGGCAGCACTTGCCGAAGGGATCCACGTCACGGGGCGTAGCGGCATCACGCTTCACGCCGATACTACTTTAGCGGCCGTGATTCACCGGACTTTCGACTGCATCTTCCTCCCCGGCGGTCCCGGCGTGCCACACCTCCGCAGCGACCCACGCGTGGGGCAAATCCTTCGCGCGCATGCGGCCGCAGGAAAGTGGATCGCAGCCATTTGCGCCGCCCCCACGGTGCTGAACGACGCCGGGTTGCTGCAGGGGAAACGCTTTACCGCCCATCACTCAGTCGCAAAAGAGCTGCCGCAGCTGCTGTCCGAGGCGCGAGTAGTGCAAGATGGTCGCATCTTGACCTCCCGCGGCGCGGGTACGGCGGTGGATTTCGGCCTCTTTTTGGTTACCCACCTGTTCTCCCCCGAAAGGTCAGCCGAAATCGGCCGATCCATAAGCGCATAGCTGGTTCGCGGGTTCCAGCTATCGCAGCCGATTCCCTCTGGACTAATATCCATAGGGGATTTACCCTAGGCATGTTAATGACCAGCTGCCAACCAGCCAGTCACCAAGCCGCTTCGTGCTGGAAGCGACGGGGCGAAGCTACGTCTGCTCGGTAAAGTTGTAAATTATGTGTGGCATAGCAGGTTTCGTGGCTGCGGAGGTGTCGCCGCCATTGCGTGAAGACGCCGTCGGAACCATGTGCGTCGCCATGCATCACCGGGGTCCGGACGATCACGGTATGATCTCGCGGGGCAACGCGACCGTCGGCAGTTGCCGCCTTGCCATTTTCGACCCGGCAAACGGCAGGCAGCCGATGGCAAGTCCAGACGGCCGATGGACGCTGGTTTTCAACGGCGCGATTTACAATTTCAAGGAGCTGCGCGCCGAACTCGCGAGCGGATGGTCTTTTCGCACGAACTGCGATACCGAGGTTCTGCTGGCGGGAATCGCACGTTGGGGCGAATCCTGTTTCGGACGCCTGCGGGGCATGTTTGCTTTGGCGGCATGGGACAACGCGGAAGGACGCCTGCTCGTCGCACGAGATCCGTTCGGCATTAAACCACTTTATCTGCAGCACCAGCGTTCTGGCTTGGTGTTTGCCTCGGAGCTCAATGCATTGGTCGCATCAAAAGTCGTACGCGCCGAATTGGATCCCATCGCGGTCGCGGACTACCTCGCGTGGTTTGCGGTCCCCGCCCCTCGCACGATTTATCGGGATATAATCAGTCTTCGGCCGGGAGAGTTCGGCACGTTTCAGGATGGTAAGCTGGAGGTCCGAAGCGGTTGGAGCTTCAATGGCATTCCGGATGCGCCCGCTTGCCGCACCTATGGCGGGTTCGTCGCGCAACTGCGGGTGCGGCTCGAAGACACCATTCGAGCGCACATGCTGGCGGACGTGCCGGTGGGAGCTTTCCTTTCCGGAGGTTTAGACTCCGCGGCAGTCGTGGGCTTAATGGCGAAGGCCAGCGGCACGCCACCGCGGACATTCTGCATTGGCTTCGAGAATCCAGAATACTCCGAAACCGCCGCCGCGGCTGCGACCGCACAGCACTTCGGTTCGACTCATCACACGGAGATCCTGACGGGGGCGCGCGTTGCCACCGATCTCGACAAACTGCTGATGGCCCTTGACCAGCCGACCGGCGATGGCGTGAACACGTACTATGCGAGTCAAGCGGCGCGCGCTGGCGGCGTGACCATCGCTCTGTCCGGGTTGGGCGGCGATGAACTTTTTGGAGGGTATCCGAACTTCCGGGGCACACCCCGACTTGCCCGGTTCCTGCCGGCTTGGCGGCGCGTGCCACGGACGATCCGCCACGCCGTCGTCCGGCGCCTTCGTGCCGGCGACACCCGCCGTCGAAAATTGGCGGACGTCCTTCAGC
>Ga0070679_100003492_pt1 | contig 14390 bp, 13 predicted proteins | sample KBSC63BmetaG_FD_65652 | JGI IMG/M metagenome (GOLD analysis project Ga0070679, IMG submission 65652) | Corn rhizosphere microbial communities from Kellogg Biological Station, Michigan, USA - KBS C6-3B metaG | ecosystem: Host-associated > Plants > Roots > Rhizosphere | place: USA: Michigan... | reverse complement strand
CCCGTAGTGCTCCATGTAGTTGACGACCTCGAGCAGGGAGAAGCCCACGACCGCCTGGATGACGAGGTACGGCGCGATCCCGACGCCGAGGGCCGCGATCAGCACCCCCCACAGCACCGCCGACATCAGCCACGCGTTGAGCACGTCGTTCGACAGCCGGAAGGGGTGCTGCTTGCGGCGGGCGATCCGCCGCTTCTCCAGGCTCCAGGCGCTGCGCAGCGAGCCGAGCACGGTGCGCGGCCAGAACCGGTAGAAGCTCTCGCCGACCCGCGAGGACGCCGGGTCCTCGGGCGTCGCCACCCGCACGTGGTGGCCGCGGTTGTGCTCGATGTAGAAGTGGCCGTAGAAGCTCTGGGCCAGCGCGACCTTCGACAGCCAGCGCTCGTTGGCCTCCTTCTTGTGGCCGAGCTCGTGGGCGGTGTTGATGCCGATCCCGCCGATGCAGCCGATCGAGATCGCGATCCCGATCTTGTCGACGGTGCTCAGGTGCGCGTGGGCGATCAGGTACATCGCGCCGACGAAGCCGGCGTACTGGATCGGCAGGAACAGGTAGGTGATCCAGCGGTAGTAGCGGTCCTGCTCGAGCGCCTCGATCACGTCGTCGGGCGGGTTCGAGCGGTCGAGGCCGGCGACCAGGTCGATGGCCGGGACCACCCCGAGGATCACCACGGGCCCGATCCAGAACCACACGCCCCAGCCGGTGAGGTGCCACATCCCGATGGCGACGAACGCCAGGCTCGGCACGACGAGCCCGATCAACCAGAGGTAGCGCTTGTGGTCACGCCACGGGCGGGTCGACGTCATCTCGGTCCTCCTGAGCAGGTTTACATCAGAATAGGATTTGTAAACTCCAGTGGCAAGGGTGCGGTTGGATCCCCCGGTTGCCAGCGCGGCGCGGCCCAGGGAGATTGGCTCCATGACTGCGAAGACGTCGGGGCTTCCGTTCGGGATCGACTTCGGCGGGAGCGGGATCAAGGGGGCACCCGTCGACACCGAGGCCGGGGAGTTCACCGAGGAGCGCGTGCGGATCGACACACCGCAGCCCTCGACCCCCGACGCGGTCGCCGGGGTCTTCGCCGACCTGCTGGCCACGTTCCCCTCCTCCACCGGCCCGGTCGGCGTGACCGTGCCCGGCGTCGTGGTCAAGGGCGTCGTCCACTCCGCCGCCAACATCGACAAGCACTGGATCGGCGAGGACATGGACCGGCTGATCACCGACCGGACCGGTCGCGACGTCCACGTCGTGAACGACGCCGACGCCGCCGGCCTGGCCGAGGTGCGGTACGGCGCGGCGAAGGGCCGGCGCGGACTCGTCATCGTGACCACGCTCGGCACCGGCATCGGCTCGGCGCTGGTCTACGACGGCGTCCTGATCCCCAACTCCGAGCTCGGCCACATCGAGATCGACGGCCACGACGCCGAGAAGCGTGCCGCGTCGAGCGCCAAGGAGCGCGAGGACCTGTCGTACGAGGAGTGGGCCGGGCGGCTCACGACGTACTACCGCAAGCTCGAGCGGCTCTTCTCCCCCGAGCTGTTCGTCGTCGGTGGCGGCGTGAGCAAGAAGGCCGACAAGTTCCTGCCCCTGGTCGACATCGAGACCGAGATCCTCCCCGCCCAGCTGCGCAACGCCGCGGGCATCGTCGGCGCCGCCCTCTACGCCAGCGAAGCCACGGACTGAGCGGCGGCTACCCGCTCACGCCTCCGGCTCGGCGAGGGCCTTCTCGATCCGGGGCCGCAGCTTGTCCGGGACCTTGGTCGGAGCGAACCGCTTGACGACCCGCCCGTCGCGACCGATCAGGAACTTGGTGAAGTTCCAGCGGATGTCCTTGCCCACGGCGCCGCCCTCCTCGGCCTTCAGCCACTGGTAGAGCGGGTGGGTGCCGGTGCCGTTCACCTCGATCTTGGCGAACATGGGGAAGGTGACCCCGAAGGAGCTCTCGCAGAACGCCGCGATCTCGCCCTCGGAGCCCGGCTCCTGGTGCCCGAACTGGTCGCACGGGAAGCCCAGCACCACCAGACCCTGGTCGGCGTAGTCGTCGTAGAGCTGCTGGAGGCCGGCGTACTGCGGGGTCAGCCCGCACTGCGAGGCGACGTTCACGACCACCACCACCTTGCCGGCGTACGACGAGAGCGGCACGTCGTGCCCGTCGATCGAGGTGGCCCGGAAGTCCGCGAGCGTGGTCATGCATCGGCTCCTCTGATGGCGGCGGCGACCGCCTTCGGTACGTCGGGGTGGAAGACGGTCGGGATGATGAAGTTCGGGTTGAGCTCGTCGTCCTTGACGACGTGGGCGATCGCGTCGGCCGCCTTGAGGAGCATCTCGGTGGTGATGTTGCTGGCGCGCGCGTCGAGCAGGCCGCGGAAGACGCCCGGGAACGCGAGCACGTTGTTGATCTGGTTGGGGAAGTCCGAGCGACCGCTGGCGACGACCGCGGCGTACCGCTCCGCATCCGCGGGGTCGACCTCGGGGTCGGGATTGGCGAGCGCGAAGACCACGGCCCGCGGGGCCATGTCGGCGATCCACTCGGCGGGCAGGATCCCGGGGGCACTGACCCCGATGAACACGTCGGACCCGCGCAGCGCGTCGTGGAGGTCGCCGCGCAGGCAGGTGGCGTTGGTGCGCGTGGCGAGCTCGGCCATCGCGGGCGAGAGGGAGGCGTCGTCGGAGGACAGCACCCCCTCCTTGTCGACCACGACGACGTCGCCGGCGCCGCCGGCGAGCAGCAGCGACACGATCGCCGACCCTGCGGCTCCGGCGCCCGAGACGACGATGCGGACGTCGGGGAGCTTCTTCTCCACGCAGCGCAGGGCGTTGGTCAGCGCCGCGAGCACGACGATGGCGGTGCCGTGCTGGTCGTCGTGGAACACCGGGATGTCGAGGCTCTCACGCAGGCGCCGCTCGACCTCGAAGCAGCGGGGCGCCGCGATGTCCTCCAGGTTGATGCCGCCGAAGCCCGGTGCGATCAGCTCGACCGTGCGCACGATCTCGTCGGTGTCCTGGGTGTCGAGGCAGATCGGCCACGCGTCGATGTCGGCGAAGCGCTTGAACAGCGCGGCCTTGCCCTCCATCACCGGCAGCGCGGCTCCGGGCCCGATGTTGCCCAGCCCGAGCACCGCCGAGCCGTCGGTGACGACGGCGACGGAGTTCCCCTTGATCGTCAGGCGGGGCACGTCCTCGGGGTGCTTGGCCAGCGCCAGGCTGACCCTGCCCACACCCGGCGTGTACGCCATCGACAGGTCGTCGCGGGTGCGCAGCGGCACCTTCGAGGCGACCTCGATCTTGCCGCCGATGTGCAGCAGGAAGGTGCGGTCGCTGACCTTGTGGACCTCCACGCCCTCCACCTCGCGCACCGCCGCGACGAGGACCTCGGCGTGGTCGGCGTCGGCGGCCGAGCAGGTGACGTCGACGACCAGCCGCTCGTGGCTGGAGTCGGCGACGTCGATGGCGGTGACGATCCCGCCCGCCTTGGCGATCGCGGTGGCCACGGCCCCCACGACTCCGTGATCGGGAGCGGTGTGCAGACGCATCGTGATGGAGTACGACGACGGGGTGGCCGACATGGCCCCGACTCTAGCGGCGGCCCCCTGCGTCACCCTCGCCGCGCCGCCGCAGGCCCAGCACTCCGGCCAGCAGGGCGGCCGCGGCCACCTGCGCCACGACGATGAGCCAGACCAATGCGGTCCGGTGCGCGCCGTACAGCCAGCCCGCGAGGCCGCCGCCGGCGAGGGCCGCGCCGGCCTGGTACGCCGCGAACCCGCCGTAGGCGGTCGCGAGGCGGGTGGCCGGCACGAGGTCGGCGACCAGCGCCTTCACGGTCGAGTCCTGGACGCCGGTCGCCGCACCCCAGAGCAGCACGCCGGCGACCACGACGCCGATGCCGTCGCGGAAGACCAGCAGCGGCACGCAGGCCACGACCGCCGGCAGCAGCAGGAGCGTCCGGCCGCCGACCCGGTCGTAGGCGAAGCCGGTCGCCAGCGAGGCCACCGCCTCGGCGCCCATCGCCGCGGCGTACACCACCGGGACGAGCGCCACGGCGACGAGGTGCTCGTGCACGAGGTGGAAGGAGATGACGCCGAACGTCATCAGTCCTGCGGTCGTCAGCGCACAGGCCACGGCGTACACGTGGAAGGCGGGCGACAGGGCCGCCGGCGTCGCCTCGGGCCCGGAGCTCGCCGCCCGCGGCGGGTCGCCGACGTACCGGTGCAGCCACGCCAGCACGCCGAGCGCCGCGGCCCCCGGGATGGCCAGCACGAGGAGGCCGAGCCACTGGTACGTCGTGAGAGCGACCACGCCCGCCACGACCAACGGCCCGAGGAACGCGCCGGTCTGGTCGAGCGCCTTGTGGACCCCGAAGCCACGGCCACGGCCGACGCGTCGCGCCGCGACGGCCAGCAGCACCGACTTCGCGGGACTGCGGACCGCCTTGCCGGTGCGCTCGAGCAGCACCATCGCGGCCCCGAACGCCAGCCCCGCGGCGCCCAGCGCCGGAGCCAGCGCCATCAGCGGCACGCACAGGGCGGTCAGCGCGTAGCCGACGACCATCCACCGCCAGTAGCGGCCGGTCCGGTCTGCGGCCGGACCCGAGAAGAGCCGGAAGCCCAGGGCGGCGGCCTCGCCGGCGCCGGTCACGAGACCGACGGTCAACGCCGAGGCGCCCAGCGAGGCCAGGTAGGGGCCGGTGATCGAGCGGGCGCCCTCGTAGACCAGGTCGACGAGGAGGCTGACGACGCCCAGCCAGGCGACGGTGCGCCAGCCGTCCCAGCTGCGGTCGGGTGCCTCAGGCATCACGCGTACGGCGGTGCCAGGCCCAGATCAGGCCCACGACGATGAGCACGACGATCACCGCGCTGGTCAGGCCGAGGGCGTGGGTGATCGTGCCGATGGAGTGGGCGGCGAAGTAGCCGAGCAGCACGCACGCGCTGCCCCAGAGGACGCCACCGATGGCGTTGAAGACCAGGAACCGCCGGTAGGGCATCCGGCTGGCTCCGGCGAGGCCGGGCATCACGGCCCGGAGGAAGGCGGTGAACCGGGCGGCCACCACCGCACGCCCCCCGCGGCGCCGCAGGTAGGCCTGGGCCTGTTCCACGCGCTCGGTGTGGTGGCGCAGCACGGGCGCCCGCACCAGTCGCGGGCCGAGCATGCGTCCGACCTCGAACCCCACACTGTCGCCCGTCACGGCCGCCAGGTAGACCACCAGCAGCACGACGAGGACGGAGACCCTGCCCGCATCGGCGAGGACCCCGCCGTACACCACCGCCGTCTCGCCGGGCAGCACGAAGCCGAAGAGCAGGGCGGCCTCACCGAACACGAGCGCGGCGATGATCACCAGCGCGACGACCGGCGGCACGCTGAGCAGCGTGTCGACGACCTTCTGGAGCATCAGCCGACCAGCTGGGCGCGCACCCGAGCCCACTGCCCGACCTCGACCGAGCTGCTGTGGTCGCGCAGGTTGATCTCGACGTCGCGGTCGCGCAGCGTGAGCCGCAGCGACTGGGGCCCGCTGTCGGCCACCTCGCCGACGATCACGTAGGTGCCGTCCTCCTGCTTGTCGAGCACCGAGCCCTCGTCACCGCGCGCCACGTCCTCGACCGCGACGCCCACGAGGGTCGGTCGGCGCAGTCGGCCGCCGAGGCGCCAGGACAGCACCAGCATCAGCGCCACGACCAGGTCGGCGACGATCACCAGCACCAGGCCCGCCCACGAGCGCACCTGGCCCTGGGCGTGGAACGCCGCCGGGTGCCCGTCGAGCACCTTCAGCTCCAGCTGCTTGGTCTGGCTCGCCTTCAGCGCGACGTCGCGGTGCACCTTGACCACGCGCACCTTCTGGTCCGGGTCGACGGCCCGGGGCAGCCGGAAGGAGACGTCCGCGTCGTCGCCCACCCGCTGCACCCCGACCACCGTCGCCGTCACCTCGGTGCCCGAGGTGGAGGCTCGGTGCAGCTGCCACTCGTGCAGGGCGAAGGGCACGTTGATGATCGCCAACGTGAAGACCACGAACGCGAGCCGGCCCCAACGCACGCCGTCCGGTCGCTTCGCCATGGACGCCAGTATGACGGGGCTCGCCCACCCACGAGCCGCGTCGCCGACCGTCCACCCCGCTCTTCCCCGTAGGCTCCCGCTGGTGAGGCCCGACCCCGCGCTGGGTGTGTTCGACACCCTGCTCGTGCGGCTCGGCGTCCCGGTCGACCTCGACGCCCACATGGACCGGCTGTGCCGCTCCGTCGCGGAGCTGTACGACGTGCCGGTCGACGTGGCGGGGCTGGGGGCACGGCTCGGGGCGGACGTGGCCGGGATGCGGACCGCCCGCGTGCGGACGACGTACGACCCGACCGACGGGCGGTGGGAGATCCACGCCACCCCCGTCGAGGAGCCGGGCCTGGAGCCGCGTGTGGTGACCGTCTGCTGCGTGCCGGGCGGCCTCGGGCCCCACAAGTGGGTCGACCGCAGCCCGATCGAGGCCTTCGGCGACCCGCGCGAGCTGCTGCTCGTCGACGAGCACGACCTGCTCCTCGAGGCCGGAAGTGCCAATGTCTTCGTGGTCCTCGACGGCGTGGTGCTCACGCCCCCGGTGGACGGCAGGATCCTGCCGGGCACCGTGCGGGCCCGGGTGGTGGAGCGCCTCGGCGCCCACGGGCGTCGCGTCGAGGAGCGCGCCCCCACGATCCCGGACCTGGTCGCCAGCCAGGAGGTCTTCACGACGTCCTCGGTCCGGGGCGTCCAGCCGGTCGTGGGCTGCACCGGGCTCGGCAGCTGGCCGGCGGGCCCGGTCACCGCGTGGTTGCGCCAGATCCCCGAAATGTGAGGCGCCCCCGCTCGCAGTGCGAGCGGGGGCTCATCGCGCCTTCCGTCCCCCCGGTCGGAAGCGGACCTCCATCAGCCCGGTCGACTTCCCCCCGGTAGTCCTTGGGCTGGCAGCGGACTCGGACCCGAAGATCCTGACCGCTGAGAGAATTCAACGACAGTTCTTCCGGTCAGGGAAGTGCTTGCCCGAATGTTTTCCACGGCTTGCCCGCAGGCTGGCAATTCCGTCGCTCGTCGTCACCTGCCACGGGCCATTTCGTTGCCTCCGCGCGTCATGACCGGCCGAAGCGGCCGTGCCCCGCGCAGAAATTTTCGAGAATCTCGCCAAAACGCGTCACGAACGACCGGATCTGTCGTTTCATGGTCACGAGGCCGGACCGTCAGGTCCCGGCTTCGGGGAATCAGCTCCATCGCCCGGGGGGACGACAGAGCTGTGGGGGGTCCGCTTCCGCCCGGGGGGACGGCAGCAGGCGCCAGTGCCCCCGCTCATCCGATGAGCGGGGGCGCCTCACATTTCGGCCTCGCCCGGATTCGCCGGTCTGCACCCTGTGGTTGACGAGCACTCCGCGGCATCGGGGACCATCAGGGATGTGACGCAGGTCGGGCACCGGTTCGTTCGTGCCATCGAGGGGCTGGCTCCCGGCTACTTCGCGCTGGTGATGGCCACCGGGATCCTGTCGGTCGGGATGCACCTCGAAGGGGTCGGCGTGCTCTCCGACGCACTGCTCGTCGTGTGCGCCGCCTCGTTCGTCGTGCTGGCGGTCCTGACCGTGTTCCGGTTCGTGCTCTATCCGACCGCCGTGGTGGAGGACTTCACCGATCCGCGCCGTGGGTTCGGGTTCTTCACCTTCGTCGCCGGAACCAACGTGTTGGGGGTTCGCCTCGCCCTTGCGGGGTGGCCGGCCGCGACCGCGGTGCTGCTCGCGTTCGCCGTGGTCGCCTGGCTGGTGCTGGGGTACGTCGTCCCGTGGACCGCGGTGCTCGGTCGGCAGGAACGTCCGGTGGTCGCGACGGCCAACGGCAGCTGGTTCATCTGGGTGGTCGCCAGCCAGTCCGTGGCGGCTGCGGCGGCGACCATCGAGCCGGTCTACGAGTCGGCCCGACGAGAGATCGCGGTCCTCGCGGTGGTGTCGTGGTCGGTGGGCGTCTTCCTGTATGCCGCGGCCGGGGTGTTCGTCGCGCTGCGGCTGATGCTCTACGAGTTCGGACCCGAGGAGCTGACGCCGCCGTACTGGGTCTCGATGGGTGCCCTGGCCATCACGGTGCTCGCCGGCGCTCGCATCGTCGAGATGGCCGACGCGCCGATGGTGCGCGTGACCCGAGACCTGATCGCCGGTGTGGCGGTCGTGTTCTGGGCGTTCGCCACGTGGCTGATCCCGGTCCTGGTCGCGGCCGGCTGGTGGCGCCACGTCCGACGCCGCATCCCGCTCCGGTACGACGCCACGTTCTGGAGCATGGTGTTTCCGCTCGGCATGTACGCCGTGGCGGGGATCTACCTGGGCCGTGCGGACGGCCTGCCGGTGGTCGAGGCGATCGGCCGCGGCGAGCTGTGGGTGGCGTCCGGCGTCTGGCTGGTGGTCTTCGTCGCCATGGGTCGCCAGCTCACCGCCACCGTGCTCCGGACGCCGCGGTGACAGACTCGCTGGCATGGCGACCCATCGCATCCGGGCGGCCCGGGTCTACGACCGCGCCGGCCCCGATGACGGCACCCGGGTGCTCGTGGACCGGCTGTGGCCCCGGGGGCTGAGCAAGGACCGTGCCCAGGTCGACGTCTGGCTCAAGGAGCTCGCCCCGTCGACGGAGCTGCGCAGGTGGTACGACCACGATCCCGCCAAGCACGAGGAGTTCCTGCGCCGCTACGCCGCCGAGCTCGCCGACAGCGACCACGCCGGCGCGCTCGCTCAGGTGCGTGCGCTGGTCGACAAGGGCCCGGTGACGCTGCTCACCGCGACCAAGGACCTGGCCGTCAGCCAGGCCGCCGCCCTGGCGGACCACCTCCGCTGAAGCACGAAGCCCCAGGCCAGAAGACCTGGGGCTGTTGTGCGCGAGGGGGGAGTTGAACCCCCACGCCCTTTCGGGCACACGGACCTGAACCGTGCGCGTCTGCCTATTCCGCCACTCGCGCGTGAAGCGCGGCAAGGCTATCCCAGCGCGCGGGAGGCTCCCAAACCGGCGTGGGCGAGCGATGCGCGGTGTCGGGCCGGACGAGGACTCACCGATACGATCGTCGGCAACCCGACCTGCGTCGGGCCACGTCCCAGGGGGGCGGTGTCGGGGGACAGAGCGGAATCGTCGACAACGGGACGAGCGAGGAGGTGGGCGTAGCGTGCTCCAGAAGTTCGAGCAGCGGCTCGAGGCGCTGGTCTCCGGAGCCTTCGCCCGCGCCTTCCGCAGTGCGGTGCAGCCCGTCGAGATCGCCGCCGCGCTCCAGCGCGAGTGCGACAACAACACCCAGATCCTGTCCCGGCAGCGCCGCATGGTCCCCAACGACTTCCACGTCGAGCTCTCCCAGCCCGACATGGACCGGCTGTCGCCGTACGACTCGGCCCTGGTCAAGGAGCTGAGCACCCAGCTGCAGGAGCACGCCGACAAGCAGAGCTACGTGTTCGCCGGGCCGGTGACCATCGCGTTCGACACCGCCGAGGACCTGACCATCGGACGGTTCCGCGTGCGCAGCCAGGCGCACGCGGCGGTGGTCAGCAACGCCACCCATACCCAGGTACGCCGGGCCCGCGCCTTCCTCGACGTCAACGGCACGCGCCACCCGCTCCAGGCGCCGGGCCTGGTCGTCGGGCGTGGTACCGAGGCCGACCTGCGCATCAACGACCCCGGCGTGAGCCGGCGGCACGTGGAGTTCCTGGTCAACGACGCCGTGTCCGGCGACATCCGCATCTCGGTGCAGGACCTCGGCTCGACCAACGGGATGCTGGTGGACGGGCACCGGATCACCAGCACCGCGCTGCAGGACGGCTCGGAGGTCAAGATCGGCCGCACCACGATGACCGTGCGCATCGAGGATGCCGACGAGGAGGCGGGCCATGTCTGAGCTGACGCTCTTCCTGATCAAGATCAGCTATCTGGCGATCCTCTGGATCTTCGTGCTCTCGGCGATCTCGGTGGTCCGCTCCGACATGTTCGGCGCCCGGCTGCCCGCCGGGTCCCGTGAGGCCGCGGCGCCCAAGGCCCGCCGCCAGCCCAAGCAGAAGGCCCGCAAGGGCTCGCCCACCCACGTGCTCGTGGTCGACGGCGCCAACCGGGGCGAGCGCGCCGAGCTCGCCCAGGCCCCGATCCTGATCGGTCGGGGCGCCGACGCCGCCATCCGGCTCGACGACGACTACGTCTCGACGCGACACGCGCGCATCGCCTCCAGCGGCGACCAGTGGTTCGTGGAGGACCTCGGCTCGACCAACGGCACCTACATCGGCAGCGCCCGCATCACGCAGCCGACGACGTTGACCCTCGGCACGCAGGTCCGGATCGGCAAGACGCTCCTGGAGCTGCGCAAGTGACGTTCCGACTGCAGTACGCCGCGATCTCGGACGTCGGGCGCGTACGCAAGGACAACCAGGACGCCGGGTACGCCGGCCCCTGGTTGCTCACCGTGTGCGACGGGGTCGGTGGCGCCGCTCGGGGCGACCTCGCCTCGAGCACCGCGGTGGGTCAGCTGCGCCGCCTCGACGAGCCACCCGGCGACGACCACGACGAGCAGCACCGGCTCGAGCTGGTCGCCGGCGCCCTGCACCGGGCCTCGGACAAGATCGGCGACCTCGTGGACGAGGAGCCCTCCCTCAGCGGCACCAGCACGACCGCCACGGTGGCGCTGTTCGACGGCGAGCGCCTGGCCATGGGTCACGTCGGCGACAGCCGGGCCTACCTGTACCGCAGCCACGAGATCAGCCAGCTCACCAGCGACCACACGTTCGTGCAGAGCCTGATCGACGAGGGGCGGATCAGCGAGGAGGACGCCCGCACCCACCCGCACCGCAACCTGATCCTCAAGGCGCTCGACGGCGTCCACGACGTCGACCCCGACCTGTTCACCGTGCAGCTGGCCGAGTCCGACCGGATCCTGCTGTGCAGCGACGGCGCCTCGGGCTCGCTGCCCAACAGCCGCCTGGCCGACATCTTGTCGACCGGGTCCCCCGACTTCGCCGCCGTCGAGCTGGTCCGGGCCAGCCTCGAGGCCGGCAGCACCGACAACGTCACCTGCATCGTGGCCGACGTCGTACGGGCCGACGGCGACGGCGACGGCGACGAGCCGCCGGCCGTCCTCGTCGTGGGCTCGGCCGCCGAGCTCAAGCGCAAGCCGAGAGCCGGAGGCTCCTTCTTCCGCGGTCATCGCTCGGGCGACACCGGCGAGATCGAGCCGGTCGCCGCCGAGATCCCCGACGACCTGCCACCCGGGGTCCCGTTCGCCATCCACACCGACCCGGAGGCCGCGCGCTACGCGCCACGCGAGCCGCGCCGCCATCCGTGGCTGCGACGGGGCCTGGCCGTGCTGGGCCTGATCGGCGTCGCCTGGATGGCCGGCGCCGCCGCCTGGAGCTGGAGCCAGCACCAGTACTACGTCAGCGACCAGGACGGCGTCGTCACGATCTACCGCGGCGTCCAGGCCGACGTCCCGGGCCTCTCGCTCTCGCACGCCTACGAGACCACCAACATCCACACCGACCAGCTCGACGACTTCACCGTGCGCCAGGTGCAGGACGGCATCGGGGTCGGCAGCCTGGCCGAGGCCGAGCGCACGGTCCGGCACCTCGCCAGCCAGACCGGCACCACGAGCACGGCGGGGGGTGGCTGACGTGGCTCAGCAGTCCGGGGCCCTGATGCAGTTCGTGCACCGCCGCCGCCGCGGAGCCGAGCTGTTCCTTCTGGTCCTCGCCCTGATCGTCGGCGTCGGCGCGTACGCCGCGGTCGGCCTGGGCAACAAGGGCAAGGTCCCGCCCGACATCGTGTCGTACGGCGGGTGGCTGGCCGCGCTGATCGTGGTCGCCCACATCACGGTGCGCCTCCTCGCGCCGTACGCCGATCCGGTGCTGCTGCCGATCGTCGCCGCGCTCAACGGCCTCGGTCTCGCCGAGATCCACCGGCTCGACCTCGCGCTCGACCACCACTTCGCCGCCCAGCAGCTGGTGTGGATGACGATCGGGGTGGCGCTGTTCGTGGCAACCCTGGGCATCCTGCGCGACCACCGCACGCTCCAGCGGTTCACCTACACCAGCGGCCTGGCGGCGATCGTGCTGCTGCTGATGCCGATGCTGCCCGGGATCGGCAAGACGGTGAACGGCGCCCGCATCTGGATCCACCTCGGCTCGCTGAGCTTCCAGCCCGGCGAGGTCGCCAAGGTGCTCCTGGTGGTCACCTTCGCCGGCTACCTCGTGCTCCACCGGGACGCGCTGGCCCTGGCCGGACGACGTGTCGCGATGATCGACCTCCCCCGGGGCCGCGACCTCGGACCGATCCTCGTGATGTGGGTGGTCAGCCTCGGCATCCTGGTCTTCCAGCACGACCTCGGGTCCAGCCTGCTGTTCTTCGGCCTGTTCCTGATCATGCTGTACGTCGCCACGGAGCGCGCGGGCTGGCTGGTCGTCGGCGCGAGCCTGTTCGTGGTCGGCTCCTACCTCGTCTACGAGTTCATCCCCCACGTCCGCGACCGCTTCGTGCTGTGGTCCGACGTCTGGGCCCACTACGGCGACCACACCGACGACAAGGGCCGCCAGACCGTCGAGACCATGTTCGGGATGGCGTGGGGCGGCCTGGTCGGGCGCGGCCTCGGCCAGGGAGCGCCCTGGCGCATCCCGTTCGCCGAGAGCGACTTCATCTTCGGCGCCATCGGCGAGGAGCTCGGACTCACCGGGTCGCTGGCCGTGATCCTGCTCTACGGCCTGATCGTCGAGCGCGCCTTCCGCGCGGCGCTGATCAGCCGCGACGACATCGGCAAGCTGATGGCCACCGGTCTCGGCGGCGCGATCGCGCTCCAGGTGTTCGTGGTCGTCGGCGGCGTCACCCACCTGATCCCGCTCACGGGTCTGACCACGCCGTTCTTGTCGTACGGCGGCTCGTCGCTGGTCGCCAACTGGGTGATCGTGGCGATCCTGCTGCGGATCTCCGACTCCGCGCGCCGCCCGCTGCCCGACCTGTCGCTGCCCGACGACGCCGACATGGACGAGACCCAGGTCGTCAAGCTGACATGAACAAGCCCATCCGCACCGTCGCGATCTTCTGCCTGCTGCTGTTCCTGGCGCTGGCCCTCAACGCGACCTATCTGCAGTACTACCACGCTGGCGCGCTCAACGACCGCGTCGGCAACGCCCGGGTGGCGACCGCGACGTTCTCCCGCGAGCGCGGGGCGATCATGGTCGGCCGCACCGCGATCGCCGAGAGCGTGAAGACCAAGGACCGGTACGACTACCAGCGCGTCTACCACAAGCCGTACATGTACGCGCCGATCACCGGTTGGTACACCTACGGCAACGAGACGGGCCTCGAGCGCACCGAGAACGGCTTCCTGTCCGGCTCCGACGACAGCCTGTTCGTCAACCAGCTCGTCGACCTGGTCAACGGCAACGCCAGCAAGGGCGGCAACGTCAAGCTCACCATCGACCCGGCTGCCCAGCAGGCGGCGTACACGGGGCTGCGTGCCCTGGGCTCCGACGTGCAGGGCGCGGTGGTCGCGCTCGAGCCCGACACGGGGAAGATCCTGGCGATGGTGTCGCTGCCGACCTTCGACCCCAACAAGCTGGCCGACCACGACTTCAAGGCCGCCAACGCCTACGCGACGAAGCTGTCCAAGAACCCCGCGGAGCCGCTGCTCAACCGGGCCATCCAGACCACCCTGGCTCCGGGGTCGACGTTCAAGATCCTGACCGCCGCCGCCGCCGTGCAGCACGACGGCCTCACCGCGAACTCGATGGTGCCCGCCGGCCCGGCGTACACGCTCCCGCAGTCGCACAGCGTCGTGCACAACGAGGTCTCCGGCTGCGCGTCGCGAATCACCCTGACCGTGGCGATGATGTACTCCTGCAACACCGCGTTCGCTCCTCTGGCCGTGAAGGTCGGGGCGAGTGGCATGCACGAGACGGCGACGGCGTTCGGGTTCAACCGGAAGTACTTCGACCAGCTGCCCAACCAGGCCACGTCGCTCTACCCCGCAGGTCTCGACCCGGCGGGCACCGCGCTCTCCGGCTTCGGCCAGGGCTCGGTCACCGCTTCTCCCCTGCAGATGGCCATGATCACCGCGGGCATCGCCAACCACGGCGTGGTGATGAAGCCCTACCTCGTCGACGCCGAGCAGTCACCGACGAGCCTGGAGATCCTCCGGACCGGGAGCTCGGAGCGACTGTCGCAGGCGACCTCCTCGTCGACGGCGAGCGAGGTCACCAAGATGATGGTGGCCACGGTCCAGAGCGGGACGGCGACCCCGGCGGCGATCCCCGGCATCCAGGTCGCCGGCAAGACGGGCACCGCGCAGAGCGGCCTGACGGACAAGAAGACCGGCGCGGAGGTGCCGCCGTACGCCTGGTTCGTGGGGTTCGCGCCGGCCCCGTCGCCGAAGGTCGCGGTCGCGGTGATGATCCAGCACGTCGAC
>Ga0070679_100003488_pt1 | contig 14399 bp, 13 predicted proteins | sample KBSC63BmetaG_FD_65652 | JGI IMG/M metagenome (GOLD analysis project Ga0070679, IMG submission 65652) | Corn rhizosphere microbial communities from Kellogg Biological Station, Michigan, USA - KBS C6-3B metaG | ecosystem: Host-associated > Plants > Roots > Rhizosphere | place: USA: Michigan... | reverse complement strand
TTCATTACCACAAAAGCATTTGGTTCTATTTTTTCAATTTCCACATTCAGCTTATTTAATTCCAGCCTGGTAATAACTGTATAAATAATATCAATTTCTTTAATTTCGCCGCGTTTGCCGTAACCCCTTTTACCACTGTAAACTGTAACGCCACGCCCCATTTTACTAATGATCATTTGCCTTATTTCTTCGTGATGCGATGATATAATAGTTACACCAATATATTCTTCCAGGCCTTCTACTATAAAGTCTAATGTTTTTGAAGCGGCCAGGTAAGTAATCATAGAATACATGGCAATTTCAATTCCTAAAAAATAAGCGGCAGCTGAAAAAATAAGGACATTGATAACAATGATAATGTCGCCCATAGTAGTTCCCAGTTTACGGCTTAAAAAAATAGCAAGCACTTCTGTGCCATCAATTACAGCGCCACCGCGAACGGCAAAACCAATACCAGCCCCAAGAAAGAAACCACCAAAAAGTGAAACTAATAAATTGTCGTTGGTTACATTAGGAAATGTAACCGTAGCCAAACAAACAGAAAGACCAGTGATAGCTAAAATTGTTTTAATGGCAAACCGCCTGCCCATAATATTGTACGCAAGTACAATAAAAGGTGCATTTACACAAATGATTAGGTATTGCAATGGCATTTCTGTTAATGCAGAAATGAGCAGTGAAATTCCGGTGGCCCCACCGTCAATAAAATGGTTGGAAAGCAGAAACCCTTTGAAGCCAAAGGATGCAGAAAAAACACCAATAGTAATCAGTATTAGGTCTTTAAGATAACGTCTGGCACTTATTATAAAATTCCTGTAACCCTTTGCAAGAGCAAATTCTGAATAAGATTTTGCGGCCGACGAAGACTTGGTACGGTGTAAAGTTGTTTTAATAACTATTTGTTTCCAAAATGAATTCATATTATATCTGCCTTTAATAATTGGATGATAAAATACACCCGAAACATTAACTCTAAATATAATAATAAAAAAAATTAAATCTTCCTTCAATTTCCTGATTAATATTGCAAGGATGCTGACCTAACTAGGACGGCTATTCGATTTTAGCAAAACAAATTTCTTGCTGCCTTCATGTCTTCTGAAACTGTTGTAATTTCAGAATTAACTTTGTGACGTTAATTACATAAGACGGCACTTAATTTAAATATTACACCTAAGTAAGTTTTATTAAAGACTAATAGCCTTGATACAAAACGTGGAGCTGAATCGTTCCATTTTAAAATAAAACTAAAATACCCTTGTGCCGGAAAAAATTAAATTGTATTTTTCTCCTAAGTATTGAAGCCAAAATGTAACCTCCTTCCAAATCAGATAACTTTTAATAAAATTCTTACAAATGATATTACATTGCTCATTGCGTAAATATTCGTTGTGTGTGTTATTTGTTATTAGTACTTATTGTTTTCAAAGCTGTACTACAACACGAATTGTAACCAAATACGATTCTGATACATTTGCAAATAATCCTCTTAACAAAAAAACTACATGGTCTTTTGCATGGGGTCTTGTACAGCCTAAAGACATTAATCCGAAATGTGACAGCAGATCAAATCACATGAATATTGTAACTGTAAAAAACAATCTTGGCTTTGCATTAATAACAGTAGCAACATTAGGAATTGTAATGCCACAAAGAGTGGAATGGAGTTGTTCACCTTATAGCCCGCCAACACAAACTTTAGGTCAATAATAAAACTATTGCATGTCAACACAAAAGCTCTTACCAGACGGTATTGAAAGGTTGCCCGTAACTACCTGGCAAAACGGGCACGAAAACTTTGTCCATGAGTTTAGAGAAAATTCATCTTTCAAACTAACAACACCTCATTCGCAGCAGCCATACCAGGATACTACAAAAAATTTTCAATGGCTTATAAAATATGCAATTGATAACGATATTCAATTGCGGGCACTTGGCAACGGATGGTCTTTCTCGCAGGTAGCTGTTTGTGCGGGCGGCCTCGTAGATACCAAAGCGTTGAGGCTTTCTTATAATCTCAAAAATTCTTTTATAGCGTCTGAATATTTGCAAAGTGGAAAACAAGCCGGCGATCTTTTTTTTACAGAGTGTGGCATGAGCATTCTTGACCTTGATGAAAAACTGGAACAGGACTCAAATCCAAAAAGGTCATTAAAAGCATCAGGAGCAAGTAACGGGCAATCCATTGCCGGCTGCTGTTCCACAGGTACTCATGGCGCCGCTTTTAACGTTGGCGCTGTACATGATACTATTGTTGGTTTACATATTGTAGTAAGTCCGGACCGGCATGTTTGGTTGGAAAAAAAATCGAACCCGGTGGCCTCCGATGAATTTATTGAATGGCTAGGTGCTGAGGCTATAAAAGATGACGATATATTCAATTCAGCAATCGTATGCTTTGGCAGCTTTGGTTTTATTCATGGAATATTAATTGAAACAGAACCCGTCTTTTTATTAGAGCAATATCGCACAGGAAATATAGTGTACAATGATGCTTTGAAATTAGCAATCAATGATCTTGATTTTTCAGGGATTTTAAATGTTTTACCTGCACCTCCGGATGTAGCCAATAAAAAATTGTATCATTTTGAGGTAATAGTAAACCCTCAACAATTTGAGCCTGGTAATCCAGCAAAAGGCGTGTATATAAGAACGATATATAAAATGCCTTACAGAGACGATTACACGAAAATACAAAGAGATGATACAGGTTTTACTTATGGCGATGATTTGCTTGGGGTGCTTGAAACAGTAATTGATGCTCTGGGATCAAATCTTTCTGCTTTGCTTGTTCCTCCACTTGTAAATAAATTATTCCCACTTGCGTTTGCAGCTACAGATAGCATAACAGGCACTGTAGGCGAAATGTTCAGCAATACAAAATTCAGGGGTAAAGTGGGCAGCACTGCAATAGGTATTCACACTTCCAATGCAAGCACAGTAATTGAAGAAGTTGTATCGTTAAGCAAAAAGTATCCGTATCCAGGCGGCATTGCATTGCGTTTTGTAAAGGGCACTGACGCAATACTCGGCTTCACTCATTTTAATAAGACTTGCGTGCTGGAACTCGATGGAATTGATTCAGGCCTAACAAGAAATTTTTATGAGAAGATATGGGAGAGGCTGGAGGAATTAAATATCCCTTATACCTTACATTGGGGCAAAATGAATTTTAATCTTAATACTTCCCTGATTCAAAAAATGTATGGTGATGAAAATATAAATAAATGGAAAGCCAGCAGAAAAACCCTTTTAAGTGAAGATGCCCAAAAAGTATTTATCAATGATTTTATGATACAATGCGGATTGGCTGATTAATAATTTAATAATATTATACCAATTCAAAAGACCAGTTATGTTATCCCGTCAACTTGTACTTCTTTATTAATTTTTTGTACTAACCCCTGAAGTACTTTACCAGGACCTGATTCAGTGAAATGACCAGCGCCATCTTCAATCATTTGCAGAATAGTCTGCGTCCATCTAACAGGGCCGGTTAGCTGAGAAATTAAATTTGATTTTATTTCATTAGAATCAGTAACTGCCCTGGCTACCACGTTTTGATATATAGGACAAACCGCAGAATTAAAAACTGTGTTTTCAATTGCTTTTGATAATTCTTCTTTTGCAGGTTGCATTAATGGTGAATGAAAGGCACCACCAACAGGAAGCACCAATGTTCGTTTAGCCCCAGCCTCTTTTAATAATTTAGACGCTTCTTCTACTCCTTTTACTGAGCCTGAAATAACAATTTGTCCCGGGCAATTATAATTGGCTGCTACAACAATTTCATCTGTCACAGAAGCGCATATCTCTTCCACCTTTTTATCATCAAGCGCAAGCACGGCAGCCATTGCAGATGGATTGATTTCGCATGCTTTTTGCATTGCTTTAGCTCTTATTGAAACCAGCTTTAAAGCATCTTCAAAATTTAAACATTCATTTACGACCAATGCAGAAAATTCTCCAAGTGAATGACCTGCAACCATATCAGGCCTTTCGGCTGCCAGTATTTTAAAAGCTATTACGGAATGCAGAAACACTGCAGGTTGGGTAACATTCGTTTGTTTTAATTCATCAGTTGTTCCCTGAAACATAATATCCGAAATGCGAAAACCCAAAATATCATTTGCAGATTCAAAAAGGTCTTTTGCGAATGCATATTCATCATAAAGATTTTTGCCCATTCCTGTAAACTGCGAACCCTGGCCGGGAAAAATAAAAGCATGTTTCATAAGGGATGATTTATCTTCTGTTGATGAGATCTGCATCTATTAAATTAATAAATTCATTACGCGTGGGTTGTTTTTCAAATTCTCCTGAAAAAGCAGAAGTAGTCGTTACAGAGCTTTGCTTTTGAACACCCCTCATCATCATACATAAATGAGTAGCTTCTATTACTACCGCCACACCTAACGGGTTCAAGGCATCCTGTATTGCCTGCAGAATCTGCGTTGTAAGCCTTTCTTGTACCTGTAGCCTTTTTGAAAATACATCCACAACCCTTGCAATTTTGCTCAGACCGGTAATCCATCCGTTCGGTATGTATGCAACGTGAGCCCTTCCGAAAAAGGGAAGCATATGATGTTCACACAAACTGTATAATTCAATATCCTTTACAATAATCATTTCGCTAATGTTTTCGTGAAACTTAGCGGAATTTAAAATCGCCGTTGCATCCATGTTATAACCCTGTGTACAGAATTGCATTGCTTTTGCAAGGCGCTCCGGAGTTTTAAGCAATCCCTCACGATCCGGGTCTTCACCAAGAAGCTTTAAAGTATTGTGATAACCTTTTATCAAACCGTCGGTAACATCTTTATCGTATTCTTCAATTTTTCTGTAAGCCATTTAAATTTATTTTAGTTAAAGCTTTTCACCTCGCAGGATATTCTGCAAAGTTTCTTGGTGTTTCGTATAGCCGTACCTGTAGGTCAAGTTCAGTATTAATTTTTTGCCTTAATATATTATAGATCACTATAACAATATTTTCAGCAGTTGGATTTATTTCCTTAAACTCTCTTACATCGAGATTCAGATTCTTGTGATCAAATTTTTCAAGTATATTATCATGGATAATATCACTGAGCAATTTTAAATCTATTACAAAACCTGTATCAGCTGCAGGTTTCCCAGTCACCTTCACTTCTATTTCGTAGTTATGTCCGTGATAGGAAGGATTATTGCATTTACCAAAAACTTTTTCGTTGGTAGCTTCATCCCATTCAGCATTATTTAATCGATGGGCAGCATTAAAATGCTCCTTTCTATAAACCGAAACTTTATTTTCCATTTTTAAAAATTATTCTCCAAAATATTCAACATAAATAGTTGTTGTTTCATAAAGTTTTATGCAATGCAATATAACCGGTGACGGAAGATGCGGTTGTAACTGTTTCCAGATAGCTTTTGCAAGATTTTCAGTTGAACACATTTGACCATGCAAAAACTCCACATCTACATTCAGATTCTTATGATCTAGTTTATCTAAAACGTATTGCTTTATTAATTGACTAAGTTTTTTTACATCAAATAAAAAACCGGTTTCTTCATTTACTTCGCCTTTAATAGTAACATATAATTCATAATTATGTCCATGCCAGTTTTCATTAGCGCATTTCCCAAATACAATCTCATTCTTCTCTCTGTCCCATGCAGGATTGTACAATTTATGCGCTGCATTAAAATGCTCAATCCTTGTTAAATAAATCATTACTTCTCAAAATAATTTTTGCAAAGGTAGATAGAAAATTAAATTATGATCGTTAAATGCGAGATTTGCAAAATGAAAATATTGGTAGTTGCTGCAACTGAATTTGAGATAGAACCTTTTATATGTGAGAAAAACAATGTTGATATTCTTATTACCGGGGTTGGAATTCCTGCTACTGTTTTTCATCTTACAAAAAAATTATTGGAGAATAAATATGATCTTGCAATACAGGCTGGTATTGCCGGAACTTTTAATAACCAGATTAAGAAAGCTAATGTTGTAATGGTATCGGAAGATGTTTTCGCCGATATAGGCATTGATGAAAAGCAAAATTTTACAACGTTATTTGAGAATGGATTTATTAATGAAAATGACTTTCCATATAAAAACGGCTGGCTAAAAAATACGAGCTCTTTTTTATTAAATAATGCCTTACCAAAAGTTAAAGGCATCACTATAAATACAATTACAGACAATGAGAAACGCATAAAAACAATAATTGATAAATTTAATCCTGCCATTGAAAGCATGGAAGGCGCTGCATTTCACTATGTTTGTCTTCAACAAAAAATAAATTTTATACAAATAAGAGGTATTTCAAATGAAGTAGGTGAAAGAGATAAAACAAAATGGAAAATGAAAAATGCCATTGCAAATCTGAATATGGAATTAAAAAACTTAATACAAAAATTTAGCTGACAAAATATGAAATATACACTTGGTTTTTCGCCATGCCCGAACGATACTTTTATATTTGATGCACTGGTAAATAATAAGATTGATACAGGTAATTTTGAATTTGATGTAAGGCTTAAAGATGTTGAGACGCTGAACGAACTTGCCATTAAAAGAACTCTTGATTTTACAAAAGTGAGTTACGGCGTTCTTCCATTGATCGCTGAAAACTATAAAATTTTAAATAGCGGAAGCGCTCTCGGAAAGGGAGTTGGTCCGCTTCTTATCTCAAAAAAACAAATTTCGTTTGAAGAAGTAGATAAATGTACGATTGCAATTCCAGGGGAAAATACAACCGCACATCTTCTTTTTAACCAGGCTTTTCCAAATGCTAAAGAAAAAGTTTTTAAAAGATATGACGAGATAGAAAATTTTGTTCTCAATGGAAATGAAAATTCATTAGGCGTTATTATACATGAAAATCGGTTTACTTATTTTGATAAAGGATTAAATAAAATTGTAGACCTGGGAAATTTTTGGGAAGAAAAAACAGGGTATGCTATACCGCTAGGTGGTATAGTTGGTAAGAGGAGTATTGACGAAATAATATTAATGAAAATCGATTCACTTATAAAGCAAAGCATTGAATATGCTTTTAAAAATTACCCTTTAATAACCGATTATGTAAAGATGCATTCGCAGGAAATGGCAACTGAAGTAATGAAAAAACACATTGATCTTTATGTAAACAATTATTCAATTGACCTTGGAAGGGATGGGAAAAAAGCAATACAACAAGTATTAGAAGTGTACAATAAATCTCACGCTAAAAAAATTGAATTATCTAAAAATGAGCTATTTGTAGAATCCGTTTAAATTATCTTTGTGATAAGGCCTCTTTGTAGGTTTTCAGGCATTTTTCTCTTGCCTCTTTATGATCAACAATTGGCTTTGGATAATTGAATTCCTGGAAGTCAGGAACCCATTTACTAATATATTTTAAATCTTTATCAAATTTTTTGGTTTGCAACTCAGGGTTAAATATCCTAAAATATGGAGCTGCATCACAACCGCTGCCGGAAACCCATTGCCAGCCGCCATTGTTGGCAGCAAGGTCAAAGTCAAGCAATTTTTCTGCAAAGTATGCCTCGCCCCAGCGCCAATCTATTAATAAGCTTTTACATAAAAAGCTTCCTACGATCATGCGTACACGATTATGCATAAACCCTGTTTCATTTAGTTGCCGCATACCTGCATCCACAATAGGAACACCGGTTTCACCTTTGCACCATTTCCCGAATTCTTCTTCATTATTTCGCCATTTTATATTGTCATATTCAGGCCTAAATGCTTTGTGATGGCCCACCCGAGTAAAGTGCCATAAAATTGACATATAAAATTCACGCCAAATCAATTCATTCAAAAAAGTACCATTTAACTCTCTTGCTCTCACAACAGTTTCTCTTATGCTTATTGTGCCAAAACGTAAATGAATGCCCAATCTTGATGTTCCGTTAAGTGCGGGAAGATCACGGGTTTTATTGTAATGTTTTATCAATTCATCACACGGCTCTTTTGAAGGAAAGTCTTTATCGGTTTCTTCAAAGCCCATTGATTTCAGGGATGGAATTCTTTGCGATGACTGATTAAAAAAGTTTTTAAAATATTTTTCTACAGGATACGATGTAAGATAAAAATCAGTTAATGTATCTTTCCATTTTCTACAATATGGAGTGTAAACTGTATAAGGTTTGCCATCATCTTTTAATACTTCCTCTTTTTCAAAAATGACCTGATCTTTATACGTTTTAAAATCAATATTTTTTTCAGCAAGCAATTTTTTTATAATGGAATCTCTTTCTATAGCATAAGGTTCATAATCGTGATTGGTATAAACAACCTGAACATCATATTCTTTAATTAATTTCTTAAATATTTCTTGCGGAGTTCCATAATATACTTCGAGCGATGTATTTTCTTTTGAAAGAGCATTCTGTATTTCTATAATAACATCTCTTATAAATTCTACTCTTTTATCTTTTTTATTTTCGAGCTTATCAAGAATTATTTTGTCAAAAATAAAAACCGGAACTACCGGAAATTTTCCTTTTAAAGCGTGATAAAGGCCCGCATTATCATGAATACGAAGATCACGACGAAACCAAAACAAATTTATTTTTTGCATAGATTTAGAAAGCCGTATTTAGTTTGTAAACTATTCAACAGATATTCTAATAAATAGTTTGAGTAAAGCTTTTATAAATCTCTTTTGTAATTGTATTGGAATATTTTTTTTCCTTAAAATTTCTGACCCACCGAAAATGAGAAATGGAATTAGTTAAAAAAAACTCATCAGCATCAAGAAGATCATCTATCACAAGTTGTTTTTCAATAACCCGATAGGGATTTAAATCGAACTTTTCAATCATCCATCTTCTCATAACCCCTGCAACGCATCCTTCAGTAAGTGGTGGTGTATAAATTTTTTTACCTTTTATAATAAAAATATTTGCGATAATGCTATCACATACACGACCAAACGAATTAAAAATTATGCAATCATCAAGTTTATTTTTCCTGGCAAAAAGAGCAGCCATTATATAGGGTAGGTAGTTATTGGTTTTTAAATTAGAAAAAAAATCACAGCTTTTTCTTGCATCTGGGAATGCATCTGCTATCAGGCCGTCTTCGTTTAATTGCTGATGCGCATTGAGTACCCAGGTCTCAATAATATAATTTGGTTTAAGATCTTCAACATCAAATAATCCGCCATTAGAGCGGAATAACATCAGCCTGATACGGGCTGTACTACCATGTTTATTTTTGGCAAGAAGTTCATCAATCTTTTTTTGTAGAAAATTAGAAGTAAAATTTTTTGGAATTTCAAACTGTAAAAGTGTAAGCCCCTTGAACAATCGATCAAAATGAAATTGGCTATTTATAATCTTCCCATTCACCAATTTCATGGTTTCAAAAAGGCCATCGCCATAGCGCAATGAACGATTTTCAGAACTTATAACCGGAGTTCCTGAAGAATAAAATTTATTATTATAAATAAAAAAAAGCTCAGCCATAAATTAATATGAGTGAGCAAAAATAGTTGTATAGAAAGTAATTAAATCTCTTCTTCCAGTAATTTATTTTTAACCGCAAACATTATAAGGCCAGCTGTGCTTTTAGCACCGGTTTTAGTTTTAAGCTTGTCACGTATAGCCTCGATAGTACGCGGACTCAAATCGACAGCTTCGGCAATTTCGCGTGTGCTTTTTTCTTCGCACATCAGCCTCAAAACAGTAATTTCTTTTTCGCTTAGCGTAGCATCTTCCTGCTGAAGTTTTATAGATTGCGGCAATCTTTGCTTGAGATTATTAAGCAAAGCTTTATTCGTTAAGGCATTGAAATAAAATTCCTGTTCGTAGCAGGTTTTAATGGCCTCGTAAATTATTTCAGAATCAGATGTTTTGGTAAGATAACTATTTGCCCCAAGTTCCATTAATTTGGTAATCATACTTTGATCATCCATCATTGTAAGCATGATAATCTTGATTCTCGGGTACAATTTTTTAATTTCCGGCAATGTAGTGATACCGTCCATTATAGGCATTTGTATATCCAATAATATTACATCAGGTTGTATGCCTTTAAGCAGATTTAAAAGATGAGAGCCGTTGTCAGCTTCAGCGATTATCTTAATATCTTTTTTAGAGGAAAGAGCTGTTTTTACGCCAGCTCTGTATAAAACATGATCATCAGCAATTATTACCTTAATTGGTTCTTCGTTTTCAAATTTCATTATTGGTATTCAATTTTTTTACGCAATTACAAATGTCAGTTTTTTATATGGTAAAACATACTGCAAAACTGCGAAATTATATCAATAGCAATTATACCAGTACATAAAGTATAATAACTGACATTTTATACCATTACTAACGTAAAACTTCCTGATTAAGTATTTGGTTACTACGATTTCCCAATTATTTTTTTAATAATGGCTTATAACTACGAAATGATGGATATAAAGGATTATCTTTTATATATTGCAATTATAGTTTGGCAATATCTATTTTTTCTTTTGGCTCTTTGGAGCAAAAATGGCAAACATTCTTTTTCCTTCCAGTTTAGGCATACTTTCCAGCGTACCAACTTCCACAAGCCTTTCAGCAAATTTCAATAATAACAGTTCGCCTCTTTCTTTAAACATAATTGCTCTTCCCTTAAACTGTACGTAGGCTTTTACTTTATTTCCATCTTTAAGGAAATTTTCAGCATGTTTCGATTTAAAATCAAAATCATGATCATCGGTATTTGGTGTAAAACGAATTTCTTTTACTTCGGAAACTTTGCTTTTTGCCTTCATTTCTTTCTCTTTCTTTTTCTTTTCGTAGAGAAACTTATTGTAGTCGATAACTTTACAAACAGGCGGATCGGCCTGTGGAGAAATCTCAACTAAGTCAAGGCCTTGATCATTTGCTATTCTTTGAGCTTCTGCAATCGGGTAAACCCCTACTTCAATATTTTCACCAACCAAACGTACCTGGGGTACTTTTATCATGTGGTTAGTTCTGTGTTCCTGTTGTTGTTCTTTTCTGAAACGTGGGTTAAATGCACCTCTTGGTGCTCTTGGTGGAAATGCCATTAATTAATTTTAGTTTAAAAATTTGTTTATTTTATTAAGAATAATTTGATGTTGAAAAAATAAAGCCTACTACTCCAATATCTGTACCCACTATTTTAAAATAGCTTTGTAAAATTTCATAAACTTTAAAAGATTGCGTTGCTGTCATTAATTTAAAATTCTGCTGAAGATATTGTGAATATAACTAATTTATTTGAGTTTTATTAGCCACTTCTTCCTTTATCATGGTAACAAATTCATTCACCGTTCTTACTCCTTCATCCCCTTTGCCTTGTCTTCTCACAGATACTTTATTTTCATTTACTTCCTTTTCGCCAATTATCAGCATTAAAGGAATTTTTGCCAATTCAGCGTCGCGAATTTTCTTGCCAATTTTTTCGCTGCGATCATCAATTTCGGCGCGAATATCATTATTTTTTAGCTCGGATAAAACATTTTCAGCATAAGGTAAAAATTTATCGCTAATAGGCAAAATTTTCGCCTGCACCGGCACCAACCACATTGGAAATTTACCTGCGCAATGCTCGGTTAAAACAGCAACAAATCTTTCCATGCTTCCGAAAGGCGCACGATGAATCATTACCGGCCGATGTTTGGCATTATCTTCACCAATATACGCTAAATCAAACCTTTCTGGTAAATTATAATCAACCTGGATAGTTCCTAACTGCCATTTGCGGCCGATAGCATCTCGAACCATAAAGTCAAGTTTTGGGCCATAAAAAGCGGCTTCACCATATTCAATAATTACATTTTGCAACCCCCTTTCCTCCACTGCTTCAATAATACTTTTTTCCGCCATTTCCCAATTTTCATCACTGCCAAGATATTTGGTTTTATCATGCATATCTCTCAATGAAATTTGTGCAGTATAATCAGTAAATCCTAAAGATTTAAAAACATACAGAACCAGGTCAATTACTTTTTTAAATTCATCTTTTACTTGATTATTCATGCAAAATAAATGCGCATCATCCTGCGTAAAACCCCTCACTCTTGTAAGGCCATGTAATTCGCCAGATTGCTCATAACGGTATACAGTTCCAAACTCAGCTAATCGTAGAGGCAAGTCTTTATAGCTTCTTGGCGATGATTTATAAATTTCAATATGATGCGGACAATTCATTGGCTTCAAAAAAAATTCTTCACCTTCCACCGGCGTTTTTATCGGCTGAAAACTGTCCTCGCCATATTTTTCATAATGGCCGCTTGTTATATATAAATTTTTAGAACCAATATGCGGCGTAATTACAGGAAGATACCCCGCTTCTAATTGAGCTTTTTGCAAAAATTGCTGAAGCCTTTCCCGAAGCATTGCACCTTTTGGCAACCATAAGGGTAACCCCGCTCCTACCTTTTCAGAAAAAGTAAATAGTTCTAATTCTTTACCTAATTTTCTGTGGTCTCTTTTTTTTGCTTCTTCTAAAAAAACAAGGTATTCATCTAATTCTTTTTGGTTAGGAAATGTAACGCCATAAATACGCGTAAGCATTTTATTTTTTTCATCGCCTTTCCAATAAGCGCCGGCAATACTAGTAAGTTTTATTCCTTTTATTAAGCCTGTTGAAGGAATATGAGGACCGCGACATAGATCAGTAAAATTCCCTTGTGTATAAAAAGTTATTTTGCCATCTTCCAAATTTTGAAGAAGATCCAATTTATATTCATCTCCTTTTCCATCAAAATACTTTATAGCATCTGCTTTTGAAACTTCCTTTCTTATAAATGAATTATTTTCTTTTGAAAGCTCTTTCATTTTCATCTCAAGCCTTTGAAGATCACTCTCTGCAATTACATTCTCTCCTAAATCAATATCATAATAAAAACCATTTTCTATTGGCGGACCCACCCAGAATTTAACTCCTGGAAAAACATCTTCAACAGCTTCAGCCATTAAATGTGCAGATGAATGCCAAAAAGTTGATTTACCCTTTTCATCATCCCATGTAAGAAATTTTATTGTTGAATCGTTTTTTATAGGCCTCGAAAGATCCCACACCTCACCATTCACTTCAGCGGCGAGTATTTTTCTGGCAAGCCCTTCACTTATATTTTTTGCAATATTCAAAGACGTAGATCCTTCTTCGTATTGCCTTACAGCGCCGTCTGGGAAAGTAATATTCATAGTTCCGTTACCTGAATCAGGTATTTAATTTATTTTTTAAAAAATGCAAATTTAACGAAGTATTACACAAAGATGCTATCCATTTGAAGGATTAACTTTTAATAACTTATAAATTTGTATCAAGGGCCTTATGATTGAAAAGTAAGCATAACATTACTTTTTCCGGCCGTGATTGGCAGAAAATATTATTTATGATATGAAAATATTTTACTCTCTTATTTTATTATTTTTTACTTCTTCCATTTGTGCTCAAAATTTTAATGGCCAATGGAAAGGAAGTTTTAATGAAACGAGCTTTGGCTTTTCAAGCTTAGATGATAATGTGGATTATGTATTGGAACTGCAAACAAATGGTTCAAATGTGTCTGGCTATTCATATACTTATTTTAACGAAGGCGCTAAAAGATATTATACAATTTGTAAATTAACCGGCACTGTAAATTATACAACAAAAGATATAGTTGTTACCGAAATAGAAAGGGTTAAATATAATACGCCGCCGGATTTTCAGAATTGTTTCCAGGTTCACAGATTGCATTATGCGCAGGATAGTGGGGAGATAGAAACACTTCGCGGATCATGGATGGGAGCGCCAAATCAAACGGGCAATTGCGGAAGCGGAACAACAGTTCTGTCAAGAAGAATTGTAAAGAAAATCGCTTTAGGAAACAAGCCAATTGAAAAAAAGCCAATTGAAAAAAAGAAAACGGATGTTTCAAAAAAAGATATTGTTTCAGCGCCAAAGCACAATGCACCTAAAACAAATCAAAGACCATCTCAGGCAAAGCCAAAAAGGCAACAGCCATCTCCGCCAATTATAAAAAAAGAAGATAATATTAAAGATGTGCCTTCCCAAATTCCGGATATTAAAAAAAATGAAGCTATCACGCAAAAGCCTTCGGGATTTGAGGAAAGAAGAAAAGATATTGTAAAAACAATTACCATTACTCAACCTACTTTTAAAGTCGATTTTTATGATAATGGAGAAATTGACGGCGATTCTATAACCGTTTTTTATAATGGCAAAATTGTTCTCTCACATAAAATGCTATCCACAAAACCTATTTCATTAACACTGGCATTAAATGAAAATGTAAAAGAAAATATTATTACAATGTATGCTGATAACCTAGGAAGCATTCCGCCAAATACTGCTCTTATGATTGTAACGGATGGCGATAAAAGATATGAAGTAAGAATTTCTTCGGATACAGAAAAAAGCGGCAGCGTAATTTTTGAACATAGTG
>Ga0070679_100003487_pt1 | contig 14401 bp, 13 predicted proteins | sample KBSC63BmetaG_FD_65652 | JGI IMG/M metagenome (GOLD analysis project Ga0070679, IMG submission 65652) | Corn rhizosphere microbial communities from Kellogg Biological Station, Michigan, USA - KBS C6-3B metaG | ecosystem: Host-associated > Plants > Roots > Rhizosphere | place: USA: Michigan... | reverse complement strand
GAGTCGCTGACCGGCGACCAGATTCGACTCATTCTCGATACCGCCGAACCGTTCAAGGAGATCAGCGAGCGCGCCATCAAGAAGGTCCCGGCGCTTCGTGGCTCGACGATCGTAAATCTCTTCTTCGAGAACTCGACGCGGACCCGCATTTCGTTCGAGTTCGCCGAGAAGCGATTGTCGGCGGACACGGTCAACGTCTCGTCCACCGGATCCAGCGTGTCGAAAGGCGAGACACTGGTGGATACGGCGCGCAATCTCGAGGCGATGCGGATCGACATGGTAGTGATTCGACATTCCGCCTCGGGTGCCGCTCACTTCCTCGCCGAGCGTATTCAATCGAACGTGATCAACGCCGGCGACGGAACTCACGAGCATCCGACGCAGGGACTTCTCGATCTGCTGACGCTGCGTGATAACCTCGGCGACCTGCGCGGCCGCCGCGTCTGCATCTGCGGCGACATTCTCCACTCACGGGTAGCGCGGTCCAACATCTGGGGACTCACCAAGCTCGGTGCGGAGGTCGCTGTCTGCGGGCCGCGATCCTTGCTGCCGAATGCCATCGACGAGTTCGGCGTCCGGATCTTCGATCGCGTCGAGGAGGCAATCGAGTGGGCAGAAGCGCTCAACGTGCTGCGACTGCAATTCGAGCGGATGACGGCCGGCTACATCCCTTCGGCTCGCGAGTACAACCGAGTGTTCGGAATCTCGCGCGAGAGGCTGGAGCGGGCGCCCGGTGACATTCTGATTCTCCACCCGGGGCCGATGAACCGGGGAGTGGAGATCGACTCCGATGTTGCTGACGGACCGCACAGCGTGATACTCGATCAAGTCACCAACGGCGTTGCGGTAAGGATGGCGGTGTTGTACCTGCTCGCGGGCGGAAAGCCGGAGCTCGCTGAGGCGGCGAAAGGTGGAGCGGGCCGCGGCCGCGAGGAGCGGGAATGAAGTCGATTCTTCTCAGCGGCGGCACCCTGCTCGATCCATCGTCCCGGCTCGACGAGCGCGGCGACTTGCTCATCCGCGATGGCAAGATCGAGTCTGTGGGCGGTCGTATCGATGGCGGCGATGAGGCCGAAGTCATCGATTGCTTGGGACTGATCGTGTCGCCCGGGTTCATCGATGTGCATTGCCACCTTCGCGAGCCGGGCCGCGAGGACGTCGAGACGATCGCGACGGGTGCGCGGGCGGCGGCGGCGGGCGGCTTTACCGCCGTATGCGCGATGCCCAACACCGATCCTGTAACGGACAACCAGGCCGCTGTCGGATTCGTTCTGCGGCAGGGCCAGCGAGCCGCCGCGGCGCGGGTCTATCCGATCGGAGCAATCTCCGTCGGCCAGCAGGGAAAAGTGCTGGCCGAGTTCGGTGAGATGGTTGGCGCAGGCGCCGTTGCGGTCAGTGACGACGGCAAGCCGGTCGCGAGTGCGCAGCTGATGCGAACTGCGCTCGAGTACGCGCGCACCTTTCGAATTCCGGTCATCGATCACTGCGAGGAGCCGACGCTGTCAGCGGGCGGTACCATGAACGAAGGGATCGTGAGTGCACAGCTCGGCCTGAAGGGCATCCCCGCCGAAGCCGAAGAGATCATGGTGATCCGCGACATCCTGCTCGCCCGGTTAACCGGTGGGCATGTTCACCTCGCACATATGAGCACGCGCGGATCGGTGGAGCTGATTCGATGGGGCAAGGAGCGGGGGATCAATGTCACCGCCGAAGTCTGTCCCCATCATCTCTCGCTGACGGAAGAGCGCGTGCGCGGCTACGACACCAATGCGAAGATGAATCCACCGCTCCGGACAGCGAAGGATGTCGAGGCATTGCGCGACGCGGTGAAGGACGGAACGATTGATCTGATCGCGACGGATCACGCGCCGCACCATTACGACGAGAAAGAGCGCGAATTCGCCGACTCGCCCAACGGAATCGTGGGATTGGAGACTGCGCTCGGTGTGATCGTGACGAATCTCGTCGAGCCTGGGATGGTGGCCTATTCGGATCTCGTCGATCGAATGTCGTGCACCCCCGCGCGACTGTTCAATCTTCCCGGCGGCTCACTGAAGCGGGGAGCCGCGGCGGACATCACCGTGTTCGATCCGAAGGCGCGCTGGAGGGTTGACGCCTCGCAATTCCTGTCCAAGGGTCGCAACAGCCCGTACGACGGAATGTCCCTGGTTGGACGTGCCGCTTGTACTATTGTGGCAGGTTCGGTCGTCTATCGATCGGGGCTTCCCGCCCGCGACCGGGAGCAGACGAACCGATTGAGGGGATGAAGTACGATGGCTGAGAGAGAGCCGGTCTCGCTGGACGCGCTCAACGGGCTCCTGAAGGAGCGCCAGAGATACGAGGAGTGGCTTGCCGCGCTGGAGGAGAAGCGCGCGAACACTTCGGATTCCGTCTATGAGCGCGTGCGGGGCGACTATCAGACGCGTCTGCGCGAAGTGTCGGGAAAGCTGGCCGAGCGCGCCGGCGAGCTTCGCGAGACCATCGATTCGCTGACGGTTCGTCTCGAGGAGATCTCGCGGCAGGAGCTCCAGCAGCGCGAGGCGCGGCAGGAAGCGGAGCTGCGCGCGGCCGTCGGCGAGTACACCGACAAGCAATGGAAGGAGATCGGTGGCGCTTGGGACAAGGAGCTGTCGCGGTTATCGAAGGAGCGGACGGCGCTCGATACCCAGCTCACCGAGCTCAATCGGATCTTCGCGCTCAGCGTGAAGGAGAGGCAGGCGGAGGCAATCGCGCACGGTCGCTCCGGCGGGGAAGATGGCGTCGGGCGTGCTCCGATTTCACCCGTGGTGCCACGACCGGCGATCCCCGAGCCGCCGACTTTGAACGCGCCGTCGCGGATCGATCAGCCGGTTGCCTCGCGGCCGCCGACTACACCCAGCGGCCCGCAAACCCGCTCACCGTTCGATCAGTTTCCGGTGCTGCGTCCCGGGGGCGCGCCAGGTACTCCGCCTTCGAGTGCGGCGGTCGCGACCCCGCCGTCGGTTCCCAAGAGCGGCGGCACCCAGGATCCGAGGTCGGAGCAGCACAAGACTCTCAAGTGCCCGGAATGCGGTGCGGCGAACTATCCGACGGAGTGGTACTGCGAGCGCTGCGGTGGAGAGCTGGCAACGATGTAAAAAAAAGGCGCCCCTGGGGCGCCTTACTTTTTTTCGAAGGGCGCCGAGCGGCGCCGTTTTTACTTTGCAGCCTTCGCGAGCTGACTCTTGTGCCGGGCAGCGGCGTTGCGATGAATCAACCCCTTGCGAGCAGCGCGATCGAGGAGCTTCGCCGCGGCGCGCTTCTCCTCAGCCGAGCCCGATGAGGCTCTCTTGAGCGCGGTGCGAAGGGCGGATTTCTGGGCGCGGTTACGGATGGCGGCGGCGCGCGATTTCCGCATGTGCTTTTTCGCTGAAGCAAGATTTGGCACTAACTGATTCTCCGGGACGTTTGCTGGTGTTGTGTAGCCGTGAAATTTGTCTCCTGCAACGGGTTACGTCAAGCGGCGCCGCTCAGTAAACCGGCTACGAAGCAAGTGAATTCATCGGCCCGGCTCTCGTGGAATATCGGGAACTTCGGTCGAAAAATGTTCGCCTGCGGCTGCCGGGTCGCGCAGCGTAATGCTAACTTCTACGCGCGAGCCAAACTCTAAAGTCGAGCCAATTGGACAAATCGTTTGAGCAGTTCATCCTCGTCGCGCCGGTACTCCTGTTCTCAATGGTCGCGCACGAGTATGCGCACGGTTACGCGGCGCTCAAACAGGGGGACACCACCGCTTATTCGCTGGGCAGACTGACGTGGAATCCGATTCCCCACATCGATCTGTTCATGACCATCCTGCTGCCGCTGATCACGTATTTCACCGCAGGGATTGCGTTCGGCGGGGCGAAGCCGGTCCCGGTGGTGCCGCGGAATTACCGGAACTTCAAGCGTGGTGACATCATCGTCTCGCTGGCGGGAGTCACCACCAATTTCATCATAGCAATTCTCTGCATTCCGCTGATCGTCCTCGTCGGTGCTATTGGCCGTTCGGTGCCGGCATTGTCCCAGACCGGTGCGCTGCTGCAGGCGATGCTGCTCTACGGAATCCTGATCAATCTTGCGCTTGCGGCGTTCAACCTGATTCCGATCCCGCCGCTCGACGGCTCGCACGTTTTCAAATACATCCTGCCGCCGGCGTGGGCCCTCAATTATCAGCGGCTCGGCGCACAGGGTTTGCTGATACTTTTCCTGCTCATCATGTTCGGCGCGCCACTGCTGAACCTCTGGTTTCGGCCGGTGTTCCTGGTCTTCCGGTTCGCATCAAGGCTGGTTTTCCCCTTCATCATTCCAAGTCCATGGACGATGTGAACGGCAGGTTCGAGGGAGCGACGGCCATCGCGGATTCTGCGGGGGCGGAAGTCTTTGTCGTTGAGCTGGCCGAGTATTCGGGGCCGCTCGATTTGCTGCTCACCCTGATCCGCGACGAGCAGATCGACATCTACGACATTCCGATCGCCAGAATTGCCGAGCAGTTCCTGGCCCGCATTTCCTCACTGAAGCTGGACGAGGCGGCTGATTACCTGGAGATGGCCGCGCGCCTGGTGCGGATCAAGGCGCAGATGCTTTTGCCGCGACGGGAAGGCGAAGATCTGTGGGAGGATCCGCGCGCCGAGCTGGTGAGACGGTTGCTCGAGTATCAGCAGGTGCGCGAAGTGGTCGATGTCCTGGAGCGCCGCAGCGAAGACCGGCGCGGCCGGTTTGCCCGCGCTTACACCCAGCAAGTGGCGCAGATTGCCGTCGCGCGGCCCCTCACGATCTCGTTGCCCGAGCTATTGTCGGCGGTCGATCGCGTACTGCGCCTCGCCAAGAAGCCCCACGTCCACGACGTGATCCCGCGCGCTCTGGACGTAGATGGCGCGATCGGCATCGTGCGAGCGCTGCTCGCCATTCGTGCGCGCGCGCAGTGGAAGGACATTCTTCCGCGCAAAGCCGAACCATGGGAGGTCCTTTCGCTCCTTCTCGCGCTGCTCGAGCTGGCGAAGCGCGGGGAACTGAAGCTTGCCCAGCCGCGCGCCTTCGCGGCCTTCGAGATAACCCGTGACTCCTCTAGCGAAGCTGCTTGAGGCGGCGCTCTTCGCGAGCGCGGCGCCGGTGCCGGAAGAGGCGCTCCGGTTGATGGCGGCGCACGCGGAGGACGGCGAGTCCACTCTCGAATCCGCGCTTGCGGAGCTTCGCGACCATTATGACAACGAAGGGCACGGCGTAGAGCTGATCGAAGTCGCCGGCGGTTGGCAGATCCTCACCCGCCCGGAGTACACCGAAGCGATCGAGAGAGCGCAGCTGGCGGCGCGCCCTCAGCGACTCTCGGCGGCGGCGCTCGAGACGCTGGCGATCATCGCCTACCGACAGCCGATCGGAAGAGCCGAGATCGAAGAGATCAGGGGTGTCGGCGCGGGAGCGATTCTCAAGTCACTGCACGAGCGTGGGCTGATCGATGTCGTCGGCCGCGGTGAGGGATTGGGCCGGCCGCTTCTCTACGGAACGACTTCGTCGTTTCTCGAGCAGTTCGCGCTGCGCCATCTCGAGGAGCTGCCGCGCGCCGACGAGCTCGCTATCGCCTTGCGCGCGCCACGGCCGGCCACACCGACGTCGCCGGTGCCGGCGACCACGGATAACGGCGAGGCGCCGCCGCGGGCTGACTGATGCCCGGCTCAATGCGAATTCAGCGTGCCCTTGCGCGCGCCGGAATCGCTTCACGTCGCGGAGCGGAAGAACTCGTCGCCGCCGGTCGTGTCCGCGTCAACGGTGCCGTCGCTCAGACCGGCCAGAGCGTCGATCCACAGAGTGATGCGATTACGGTCGACGGGAAGAAAGTCGGCCCGCCACCCCCGTCCACCCACTGGATCGTGCTGAACAAGCCGACCGGCGTGCTGACGACGCGCTCCGATCCGGGGGGCCGACGAACCGTTTTCGATCTTCTGGAAGATCAACCCGGCCTCACCTACGTCGGACGGCTCGATTACATGACGGAAGGCGTGCTGCTCCTGACAACGGACGGTGAAGCGGCGCACAAATTGACACATCCGAGCAGCGAAGTTGAGCGGACATATGTCGCAAGGGTGCGCGGTGACGGTGCAGAAGCGGCACGGGCGGCAATGAGAGGTGTACAGCTGGAAGACGGCCTGGTGGTGCCGAGGGACGTTTCGGCGCGGCGGGTCGGTCGCGGGCTTTGGGAGCTCGAGCTGGTGATTGCCGAGGGGCGAACGAGGGAAGTGCGAAGGATTTGTGAAGCGCTGGGGCTGGTGGTGGAGCGCCTCGTTCGCACCAAGTTCGGGCCGGTAAAGCTGGGATCCTTGGAACCTGGTAAGACGCGCGCGCTGACGGTGCGTGAGAAGGAAATCATATCCGCGCTCGGCAAGAGCGGCGGCAACGGCAGGAAAACAACGAGAGGAGCAAGACGTGAACGCAACCGCCGCGATAGAAACTGACGCTTCGATAGTTCACGAAGTCGTCAATCAGGTTGGGCGACGCATCGTCGGACAGGAGTACATGGTCGAGCGGCTGCTCATAAGCCTGCTCACCGGCGGTCATGTTCTTCTCGAGGGAGTGCCCGGGCTGGCGAAGACCCTCACCGTGCGTACGCTCGCGGAAACCATCAACACTTCCTTCAGCCGCATCCAGTTCACGCCGGACCTGTTGCCGGCAGACGTGGTCGGAACGCAGATCTACGATCAGTCGAATGGGCGTTTCTCAGTGAAGAAAGGACCAATCTTCGCCAACATCATTCTCGCCGACGAGATCAATCGCGCACCGGCGAAGGTGCAGGCCGCTTTGCTCGAGGCGATGCAGGAGAAACAGGTAACGATTGGCGGCACGACCCACATCCTCGAAGAGCCGTTCCTGGTTCTCGCCACGCAGAACCCGATCGAGCAGGAAGGCACCTATCCGCTTCCGGAGGCGCAGGTCGATCGCTTCATGCTCAAGCTTCACGTCGGCTATCCGTCGCGCGACGAGGAGAAGGAGGTGTTGCGCCGGATGTCGGGGGGTGAGCCGATTCCCGTTGAGCGCGTTGCAACCCCGAAGCAGATCCTCGACATGCGGCGCCACATCGCCGAGCTCTACATCGACGAGCGCGTCGTCGATTACATCGTCGAGATCGTGCATGCGACCCGGAATCCGGAGCAGGCACGACTGGCGGAGCTCAAGCCGCTGATCGAGTTCGGCGCCAGTCCACGCGCGACATTGTCGCTGGCTCAAGGCTCGAGAGCGCACGCCTTTTTGCGCGGGCGTACTTTCGTCACCCCGGACGACGTGAAAGCCATAGCACCAGACGTGCTGCGTCACCGCGTGCTCCGCACTTACGAAGCCGAAGCCGAAGAAGTCACCAGCGACGAGATCGTCGCGCGCATCCTGCAGGCGATCCCGGTTCCGTGATCGGAATCTTCCGCGCGCGGCGCCGCAAGCAGGCTCCGAAGCGCACTCCCGAGAAGCCGATGGGGGTGCCGCCCGAGATCCTGCGGCAGGTGAAGCTGATCGAGCTCAAGACGCGCGGCCTGGTCAATTCCGTGTTCACCGGCGAATACCGCTCGGTGTTCAAGGGCCAGGGAATGGAGTTCTCGGAGGTCCGCGAGTACCAGCCGGGCGACGAGGTGCGCTCCATCGACTGGAACGTGACGGCGAGAATGCGCCGGCCCTTCGTCAAGCGCTACATCGAAGAGCGCGAGCTCACGGTGATGCTCGTCGTGGATCTTTCGGGCTCAGAGCGATTCGGAACGGTGCGGCGCTTCAAGAGTGAGCTCGCCAGCGAGCTGGCCGCTGTGCTGGCGATGTCCGCCGTGCGGAACAACGATCGGGTGGGAGTGCTGCTGTTCACCGATCGCATCGAACACGTCATCCCGCCGCGGAAGGGACGGCGGCACGTGTTGCGGATCATTCGTGATCTCCTCGCCTTCGAGCCGGTTGGTCGCGGCACCGACATGATCCTCGCCATCGACTACGTCGCGAAGATGCTCAACGAGCACGCGATCGTGTTCATCGTCTCCGATTTTCTGGAGGCGGACATCGCCCACCCGTTGAAGCTGCTGGCGCAGCGACACGACGTGGTGGCAGTCACCGTCGAGGATCCAAGCGAGCGCGATTTGCCGGACATCGGTATCGCGCGGCTCATCGACCCCGAGACCGGTGACACGTTCGAGGTCGACACGAGCAGCGCGGCAGTCCGCCAATCGTACTCGGAGCGCGTCCTCGCCGAGCGCGAGGAGCGCAAGCATCTGCTGCGCCGGCTCGCGATCGATGAAGTCGCGGTGCGAACGGAGGGCGGCGTCGTCGAGCCGTTACTTCGCTTTTTCCGCGCGCGCGAAACTCGGGCCCGCCGGCGGTGAGCTTTCTCACACTGCTGTTTCTGGTATTCCAGGGCGCCGTTCCGCCCGCGGCGCAGCAGCCCGCAGGGGATCTGCAGGTGCAGATGGGGTATCGAGTTTCCCCCGATACGGTCCTTATCGGTCAGCAGTTCAACCTCTTCATCAAGGTTCTCGCACCGAAGGGGGTGCGCTTCGAATTTCCGGCCGGCCCGGATACGACATCCCAGAACGGCGTCCGCCCGATCGAGCTGCGCGGCGAAAAAATCGTCAGCATGCTAGGCGATACCGCCGTCGCTCTTTACCATCTTGTCGCCTGGGACATCGGCACCCAGCCGCTGCGCTTTCCGGATGTGCGAGTCACGTTTCAGGGCCAGGAGAGGCGACCGGCGCTGGGAGGAGCCAACGTCTTCGTCAAATCGGTCCTGCCGGCAGACACCTCGCTCCGAGTGCCGAAGCCGGCCCGGCCACTGATCGTACTGCCGGTTTTCAACTGGCTGCTCTGGCTTGGGATCCTGGCGGCGGTGATCGCCGCAGTGCTGCTGTGGTGGGCGTGGCGCCGCTATCGAAGCCGACCCAAGCCGCCGATCGATCCGTACGTCAGGGCGCAGCAGGAATTCGCGAAAATCGAGTCGCAACGTTTGCTCGAGAGCGACCGCGCCGCCGAATACTTCGTCGCGATGGTGGATGTCGCGCGAGAGTATCTCGCGGCAAGGGTGCCCGGCGTCCGTCGATCCGATACGACCTACGAGCTGCTCAACGGGATGCAGCCCCGGGAGGGCGTTGAGACCGAGCTTCCGCGGTGGCTGAGTGAAGCGGACCTCGTCAAGTTCGCGCGCGCCGACATTGCGACCACCGATGCGTCGGCCGGCGGGAAATCGATGAAGGAGATCGTTGATCACGTCGAGGCGCGCGTCAATCCCGAGTCTGCGCCGGGCAAGAAGCTGGCGGCGGCGAGCAGGGAGCGCGCCGCATGAAGATCTTCGGATTGTTCGAGCTGTATACCCCGGAGGCGCTATGGCTACTGCTGCTCCTGCCGGCGTGGTGGGTCTGGCGATCGCTTCGCCGCAAGGACGCGATCGTGTTCTCGCGCACAGCAGTTCTCGCGAGAGGCCCGCACATCGGCGGTTGGGTTCCTACGGCGATCTTCGTTCTCCGCAACATTGCCCTCGCTTCATTCATCATCGCGCTGGCGCGGCCACGCTCGGGCGCGCACACCGAGACCCAGACGAGCGAAGGCATCAACATCGTGCTGGCGATCGATCTCTCCAGCTCGATGCTGGCGCTCGATTTTCGTCCGGCCAATCGCATCGAGGTTGCGAAGGACAAGGTTAAGCAATTCATCGCTCGCCGCACATCGGACCGAATCGGCATCGTGGCGTTTGCCGGCGAGGCTCTGACGCAGGTGCCGCTCACCACCGATTACCCGGTGGTGATGCAAGCAGTGTCGAACCTGCAGGCTGGCCAGCTGGAGGATGGCACCGCCATCGGGACCGCGATCGCTACGGCTGCCAACCGCCTGCGCGACGCGCCGGGCAAATCCCGGGTCCTGATCCTGCTCACCGACGGTGTCAACAATCGCGGCAGCATCGATCCGCTCGTGGCGGCGAAGGCCGCAGCGGCGTACGGAATCAAGATCTACGGCATCGGCGTCGGCAGCGTCGGAATGGCGCCCGTTCCGGTGGGCAGAAACGCTGCCGGCGGACTTCGTTACGAGTACCAGCCGGTCGAGATCGACGAGACGCTGCTCAGCAACATCGCTCGAATGACCGGCGGCCGGTATTTCAGAGCACGCGATGCCGCAGCGCTTCAGAACATCTACGCCGTCATCGATCGGATGGAGAGAGCCCCGGTGCACTCGAGCACCGTCGTTCGTTATCGCGAGCTGTATCGCTGGCCTCTGACACTCGGATTGATTGCGCTTTTCGCGGAGCTCGGAATCGTGGCGTGGAAGGCGCCGCTGCCATGACTCTCACAGACTGGATCCGCTACATCCAGTGGCCATGGGCGCTGGCACTCGCGGTGGCGCTGCCGCTCGTTGCCGCCTGGCTGGTGCGCTGGGGGCTGCGCGCGCGTAAACAACGCCTGGCGCGTCTGGGCACGGATTCCATGATCGCGCGACTCGCGCCATCAGTGAGCCGGCAAAGAACATCTTCGGCGATCCTGCGGGCCGCGCTTGCCACGTTGCTGATCGGAGTTGCGATCGCCGGACCGCGCTGGGGTGTTGAGCAAACAGTCGTAAAACAGCAGGGAGTCGATGTCGTTCTTACGCTCGATGCATCGCTGTCGATGCTGGCAACCGACGAGAAGCCGAGCCGGCTCCAGGCAATGAAGCAGGAAATCAACCGGCTGCGTGACCTGTCGCCGGGGGATCGCTTTGGTCTGCTCGCGTTTGCCGGACGGAGCTACATCCTTACCCCACTTACCGTCGACAACAGCGCGCTCGATCTCTATCTGCAGAATCTCGATCCTTCGATCGTCGGGCAGGGTGGCAGCTCGCTCGCGAGCGCACTTCGTCAGGCAACCAATCTGCTCGCTCTCAACAAATCGCAGGGCGACAAGGTCATCGTTCTGATGAGTGACGGCGAAGGCTTCGATAATCCCGACGAGGTTCTGGCCGAGGCCAAGCGTGCCGCGGAGATGGGCTTCATGATCGTGACCGTAGGGTTCGGAACTCCGGAGGGATCGACCATTCCAATCGTCGAGAACAGAACGGTGACCCAGAAGCGCGACGAGAACGGAAACGTCGTCGTGACCCACTACGATCCGGAGTTGCTCAAATCGATTGCGGCCGAGGGGAAGGGCGTCTTCATCGACGCCCGCACGCCGGATAAGGCGGGGAAAATCCGGCAGGCCCTCAATGCGCTGCACGCGAATCCACGGTCGATCGTGTCCGGCGAAAATCTTGGCGCCCAATTCCAGTGGTTCGTGCTCGCGGCGCTGATCCTGCTCGCACTGGATACATTCCTCCAGACGAGGCGACGTCGCCGGCGCGCCGTTGCCGCGGCTGCGACGACGGCCACGATGCTGATGCTGATGACCGTCTCGTGCCGGAGCGCCGAGCGCGACAAGCCCGCGATTGAGCTTTACAACTCGGGGACGAGATTATTGCTGCGTGACTCGCTGACACCGGCCGTGCAGCCGCTCACCAAGGCCGCCGATTCCAAGGATGCCGAAGTGCGCCACCATTCTCGGTTCAACCTCGGGCTGGATTATCTGGTTCAGGGTCGGCGCGCCAAGGATTCCGCCGACGCCCCGCTGGACAGTGCGCTCTATCGCTACAAGCAGATCCTGGAGGTCGCGGTGGCGGATTCCGATGCGCGCTGGAACTACGAGCTCGCGTTGAGGCAGAAGAAAGGAGGTGGCGGGGGAGGCGGTGGCGGTGGTGGCGGCGGAGGCGGCGGCCAGACCAACAACCCGAGTCCGGCTCCGGCGCCGAGTCCGAATCCATCTCCCGCGCCCAAGCCGGTGCCGGGCATGACCCCGCAGCAGGCGGAGGCAGTGCTCAATTCTGCCGAGGACAAGGAGACTGACGTGCAGGGCAAGCACCAGGCGCGGAACGTACCGGTCCCACCGCGCGGCAAGGACTGGTAGCTCGAGCCGCTATGTCACGCATTTCGATTCTTCCCGGATCGGTCGCAGATCAAATCGCCGCTGGCGAGGTGGTCGAACGCCCGTCGTCGGTTGTAAAAGAGCTGGTGGAGAATTCGATCGACGCCGGTGCCACGGTCGTCGAGATCACCCTCGAAGACGGGGGACGACGGCTGATCCGGGTCAGTGATGACGGGTCCGGTATGACCTGCGAGGAGCTGCCGCTCGCGCTCGCCCGACACGGCACCTCGAAAATCCGAAGCGCCGCGGATCTGGTCGGCGTACCGACCTTCGGATTCCGCGGCGAAGCCCTGCCCGCGATCGCTTCGGTATCGCACTTCGAGATCGAGACTGCCTGCGCCGATGGCGAAGGTACTGCCATTCGTGTTACCGGCGGACGAGCGTCCGCACCGGAGCGGATCACCCGACGTAAGGGCACGACGGTGTCGGTCGGCCAGCTGTTCTACAACGTACCGGCACGCCTGAAATTCCTCCGCAGCGCGCGCTCCGAGTGGCGAAGCGCAGTCGAATCACTCACGGCGTTGGCGCTGACCCAGCCTTCGGTGCGGATTCACCTCACCCACGATGGCAAGAGCGCCCTCGTCCTTCCTCCGGTTTCGAGCATCCGCTCACGGCTTGGAGCGATTTGGGGCGGCCGTTATGCGGAAGACTTGATCGATGTGGAAGACGTCGCTGGTTCGGTTCACGTCTGCGGGCTCGTGCAGCGTCCGGTCGATGTCGGCACTTCGACACGGCGGGTCTTCCTCGCCATCAACGGCCGCGCAGTGCGCGATGCGGGCATCGCACGCGCGGTGGAAGCAGCGTACCGCTCGACGATCGTTGCAGGGCTGAGGCCTTCTTTTTTTCTGGACGTCACGCTGCCCGTCGATTCCGTGGATGTGAACGTTCACCCCGCCAAGGCTGAAGTGCGCTTTCGTGATCGCTGGAACGTCGAGCGAGCCGTCGAGACCGCCGTTCGAAGAGCGCTCGGCACGCTCGACAGCGCGGCATCGTTCGGGTTCCGGAGTTCGTCGTTCAGCTTCCGTTCCCTGGAGGTTCCGCCGGCTCCGGGGACCGCGATCCTTCGTCCGACGCCCGACCGGGGATCGCCGCTGTTCGTACCTACGGCGGACGCGTCCGTCGCGCCTGCAAGCGGCGTGGCGGCGGCCACCGAGGCGGCTCCGGAAGCGCAAACCATTCCGCCGCTCTTCCAGCTGCGGCGGACGTACATCACTTTCGAGCATGAGGAAGGACTGGTCCTCATCGACCAGCATTCGGCGCACGAGCGGGTACTGTACGAGCAGTTCATGCGGGCTCTGGAAAGCGCGGCAGCTCCGGCGCAACGGCTCCTGCTGCCGCTTACTCTACACCTCGGACCCGCTGAAGCCGAAGCCTTCGACGCAAACCGAGAGTATCTGGAGAAGCTCGGCTTCGAGGTGGAAGGGTTCGGCGGAAACACTCTCATCGTGAGCACGGTACCGATGCCGCACCCGCGCTTTGATGCGGAGCGTTGTCTTCGCGATACCCTCGACGCGTTGACGGGCGACCGGATTGCCGGCGCCGCGGCGAAGCACGAGCGACTGGCGGCGACCGTCGCGTGCAAGGCGGCAATCAAGGCCGGCGAAGAGCTGTCGCAGGGAGAGATGCGATCCTTGTTCGCTGCACTCCGAGACACGACCTTACCCGCGCACGACGTGCACGGCCGCTCGACGATCGTGCAGCTCACCTGGGACGAAGTAGAGCGGCGGTTTGGCCGTAGATAAGCTGCGGATCGTCTGCGGACCAACCGGCGCAGGCAAGTCCTCGCTGGCGTTAGATCTGTGCGACAGATACGACGGCGCCATCGTCAGCGCCGACTCCCGGCAGGTTTACTGTGACTTCGATATCGGGACGGCAAAGCCGGGAGCTGACGAGTGCGCGCGGGTTCCGCACTACGGAATCGATGTCGTCGAGCCCGACGAGCGATACTCGGCGGCGCGTTGGGCGGCCGAAGCGGATGAATGGATCGAATGCGCGTGCGAGATCGAGCGGACGCCGGTCGTCGTGGGTGGAACCGGACTCTACATCAGGGCGCTGGTCGATCCGTTGTTCGTCGCTCCGGAAGTGGACGCGTCGAGGCGCGCCAGACTCGAGAATGAGCTCGAGGACATGTCACTCCCCATGCTTCGTCGTTGGTGCGAGGAGCTCGATCCGGCCCGGTCGCACCTGGGTCCGACGCAGCTGATTCGGGCAATCGAAACCGCGCTTCTAAGTGGCGAGCGCATCAGCGAGCTCCACGCGCAAAAGGCCGACGTCGATAAGCGCAGGCAGGGTCCTCCCGCTACATATCTGGTTGTCGACCCGGGTGCGTCGCTGCGCTCGCGGATCGAGACCCGGGTCGATGACATGCTCGCCGCAGGCTGGGTCGACGAAGTGCGGGGCCTCATGCAAGAGATCCCGGAAGACGCGCCGGCGTGGAAGGCAAGCGGGTACGGCGTAATTCGCGAGCATCTCCT
>Ga0070679_100003484_pt1 | contig 14407 bp, 11 predicted proteins | sample KBSC63BmetaG_FD_65652 | JGI IMG/M metagenome (GOLD analysis project Ga0070679, IMG submission 65652) | Corn rhizosphere microbial communities from Kellogg Biological Station, Michigan, USA - KBS C6-3B metaG | ecosystem: Host-associated > Plants > Roots > Rhizosphere | place: USA: Michigan... | reverse complement strand
TGCCGGGCAGGGCGCCGTTGACGCCGCACACCAGGCGGCCGCGCTTCTTCACGGCGTCGAGGGTGGGCGACTGGGCCGCCGACTGGGCCGCCGACTGGGCCGCCGCGGAGGCAATGCCCAGGCCGAGGAGGACGGCCGATACGATACCGGAAACGAGGAGCCGCGCGAGCGGATGCATCGGCCGCCTCCGTCAGCGCAGCGGCGGCGCGTACATGGCGCCGCCCTTGGTCCACAGCGCATTGACGCCGCGGCCGAACTTGAGCGGCGAGCCCGCGCCCACGTTGCGCTCGAAGATCTCGCCGTAGTTGCCGACCTGCTTGACGATGTTGTAGGCCCACTTCTCGTCGAGCCCGAGGATCTTGCCGTTGCCGGGCCGGACGCCCAGCAGGATCTGGACGTTGACGTCCTTGGCCTCGAGCTTGCCGTCGACGTTGTTCCTCGTGATCTCGCGCTCCTCGGCCTCGAGCATGGCGTAGTGCGTCCAGCGCACGACATCGAGCCATGGCGAATCGCCGTTGCGCACATAGGGGCCGAGCGGCTCCTTGGAGATGATGTCGGGCAGCATCATGTAGTCCTCGGCCTTGCCGCTCTGCACGATCGCCGCGGCCAGCGCCGTCGAGTCCTGCGTCACCGCCTGGCAGCGGCCGGCGAAGAAGGCTGCGTACATGGCGTCCTGGGTGTCGAAGGCCAGCGAATAGACGGTGAAGCCGCGCAGGCTGAACCAGGCGGCCATGTTGAACTCGTGCGTCGTGCCCTTGGTGACGCACACCGTCTTGTCGGCCAGCCCGCTGACGCGCGTGAGCTTGAGCCGCTTGGGCGCCACGAAGGCCTGGCCGTCGTAGTAGTTGATGGCGGCGAAGCGGGCGTGCGCGCCGGCCGAGCGCTGCAGGCTGACGGTGGTGTTGCGCGCCAGCACGTCGATCTCGCCCGCCTCGAGGACGGCGAACCGGCGTTCCGCCGTCAGCGGCACGAAGCTCACTTTCGTTGCATCGCCCAATGTCGCCGCCGCGATGGCCCGGCAGAGATCGACGTCGAGTCCCTGCCACTGTTTGGCGGCGTCCTGCATCGAGAAGCCGGGCGCCGCGCCGTTGACGCCGCACACCAGGGTGCCGCGCTTGCGGACGGCATCGAGGGTGGATTGCGCCGATGCCGGCACGGCCAACGGCAGAAGAACGCCGGCAGCCAGCACGATCGCGACAAGACGCATGACGACCCTCCCCCAAAGGCGACGTCAAAATGGTAGGTGCAACTTCAGGTCGCGTCCAACGGATCAAATTGCACTCGATGGTCCGCCAAACGGCCATGGGATATGCTCTCGCGGGAGCAGACCCCCAATGCCGAGAACGAGGACTCCATGACTCCCTCCGAACGAATCGACCGGCTGATTGCGGAGCTTCCGGACTGGCGCGGCAAGACGTTCGCTGCCGTCCGCAAGGCCGTGCTCGCGGCCGACCGCGGGATCGTCGAGGAATGGAAGTGGATGGGCAGTCCGGTGTGGTCGCGCGACGGCATGATCGCGGTCGCCAACGCCCACAAGGGGAAGGTGAAGCTCACCTTCGCCCACGGCGCGAAGGTCGCCGATCCCGGCAAGCTCTTCAACGCGGGCCTCGACGGCAACCTGCGCCGGGCGATCGATTTCCTCGAGGGCGACAAGGTCGATGGACGCGCCCTGACGAAGCTCGTCCGCGCGGCCATCGACTACAATCAGGCCAGATCGAAAGGGCGGAAGAAGCAGCGAATGGGCTAGAAGCCCATGTCGCCGCCCATTCCCGGCATGCCGCCGCCGGGCATCGAGGACGTGCCGGCCTTGTCGGGCCGCTCCGCCACCATGGCCTCGGTGGTGATGATCAGTCCGGCCACCGACACGGCACCCTGGAGGGCCGAGCGGACGACCTTGGTCGGGTCGATGACGCCCGCCTTGATCATGTTCGTGTACTCCGACTTCTGCGCGTTGAAGCCGAAGTTCACGTCCTTCTGCTCGAGCAGGCGGCCGGCGACGACGGCGCCGTCGAGGCCGGCGTTCTCGGCGATCTGGCGGACCGGCGCCTGCAGCGCGCGCCGCACGATGTCGATGCCGACCTGCTGGTCGTGATTGGCGCCCTTCTTGCCCTCGAGCACGCGCGCGGCATAGAGCAGCGCCGCACCGCCGCCGGCGACCACGCCTTCCTCGACCGCGGCCTTGGTCGCATGCATGGCGTCGTCGACGCGGTCCTTGCGCTCCTTGACCTCGATCTCGGTGGCGCCGCCGACCTTGATGATCGCCACGCCGCCGGCGAGCTTGGCCAGCCGCTCCTGCAGCTTCTCGCGGTCGTAGTCGGACGCGGTCTCCTCGACCATCGCCTTGAGCTGCGTGACGCGGGCCTGGATGTCCTTCTTCTTGCCGGCGCCGTCGATGATCGTGGTGTTGTCCTTGTCGATGTGCACCTTCTTGGCGGTGCCCAGCATGGCCAGCGTGACGTTCTCGAGCTTGATGCCGAGGTCTTCGCTGATCTCCTGGCCGGCGGTCAGGATGGCGATGTCCTCGAGCATCGCCTTGCGGCGATCGCCGAAGCCCGGCGCCTTGACGGCGGCGACCTTGAGGCCGCCGCGCAGCTTGTTGACCACCAGGGTGGCCAGCGCCTCGCCCTCGATCTCCTCGGCGATGATCAGCAGCGGACGGCCCGACTGGGCGACCAGCTCGAGCAGCGGCAGCAGCGTCTGCAGGCCCGAGAGCTTCTTCTCGTGGATCAGGATGTAGGGCGCCTCGAGCTCGCAGGTCATCTTCTCGGCGTTGGTGATGAAGTAGGGCGAGAGATAGCCGCGGTCGAACTGCATGCCCTCGACGACCTCGAGCTCGGTCTCGAGCGTCGAGGCCTCCTCGATGGTGATCACGCCTTCCTTGCCGACCTTGTCCATCGCCTTGGCGATCATGTCGCCGATCGCGCGATCGCCGTTGGCCGAGACCGTCCCGACCTGGGCGATTTCCTCGCTGGTCGACACCTTCCTGGAGCGGCTCTTGAGCTCTTCCATGACCAGTTCGGCGGCGATGTCGATGCCGCGCTTGAGGTCCATCGGGTTCATGCCGGCGGCGACCGACTTGGCGCCCTCGCGGACGATCGCCTGGGCGAGCACGGTGGCCGTCGTGGTGCCGTCGCCGGCGGCGTCGGACGTGCGGGTCGCGACCTCGCGCAGCAGCTGGGCGCCCATGTTCTCGAACTTGTCGGAGAGCTCGATCTCCTTGGCGACGGTGACGCCGTCCTTGGTGATGCGCGGCGCGCCGTAGGACTTGTCGAGCACGACGTTGCGGCCCTTGGGACCGAGCGTGACCTTGACCGAGTCGGCCAGGATATCGACGCCGCGGATCATGCGGGCGCGGGCGTCACCGCCGAAGCGGACTTCTTTTGCAGCCATGTTCCATTCTTTCCAATTTGGAGATCGGGAGGTGACGATCTTCGTCACGCGGCCATTTCCTGGCCGCGATGGTTCCGTCCGCGACGCTACTTCTGCTCGCCGCCCTTGCCGCGCTGCTGCTTCCGGGCCATCGGGATCCCTCTCGGCCGGCGGTGCCGGCGCGCGGGAAATCCGCGTTGCGCGGGACTCTACGCTCTTTCCGGGGGGCCGTCCGATTTCTCTTGGAGGCCCTGCGCGCCGGCCCGGCCGCCCATTACCGGGGGCGAGGCAGGCCCTGCAGCTGGCGCTTCAGGGCGGCGTCGATGCCGGACTCGAAAAGTCTGGCGCCGAAGACGCCGAGGTGGTTGTCGTCGATGTAGAGATATCGACCGTCCTTCTCGACCGGGCACGATTCTCGGCAGAGAAGGGCCGCGATATCGATCGTGTCGACGCCTTTCATCCGCCCGAGGATGTCATCGGTGAACCGTGACGTTCTTTCACGCTCGGCGGGCGTCGCCTGGAGTTCGGCGATCGACCACCGAAGATTGCTCACGTCGGACTTCAGTCCGGGCGGAGGCTTGATGATCAGCACTTTGACATTGTGTTCCAGCAGCCTGTCGACGGTGGCTGGGATGGCTTGCGCGAGCGCGGCCCGCGAGGTCTCGATCGTGGCCGGGCCGTTGGCGGCGGTGGTGAGATAGTGGCTCTCCTTCTGAAGCTCTCCGGTGCGGAAGAACCCTTCGGAATAGAGCGACCAGCGGGCCGCCAGGACAACCACATCGGGCTTGAGGCGCAGGATGGCGTCGAATCTCGCGTCCTGAACGTCGCGGCGATTGCATCCGCTCTCGGGATCCCGGGCATCCTGCGATCGCCTGATGCCGACGATCGGCGGACAGCCTGGAACCTGCACCAGGACCAGTTCGAACCCTTCCCGGCGCGCGAGCGTCTCGAAGACGGGTGCCCAAACCTCGCCGTACGAATCGCCCCAGACGACCACCCGGGGCTTCGCGCTGGGATTGAGATGGCTGTAACACACGGCTTTGAGCACTTCCGGCAGGCCGTCGGATTTGGCGCATGGCCGATGCTGCGGATCTATGTTGCTGGCGACGAAAGGCGGGCGGGCCTGGCCCACGATCGTGCGGCCGACGAAGCCGTGCGCCAGGGAAATGCCGGCCCCCAGCGCGCCCACTCCGGCCAGGCAGGCCGAGAGGGCCAGGGCCGTTCGTCCGGGACGAGATGCCCGGCGGACCGGTTTTTCGATGAATTCATAGGTCAGCCAGGCGAGCAGGACGGCGGCGGCGATTTCGGCGATGCCGATCGCGGGGCTCAGTCCGCCGCGCCACAGCCGCGTGAGCGAAAACAGCGGCCAGTGCCAGAGATAGAGCGGATAGCTGATCAGGCCGCAGCCGACCAACAGCCGGTTGGACAGGACCAGCCTGTTGAGCCAGGCCTCCGGTCCGGCGATCACGACCATGAACGTGCCGAGAGTCGGCGCGAGCGCCCACCATCCCGGAAAGGGCTGGTGCTCGTCGAGGAAACCGAAGGCGATGCCGATCAGGGCAATGCCCGCCAGCGAGCACAGCGCGGCGGGCAGGCCGCGCAGGGTGCCGTGGCGCAGCGCGAGTTGAGCCAGCACGCCGCCGATCATCAACTCCCACCAGCGCGACGCGGGAGAGAAGAAGGCCGCCGTCGGGGAATGGAAGGTGGCGTACAGGCTGTAGGCGAAGGAGCCGACGGCCAGAATGCCCATCGTGCGCCACAGGAATTTCCCGCGGAACGACAGGAGGAGCAGCAGCGGCCAGAGCAGATAGAACTGCTCCTCGACGCCGAGGCTCCACAGATGGAGAAGCGGCTTCACGCTGGCGGAGATGTCGAAGTAGTCGACCTCGGCCCACAGCGTGAAATTGGAGGCGAAGAGCGCGGCCGTGGCGACGTGCTTGCCGATCAGCCGGTATTCGCCGGCCAGGGACAGGAACCAGCCGGCGACGACGAGGGCCACCAGGACCGCAAGCAGGGCCGGAAAGATTCGCCGTGCGCGCCGGACGTAGAAGTCGACGAAACTGAAGTTTCCCGCCGCGAGCTTCGCCAGGATGATCGTCGAGATCAGGAAGCCGGAAATGACGAAGAAGATGTCGACGCCGATGAAGCCGCCCGGATAGAGCTGGGGGAAGGCGTGGAAGCCCACCACCGAAAGGACGGCGATCGCACGCAGGCCATCGATGTCGCGGCGGTATCCGGGATGACCGATCGGATTGGCGGTGTCGTTCACGCGTTCAGGCCAACCGCACCGGATCATTCACCGCCGGCCGCCGCAGGACGGCAGGCGCCACAGATAGGCGTACTCCTGGATCTGCGCCGCGCTGTGACCGTCGCGCACATCGGAGAACCTCGCGACTTCGTCGGCCTTCGAGACATTGATGGTCGGTCCCTCAAAGGTGGTCAGGTGTGGACGGAAGGCCGGATAGAGGTAGGTCGTATAGTTGCCCAGATCCTTCTCCCACGACACCAGATAGCGTACCCCGCGGTCGCACAGGATGCGGTCGATGGGCTGGTGCGCCTTGACGCGCTCGAGATACGGGACGTCGTTCATCAGCCCCTCGAGCTGGGTGACGGAGCCCGCATAGAAATAGGCGAAGCCGCCGGCGCGATCTCCCATGGCCACCTTCACGTCGCCGATCGTGTCGTGAATCCGGGCCGCGAGCATCCTGCCGGTGGCGCCGAACGACGTCGTGAGACGCGGTTCCAGCTGCGTCGTGGCGTGCAGCGAGCCCAACAGGAAGGTCATGCCCAAGACGGCCATCGACACTTGCCGGACGCGTGCCGGGTGCCGGGTCGCGCCGGTCAGGCCCTCGATGAGGCCGTACAGGACGATGAAGATCGCCGTGACACGCCAGGTGAAGAGCACGCCCGCACCGAGGAGGACGCCGATCACGACGCCAACGGCGAGGCGATCCCTGCGGCGTCCCGACGGGGCCTGCAGGACGTCGACGATGAGCAGGAAGTCGGCGACCAGCAGGAAGAAGACCGGGAAGCCGTACCAGACCCAAAGACCCCAGGATGAAAAGAAGACGAGCCTCAGGACGTAGGGCAGGAAGCCCAGGACCATCGCCAGTGCGACCCTGCGCGCGAAACTGTTGCGTCCCGGCGCCATCAGCATCAGCGCCGGCGTCAACCCGGCCAGCAGGAGCGCACGCTCCGGAAGGGCGCGGAAGAACTCGACAATGGTTTTCGGCAGGGACTCGCCGGACTCCACCAGCTCGGCCAGCTGCCGGAACATCGCATGGTTGAGGCCCAATCCTCCGAGCGACTTGACGGTGCCCGAGATCGGCACCCAGCTGTCGAAGACGATCTTGTTGGCGGTCATGTAGATCAATCCCACGACGGCGACGAAGGCGAGGGCCCGCAGGCCCTGGGTACGGCGTGGCACGATCAACAAGGCGGCCACCACGAAGAATGCCGCGTCGAGGCGGGCGCCGATGACGAGTCCCGCGGTGATTGCCAGGCCATGCCAGCCGGCATTCGGCCGTTCGGCCTGCTTCAACGCCAGCACGAAGGCGGCAAAAGTGAAAAAGAGGAGCGACGTCTCCATGCCGGTCAGCACCAGCGGGTAGCCGACGAGCACGACCAGAACGACGGAGAGCAGCGGCAGATACCAGAACGCATCGACGTCGATCGTCCGGAAGACGAGGAACGCTGCGCCAACCAGCGCCGCGGACTCGACCAGCACCGTTGCGGAGAACGAATCTCTCCAGATCGCGGCCTGCACCGTGAGCACAAGCTGCCACAGCGGCTGGTAGCCGTTGGTCAGGGTCATGCCGTCGAAGGTGCTGAGCCCGTGGCCGGCGAGGTTGCGGGCAAGAACGAAGTAGTAAAAGGAATCGTCTTCGACGACGTTCAGCCAATCGGTGCCGTGAAGGCTGTTGGCCGGCCAGTAGGTGAAGGCAAAGGCGAGGCCGAAAGCACACACCAGCCACAGGGCGAGGCGAATTGGCGCGATCTGCTTCGCCTCCATTTGACTCCGGCTTCCGACCTCTGCTGCTCGCGCTGCGGTGGGTGCAGTCCACCACGAACTATTCTTTCACAGTATTTCCCACCCAACAGCGAATTTTTGGCAGATCAGGACTCTCGGGCATCGAAAATCGGCGATTCTCCCGCAGTATCCGCGGGTATTTTGTCGTCATACCGGTCGGTCGCCGCAGATCTGAACGCGGCGCATCAGCCGACGGAACGGGCCGGTGTCGCCGAGCGCGATGTGCTTGGTGCTGCGATTGTCCCAGAAGGCGATCGAGCCCTTCCGCCAGCGAAAGCGGAACGTGAATTCCGGCCGGTTGCCGTGCTCCATCAGAAAATTCAGAAGAGGCCGGCTTTCCGTCTCGGTCATGCCCTCAAAGCCCACCGTATAGGCGGCGTTGACGAACAGCATCTTGCGGCCGGTCTCGGGATGCGTGCGCACCACCGGATGAGCGCTGCGCGTCTCGCGCCAGTCCGCGCCGTCGCGGTGCTTGGTCGATCGGCCCTTGTTCTTTCCGGCTTGCGGGCCGGCGACCATGACGTCGCTGTGGATCGCGCGAAGCCCGCTCAGCATCTTCTTCATGCCGTCCGACAGCGCGTCATAGGCGAGATACTGGTTGGCGAACATCGTGTCGCCGCCGTGGGGCGGCACGTCGATGCCGTAGAGGATGGCGCCCATCGGCGGCTCGGGCCACATCGTGGTGTCGGCATGCCAGTCCTCGCCGACATAGGACGTGTCGCCGGGCTCGCGCCGCACCATGACGATTTCCGGATCGTCTCCGGTGCCATTGTAGTTGGGATGGATGAAAATCTCGCCGAAGCGGCGGGCGAAGGCCTTCTGGCGCACCGCGTCGAGGTCCTGGTCCCGGAAGAAGACGACGCAATGCTCGTTCAGCGCATCGCGGATCTCGCCGACCGTGCCGTCATCGAGATCCTGCGCCACGTCGACGCCGGAGATCTCGGCGCCGCCGGCACCTGCGAGCAGACGTATCTCGATGCGCGCGTTCCGCATGGTTGCTGCTCCGTCTCAGGGTACCGAAGTCCTGCGTGGCCTTCAGCATCATAACCAAAATCGACGCCGTATAGGCTGAAATCAGCCGAAATTGGAACAGGGAACCCGTCAGCCGCGTACGATGCGCGTACCGGCCTCGCCGGCGATGGCCTTACCCATGTTCTCGATGTCGGTGATGATCCCCTCGTCGTCGCAGGCTGCGACATACTCCATCACCGCCGCTACCTTCGGCCCCATCGAACCCTTGCCAAAGTGCCCCTCGTCCATATAGCGCGCGGCCTCGGCGAGAGGCAGGCGGGAGAGCCATTTGACGTCCGGCTTGCCGAAATTGATGGCCACCCGGGGCACCGCCGTGGCGATGAGGAGTTTCCCGGCCTCACCACCGGAATGCCGCCGCCGCCACAGGCGATGACGATATGGCCGCTCCCGAGCAGGGCGCGGACGGTTTCGACCTCGATCACCTCCTGCGGTTGCGGTGAGGCGACGCAACGGCGCCAGCCGCGCCCCGCCTCCTCCATGAGCGACCAGCCATTGCGCTTGGCCAGCGCGTCGGCGACGTCCTTGGTCATGATCGAGCCGATGGGTTTGGTCGGGTTGGCGAAGGCCTTGTCGGCGGGATCGACCCGCACCTGGGTGACCACCGTCGCGACCGGCTTCTTCAATCCGCGCCGGTTCAGCTCGTTGATGAAGGCACGCTGGAACATGACGCCGATCGCCCCTTGCGTGTCGGCGGTCGCGTAATCCATCGGCACCACCGGCACCTCGGCGGCGGCGATATCGACCACGTATTGCGCCGTGCGGGCGGCGGCCAGCGCCTGATCGGGGATCGAGGTCCCGCCGCCCTCGGAGGCCAGTGCGTTGCCCCCGACCGCGATCACTGCGACTTTGCTCATGGCGCGCTCCTCACGCCCGTGCTGGAGATGCTGCGAAAAGCCCCGGGGCTACCAGCAATTCTCTCGTGGCCCCTTCCATTCCGGAGGCATTAGGGAGAACACCGTGTCAATGCTAGCCTCGACATGCGGGGGAGCAACATGCGCGCCTTGGTGGTCGATGATCACGCGTTGGTCAGGGAAGGCCTCAAGCAGGTCTTGTGGCAGATAAGTGCGGGCATGGAGATCTTTGAAGCCAAGGACGCGGCGGAAGTAAGCGACATTCTCAGCCGGCAGTTCGCCCCTGACCTCGTGCTCGTCGATCTAGTGTTGCCGGACCAAAGCGGCTTCCATGTCCTGGAGCTCTTGCGCGAACGGCGCAGCACCGCAGTCGTCGTCGTGCTGTCGGCTTCCAGCGACCCCGTAGATATCCAACGGGCCTTGAAACTGGGCGCTGCCGGCTACATCCCCAAGACTTGTAGCGCAGGCGTGACGCTGGGTGCGTTGCGCATGGTGCTTGCGGGTGGCGTCTATCTGCCGCCCAGTTTGCTCGAAGGCCAGAGCGGGCCGTTTGACGCCGTGCAGCGGACGGCGCCGCCGGCCGCCGCTCCTCTGCGTCCCGCCGAGCTGGGATTGAGCGAGCGCCAGGCGCAGGTGCTCGCCCTGCTGCTACGCGGACTCACCAACAAGGCAATTGCCCACGAATTGAAGCTCGCCGAACAGACGGTAAAGGCACATATGAGCGCTGCGCTGCGGGCGCTGAACGTGTCCAACCGAACGCAAGCTGCGATCGCCGTTGCCCAGCTCGGTGTTGACCTGAATACCCGGGATCGCGATTGAGCGCTCCCTAGGCGGACGCTTCCTCGGCGGGCAGGCCGGCGAGCAGATGCGTCAGGAAGGTACGAAGCTTTTCGGCCTGCACCGGCTTGTGCAATGTCAGATAGCCCATCTCTTCGGCGGCTTGCAGCAACAGCGGGCTGGTATCGGCAGTCACCAGAACCAAGTGCGCGTGCTCTTTCATCGCGTTGATCCGGCCAAGGACTTCGAGGCCCTTCATGTTGCCGGGCAACGCGTGGTCACACAGGACGATGGCGATCGCGTTGCAGTGTACGGAAAACAACTCGAGCGCCTCTTCTGCGCTCGCCGCTGCCAGCACCTCGCATCCCCAGCCGCCAATCACCACCGTCATGGCACTCAAGACGCTTGGCTCGTCATCAACGACCAAGACGGTCCGCCCGGCCAGGAGATGGGTGGGCGGTCCCTTCGAGGCGTCGATATCGGCGCGCCCGGACATGTCGGCAATCGGCACGGAGATGCGAAACACCGACCCCGCACCGACCTGCGAGGACACGTCGAGTCTATGTCCCAGTTGGTCGGCCAAGCCCCTGACGATGTAGAGGCCGAGGCCAAGTCCCGAGCTCGGCGTGGCCAACTGGAGCTTGAAAAACTCGAGGAAGATGTCGTCGAGCCGGCTCTCGGGAATTCCGACGCCCGTGTCCCAGACCTCGATCGACAGCTCGCGGCCGCGTCGCCGGCAGCCGAGCAGAACCTTCCCGCTTTGCGTGTTGTGCAGCGCGTTGGCAACGAGATTGAGCACGATGCGGCCAAGCATTACCGGATCGCTCAGCACCATCTGCTCGCTGCGCACAGTTCTAAAATCCAGCCCACGGCTTTCTGCCTCCGGCGCACAGGCGAATTCCGCCTGCTCGAGCACGCGACTCACGGGGAAATACCGCGGATTGGGCGCGGTCGTTCCCGCTTCCAGCCGCGACATGTCGAGCAGGTTGTCGAGCAGTTCGCGCATGTTGTCGATCGCGAGGTCGGCTTTCGCGGCGAGATCGCGCAAGTCGTTACGTTCAAGCTTTAGCCGCAAGCTCGACACCAGGAGGCCGACGGCGTGTACCGGCTGGCGCAGGTCGTGGCCCGCCGCGGCGAGGAAGCGTGTCTTGGCGCGATTGGCGACTTCCAGTTCCTGCGTCCGCGCTTCGACCTTGCGCTCGAGCGTCGTCCGGGCCTCGCTCAACTGATCGGCCATGACGTTGAAGCGATCGGCCACGTCCTGCAATTCATCGCGGCTCCTGATCTCGATGCGATGATGCAGGTCGCCGCCTGCGAAGCGTACGGCTCCCTGTCTCAGCGCGCGGATAGGCTGGGTCATTCGTTGCGCCAGCACGAGACTGAGGCCAAGAGCCAGCAGAAGGCCGCCCAGCATCAGCGCGCTCGTCCGCACGATGGCGGCGTTCACGGCTTCATTGGCCTCGGCTGTCGGTTGTTCGACGAAGACCAGCCAGTCGGGCTTCGGAACATGGATGAAGGCGCCGAGTACGGGCTTGCCATCGTCGCCCGTCCCAGGGCCGGCGTCGGACGGCTTGTCGCCGCCGGCGGCGGTCGGCGAAGCAGCGGCCAAGGCCGCAATCGCCCGTGCCACCTGGGGGCGGTCGGCGATATTCTGCTGGCGTAACACCAGACTGACATTGCGGTGGGCGACGAGCGTGCCGCTGCGATCGACGGCGTAGGCGTAGCCCAACCGGCCGACACGGATCGGCCTGATCGCTTGCCACAACGGCTTGAGGTTGACGTCGAACAGCGCCACGCCGTCCCGCCCACCGTTGCGGGGCAGAGCAATGGTCATGTAGGGCTCGCTCTCGCTTCGGAAATGGATAGCACTGCGATGAATCCGGCCGGTCGACGCCGCCTTGAACGCCGCGTCACCCGAGAAGTCCTGCCCGCTTCCCACATGGTCGAGTTCGAAGCGGGACACGAAAACCTGCTCGCGCCCGCGCTTGTCCAGAAGCCTGATATGGCTGATCGGACGCGCTCGTCGCAGCAGAAACTGTGCTTCCGTCCGCAGGTCGGCCACGTCGTGATCCTGCGTCAGCGTCGTGATCCAGGTTGCCTGGCGTTCGATCGCCTCCATGAAATCCCCGATCTTCGCGCCGGCAGCCGCCGCCTGCACTTCCTGCACGGCGATCGTCTGGGCATGGAGCGTGCGGACGGTAAAGTAGATATCGGTCAATCCTGCGACGAGCAGCGCCGTACACACTGCGGTCACAAGGTAGATCGAATATTTGCGGTACAGTCCGCCCCGGAAGGTCCGCTCATGCGCGTCCATCACTCGATCACTTCGTCCGAACGCAGAAGGAGGGCGCGGTCGACCGGAATTCCAAGGCGGCGCGCGACTCCGAGATTGACCGCAAGGCCGAGGTCGACGGGCTGGTCGATCGGAATGTCACCGGGCTCGATGCCGTGCAGGATCATGTCGACCGCGGCGGCGGCGGCCACCGAAAGCGTTCCATAGTTGGCAATGCCGTAGCTCAGGAATGCACCGCTCTCGGCGTAGGCCCAGCCATCGGCGATCATCGGCAGGCGGTGCTTCACCGCCAGCTCGGCGATCCGTTTGCGCTGGAAGAAGAACACGCCATCCTGGACGAGTAGCACGGCTTGCATGCCGTCGCGCTCGATCGCGTCGAACGAACTCCCGAACTCGTCGGCGCCCGCTACATTATAGACGCGTGCCTCGAGTCCCAGTGCTTTGGCCGCCTTCAGGTCGTCCGGCAGATGAGCCTGCGAATTCGGGTTGCCCGAGCGGGCGACGATGGCGACGCGATGGAGCTGCGGCAGCGCATCCTTGAGTATTTCCAGCCGCTTGACGTTGAGGTCCGCGGGCGTGTTGGCGACTCCGGTAATGTTGCCGCCTGGCCGGCGCAGGTTCGCGACCACGCCGATGCGCACCGGATCGGAAATCGAGATGAATACGATCGGGATCGTGCTGGTGGCGCGCTTCGCGGCGAGCGCGCCGCTGGGCTGCATCGCCACGAGCACGTCCACCTTCTCCTGCACCAGCTCGGCGGCCAGCGGGGCAAGCCGCTCGTCGTGGCCATCACTGAAACGGCTGATGAGCGAGGCATTTTTACCCTCGGCGTACCCCAGGGCCTGGAGCTCCTGCACGAATTGCGGATAGACGGTGCCGCGGTTGTCTGCCCAGCTCGGCGAGAGAATGCCGATGCGGGCGACTTTCCCCACCGACCTTGCCGGCGGTGCCAGCAGCATCGATGCGGCCGCGATGACCACCAGCGCCACAGCGACCAGCATGGCCCAGGCAAGGTATTTGCCGAAAATTGGATCGCTGCTCTCTGGAGACATAGGCCGCTGTTCGCCTCCTCGCCAAGCACTCTACAGCAAAGCCTGTACAGGTGGAGTGGGCCGATACTTTCGTATTGGTACGGCTGACCAATACATCGCCGAAAAGCATCGTGGTACCCACCGAGGTGGGCGGCTCGACTTTGGAAACCAATACTTTCCGAACTTGTTCGCTAGGGGTGGCCGGTGGCGAGACTTCCCGAATCTCTTTCAATCGCGCTTTGGATAGTTGGCGCCACCTGGCTTCTCGCCGTCGTGGCGCTCGCGTTTGGTCTGGATAAGGAGATCGTCTGGGCTGCCCTGATGTTCGGTCTGGTCGCCGGGCTCTCCGAATGGGTCGCTCGGCGAACGAAGCGATCTTAGTTCACCGAAGCAAATGCCCTCGCCCACCAGCGCTTCGCCAGAAGATCGCCGTCGTCGCACACAATTCGAAGGAGGAGTGAAATGGTTCTTGGTCAAGGCTTCGACTCTTCACCGACAGGATCCTTATCCGTGGCGTTTACCAGTGATCGGCAGGCGACGGGCTTTGCTCTTCGTTTGTTCGCAGTGCTGGCACTGGCGCTTGTGACATCTGTCGTTTTTCTGTCGTCGGCGGTTTTTCAGCTCGCCGACTGCCTGACATTCGTCGGCCCATGATTTTGTCCCGACGCGTCGTCGGAGGCCGAGGCCTCATTGCCGGCGCGCGGCTCGTTGCCGGCAGCTGGAGCGAGCGAATATCGCTCGCGGGAGAGAGCACGAATGGAAACGTTCCTAAGTAGCCTGGCGTTCATGGCGTTGGCTCTCGCGCAGATCGCCGCTGTCATTGCCGTTCATGCCGAGAACGAGCGTAGTCAAGCCGAGCCGTCCGACTCACCGGGCGGAGCGGGAGCCACACGCAGTAAGACAATTCGGCCGACTGGAGGTGACGCCATTGGCCGACGACGCGTGAATTGGGCGGAAGCGGAAATGGGATCCGCTCTTGGAGATCCGCCTATTGGGGCCGCTTCTTCTCACGGCATAACGCAAA